>Ga0182032_10001697_pt1 | contig 10014 bp, 10 predicted proteins | sample tim00Cox00000000_FD_125970 | JGI IMG/M metagenome (GOLD analysis project Ga0182032, IMG submission 125970) | Lab enrichment of tropical soil microbial communities from Luquillo Experimental Forest, Puerto Rico - timezero.00C.oxic.00.000.000 | ecosystem: Environmental > Terrestrial > Soil >... | reverse complement strand
AGGGAGGACCATGAGCCCACGAGTTGGTGTGACGCTGTCAGGCAGGTACCGCCTGCAGCGCCTGATCGCCACCGGCGGCATGGGCCAGGTTTGGGAGGCCGTGGACAGCCGGCTGGGTCGGCGCGTCGCCGTGAAGGTGCTCAAGCAGGAGTTCTCCCAGGACCCGGAGTTCATTGAGCGGTTCCGCGCCGAGGCGCGCACGACCGCGATGCTCAACCACCCGGGGATCGCGCAGGTTCACGACTACGGCGAAAGCCAGCTGGACGGTGAAGGCCGCACCGCCTACCTGGTGATGGAGCTGGTCAACGGCGAGCCGCTGAACTCGGTGCTCAAGCGCACCGGCCGGCTCTCCTTGCGGCATGCGCTGGACATGCTCGAGCAGACCGGCCGGGCCCTTCAGGTGGCGCACGCCGCGGGCTTGGTACACCGCGACGTCAAACCGGGCAACATCCTGATCACCCCGACCGGCCAGGTGAAGATCACCGACTTCGGCATCGCCAAGGCCGTCGACGCCGCCCCGGTGACCCAGACCGGAATGGTGATGGGCACCGCCCAGTACATCGCCCCGGAGCAGGCCCTGGGGCACGACGCGACGCCGTCCAGCGATGTCTACTCGCTGGGAGTCGTTGGGTACGAGGTGGTTTCGGGTAAGCGGCCGTTCACCGGGGACGGCGCGTTGACGGTGGCGATGAAGCACATCAAGGAACCGCCGCCGCCGCTTCCCGCGGAGCTGCCGCCCAATGTGCGAGAACTCATCGAGATCACCCTGGTCAAGAATCCCCAAATGCGCTATCGCAGCGGGGGGCCGTTCGCCGACGCCGTCGCCGCGGTGCGCGCGGGGCGCCGACCCCCGCGGCCCAGCCAGTCTCCGCCCCCCGGCCGGGCCTCGCCGGCAGCCATTCCGTCGAGCCCGCAGGCCAGGCCGGCCCCGGTCCGCCGATCCGGGCCGCCCACCGGCGGCCGCCGCCAGGCCCCGGCCCGACGCACATTCTCGTCGGGCCAGCGCGCGCTCCTGTGGGCCGCGGGAGTGCTCGGAGCGCTGGCGATCATCATCGCGGTGCTCATCGTGATCAATTCCCACGGGGAAAGCGGGGAGCAGCCACCGCCCCCGACGGTCACCGATACCGGGACCCCACCGGCGACGGCGCCGCCACCGCCCAGCAAGACGCCCAGCGGCACCGGGCCGGGCCTGCGCCTCAATTGGACGGATCGCGGGAACATAGGTAATTCTGGATTTCAGAGCCCGGCGCCCGATCCCACCCGGGCAATCGGAACGAGCTGGGTTGTTGCGCTGACACCCAGCCCGTCGCCGGCCCGACACGAGACACCACAATGACGACCCCGCAGCACCTGTCCGACCGCTACGAACTCGGCGAGATCCTCGGTTTCGGGGGTATGTCCGAGGTTCATCTGGCCCGTGACGTCCGTTTGCACCGTGACGTCGCGGTCAAGGTGCTGCGCGCCGATCTGGCCCGCGATCCCAGCTTTTACCTGCGCTTCCGGCGTGAGGCGCAAAACGCCGCGGCGCTGAATCACCCCTCCATCGTCGCGGTGTACGACACCGGGGAGGCGGAAACCGCCACCGGACCGCTGCCCTACATCGTCATGGAGTACGTCGATGGCGTCACCCTGCGGGACATCGTGCACACCGACGGCCCGCTCCCAGCCAAGCGAGCCATCGAGATCATCGCCGATGCGTGTCAGGCGCTGAACTTCAGTCATCAGAACGGCATCATTCACCGCGACGTCAAACCGGCGAACATCATGATCAACACCACCAACGCGGTGAAGGTGATGGACTTCGGCATCGCGCGCGCGATCGCCGACAGCGGCAATAGCGTCACACAGACCGCCGCCGTGATCGGGACCGCCCAGTATCTGTCACCCGAACAGGCCCGCGGCGAACCCGTGGACGCCCGCTCCGATGTCTATTCGTTGGGCTGCGTCCTTTACGAAATCCTCACCGGCGAACCGCCTTTCACCGGTGACTCGCCCGTAGCGGTTGCCTACCAGCATGTCCGCGAAGATCCGGTTCCACCGTCGAAACGGCACGAAGGCATCTCCGCCGACCTTGACGCCGTCGTTCTCAAGGCGCTGGCCAAGAATCCGGAAAACCGCTATCAGACCGCGGCGGAAATGCGCGCAGACCTGGTCCGCGTGCACAACGGGGAGACACCCGAGGCCCCGAAGGTGCTCACCGACGCCGAGCGGAGCTCGTTCCTGTCGGCCACCGGGGCAGGCCACGGAGGTCCGCGCACCGACCCGCTACCCCGCCAGGCCCTGGACGACACCGACCGCGATCGCGGCGGTTCAATCGGTCGCTGGGTTGTCGCGGTCGCCGTGCTGGCGGTACTGACGATCGTCGTCGTCATCGCCTTCAACACGTTCGGCGGCAGCACCCGCGATATCCAGGTGCCGGACATGCGGGGTCAAGTGTCCGCCGATGCTGTTGCCGCACTGCAGAACAGGGGCTTCAAGACGCGCACCCTGCAGAAGCCGGACTCGACGATCCCGCCCGATCACGTCATCAGCACAGACCCCGGCGCCAACGCTTCGGTCGGTGCCGGCGACGAAATCACCATCAACGTGTCCACCGGACCCGAACAACGCGAAGTGCCTGACGTCTCCTCGCTGAGCTACACCGACGCGGTCACCAAGCTGAAAGCCGCCGGATTCAGCAAGTTCAAGCAGACGAACTCGCCGTCGACCCCGGAACTGCTGGGCAAGGTCATCGGGACCTACCCGCCGGCCAACCAGACTTCGGCGATCACCAACGTGATCACCGTCATCGTCGGCTCCGGCCCGGAGACCAAACAGGTCCCCGAGGTCGCGGGCCAGACCGTCGAAGACGCGCAAAAGACCCTGACCGTCTGGGGCTTCACCAAGTTCAGCCAGACGCAGGTGGACAGCCCCCGGCCGGCCGGCGACGTGATCGGCACCAATCCGCCCAAGGGCCAGACGGTTCCGGTGGACTCGGTCATCGAGTTGCAGGTGTCCAAGGGCAACCAATTCGTGATGCCCGACCTGAGCGGCAGTTTCTGGACCGAAGCCGAACCGCGGTTACGCGCACTGGGCTGGACAGGGGTGTTGGACAAGGGTCCCGACGTCGACGCCGGTGGCTCCCTACACAACAAGGTGGTCTATCAGAACCCGCCCGCGGGGGCCGGGGTCAACCGGGACGGGATCATCACGCTGAAGTTCGGTCAGTAGCCGAGGGATCCGCCGGAACGTGCGGGCGCACCGCGGCGCGGACCTCGTTCTCCAGACGGCGGACCAGCGTGTCGTCGCGCGCCCACCCGCAGAAGGTGAGCCAGTTCGCCAGCATTCGATGCCCACCCTCGGTCAGGATCGACTCGGGATGGAACTGGACCCCGTGAATCGGCAACTCGGTGTGACGTACGGCCATGATCACACCGCTGCGGGTGCGCGCAGTAACCTCCAGCGCCGTCGGCAGTGACTCCGGCAGGATCGTCAGCGAGTGGTAGCGGGTCGCTGTGAACGGATCCGGAAGCCCTTGCAACACACCAACATTGGTGTGAAATACGTTGCTGGTCTTGCCGTGCAGCAATTCGGGTGCGCGGTCTACGGTGGCGCCGAATGCGACGCCGATGGCCTGGTGTCCCAGGCAGACCCCGAGCAGCGGAGTGCGCCTCGCGGCGCACGCACGGACGAGGCCAATCGACGCCCCCGCGCGCTCCGGGGTCCCCGGTCCCGGGCTGAGCAAGACACCGTCGAACTCCGCGGCGATGGCGGTCTCGTCGGAGAGCCGGGCGTCGTCGTTGCGCCATACCTCAGCCCCGACGCCAAGCTGGCCGAGGTACTGCACCAGGTTGAACACGAAGCTGTCGTAATTGTCGACAACCAGGATCCGCATCGTGTCAGGGTACCGTCCGACGCCGTGCGCCGATCCCGCTCAGTAGCCCACCGTGCCGGCGGGCTGTGCGAAGTGCGTCCGGACCGGTTCGGAATAGCCGACGATCTGCACGTCGGGCTTGACCTCTTCGCTGTAGCCGAGGCCGAATCGGACCACGTACTGCTTGTAAAGGATGACTAGGGGAGCGGCGGCCAGTGCGGCTTGCATCGCCGCCGCATTGCCGATCGCGGTGATCGTGTAGGGCGGGCTGTAGGTGCGCCCGTTGAGCAGTAGCGTGTTGCCCACGCAGCGAGGCACCGAGGTTGCGATGATCCGCTGGTCCTGCATCTGGATCGCCTCCGCGCCGGCGCTCCACAATGCGTTGAGGACGGCCTGGATGTCTTGCTGGTGCACGACCAGGTCGTCGGGCGACGCATCGCGCGGGAAGCGGCCGTTAGCGTCGCGCTGTGCGTCCTCAAGCGTCACCACCAGGCCCGGGCCGTGGACCGGGTCCATGCCCGCCTCACCGGCCAGCTCGGCGGAGCGCCGCAGCATGGCCGCCAGTGCGGCATCCGGAGACCGGCCATGCATCGAATCGATCTTGTTGGCCAGCTCATCACGTTGGGCACTCAGGCGATTCACCGACGCCTGCGCCTCACGCACCAGATCGACCAGGCGCGGCGCGTCGCTGCGGCGGATCTCGGCGCCGCCGGACACCCCGTGCGTAGCCGCCAGCAGCAACCCCGCCAGCAGGCACACCAGGGGGACCCCGAGGCGCCATGGTGAGCGGCGCGTGCCAATCATGGCCTCTCCATTTCCTGGTCACGGTGCCAGGTGAGTTAGTCTCGTAGCCAAGCTATAGGTGCAGCGGCAATCGTTATCGTCGCACCCGTTCCGCTCACGTGTTCAGGTAAGCCCCGAGATATCGCCGAGGTAATGATGCCCAAGTCCAAGGTCCGCAAGAAGAACGATTTCACGGTCAGCGCCGTCAGCCGCACGCCCGTGAAGGTGAAGGTCGGACCGTCCAGTGTGTGGTTCGTTTGTTTGTTTGTCGGCCTTATGTTGATCGGGCTCGTCTGGTTGATGGTGTTTCAATTGGCCGCCGTCGGAAGCCAGGCACCGGCGGCCCTGAATTGGATGGCGCAACTGGGCCCGTGGAACTATGCCATCGCGTTCGCTTTCATGATCACCGGTTTGTTGCTCACGATGCGCTGGCACTGAACCAGACAAAAAGCGAAATGAATTCATTTTGGGGTCTGTTCGTTACTGGCTCAGCAACGTTGCGCTCACCCAATCACACACGTGTGATTTATCCCCACTGTTGATAGCGCTTGTGGATAACTGCATAGCCAGTGGTGGGAGGGTGTAGATAGCGCATGCAGCAAACATCATGGGAGCCGCGCGCGACGGGAATCGCTGGTTGCGGGCTCGGCGGTGTTTTGATGGCTATCGCGAGTGTGACCCTCGTCACAGATCCTCCCGGACGCATTTTGAGCGGCGTTGCCGCGGCGGGTCTGATCTTGTTTGCGGGCATGACATGGCGCGCGCGGCCGAAGCTGGCAATTACCCCCGAGGGCCTGGTCCTGCGGGGCTGGTTTCGGACGCAGGTATTGCAGCACGCCGACATCAAGATCATCCGGATCACCGAGTTCCGCCGCCACGGGCGCAAAGTTCGGCTGCTCGAGGTCGAAACCGCCACCGATGGGTTGGTGATCTTCTCCCGTTGGGACCTCGGGACGGACCCGTTGGAAGTGCTCGACGCGCTCACATCTGCCGGCTACGCGGGTCGTAACCCGCGCTGACCGAAGATCGCTTGCGCGGCGTGCGGACGCCTCAGGAGATCGTGATCGATTCGATGACGACCGCATCGGTAGGGCGGTCGTTGCCGTCGGTGGACGTCGTCGCGATGGCGTCGACAACCTTCTGGGAATCGGCGTCGGTCACTTCGCCGAAGATCGTGTGGCGCCGGTTCAAGTGCGGAGTCTGGCCGACCGTGATGAAGAACTGCGAGCCGTTGGTGCCCGGACCCGCGTTCGCCATCGCCAGCAGGTAGGGCCTGTCGAATTGCAGCTCGGGGTGGAACTCGTCGGCGAACTTGTAGCCGGGGCCGCCGCGGCCCGTGCCGGTGGGATCGCCGCCCTGAATCATGAAGCCGCGGATCACCCGGTGAAAGACCGCGCCATCGTAAAACGGGCCGGACGGGCCGCCCGATGCGTTTTGGGTCGAGTACTCCTTGGTGCCCTGCGCCAGGCCGACAAAGTTGGCGACGGTCTTGGGCGCATGGTTTCCGAACAGAGCAACCTTGATGTCTCCGCGGTTGGTGTGCAGCGTTGCGGTGGCGGTCTGAATAGGGCTGTTAGTCACGACCCCAGAGTCTGCCATCACGCACGCGCGTGCCCGCATCCGGTGTCGCTCCACCGGAGCCCGGTACCGAAAACACGGGCGCGCACAATAGGCTCGCGAGCGTCCTATTGATGGCAATCTGATGGGGCACCCGATGAGTGGCACAGAAAGGCGGCAGATGAGCGCGAAGACGGCATCCCGGCTGACCCCTCGGGCGCGACTGGCCCGCGGGCTGACCTACTCGGCGGTGGGACCGGTGGACGTCACCCGGGGCGTGGTCGGACTGGGCGTCCAGTCCGCACGCTCGACGACATCGGGGCTCCGTCGCCGTTACCGGGAGGGCCGATTGGCCCGGGAGCTCGCCGCGGCCCAGGAGACGCTCGCCCAGGAGCTGGCCGCCGCCCAGGAGGTCGTCGCGGGGTTGCCTGAGGCGCTGCAGGAAGCGCGCCGGTCCCGACGCCACGGCAAGCGCCCCTGGGTGATCGCGGGGGCCGCCGTCGCGGTCCTGGCCGGCGGCGCCGTCGCGTTCAGCATCGTGCGGCGCTCAATGGGCCAACAGGACCAGGAGCCGTCGCCCCGGCCGCCCAGCGTTGACGTGCAGCCGCGTCCGTAGGCACACCGCCGGGGCCGGCACAGCTCACCGAACGGCTAGCTGCAGCCGTTTCCGGCGCCGGACCAGAATGCTCGGTAGCCATTCGCCGACGTCGGAGACCTCGATCCAGGTCGTGCGTTCGAGTAGCTTGCGCAAGACGATTTGAGCTTCCAGGCGAGCCAGTGCGGCGCCCACACAGATGTGCACGCCCTTGCCGAAGGTCACGTGGCCCTTAGCGCCAGTGCGGTCGAGCCGAAACTCGTTCGGCGCCTCGAAGTGCGTCGGATCGCGGTTGGCCGCTCCCCACATCAGCAGCAGATGCGAATCGGCGGGCACCTCGACCCCGGCCAGCGTCGTGTCACGCCACACGTGGCGGTAGTGGCCGCGGAACGGTGGCTCGAGGCGCAGCGTCTCTTCGATGAAAACGCCTAGTAATTCGGGGTTCTCACGCACCTGTTTTTGCACCTCGGGACGATCGGCGAGAATTCCCGCCGCGGTGCCCAGCAGTGACGCAGTCGACTCGCCGGCGGCGCTGAACAGCGTGATCATGATCCCCAGCGCCGGGAGCTGTTCCAACTCACCCGAAGCGCAGCGTGCGGCCAGATCGGCGATCAGGCCGCCCTCGGCGTCGGTGGTCACTTTTTCGAAATGGTCCAACACGTAGGCGGACAGCTCTAGCGCCGCCGCGGTGGCCGCTTCGAGCTGTTCGGGGGTGACGATCCCGTCGAGCAGTGTGGTGGCGCCGTAGGCGAGTCGAATGAGTTTGTCGACGTCGCTGTCGGGCAAGCCGAGCAACTTGGCGACCACCATCATCGGGAGCCGGTTCGCCATCGCGCTCATCCACTCGATCTCGCCGTCGCGCACGTGCTGGTCCCACAAATCGTCCGCGATCTGTTCGGCGAACTCTTCGATGATCCGCACTCGCTTGGCCGACAAATGCGGCAGCAGGAGCTTGCGGTGCATCGCGTGCACCGGATCGTCCGCGGTTGCCAACGCGTGTACAGCGTCTCCGAGGGGCGCCATGTCGAACGGGGTGACCGTGCCGTCATCGTGAAAGATCATGGTCGCGGTCAGGTTCGACGAGAAGTCTTCGACCCGCTCGACCGCCTCGAGCACCGCGTCCCATCCGCACACCGCGTAGAAGATGGACTTGCCGAGCCGGTGAACCGGCGCCTCGGCGCGCATCCGGTCGTACAGCGGATACGGATCCTGCAACGCCTCGGTGCCGAAAAACTGGATCGGATCGTCGACCACTGTCATGAGTTCAGGCTGAATGGACCCACCTGCAGCGTCAACGGCGCGCGACAAAGTTGAGGGACGGCCTGGTCCGCGGCCGACGGGGGCCGAGATCGCCCATAAGGCACCATCAGCGCATTACCATGAGAAAAGTAGCCAGAAATTCTCAAGGTGAGAGAAATAATTCAGCGGGTTGCGGGGGAGGAGCGCGGTTGAATGCCCAGCGACGACTGGCTGGTGGGACGTGATCGCCACAGCGAAGCCGCGGAACGGATCTACGCCGCGGCTGCCGACCTGATTTCTCGCGGGGGGTACGAGGCGTTCACCATCGAGGCCGTGGCCGCGAGGGTCCACTGCTCACCGGCAACGATTTACCGGCATGCCGGCGGCAAGGCGGCCATCCGCGACGCCGTCGTAGCGCGACAAGCGGCGCGCATTGTCGACACCACACGCGAAGCCATCAAGAACCTCGAGGGCCCGGATCGGGTCGTGACCGCCACCCTCGTCGCCCTGCAACGCCTGCAATCAGATCCGCTGGCACAGCTCATGCGGTCGTTGCACACGACTCCTGTCAGCGAGTGGATCGCCAGCTCACCCACCGTCACCGGCTTCGCGGCCGAAATGCTCGGCCATGACAACGCTGACCCGCTCGCGGCGCAGTGGCTCATCCGAGTCTTTCTGGCGCTGTGGTGCTGGCCCGTCAAGGACCCCGAAGCCCAGCGCACCATGGTGCGGCGCTTCCTCGGCCCGCCCTACATAAGCGACAATTGAAGGCCGGAATCCCGAGCGCCCACGAAGCCCCTGCTAAGAAAGCACAGAACGTTCGTCGGCCTCGACCAGGACTTCACGGGGGACACATGAATGAACAAGGCGCGTCGGCCGGTGTGGCCATCGGCTCGGACGGCCCAGCGGGCCTCGATGACATGGGTTCTGGCGTCGAGCCGGCGGTCTCGCCACGGGTGCGTCGGGCGTTCGGCCTCCTTGAGCGATTCGCACCCGCGATCGGCGCGAGGTGGGCAACCGAACTGTGGTGCACCCCGCCCGTCATGGAGTCAGACCTGCGCATGCCGCCCGGCGTCGGACCGGGCCGGCCGCTGGAAGCGGCGTGGCGCGGACATCGAATCGTCGGGGAATCCTGGGGCGACGGACGGGTCGTATACCTGGTGCACGGCTGGGGCGGGCGGCGCCCGCACCTGGGGGTCTTCATCAAGCCATTGGTCGAAGCCGGACATCGGGTCATCGCATTCGACCTTCCCAGCCACAACGAGTCCGATGCCGGCGCGCTCGCACCCGGACGGACCACGATCGTCGAGTGCGGCGAAGCGGTTGGGGCAATCGTCTCGACCCACGGACCGGCCCGCGCAATAGTGGCGCATTCGATTGGCGCCAAAGCCGTTGCGCTCGCGGTGGCTCAGGGTGCCTCCGTCGAGCGCTTGGTGTTCTTGGCGCCCATGGGCGACTTCGCGTTGTATCTGGATCTGTTCGCCCATCGTCACGGCTTCGGCCCCCGCATACGCGAAGGTCTGCGGCGGCGTCTCGACCGGCGCCTCGGGATGCCGCTGTTCGATACCGACATACCCCGAGTTGCGCCCCGCACCGACTATCCGCCGCTGCTGCTCATCCACGACCCGGACGATCCCGACAGTCCGTACAAGACCAGCGAACGGATCGTCGAAGCCTGGCCCGGCGCACAACTCATGACCACCCGAGGTCTCGGCCGCCTGGCGCACTACCGAATTCTTAGGCACCGCCCTGCAATACGTGCCGGCGTAGATTTCATCGGGCCCGCGCCCGCGGCCAGCGGTGGCACCCAAAAGCAACCACCAGTAAGGGAAACCAGCTAAACACCGTCCTGGCCTAGGAGTGTCGAGGTCATACAAATTTGGCTTGTGGAGCCTAGGGGAATCGAACCCCTGACACCTGCCTTGCAAAGGCAGTGCTCTACCAACTGAGCTAAGGCCCCTCGTCGTGACCGGATGGGTGACCGGGT
>Ga0182032_10001696_pt1 | contig 10014 bp, 16 predicted proteins | sample tim00Cox00000000_FD_125970 | JGI IMG/M metagenome (GOLD analysis project Ga0182032, IMG submission 125970) | Lab enrichment of tropical soil microbial communities from Luquillo Experimental Forest, Puerto Rico - timezero.00C.oxic.00.000.000 | ecosystem: Environmental > Terrestrial > Soil >... | reverse complement strand
CGTACACGACGAATTCTGACAACGCGCTCGCCCTTTGTCAGTGCTAGATGACTCGCCACCGTCGCATCGGCAGTCACAATTTCTTTATCAATTACGCGCGCCGTCGGTTTCCGGCCAACAGCGTGCATATCCTCCACAAATCCGCTCAGTTCAGTAAGCTCTTGCTTGATCTTTGGCGCCGCGACGAATGTGCCCTTGCCGCGACGAATCTCGACAAGGCCGCGGCTCACAAGATTCTGAATAGCCCGACGGACCGTGATGCGACTGACCCCGAATCGCGCGATGAGGCTGTCCTCCGTCGGCAGTTGGTCGCCGACCTTTACATCTCCATCGGCAATCTCGCCGGCGAGGATTGTTTCCACGCGTGCATAGAGAAGTGAGTCATGCGCCGCTGACATGAGGACATTATAACGTCGTACCTGGGTTCACCTGAACCCATATTCCGAATAGCGCCTAACTGACGGGCAAACCGGAGCTAATCCACTTGGCTGGAAAACGCGCTTTTCGTTGAAGTGCCAGAGTAAGGGTAGAACGCTTTCTCTGACATTGGAAAGGGAACTGAGGACTTGCTGCTCACGAATCTCGCCCGTTTGCGCATTCCCGAGAAAAAAGATCAAATCTTCCTGGCTCATGACGCCGAAAGCCGGATGGAGCATCCGGCTTTCGCAAAACATCTACGAGAATTGGTTGCGGGGGTGAGCAACCTGCCGATTGCACCTACCATCTGCTTCGAAATTCCAATTGTGGAAAGTGCGGCTTAGTCTAGCACTTCCTCGTTGCGAACGAGGAAAAATCTAAGCTAAGGCTCGGTATCACAATCACTTAACCTTTTGAGGGCCCCCCTTAACTGCCCCCCTCGCTCCGCTTGGGCGAGAAACAAAACGCCGGAGTCAGGCCCTTGAGTTGCTTCGGAGCTTCTGTGTTTGAAAACTATCTTACCTGGTGCCTCCTCTGCGCAAACGGAAGGAGGACATTGCGATGTTGGAGTACTTCGTTAAACGCTACGCAGAGAAAGCCGGGAAGCAAATTAGCAAAATCAACAAGACTACGCTAGAGCTGTGCCAATCATATCCTTGGCCGGGAAATATCCGTGAGCTGCAAAACATCGTTGAAAGATCAGTGGTCTTGTGCGGCGGCGATATGTTTTGGATCGAAAAGGCCTGGCCTGGAACCCGTCCAGCCACCCCGGCAGAAATTAGCGGGTCCGTTGCCAGACACCCTCTAGAATCGGGATAAAGAGATTATTGAGTCTGTTTTAGCGGAAAGTAGAGGGAAAGTCGCGGACCCCAGAAGGTGCAGCAGCGAAACTCGGAATTCCCCGTTCGCCGCTGGACTCAAAAATCAAGCAGCTGAAGATCAAGAAGCACAAGTTTTTCGCAGAGCCATAGCCGGGACTCCTTTTCGACACCCGAAAAGTCGGCAGTTCCCGAATTGTCGTCATCCAATTTCCCTTCTAACCCTTTTGTTTCAGTGGCTTGCATGTGGCCTCCGCGTTGCACCTTCGTTAACCGAGAGCCACGATGGCACCAATGCAGCTAACGCCATGGCCGACTGAGCCAAACAATCTAACCAAACAATCTAACGATGACCTTGAGGATCGAGAAATCAGCGCGGCAGGGATTCACCGTTTTTACCCTAAGCGGGCGTATGAGGGCGGAGCAGGTCGCGGAGCTCAAGGAGCATTTCGATACGGACTACCTAAGCATCATCCTCGACCTGCAGGAGGTGAGGTTGGTGGATCGCGACGCGGTGAAGTTTCTAAGGAGTTGCGAGAGGGATGGGATGAACCTTGAGAATTGTCCGGCGTACGTCCGCGAGTGGATAGACAGAGAAAAAGATTGAGGAAAGCGCGGCTCAGGTTTAAAGGAGGAAATCAATTGTGGTGATGACTACATTTTTCTCGGCGCAGAGTGATACCTCAGCGGTCAGAGATCTTCGAGCGTGGAGCGAGGAGCAGTTGATAGCAGCCGCCAAGACTGGCAGAAAAGCCCCCTTCGGAGAGCTTTGCGAGCGCTATGTCAAAAGGGCCTTCCGTGTTATCCATCGGATCATGCGAAATCGCGAAGATGCGGAAGACGCACTGCAAGATTGTCTTCTGAACGCCTTTACCCATGTCAAGGATTTGGATCAAAGATCGCGGTTTGCCAACTGGCTGACAAGCATCGCCATCAATGAGGCGCTGTACAAGCTTCGTACAAACCATTGGAAACGAGAAGTTTCCGTGAATGAACCAAATCCGCGTGGCGAACTCGAACGGTATAGTGAGATTCCAGATGACGCTCCGGATCCAGAAGAAACGTACCGCCTTCGTGAACGCAGAGAGATTCTGAATGTGGCCATTTTGGGTCTACGGCCAAAAGCTAGAAGGGTCGTGGAGCTCCACCAATTGCAGGAACACTCACTCAGAGAAACCGCTCAGATTCTGGGGATCTCGACCGCAGCAGTAAACGCGCAGATGTTTCACGCGAGAGTTGGCCTGCATCGTATGTCGCTACTACAGAGTGTCGGCAGATCCGTTCGGGCGAGCGCTAATTGAGCCAAGAGGTGTTACTATGCCAGCAGCAATCAAGCCCGGAATTGCTCCTTTTAGACTTGCCCAGGATCAGCGCAATCTAAGCTCGACGCATTTCCTCAATGAGGACCTCGCTCCCGTGCAGGTCTCGAGCGTTCCGGAAGAGTTTCGAAGGCTGTCGCGTTTCTTGCCAGTGATCGTGCTTGTTCCAAAATACGCTGTTTATGATAAGACGGCCCAGAAAAAGGCCGGGCCAAATAAGTCCGCCGCTCGCCACTCCGATGCGAGGAATGTCCCCTCACCGCTGGACGCAGCGAAGGCATGGTTTAGAAATCCCACCGCCGCAGACACCTTTGAGTTTGGGGGAGTAACCGTCTGTTTTTCTACAATGGAAATTCATCGCAACGGTCGCCCAGTTACTCTGACAAATAAGGAATTCAAAGCTCTCGCATATCTGATCAAAAACTCCCGAAGGGTCATCTCACGAGACGAACTACTCAATGAAGTGTGGGGATACGAAAACTATCCTTGTACCCGAACTGTCGATAACCATATTCTCAGGTTGCGGAAAAAACTAGAGACACAGCCGGCGCATCCCAAGCACTTTCATACTGTGCATAACGCTGGTTACAAGTTCCTACCCTAAATTTCTTTACTAATCTGACGAGGAGAAACCCCAATGCCTAAAACATGGTTTATCAAGGGAGCGAGCCGCGGGCTTGGAGTCGCGATTGCAAAAGCGGCCATGCGAGCGGGAGACTGGATCTGTTTCGAATATCTACAGGTGAGAGCCCGCACCAGTTTCTATTACGCCAAAGGGTAGAGCATGCCAAGGAGATGTTGCACGAAGCGGAAATGCGGGTTCTTGATGTCGCTGTAGCGTGCGGATTCAAGACGCAGCAGCACTTGCACGAGTGTTCCGCCAGATCTGCGGTGCCAGCCCTACGACGTACCGATACGAGGTTTTGCGCTAAAAGCCAGCGGCCATCTGTCCCTGCTGTTGCAGGACGCTATCCAACCTCGCGGTGTGGAACCGAGAAAAGGTGGTGAAGCTTTAAGACCGGCAAGGGCGATGAGGATCGCGCTCGTTGAAAAAAAAACAGTGAAGAAGATCAGTTGGGCCGATATTCGAAAGATGTCAGGTGAAGAGTATGCCCGAGCGCTGAAAGACACCGGCCTTGGTCCTCAGATCGAAGCTCAGCTTCGAGACTTATAATCGTGGCCCGAGCAGCGCATCCTCATCAGGTTGGCGGATACGGAACTGCACCCGACCATCGCAGTCGCAGTGGATGGAACATCGATGGCGCACTTATCCCTTATTTGAGAACGGGGCGGCGACTAGTCTACGAAAATATAGCGATTTTCATACACGTCTGAGCCGCTCGCGCAACCAAGTTGCATCCGACTCATCGAATTTGTTTCCGCGCAGATAGGAGCTCTGTGGCCGCACAATACGGTATCTTTTCTGGTTCCTTCGGGGAGGACGATGTAACTTGGTTGGAATCAGTCGAAGGCTTCGACGCTGCTTATGATCGAATGAAACAAATAGGGACCGAACGCCCGGGGAAATACTTTCTCTTCTCCCGCGATGCGAGGAAAGCTCTAGCGTCCATCGACACAACCGACGGGAAAAGTTAAGCACGGCGTCACGGTAAAAACAGCCGTAGGTTTATCGTTGATCGTGTCGGCTCGGCAATGGCAGTGCCGCGACCTGTGCTCTGAGCTGTTCACACTTCGTGGAGCAAACCTTTGGAACGCTATGGTTCGCGGCGGCAATACGAAAGAATGGCGGAACGGGGACCTCCCAACGACGAATTCGGCTCCGACGAAATCGAGTTCATAGGCGAGCGCGACTCCTTCTACATGGCATCGCAGGAAGAGAACGGCTGGCCGTACCTGCAGCACCGCGGCGGTCCGAAGGGTTTCCTGAAGGTGTTGAATAGTCGCACCCTAGCCTTCGCCGACTGCCCACAGTCTGATCGGCCGGCCGATGGCCTATCGAAAGTTCAGGCCGTTGCTTCACGCACTCAATATACCGGTGCAGCTGGGCAATGGCTTCCATGCCTTCCGTCACGCGAACGCCACCCTCATGAGCAGTTTCGGAGCTTCGCAGAAATTGCGCCAGCAGAGACTCGGCCACGCTGACGGCTCGCCGGTCACAGAGACAATCTACACTCATGTGATTAGCGAGGACGGGGAAGCGGATCGCGGCGCAACTTGGCAACGCAGTATGGGGAGTTTTGGACGCAATTGGACGCAAAAAGCAAAACGGCTCAGAAGTGGAGCCTCCTAAGCCGTTTTATATCAACTAAGAAATGGTTGCGGGGGTCAGATTTGAACTGACGACCTTCGGGTTATGAGCACGTAGTCGAACATACGGCCCGTTGATTCTTTGCGACTTACATGGTTTTTCAAGGTTTGAGTTCTTTCCCAAATCTTTCCCACGAAACCCGAGAGAGCCGAAAGCCTTGGCATGCTTTTCAGTACTTGTTGGTTACACGAGTATCGTGTACACTACTCACGTATGAAGAACATTACCTTGAGCGCGGATGAGCACCTGATCGAGCAGGCGCGGTTGTTAGCCAAATCCCAGCATAAGACGCTGAATGCCATGTTCCGCGAATGGCTGGAACAGGTTACTGCACAAACCGGCGGCGTGCAGGAGTTCGAAGCTCTGATGAAACGCTTGAAGCATGTGCAAGCGGGGCGGCGCTTCACCCGAGACGAGATGAATGAGCGGTAGATTCTTTCTCGACACAAATGTCTTCGTATATTCCTTCGACGCAGGCTCGCCGAAGAAGGCTGCGCAATCCGCGAGGCTAATCAAGAGTGCAATCGAGACGCGCGGAGGCATCGTTAGCTATCAAGTGGTGCAAGAGTTCTTTAATGTTGCCTTGCGCCGTTTTGCGAAACCTATGAGCAGTGCAGACGCCGAACAATATTTGTCGACGACGTTTCGTCCGCTTCTGTCGGTGCACTCCTCGCCAGCCTTGTATGGAGAGGCGCTGCGGATTGGAGCCAGGTTTCGACTGGCTTGGTACGATTCGCTGATCGTCGCTTCGGCGATCGAAGGTCAATGTGACGTTCTTTACAGCGAAGACTTTCAGGATGGGCAGCAATTCGGGACGGTTGTAATCTCCAACCCCTTTGTCTAACAACCTAACAACGAGAGAATTTCGAGACCTTTGCAAAAGTGGCCGCGTCAGACCCATCGATGGCGAAGCCTCTTCGACAGCCTTCGCGCGCGAGAAGAAGGGCTGCTCAAGAAACACCCGCAGAAATGACAGCCGACCAGGGTTTTGAACTGCACCCTGGTGAAGACATCAAGCGCAAGACTCAGACACGAGAGGAATCAGTGTTTGACGTTCTCGTCCAAGAACTGAAAAACATCCGGTTCCCATTCGGAGATGCCAAGGTAGAGCAGACTGTGCCCATCCTCTGAGGTCTTGCCGATCGCAGGATAGATTTTGACCAAATGAGATTTATGGAGCCGATCGAGTTCCGCAGAGATGTCCTTTGCGGGTGTCGTGTCGAAGTCATTGGCCGCATACACGAGCATGATAGGCGCGGCCGTTTTCCCGACTGCCGCCAGAGTGCGGTCCCGCAATTCTTGCGATGCTCGCCAGGAGTTCGCGCCCGCAGCAAAGGCTACTTCAGCGCGAATGGTTCCGTCATGATCGCCGGAAAGCAGCGTGAGCATTCCGCCGAAAGAATGGCCGACGATGGCAATTCGTCTGGGATCTATATCCGGCGCTGCCTTCAAAAACGTCAACCCTGCGAGAGCGTCATCCAGTTGGCTGCCCGTGATCAATTGATAGTGTAACTGCTTTCGCGCGTCGGCACCCTGAGCTTCCGCTTGTTTCAGAAGGTCCTGGGTAAACGGGCCTTGGTCTGCGGAAAGACCCTGGCCGCGCCGACAAAGATACAAGAAAGCGTAGCCATGTTTTAGAAATGCCGGAGCGAGATCGGAAGCGGCTTCGGCCATCGTCCGGCCAGCCGTATGCTGTGGGTCGTCGGCGCCAGAACCATGATGGAACAAAATAGCCGGGAACAGGCCTGGACCAGCGGGTTTCCAGAAATACCCCTTGAGGTGAAGGCCACCGCTGTGCACTTCGACGATTTGGGGAGCGGCAAAAGTCGCAGAAGGTGAGACATTTTGACCGATAAGTACGACCGAAACCTGCAGCGCCAAAGCTAGTGCAATGATCGTCTTCATACATCACCTTCTGCAAGCAAGGTAACTACGTAACTTCAACATGATTGCTGCACAGAGTGCAAACGACGCTCAGGACAGAATCGGGACTTACCCAGGACAACTGGCAGTTCAGGCAGGCTTGTTAGCTACGCACTACCGATCAACATTGTCGAGCACCCAGATGCTGCCGGACTGTTCCTCCAGGGTCAACACGAGTTTGTCCTGGGTGAGCGAAAGCCCAACGGGCCCTACATTGAAGAAACCGCCGCGCCGAGAAACAAAATAAACTGTCCTGCCATCTGGAGACCAGCGAGGCTTATCGTCCCAGTGGTTGTTGTCGGTAATGCGTGTCCACGGACCACCCGACACGGGCACTACGTAGAGCTTGGACAAGCGTGTGTCCAATTAGGAAATGTAGTATTTCAGTCTGGAAGCGGTGACGGTTATGAATTTTGCGGACATTGAAGCTTTCGTTGCGGTGGCGGAGACGCAGTCGATTGCAAAGGCGTCGAACCGTCTCCATTTAAGCCAGCCAGCGATCACACGGCGACTGCAAAGCCTGGAACGTCATCTTGGGGTGGAGCTGTTTGATCGGGACTCGCGGCCGATGGCGTTGACGTCCTATGGGCAAGAAGCGTACGGGCACGCGAAGACAGTCCTGGCTAGCGCAAACCAGCTTCGCGCATCGGTCACACCGGGGAAACGGTTGACTGGGGATTTCCGAGTAGGTTTCAGCACGTCGTTGGGGGACTCGATTCTCGAGGCCCCCCTAGATAAGCTGCGACACGAGTTTCCACAGTTGCGGCTGCATGCGATTGGTGAAGAGTCAGCTGGGCTAATTGTACGAATTCGACGCCGGGAGCTCGATGCCGCAGTGATTCTATTGCCAGAAGGGCATAGCCTGCCAAGCGGCATTGAAGGCCAGATGATTCGGACGGATCGGATCGTGTTTGCAGTTCCCAAGCAAAGCCGGTTACCACAGCGAGTGGGGCTAGCGGAATTGGCCAACGAGCCGTGGATCGTGAATCCGCCTGGATGTAGCGGACGACAAGCGTTAGAAGCAGCGTGTGATAAAGCGGGGCTAGTATTGAACATCATTCTCGAAACGTCAGGGACAAGCGTGCAGCTTGCGCTGATCGAGGGCGGCCGTGGCATCGGCGCCTTCTTGCCGTACGTGCTAAAGAAATCTAAATTGTCAGCGACGTTGCGGACGATCCAACCGAAAGATTTCGACGCGCGTATTTCGCTGTGGGTGGTGCACCATACCGGTTCGCACCAGTTCGCGCGGCCAGTCGAAGTGTTGCGGGAGGCGTTGAAACGGCCCGACCGCGACCTAAGAGTTGCAACCGGCCGTACTCGCAGCGTGAAAGCGTAAATCAATTCACTGCACTGTCGTGCGCCTGTTCGAACGGCATCACGAGATAGAGATCCTTCCCGTGCGGAAGATGGGCGACATAGGGCATGCCGTCGGAGCCGTCATGGCTGAAGGATTCGAGTTCCTTTTGGTTTTCGTGGGGCGAGACGATCATGATGTGCGAGCCGACGTGAAATTCCGATTTGGTGGAGTGAGCTTTGCCACTGATGTTCGGAACCCAGGCGCCAACGTACATGTAGGCTATGCCGACGCGATCGATGCGAGGTTCCTGTCCAGCAAGACTCTGTTTGACCCAACTCATGAAAGCAGGATCGAAGCAGCCGGGTTCGTCGTGGTCGTACCCCGGAAAGGCGGGGAGGCAGCTCCATTCGCTCGTGCCTTTCCGAAGGGAACGATATTCGCCACCGGGAGTCGCTGGCCAATCGAGGATCGTGGCGTTCTTGGTGATAAATGTCGGACCGGCGCGGAGAGCATCGGCGATCTTATCGGCGTCGGAAGCCGGGAATTTGTTGGCTGGCGGATGGCCCCGAGATTTGCGTGCGTTCAGCGACGTGACGGCCACTGCAAATGTGATTGCGCCTAGAACGAATGCGATTGAAATCGTTGGCAAATAGATCGAAACAAAGAAACGATTGGGCTTCACGATAGCTCCTGAAGCGGTGGATTTGTGCTACGGGCACGCGTTGTATGATGTCGCGGGATAGGATGCAGGTGCTGCATTATTCGCATAGTCAACATGCAGAGAACGCATGGCCGAGCAGAATGGCTCGGGGCCAGGCCCGGATTAAGGCGCAAACCCGACAAGCGCTACCACCGAAGTAGGTACTGGTTCCTACTTTTCCGATTTCCCGACGTACCAAGCACTTGCGCTAAGATACCGATGCCGTGCGACAGGAAGCAAAAATGGCGCCATGGAAAATCAACTACGGTATAGGAATTGCGCTGCTTGCACGTGTGGTGCGCGGGTTGCAGGAGAGCCCTTGTTTCATTGATGGGCAACGGGAGGTCAACATGCTGCGGAAGATCTCAGTAGTCGCTTTGATGTTTTGCGGGTCTCTTTTGCTCTCTAACGTATCGGTCGCTCAGGATGCTCAGCAAATCGCTCAGCCTGCAAAGCAAATCGCTCAGCCTGCTGCCAGCAGTGCAGGGCTAGATGAACAGATCGCATTGATGAGGTTGGACCTACGATCCAACCGAAAGAAAGTTATCGCAGCCAATATGAAGTTGACCCCGGACGAAGGGCGCTGGTTCTGGCCGACCTTCGAGGCGTATGTCAATGAGCTGGTGCAGATCAACAACGCCAAATATGATCTCATCAAAGAGTATCTGCAAAACGAAAACATGACGGACGAACAGGCCAATACCCTGCCGAAGAGGTGGGAAGAAGTGGATGAATCCGTGGTCCAACTCCGGCTCAAATACATTCCTATATTCCGCAAGGTCCTGTCTGCGAAAGGTGCGGCGATGTTTTTTCAACTCGACCGGCGCGTACAAATGATGATCGACCTTCAGCTGTTAAGCTCACTTCCGCTGGTTCAGCCTTGCAACCAGCCCGGCAAAACGATTTGCAATCAACAATAATGCGCAACCCTTAGTGATCGAAAGTCAGCTCTATGTGGCAAGCGCCTTTGTGAGCTTTTATGCGTACACGATCTGCAAACTGCCGGATCATAAAGGTCGATAGAAGTGCGATACCCTCATCGGTGGCCAGGCTTTCCAGTGACGGAGCCGATTCCGCAAGCTGTATTGGAACTCCTTCGTACACTACATCCGCACCCAGCTTAAATTCGTTGAACTCGATGCTGACTTTCACTCGTTCGAGGCCGGGATTGAATGCCAACGCGCTGTTTACTGTCTCGTTGACGCCCTGTATCGCGCGTATGACGACTTCCCGGCGCATTCCCCAAGCAGCGCCATGTTCTTCCATCATGG
>Ga0182032_10001695_pt1 | contig 10015 bp, 8 predicted proteins | sample tim00Cox00000000_FD_125970 | JGI IMG/M metagenome (GOLD analysis project Ga0182032, IMG submission 125970) | Lab enrichment of tropical soil microbial communities from Luquillo Experimental Forest, Puerto Rico - timezero.00C.oxic.00.000.000 | ecosystem: Environmental > Terrestrial > Soil >... | reverse complement strand
TCGGCGATCGCCGGGTAGGACAGCACGCGTATCCCTTCCATGCGATCAATTTAGCGCCCCAGCAGGTCATCCACATGCCAGCGCGTCATGATGATCAGCATCGCGCTATCCTTTGCAAACCTCGATAGAAAGTCATCAGTAAACCAGCCCCAGGTCCGGTCGCGTTCCGGCTTGGAGTACGCCTCCTGTCTCCCCTTCACGGGATCATCAATGATGCCCAGGTGAAGTTCCAGCCCATTGACCGCGCCCCTGACCGTGGTGTTGCGAAACGAGCCGGCATGCCCGACGTATTCGATCAGCTCGCTGTTGCATACCCAACCGGGCTGATCGATCTGCATGTGCGGGAACGCCAGCTGAAAGTTTGGACTCTTAATGATGCGCTGCACGTCCAGGTTGGTGCGCATCCCCAGCTCATCCGAGTAGCTGCCGAAGATAGTTTTCCGATCCGGGTTTTTCCCCGCCACCCAGGCCGTGAAATCCGTGGCTGCCAGGCTCTTCCCATGCTGCGGGGGCGCCCCCATCGCCAGCTTCGGCCGCCGCCCGGCCATGAAATCCTCATAGAACTTCTGCAACCCGGCCTCGATGTTATCGGTCCACCAGCCGGTGAGCATCTGCGGCCGAATCAACCGGCGAAACCAGTAAAAGCTTTCGCGCGCCTGCGCTGCCCGCATCTCAATATGCTTGGCGACGTACTCAGCCGCCGTCAGTTTCGTCCTTGGCGGCGTCTGTAATCTCTTCGACATCGAGCTCGATCTCCGGGCCTTTGTAGTTCGGCAGCGCCGGCTGGGTGATATGGATGCCGTACCGCGCCAACTCCTTGTGAATCTCGTCTACGCTTTGATATCGTTTCGGTCGCTGCTCGACCGTGACCTGCCGCGGCAGGAACGCGCGCAGTAGATCGAGCACTTTTTCCGGGTTTTGCGAGCACATCCTGAACACGAAACCCTCCATCCCGTTCTTGCCGCGCCCGTCCTCGCCGTAGCGGTTTACCGCATTGGTGGTCGCCTCCTGCAGGTCGCGGGTGTAATAATTGCGCGCGTCCTTCGGTCGCCCCCGCCCCCGCTTCGGCTGGTTCTCCTTGGAGAAACGCGGCCCTGTTAGGCGACGCCGGTTGGGTTGCGACCCGCGAGTGAGCCGCTTCAACAGACCGTTTCCTTTAGCGTTCATGGCATGACCTTTACGTTGGGGTTGCCTCGATTCCGCAGCCTGAGATCCCAAGGGGAGAGCTCCCGGTACGTTGCTAGCTGCGATCGCGCGCTCAGCGCGTCATTGCGGTCGCGGCAAAAATCTCTCGCATGACAGGCGGATAGTGCACCTCCTTGGCTCGCGGCAGCTCATCGATCTTCTGCAGCCCGCCGCGGCGCTGCCGCTTGGCGAGGGCTAACCTCTTCTTGTCGCGCCGCAACCGCGCAATGCGTGCGTCGCGTTCGCGTTTGACCTGGGTAAGGATTTGATCGAACCGAGGATCATCCGGCGGAAGGAAGAAGGGGCGTGTCAGATCGATTCCAACCGCCTGCGCATTTCTCCGCAGCCGCCGTATAATGTCGCTAATGTTGATCGTGAAGTAGCCAACAAGGTCTTCCATATCGCGGAAATCGCCGGTGATCTGATCCAGCGTTCCGTTGGTAACGACGAAGAGTTTGGGATTTTTTGCTGCGCCGTCCCAGCCAACTCCACCGACCGCCATGAAGAAATCCTGGGTGGGCTTCGCCTCGGCGTAACCAACCGCCGCCGCCCACTGGTGGAAGAACCCCGCCACGATGGCGGTTGAGATCTTCCGCCCGAGCCACTGCGCGAGCCCCAAATTGACCGCCATCGCTACAAGGTCGAGATCGACGTACCTCCCCGGCGTCGCTGGCACCGGCGTTCCGAAGGCGAGTGACACATGGCCGGCGTGCTGCAACTGATCGAAGGTGCCGCTGGTAAGCGTTAGAACTTGCAGGAATTCATCTCGCGTGAGCGACTGCATCGCAGAGCATCATTGATCTTAAGGTTTGCTAATATCATATCATAGTATCGACTAGGACCATCTTCAAGAGGGGTGTTGCTGCTGCCCCATGACCGGGCACGACGGCTAAGGTCAACCTGTCCCGTTTCCGGACTGGCTGCAAAGATCCTCACCACCAATGCCATGCTTGGATGCGGACCGCTCGGCCCCCGGAACCCCACCGGCCCCGCTCATCATGGGCCTTCCGGTGCCGGCGATCCGCTTTTGGAATGAATTCTCTGGGTTATGTTTGGCCGCCCTTGGCCGGGCGCGGACGCTTCCAATCAACCCGCAGGAGACGGCTGGTCGAATTCGTGCATAAGTGGGAGAGGCTTGGTCGTTTTGGTCTGAATGCTCGCATGAGTAGAAAACCGGTTTCGTCTTGACCTAAGGTTGGTTGAGTAGGTGTAAGGCTCTGGGGCTATTGGCAAATCTGAAAAGGACGTTGTCAGCCCCGGGGAATTTTTGCTTGTTATTTTATTCCTGCTCAAAGCTTATCCTTTGAATCATGATCATTCTCGGGCTCAACGCCTTCCACGGCGATTCTGCGGCGGCGCTCGTGCGCGACGGCGTGCTCCTTGCCGCGGCCGAGGAGGAGCGCTTCAGGCGCCTCAAGCACTGGGCAGGGTTCCCATCCCAAGCGATCGCTTATTGCCTGCGCGAGGCAGGGCTTTCCCTCGCCGACGTCGATCATCTCGCCGTCAATCAGGACAGCCGTGCCAACTGGCTACGTAAGCTCGGCTATCTCGTCACCAGGGCGCCGAGCTTCGCTCTTCTGCGCGATCGTCTCGCCAATCGCTCGCGGCGCGCGGGGCTGCCTGAGCTGCTTGCCAAGGAGTTTCCCGGACAGCGCTTTGCGGGCAAGTTCCACCACATCGAGCATCACCTCGCACATCTCTCCTCGGCCTTCCACGTCTCCCCATTCGAGGAAGCGGTCATCGTCTCGATCGACGGCTTCGGCGATTTTGCCAGCGCCGCCTGGGGGGTGGGGAAGGGAAGCGCCATCAAGATCGAGGGGAAGGTGCACTTTCCGCACTCGCTCGGCATCTTCTATCAGGCGCTCACGCAGTATCTGGGCTTTCCTCATTACGGCGACGAGTACAAGGTGATGGGGCTTGCGCCCTATGGCGCACCATCGCGCATGGACGAGATGCGCAAGATCGTGCACCTGCATAACGGCTACGAGCTCAATCTTGAATATTTCCGCCACCACCGGGAGGCGATCTCTTACCAGTGGGCTTCCGGGTCGCCGGAATTCGGTGACCTGTTCTCGCCCGCGCTCGAACAGCTTCTCGGTCCGCGCCGTCGTCCGGAAGACCCCGTCTTGGACTGCCACCGCGACATCGCCCGCTCAGTTCAGGCCATGTACGAGGAGGCGTTCTTCCGCCTGATTCGGCCGCTTCAGCGGCGCTCGGGCCTCACCGACATCGCGCTCGCCGGCGGCTGCGCCATGAATTCGGTCGCCAATGGCAAAATCCGGCGCCTGACGCGCTTCAAAAGGGTCTATGTGCAGTCTGCTGCCGGGGATGCGGGCGGCGCCGTCGGCGCCGCGTTTGCGGTCTGGCACGGACTCGGAGGGCTGCGTTCCTTTGCCATGGACCACGCCTATTGGGGCCCGGGCTTTGGGCGCGCGGATATCGAACGCCTATTGGCGGCGGCCGGCTCCCGTATGGCTAGGGCGGCCTGCAAGATCGAGCAAATCGCCGACGAGGCGCAGCTGTGCCGGCGCACCGCCAGCGCGGTCGCGGCCGGCAAGGTCGTCGGCTGGTTCCAGGGACGGATGGAATGGGGCCCCCGCGCGCTCGGCAACCGCTCCATCATCTGCGACCCGCGGCGCGCCGACATGAAGGCAATCCTCAACGCCAAGATCAAGCGGCGCGAGTCCTTCCGGCCGTTCGCGCCATCGGTGCTGGAAGAGGCGGTCAGCGCGTGGTTCGAGGAGGATGACGCCGTCCCCTTCATGATGCAGGTGTTCCAGATCCGGGAGGAAAAGCGCGCCGCCATTCCGGCGGTCACCCACGTCGACGGCTCCGGACGTCTGCAGACCGTCTCTGCGCGCACCAATCCGCGCTACTGGCGCCTAATCGATGCTTTCGGCGACATCACCGGCATTCCCATGGTGCTCAACACCTCCTTCAATGAGAACGAACCCGTCGTCTGCACGCCGGATGAGGCGCTCGATTGCTTCCTGCGCACCAGCATGGACCTTCTCGTCCTTGGCGATATCATGATTTTGCGCGAAGACGCGGCGGCCGCATACCTATCCTGAGGGCCAGGCCTGCTGCCCGCCTCGACTGTTTGCCCAGGATGACCGCGCCGACCTCGACTACTAGAGGCGCTTGATTGCTTTTTGCGCACCAGCATGGCTGCTTTTTTATCATGACGATTAATCCTACTCAGCATATTGGTTGAACTGAGCAGGATCGAAGCCAGAACGCCGGCGAACTTCACGCTGTCCCCTAGTCCAGAACGCGCGGGGGCCCGGATGGAACGCACGCCGGCGAGCGCGTGCAAGAACCGACTCGCGGCCAGCCCGCCGCATCACTCGCCGAATCCTTGGCGATGCCGCCGAGCCGTCCCAGTGCAGCGTCATGCCGGCCAGCGGCTTGCGAAGCCGCTTGCGCCGGTGTGCCCCTTTCTTTCTCCCATCGACTCTGCTCTCCCGTTATTGGCAACCATTTCGGTTCTCAGCACGAATCGGCGACCAATGCCGACGACACTTGCTCGCAAAAAGCCCCTCACCGCGAGGTGAAGGGCTCGTTGGAACGCTCAATTAACAGCAACAGGAATAAGCCGATAATCCGAACTGCACTCCACAATCAGGTGGGAAAGTGGGCTTGCTTGATCTGTCCGAACGCCGGCTTGCGCAGCCGATAGCGCTGCGATAGCCGGCGCCCCTGAGCTTAGTGCTCATCCGGGCGACCAACGGGCCGGGCTTGGCCCACCGCTTTGCGGCGGCAAACTTGGTTCCGTGCTGTTGTCGTCCGGTCGCGATGTAACAAGATTGGCGGCCGGCAGCCCCGCTGGTCGCTTCCCAGGGCAGCGAGTCGGGGGCACTCTTGCAGCACGCCAGCGCTGCAATGCCCGCTCCCCTGCGGACGAAGCAGCTTATTTCTCATCTACCCCGCCTGTTTTGCGCAGCGGAACATCACGTTCCGCATGGTGAGCTTGGCTCAGGCCTCTTGCAGCACTGGGGACCGCCTTGATATTATCCCATGTCAGTTAGAGTGCTGAGCAAACGCGCGCAGCTGGTCAACCTGCGCCTCTGTCGCCCCGCGTCTGCGTTCATGGCTATTGGTCCACACCGGCCTCCATTCCCTCTATTCGTTCCGCCACGGCGCCGTTGGGGGGCGGGCCACCGGCCTACATGCGACGAGGGTCGGTGGTCTGGCTCTGCGGAACAAGTGATGAGCTGCCAGACCGCCCTAGAACAGCAGGCCCAGGCCGCCACCGGCACACAGTTCCGAAGGTACCGAAAGACGCCAATAATGATGAGGCGGTTATGGTGTTGGATATTCCACGGGAGGTATCGTACTAAATACAACCGGTTCGTAGGCTATTATCTGAAATGCTCAAAGTGCGGCGATACGTGGGAATGACGTCTGCCCACTAATGCCCCCACGCATTCCGGCGTCGCTGAATGGCTGCACGAGATAAAGCATGACCGTTTTCGGGTGATCACGCGCAGGGCGGGCACGCGCGTGAAGCTCTACCACCCGACCCAGCAATGGACCTGACAGAGCGCGTTATGGTCGGATTCCGCGGCCATGGAACCAAGCAAACGAGCTTTTCGGTTTGCAAAAGTTCTCGGGCCACGATCCTCGTAAGAGGCTTGGATTGGATCGCGTACGTCGATAATGGGAGATACCGCTCGGCGAGCCATTGTAGCCAACAATCGGAGCGTAAGTACAACTATCTACCGCGTACAGACGCTCAAATTACAAGTGCTCGCACCCGTTTGTTACTTGGAGTGTCTCGACAGCAGGCTCCCTCGGCAAATATCACTTCATGCCGTTCGAGTTCGATGTGAAAATATTAGATCTCGTTCACTCCGGCTGGCATCTTCTGCACAATTGACATGCCGTTTATGAGAAACCGGGCATCCATTAAAACAAGCTCAAGGTACAACCGGTGACCAGGAGACAAATACAGGTCTGTATGCGGGACCGTGTCATCAAGTGCTGAAGGCGATATTCGAATCGGAAGGACGCTTTGGTGCCAGCGTTCGGATGCTCAAACTGATGTCCAATCCACCTAACCAAAATGGGAGTTCCCCCGGCTCTGCCGGGAAGGCAGTAAAAAGTTTGACATATCCGGGGGTCGGCGACCTCGGCCGATCGACGAGACTCGCACCAGTATGGACGTGCTCGTCCTCGGCGATATCATGACTTCACGCGAAGACGCTGCTGCTTCCCTATCATGAGGGCCAACCCTGCTGCCCGCCTCGACTATTTGCCCAGGATGCACGCGCCGACATCGACTACTGTTCGTGCCATCCACGTGATCGCGGGACTTGATCCGGCGCATGGTGGACCATCGTACACGGTGCCGCGACTCTGCTCCGCGCTGGCGCAGGCCGGTGCCGAGGTCGCGTTGCTGTCAGTCGCCCTGCGAGATGCCGGCGCAAGCGATACCTCTGCAAACGGCTATCGCGACCGCCGCTTTCCCTGGGACCATGCGCGTGCGCCGGTGCTCGGGCAGCTGCGCTATTCGTCGGGGCTCGTTCATGGGCTTCGCCAAGCTGCCGGCGGCGCGCAGGTCATCCATAATCACGGGCTCTGGCTGATGCCCAACGTGCAGGTTGGGTGGATCAGCGCGAAAGCCAAAAAGCCGCTCGTGATCGCGCCGCGCGGCATGTTGGGTCCGGCCGCACTCGCATTCTCACGCAAGAAGAAGCGCTTATTTTGGCATCTCGCGCAGGGCGCGGTTGCCCGCGGTGCGGCGTGCGTGCATGCGACAAGTGAACAGGAATATCAAGAAGTCCGCGCCTTCGGTCTAGCCAATCCTGTTGCCATCATTCCCAATGGAATCGATCTTCCGGCAGTCCCCAGCAGTCCGATGCCCACAAACCATGAGGATCGCACGGTACTCTCGCTTGGTCGCATTCATCCAAAGAAAGGCCTCGACCGTCTCGTTCGCGCCTGGGCCCGCGTCGAGGCGCAGTATCCGACCTGGCAATTGCGGATCGTCGGACCAAATGAAGTTGGCCATGCTGAGGAACTGCGCGCGCTTGCGGCGACATTTCGTCTGCGCCGAGTTTCTATCGAGGGCCCCGCTTATGGTGATTCGAAGCTCAGTGCCATGCGCGCCGCCGATGTCTTCGTTCTTCCAAGCTTGAACGAAAACTTCGCAATCACGGTCGCGGAGGCCCTCGCGGCCGGCATACCGGTTATCGCAACGAAAGGGGCCCCCTGGAGCGGTCTTGAAGCCGAGAGCTGCGGCTGGTGGATTGACCACGGAGTTGAGCCGCTCGTGGCTGCCCTGGCAAAATCCATGTCAATGCCGCGCACGGCGCTCATGGCGATGGGCGCAAAGGGAAAGGCTTGGGTCGTGCGGGATTTTTCCTGGGACCGAGTTGCACGGGATATGCTCGATGTCTACCATTGGTTGCTCCATGGTGTGCAGCCGCCAGCGCTATTGCGTTTCGATTGAGCGAGCATCAGCAATGACCTTCTCGCCCTCGTAAGTAGAACACCGCGCTGCCTGGCCGATGAAGCGCTGATCCGAAAGGCCGCCAAGGGGCGAGGAAACGCCCCAATCAGCCCCGCCAAGCGACCTTGAAGTTATCCACAGGGGTCTCGATCTTGCCGCCAGCAGAATTGCACGCCCCAATATTGGGGAGCATCATCGCCCCCCATCTTATAGGCCTCGCCGCGCAATACCGGGGCCTTTGAGAGAGCCTCGGCCGATCAGAAGAGCGGCCGGGGCTCTTTGATTTCGCGATATGGATGCGCGAGGGTAGTGATGGGGCGACGGGGGGCCCCGCCACGCTCGAATTCTGACGCCCTTAGCGCCGCAGGCATGCCGATTGAAGAGATCAGCAGCGCTAGGAGCAGCATGTCTGGGCGCTCAATATGGCCGGTCGCTAGCCCAGAGCATGTGAATCGGTTTCCTGCAGACGCCCTTATTTTTCTGTCACGGCGAAGGAACGATCCCATTCACTAGGTAAAGTCATCTCTCGCAAGGCGGTCATGCGCGACGCAAATAACGAATAATACGTGTCAAGTGCCGCTACGCCAATTTCCTTGCAGGCTGCAAGATTACACTCCCCTCATTCCACTGCTGCCGACGATAGGCATCGAGGAATTTCTTGTGCTCACATTGCAAACGTGCAAGTTGATCGGGTTCACTTCTCAACAATTGCAGCAATGTATAAATTCGGGTAGGGCGTCGCGGCCTTTAACCATCACAACGTCGAGCTCAATTACTGGAAAATCCTGTTTTGCTCGCGCCAGCAGTTCGCTCGCTGACAATGGCAGCAAGGCTGTACATCTTGCTCAGTCCCTCCAAGCGCGATGTAACGTTGACCTCATCACCTATTGCCGAATAATCAAAACGGACACTGGAACCGAAATTGCCAACACAACAATCGCCGGTGTTGATTCCAATTCCGATTCTGACTTCTTTGAACTGCCGCTGTGCGGCTACCGCTTGCTGCGCCCACTGCGCATTGAGTCCATCGAGCTTGGCGACCGGAGAGCAGCTTCGCATGCATGATCCGCATGACGCGCATCGTCAATAGGCGCGTTCCAAAATGCCATGACGGCATCGCCCATGTATTTGTCGATCGTGCCTCGATGATGCAAAATGGTCTCGCTTAAGTAGCTCATTGACAAAATGCGTCAGTTCGGCAGCGCTCAGCTGCTCGGAGATCGAGGTGAAATTCCTAACATCGCAGAACATAAGGGTAAGCTCGCGGACTTCACCGCCAAGCTCGAGCTTGTTCGGGTCAGCGATAATTTCCTCAATCACCTCCGGCGCGAGGCAGCGACCAAAAGCGGGACGGATAGTTGTGCGTTGTGTTTCAACGCCGCGGTACACATAAATGTTATTGCACCGGCAATGAAGGCGAGGGCCAAAGTCGGATAGGCGGTGTCGATGAGAAGACCCCCAACGCGAAACATAAGCCAACCGCCAAGGACTAAAGCGACTACGGTGAACAGAGCGCAGACCGCAGCCCAGGCTGCGCTGACGTATGGAAGAATTGCAGCGAGGAGAAGGCCCAGTGCAATCATGATGGTTTCCTCAATGGCCAAGGCATAATCCGGGCGCACGAGTGAGCGACCTGCGAGAATGTGCTCCAGCACCTGAGCGTGGATTTCGACGCCCGGAATTGCAGGACTGAGCGGGGTTGCACGCAAATCAAGCAGGCCTGGAGCGCTTGTTCCCACCAAAACGATGCGCCCAGCTACGTCCGCCTGTGATAGTTCACCGGAGAGAACCTTCCAAGCCGGGATGAAGGCTGCCGGATTGCTGCGACGAAATTTTATGAAAATAGATCCGTCAGGATCAGTCGGAATCTCGATGTTACCGACTTTTAGGTGATTAAGCCCGGTGTTGCGGCCAAAGCCCGTCTCTCCGCTTGCATTGGCTGCCTTGAGAATGTAGGTGCCTGCACCCTGACCAACCCGGAGAAGCTCGGCCGATAATGCGGGCACCGGTTCATTGCCAATTCGGTAGAGTAAAGGCACACGGCGAACAATCTGATCACGGTCCGGGACCCAATTGATCGCCCCGATGCCCTTTGCAGCAGCTTCTAGTTCAGGGAGATTACCACTGGCACCAGGAAAGGCGGGTATGAAGGGCCATGGATCATCCCCGGCAACCACAAAACCGGCTTTGGGCCGGATCGAAGCGGTTGAATTTCTACTCAGGCTAGCACTACTTTGGCAGATTTTTTAGGGTGCAGGATTCCCAAATCAGTTTTTCTGTGACTCATGGGTGGTCGGCTTTTGGAGGGGCCGACCATGGTTGGCAGGACGTCGGATTGGAAGGAGGATCTTGGACGCTTTCTCAAGCCGTTTTTGG
>Ga0182032_10001694_pt1 | contig 10017 bp, 6 predicted proteins | sample tim00Cox00000000_FD_125970 | JGI IMG/M metagenome (GOLD analysis project Ga0182032, IMG submission 125970) | Lab enrichment of tropical soil microbial communities from Luquillo Experimental Forest, Puerto Rico - timezero.00C.oxic.00.000.000 | ecosystem: Environmental > Terrestrial > Soil >... | reverse complement strand
CGGGCAACGCCCGCCATCGTAAAGAATGATGGCAAAGATTTCGTCCCAACGAGTCGCTGGATGGTGTTCGGTCATCATTTTGCGGCGATCGCGGGTCCGGGGCCGCTGGTTGGGCCGGTGCTCGCAGCGCAGTTTGGGTTTTTGCCGGGAACCCTTTGGATTTTGATCGGCGCGACGCTTGGCGGCGCGGTGCACGACATGATCACGCTGTTCGCGTCGGTGCGGCGCGGCGGTAAAACGCTCGGCGCGATGGTGAAAGAAGAAGTTGGTCGCGGCGTTGGTGTCCTTGCGCTGATCAGCGTGCTTGCGATCATGATTATTTTGCTCGCGGTGCTCGCGCTCGTAGTCGTGCAAGCGCTCGCAAAAAGTCCTTGGGGCATGTTCACAATCGCGATGACGATTCCAACCGCGCTGATCATGGGATTCGGATTGCGCAGCGGGAAAGTGAACGTGACTGCGGTCACAATTTTCGGATTGCTTGGTTTAGCGCTTGGCGTTTGGGGCGGACAGTTTCTGGCGAATTTTCCGGCGATTGAAGCGTGGTTCCGGCATGACGCGACGTGGATCGCGTGGGCGATCATGATTTATGGACTGGCGGCGTCGATTCTGCCGGTCTGGATGCTGCTGACACCGCGGGATTACTTAAGCGCGTTCTTGAAACTTGGAACTGTGGCGGCGCTCGCAGTAGCGGTGATTCTGATTCATCCAACACTGCAAATGCCGTCGCTAACAAAATTCATCGACGGCACAGGCCCGGTTTTTGCCGGACCGGTGTTTCCGTTCGTGTGCATCACGATCGCTTGCGGCGCAGTGTCAGGATTTCATTCACTGATCTCGTCGGGCACGACACCGAAGATGCTTTCTCGCGAGTCGCGTATTCGCGACATCGGTTACGGCGCAATGATCACGGAGATGATGGTCGCGCTAATAGCGCTGATCGCAGCCTGCGTGCTGCAACCCGGCGAATACTTTGCAATCAACACGAAAGGCACACCGACTGAAGTCGTAGAGAAGGTTTCGAGCGCGGGGTTTCCGGTAACGGAAGATGAGATGTCGATCCTGGCGCAGAAGCTCGGCGAGAAAACAATGTTCAATCGCGCCGGTGGTGCGCCGACGTTCGCGGTCGGCATGGCACACATGTTCGCGAAACTTTCAGCTAGTCCGACGGCGCTCGCGCTCTGGTATCACTTCGCGATCATGTTTGAGGCGCTCTTTATTTTGACGACGATCGATGCGGGCACGCGCGTCGGACGATTTTTGTTGCAGGATTTGTTAGGCAACGTGTGGCGACCGCTCGGCAACACGCGATCGTGGACCGCGAATTTCTTAACGAGCGTCCTGCTGGTCGCGGCCTGGGGCTGGTTCCTGTATCAGGGAGTGGTCGATCCGCTCGGCGGCGTGAACACGCTCTGGCCGTTGTTTGGTTTGGCCAATCAGCTTCTTTCAGTCATCGCGCTCTGTTTGTGCACGACGATCCTGATCGAGATGGAAAAGACGCGGTATCTGTTCATCACGGTCGTGCCGCTGTTCTTCATGTGCGCGGTCACGTTCTCGGCCGGTTACCTGAAAGTCTTTTCGGCGGATCCAAAGCTTGGGTTCTTGAGCGGCGCGCAATCGCTCGCAAAGCAGGCGAGCACCGACCCAACAAAAGCGCACGAGCTGCTGCGGCAGGCGTGGGTCTGGCAATTCGACGCGATCGTTGCCGGATTTTTTATGGTGTTCGTGTTTCTGATCGTGGTCGGCTCAGCGACGCAGTGGTGGCAACTGATCCGCGGCATAAAACCGGTCGTGCTACGCGAAAGCGAGTTTGTTGCGGTAACTTCCGTTACAACTTCGGCGGCGATTGGATAGCACGGCGTGGCGGCGGTGTTTTGAAATAAGAATCACTTCTTACTGACGGGGCAGGAACGTGTGGTCGAAGACGTAGTTGGCGACGTTGCGGCCCTGGGCGATGGCCTGGGGCTTGTCGAAGCCGTCTTTGTTTTGTGAGGCAAACGACAGCAAGAGGATTGCCGTTTTCTGCGGAACAACTCAATTGAAATCGCCTGAATAGAGTAATTTAGGCAGCAAGATCTTACTCTAATGAATCTCAAAGCCGCCGGACCCGGGCGGGCGATTATTTGCGGCGAAGAGGAACCACCATCTCTCCATCGCGGCGGCCCAAGATTACCCGGCCATTCTTGCGACGAAGGGGCCACGCCCTTACGCTTTCCCAAATCAATGTCGAGAACAAGGAATCCGCGCCTTTCGCCGTGATGCTGGCAGATGTAGCGCGAAACGTGCCCTACGACGGCGCTTTTTCAATCGTGCCCTCTTGGGCGGAACCGCTTCGCTAAGCCGCCGAAATTCAAGCAGCTACCTTGCGTTGATAGCCGAAAAATTCGCGCTCCTTGATGATCTGCGCGACTTCCGGCGGCACCATTTCCTCCCAGCTCCTGTCGCCGGCTTTGAGCTTGGCCAGGACCGCCGGCGGATAAATCCGCAGAAAATCCTGCCGGTAATCGGTGATCTCTTTGATGTGGCGATTGTCGATCAAATATTGAAAAAGCGAACGCAGATTAGGCGCGACCTCGACATGTTTCGCCGTCAAAATCTTGCCCGTCTTTTCGTCCATTATCGGATACACGTAGAGTTTCAGGCCTTGTTTGAACATCCGGCCGAGCGCTTCCAAAATTCCGCCCTCGAGATTGAGGTAGTATTTTTCGTCGAAAATTTCCAGCAAGCTCGGCACACCCATTACCAGGCCGATCATTCTATTGGTGTAACGCGAAAGATAGCCCGCGAGCCGATAATATTCGCCGAACTTCGAGATCAAAACCGTTCGACCAAGCGCGCCGAGGATGTCTACTCGCGCCAGAAAATCGGCGTGATTGAGCTGGCCTTCGGAGAGCAAATTTTCCAGAGTCATCTCCATTAAGACGACCAAGTCTTTTTCCGAAGAAGAGGTTTCTTTCAGGAATTGGCGGCGCGAGCCTTCGAGCATGTCGTTCGTTGCATAAGTCACAGGACGAAAGCTGCCGCGCTCAATCAGGATTGCTTTCTTGTAAAGAATGTCGGACGGCTGGACCATTTCTCCGTCTGCTGTGAACATCACTGCATCGGTCAGCCCCTGGCTCACAAGTTGCAAACTCATCAGGCGATTGTCGATAGCGGCGAACGCCGGTCCGGAAAATTTGATCAGGTCGACCTGAATTCTTCCGGCCGCGAGATTTTCCTGGAGTGACGAGATCAATCGCTCGGGCTGCGGCTGATAGAACGCGCCGTGAAGCAAGTTCACGCCGATCACGCCGAGCGCTTCCTGTTGATCGACGTTCGCTTCATCGAGCATGCGCACGTGAATGATGATCTGGCTCGGCTCACCGCTCGGCTGGTTTTGAAAACGGACTCCAAGCCAGCCGTGCGATTCATTGTGTTCTTTGAAATTTCGTGCCGCAACAGTATCGGCAAAAACGAAAAACGTCTTTTCGCCGCCGAGTTTTCGCTCCAGCCGCTCAATCAAGAGATCATACTCGCGATCGAGCATCGTTTGCAGGCGGCGCCGGCTGACATAGCGATCGGTCGGGCCGTAAATCGCGTCGCTGAACGTCATGTCGTAGGCCGACATCGTTTTGGCGATCGTGCCGGACGCGCCGCCTACGTGAAAGAATCAGCGCGCCACTTCTTGACCGGCGCCGATTTCCGCGAACGTCCCATACTTGTGCCGATCGAGATTAATGTGGAAGGCCTTCCGGTTCGTCCCAACATCCATCTCCGCCTTCATCTAAAAATCTTCCTCTTAGTCTTAATCTTCACGCTAACGACTTGGCGGGTCGCTTCAAGGCGAGGCGGCTGCAGGCGGCCGATGAGCGGGCAGGTACCTTTACAATCTGACCTGCTCAGCGCTGCTCGCCGGCATCCAGCCGCGCAAATTATTGGGCAGCGCTGAGTAAATCCAATCCCCGCGGCGACTCAGGACCTGAATCTCGCTGCCAGCCGGCAAGGTTAACACGCGATTGGCAGTATCGGCAGTCGCCAGGCGCGCTTCCACATTGTCTGTGGTTACAATTGCCAACGCGCGATCATCTCTTCCCTGACTCAGCTGCCAAATCGCCACAACAGAAAACGTCAGGATCGATAACGACAAGATCGACAACCAGATCGCGCTGCGGCGTCGATTAAAAATGAACCCCATGGTCGCGAAGATGCCGATCCAAAACGCAATCGCCGCGGCGATGGCGTATTGATTGGAGTTTGCAAATGCGAACCATCGCTCCCACCTGCTGGGAATCAGTTCGAGTGCGCGCGCTTCATCTCGCACGATCCGCAAATTCGCCTGCGCTTCCGGATGACGCGGGTCGAGCGCGAGCGCGCGTTCGTAGTTGAGGATCGCCCGGCCAAAATCTTTTTGCCTGAAGTAAGCGTTGCCCAAATTGTAAAAAAGATTCGGCGTGTCCTGTGCCGCACGCACGAGTTCTTCGTAGTCGCGGATCGCCGCTTTGAAATCGCCGGCGGCGTATTCCTGATTGGCTTTCGCAAACTGCGCGCCTAGTTGCGCCACTCCGATTGACCTGCCGACCAGGAGAATTGCCAAAACAAAAGCGATTCGCGTTTTCATGCGCGCAAACTTTCCAGGAATCTCAAAACTTCTTCTCGCTCATCGCGTGAAATCGTTTGGGCGCCATTGCCGGTTCCGCTATAACTCAACTCGTCGCTGCGTTCGAACAATTGACGCAATTGTGCTCGCTCGTTTTCCTTCAAATCGAAAGCCCTCGCAACCGTTTCCGCGTCCACCGCATTCGGGTTGATATTTTTGGCGAGCGCCGTTTTCAAGTACACGACGCGCGCGGCTTGTGAAAAATACACTTGCGGCGAAACAGTTCCGCGGCGCAATTCTCGCAGCAAATTGGCGATCTCATGTTGTCTGGCAGCGATCCCCTGTCTTTCGCGGTCCCCGATCTTCGCTTGACGGAGTTTCCAACCAACGAATCCAAGCAACAGAATTAGCGGCGCGAGTTGCGCGAGCCAGAAGGTCGGTCGCTCGAAAATGGGCGTGAACGATCGCACACGGCCGAGTTGACTCATTTGGTACAAAATATCCGCCGGCTTGGCCGCAAGAGGAGGCGTAGCAGCGACCGTAGCCGGTGCTGCGGCCGGTGGAGCTGCCCCAGCACGTGGCGCGGGCGCGGCAGCGCCCTCAACTTGAATTGGCACCGCATCGCTCCGCAATGTGACATAATTCTCCTTGCTTGGATCGAAATAAGCGAAGATTAACGGCGGCACGGCCGATTTCTTTTCATTGGGCGCTAACACCATTTCGAAAGTTTTTTCGCCGCTGATCCCGACGTCGTCGTCCTGTTTGAATTTTGAAGACGGTGGATACTTATGCCAGCCGTGCTCATCTCCGAGTGCGGGCGCGTTCATTCGGTCGAAATTTCCGCGACCTGTGATTGTCGATGTTACCGTGATCGGATCGCCCACTTGCGCCGTTGTCGGTTTCGCGTCCACCGCCATCGTAAAATTGCCAACGGCGCCGGAGAAATTCGGAGGCGCGTTTGGAGGAAGGGGTTTGATATTGAGCGCGACGGTCTCGCTTCTGATCGGCAGCTCGGTCCGTTCACCTATGCTGCCAAAAGGATCGCTGAAGAACGGATCGGAGAATGGATCGTCTAAATTAAATAGATCGAACGGTGATCGCGGGCGCGTTCGCGGTGGCGCGCTGGGTCGTCGCGGCAGAACAACCATTGCTTTGGATGTCACTGGGCCAAGCTCAAATGTTCCGGGTCGCGCTGCGGCAATCGCCGTTTTAAAAGTGTAAACGTGGTAGGTTCTACCGCCGATCGTTTCCAAGTTCTCGCGCGGTTCCTGCAACTTTTGCGTAGTGAAGCCCTGGGCCGAAAGTTCTGGCGGTTCTTCCAAGCGGCCATGTGCGCGCGAATCGAGGCCCAGCCGGATTTCGGCCGGAATCATTTCACCGACGTAAGCGTCTTTCTTCGCGATGACTAATTCCGCGAACGCGAGCTTGCCACCAACCGCCGCTTGGCTACTTTGCGATGAACTGCCCGGCCTGCTCGAGCCGCCCGATGATCCTTGCGCCACGTTCAACACGAGCTCAGGCGTTTTTAGCGAATCATTTCCGACGCGAACCGTTTGTGGCGGAATTTTGAAACGTCCGACCTTCAGCGGCAGGATCGTGTAATTGTAGGTCACGCTGCTGCTGACATCGAAATTGTGCATCTCGAACTGCCGAGACGTGCCGGTTTGATGAATTTCGAGCCCGTCGATCGAGATTGTTTCTGGAACGTTCGCGCTGTTCGCGCCGGTTACTTTGATTTCCAACTGCACTATTTGTCCAACCTCGGGTTGTGAATCGCCCAAGACCGCGGTCACGTTCGGCGACGCGGCGAATGCGAAACGATTCGCCGCAAGCGTGACCGCTAGGACACAAAGGATTGCAAAATGGCGGGCGTGGACCGGCATCTTACCTCAGACCGCAAACCTCCTCGAACTTCCGCTACCAGTCATTATAGACATGGCGTCTTACCCTGCGTTCATCAAGCTGAACGCGTTGTTCCTCATCTTTCATCGACTGCAAAAGTAACTCCGCCTGTTTCTCCGTCATCTGTCCTTCTTTGTCTTCCGGCTCGGCTCCGGCGAATTGCGCGGCTTGTTGTTGTGAATCCGGTGACTGGTCTCCGTTCGCGCCTTTAATCACGCCGGCCAGTTTCTTCTGCGGCGTTGCATTCGGCGTCGCTGACGGCGTCGCGTTTTCGTCCTCGCCTTCGCCTGGAGATGGCGACTGCATCTGGTCCTCGCCGCCGCCGCCGGGAGTGGGCGATTCTTCGGGCTGTTCCTGTTTACTAGCCGATTGTCGATCTTGTTCGTTCTCCTTTTTTCCTTGGCCGGGTGATGGCGACGGCTGGTTTGATTGCTGTTGATCTTTTCCTTGTGACGGATTCGGACTTTCGCCGGGTTTCGGCTGTTGATGTTTCTGCGGCTCGTTCTTTGCCTGCTGCCGGTTTGATTTGTCCTGAGATTTTTGGTCCTGACTCTTGCTCGATTGGTTTTGCGATTGCGCTTCCTGGTTCTGTTGCTGTTGTTGTTGCTGCTGCTGCTGATTCTGATCTTGGCCGCCGGAACCGCTTTGCGATTGCTGTTGCTGTTCTTGCTGGTTCTGCTCCCCGCCACCGCCTTGTTGTTGATCCTTTTTCTGTTGCTTTTGTGGCAGCGGCGGAGTGGGCGTCGGCGTTGGTTTCGGATGCTGCTTCAATCGCTCGATCTTCTTTCGAACTTGTTCGAGATTCGCTTTGGCTGCCTCGTTCTTCGGATTCAGTTCCAACGTCGATTCATAATGCGACGCGGCATCGGTCAGATCTCTCAATGCTTTGGCGTTTGATTGATCCAAATCCGCACGGTCCTCCAATGTTCGTCCGAGATTGAAGTGGCTGTTCTCCTGAAGCTTTTTGTCGGGCGAGAGCAGCGCATTGCTGAAGGATTGGAGCGCTTTATTGTAATCGCCCATTTTGAAAGCGGCGGCGCCAGCATCGAATTCGATTCGCTCTTTTTGCGATGAGTCGGGATGCGATTGGAGATCGTCCTGAAAACTTTGGTAGGCGTCGTTGTATTTCCCATCGCGATAAAGGTTCAATCCGCTGCTGGCTGTTCCAAACGCAGGTCGCGCAAAAATTAGAAGCAACGCCGTCGCCGGGATCGTAATCTTTAACCAACGCGGTAATCGCACGCGGACGCGAACTCGCTTTCGTTCGCTGATCAAGATCGACATCGCAAGCGCGAGCATCGCTGCGCCGAGTGACCATTCGTAGCGTTCAATCGGTGTCCGCGACAACCGCGCATCAATCTCAGCCGCCTTCATATTTGCCAAACCTTGCGAGTAAAGTTGCGCCATGGTTTCGAGCCCGGTTTCGAGATGCAGATAAAAACCGCCCGTCGCGCCGGCAATTTCGCGCAACCGTTTTTCGTCGAGCTTCGATTTCACAACCTGTCCGCCCGAATCTTTCACGAACGCCGTTCCTCCATCATCGCTTGGCACGGGAATAAGGGAGCCCTGCGGCGTACCCACACCAATCGCGAAGATTTTCAGGCCAGCATCGGCCGCCGCTTTCGCGGCCTTCACCGCGTCGCCCGTCAGCTCTTCACCATCGGTGAAAATGACCATGGCACGATTTCCCGCAGCGCTTTTGCCGAAGGTCTGGACTGCGAGATTGATCGCCTCGGAAATGTTTGTGCCACCTTCCGGAATCGTTCTCGTGTCCAGATCGTTGATCGATTCGATCTCCGCTTCGTAATCGATCGTCAATGGTGCCTGCAAAAATGCGCGACCCGCAAATGCAATCAATCCGACGCGGTCGCCTTGAAGTTGGTTAACGAGATCCTGTGCCGCGAGTTTTACTCGCTCGAGTCGGTTCGGCTGCACGTCGTTTGAAAGCATGCTTCGCGAAGTGTCGACCGCAAAAAGCAGGTCGAGCCCTTTTCGTTTTACATCCTGGTAGATATAACCCCATTGCGGGCGGGCCAGACTCACAATCGCCAATGCGAGCCCGAGCATTAGAAAACCAAATCGCACGGAGCGACGCGACCGATTCACCGTCGCCGAAAGTTGCGGCAGCAGTTTCGCCGAGACGAACTCGCGTAATCTGATAATTCCGCGTCGTTCCGCACGCATAAACACACCGGCGAGGATCGGAATTGCGACCAATGCCCAAAACCATTCTGGAGCTCCAAAGGTCATAAGATCGACATCTTCCTCACGGGAGTTTTTGCCAGATCGTTTGCGACAACAGAAGTTGCGCGACGAGGAGGCCGGCACCGCTCATGATACAGAGCGGAAACAAATCGCGGTACTGCTGATATTTTTTCACCGCCACGGTCGATTTCTCCAGTTTGTTGATGTCAGTATAGATTTGTTCCAGCGATTCGGTGTCAGTCGCCCGGAAAAATTGGCCATCCGCGATTCGCGCGACTTCTTTCAAGCCGGCTTCGTTAAATTCCACGCGTTGGTCTTGATAAAGGAGGTTGCCGAGCACATCGGTCATCGGTCCGCGCTGCGTAAATATGGGCGCCGGTGCAATTCCGTTGCTGCCCGCGCCGATCGCATAGAGATGGATCTTCAACGCTTTGACGGCTTCGGCTGCGGTATTTGGGGAAATCTTCCCGGCGTTATTTTCACCATCGGTTAACAGAACGATCACTCGACTCTTCGAGTGTTTGTCGTTCAATCGATTGGCCGCCGCAGCCATCGCTGAACCGATTGCTGTTCCATCTTCGACCAGGCCGATGCGCACACGCTCGAGGTTTTGCAACAGCCAGTCGTGATCCAGCGTCATCGGACTAACGACATAAGGCCGGCCCGCAAACGCGATGATACCGATTCGATCGTTCGGCCGGCCTTCGATGAACTTGCGTGTAACTTCGCGAATCGTATCGACCCGTGTCGCGCGTTCACCGCCGATCGTGAAATCTTTGGTCAACATCGATCCTGAAACGTCGAGCACGAGCATGATGTCGATCCCGCTCGCTTCAACTTGCGTCAGACTTTTTCCGAGTTGTGGACGTGCGAGGGCAACGACGAAAATCGCCAGCGCTGCAAAAATCAAAGCGCGCAAGAATCTTCCGGCGCGCGCGGCGCTTTGCTTGCCAATCAGCTCAAGCGTTGAGGTCGATGAAAAGGTAAGCGCCGCGGACGGACCGCGTTTTCCGCGCAAGTAAGCGAGCAGGGGAATTATTAGCAAAAGCAAGAGCAACCACGGACGTGCGAACGTCAGCGCAGTGTTTTGCGGCCACCAATCAAGCCAGCGCAAGGTGCTCTCCCTTCACAAAACGAGTCGCTTCCTCCAACAAAAGTTGGCTGTCTGCGGAGGTTGCTTCGTAACGCGCGAACTTAATTAAGTCGCAGCGATTCAAAAAGTCTTCGAGCAAAGATTTTTCATTGGCCGAAAATGATTTTGACTTTGTGAGCGCAGTTAGAAATTCCACCGAAGTCTGCCGCGTCACCGGCAATGCATATTGGTTTGTCACGTAGCG
>Ga0182032_10001690_pt1 | contig 10020 bp, 9 predicted proteins | sample tim00Cox00000000_FD_125970 | JGI IMG/M metagenome (GOLD analysis project Ga0182032, IMG submission 125970) | Lab enrichment of tropical soil microbial communities from Luquillo Experimental Forest, Puerto Rico - timezero.00C.oxic.00.000.000 | ecosystem: Environmental > Terrestrial > Soil >... | reverse complement strand
AAGATGGAGGTAGGGCTCAAAAAGGTACTGGTATCACTTACCCAGGCCATCTTTGGTACTTGACCCCGCCTATCCCTCTGATACGCTTGGATTAACCTTCCTTATGGCAGGCGCGCCGTACGCTTCCTCGTGCGGAGGAGGTGCCTTAATGAAACCTAGTGAACGCCGACAGCGAGCACGCGTGAATCACCGGACACCGTTGCGCTTCCGGGCGGCCGGGGTGGCTGCCGACAAGACCGAGCACTTTACCGAGGCTCTCAACGTATCCCGCGGCGGTTTTTTCTTCGCCTCCTCGGCCCCCTTACAAGTTGGCATGCCCATCGAAGCCACCATTCGCATGCCTGCCGAAGTGACCGGCAACGGTGCGCAGGAGATGCGTTGCACCGCGCGCGTGGTGCACGTCCGCAACGAGCCTTACGGAGACGGCCGCATCGGCTTTGGTGTGGAAATCGAAAAATATCAGACGGCAGCCGTGCAAGAACGGTGGATGAGCTGAGGTGGTTCGGTCCTCCGGTCCCAGTGAAAAAAGCCGACCTCTTTGAATCACTTGCAAGCGAGCTTTTGAAGAGAGAGTTCCCGACCTCGGGATGGCAGGCGGGTGTCCCTCCGGTCGAAACGGCGGCTGAAGTTATTTCCTCACGAAGCCTGCGGTTCAATCTTTGCGATGACGATGGCTTTGGAGCCTCCACGCTCATAAATCTTGCCCGTTGCCGTCACCTTGTCACCTGCAAAAGGCAGAAGCCTGGGGTTCTGTCCGCGGGAGGGCGTTGTTTCGGCAATCGGCCAATAAATGGTTCCGTCGTCGGCGAGAATCACAAGCAGGGAGCCCGCCTTGGCGCAAGAGATGGCGCACTCTTTGCTGATGGGTTTGCTGAGGCCCTTGGTGAAGGCGCACGCCGAGTCCAGGACATAGCCTTTCACGGTGACCGTTGGTGCGTCGGCAGCCTCTAGGAAAGCCCCCGCGGACAAAAGCACAAGAAAGATCGCCCTTCGAACGGAGCGCATGGATTTCACTTTTTGTGCCTCCCGGGAAGAGTCCAGCGATGGTACTTACATTTTAGACTAAGGTTTGGCGCCCGGCACGGTGAACGTGACCTTTGCGGTGCCGACGTTATCGAAGCTGTCAAAGACGCGGACGGCCAGCGTGTGCTCGCCGGGAGTCGCGGAAATGCCAAAGTCGTAGCGTTCAACGGGGGCGTCGCTGATGCCGTTCGTAGGAGTAACAAGAACCCAGTCGGCGCCGTCCAAGCTGTATTGTGCGTGACCAATCGCGGAGACAGCGTCGCGTGCCGTGAAAGAGACAGCGTGCCCTCCGCTCATTTTTGCGGAAGGCCCGCCCACATGCAGGTCTTCGACCACTGGCGGAGTGTTGTCGACCTCGAAGCGCTCGGACTCGCGTTCCGCGGTGAGTGCGGCGGCCGGCGGATTGGAAGGGGAATCCGAAGCCACGATTTTGAGGTAATAGGCGCCGTCGGGAAGCATTGCGGTATCGAAGGAATAATATTTCTGATCAAGCTTGTCCTTCAGCTGCTTCCACTCTTTTTCATTCTCGCCACGATAGTACACGGCAAACTGCAGTTCGTCCTCGTTGTCGTCATGCGCGGTCCAAAGCACCGTTCGGTAGCCCTTTTGCGCAAAACCCTGGGGCGGTTGTTCGAAGTGAGTGGTCGTCTGCGTGATGGTCACGCCGGTGGTGCTGGGAGCCGTGGGCATTTTTAGGGTAACCGGAGTTGGCTGGTTGGAAGCGGCGGCGGGGCTCTGGGTGCGGACACCAGGCTCCTGGATCACGATGCCGTCGATGACCGGGGCGACATTGCGCGGAAGGAAGGCCAGGCTCACCCAGTCGATGCCGTCTCCGGGGCGGCCATCGTGAATCACTACTTTCCACTGTGCAAACCGTGCCGGCGGCGCTTCCGCGGCGCTGCCCGATTTAGTGTACGGGCCGAACCAGCGTGACCATTCCTTATCCGGGTCATCGGTGTTACCGCTGCGAACGAAGAATTCGGTTCGCGGTTCGCTCCCGCGCGCAGAGCCGGAGCTTGAGGCTGACTTCGTGGTAGAAGCAGGCGGCGGGCTCCACCACTCGATGCGTCCCCACTGCGAGAACAGTTGCGCATCGAAAGAGCGAGATTCGAACGTGCCTTCGGCTTCATATTCCGGACCGAGCGAAAACACCTTTCCGGGATTGGAAGTGCACAAGAAAACCTTTCCGGAAGAATTACCCACGATGCCGGTAATTTGCGAGGACCCGGCTTTTGCGAGTTGCGCGAAGACGCCGCGTCCGTCAATCGCCAGAAGCGCGCCGTTGTTGCCGGTGCCGGCGAGAAGACGCCCGTCGGAAGCGAGCCCCAGCGCGTAAACCACATCTTCGCGCGAAGTCCAAAGCTCTTCTGGCGCGCCATCCGCGCTGATGCGGTAAATGCTGCTGGAAACCAGTGAAGGGAAAGGAAGGAAGGGAGGCTGGACCTGCCCCTGAACTTGGGCGGCACCGGCAAGGCCGGTGGCAATGGTGGTCGTCGCTTGCGGCGTCGAGATGATCGCGGTGGGTGCGGGCGCGCCGGCGCGTGGTTTCTCGCCAATCGCGGAAGCGTAGACGCTTCCGTCGGGCGCTACCGCGAGCGAAGTGACCTCGCGCTTGGAAGTCTCGTAAAGGACGAAGCCTTCGGCAGCCGCGGCGCCGGCCTTGGAACTTTTGCCGCTGCTTTGTCCCGTCGCGCGGGAGATGCGGAGGATGCGTCCGGTGGGCTCGGTCCCGGCGATGAGATTCTTGTTCGCGTCAAACGCAAGAACGCGAATGTGCGCTTCCTCGCTGGAGTAGAAAAGCTCGCCCTTGCCGTCGGGGGCTACTCGAAAGAGCTGCCCTTTATCACCCGTTGCGACGTAGAGCGTGCCATCCGGGCCGAAAGCCAGGTCCCAGATATATTTCGTCTTGGGATCGAAGAAAACGGACTTCTCACCCGTGGCGGAAACCTTGTAGACCTTGCCGTCGGGTGAAGTGCCGACGTACAGGGCGCCTTTCGAATCAAAGGCGATGGCTTGTGCGGAGAGATCGCTGGAATCGAAGACGACAGAGGGTTTTGCATTGGAATCGAAGCGAAAGACCTTGGCGGGGGAGCCGCCTGCAGCATACAGCATGCCTTTCGGATCAAGGCGTACAGAGAAAAGGTAAGAGGCGTCGGCGTCTGCAAGCAGAGTGAATTTTGGCGCGAGTTCGAGGCGGCCGTCGCTGCGCACCGCGACACCGTGGGAAGTGCCCTTAAGGAAATCTTCATAACTGGATTCCCGCCAGCGGCGCGTGTGTTCAGCGTGCAGCGGAGGGGAAATGAGCAAGTAAAGCAAAGAAGCGGAAACGAATTGAAGAACGCGGGGAGTTGCTGCTCCCGACCGGGCCAAGGCAAACGAACGGCGAGAAGTGAAACGGCGCTTGTCGAAGCTGAACATAGATAGGTTCACCGGATTTGGAGATTCAATGAAATGACGCCGGAGACAGGGCCCCCGAGCGGGATGGAAGCTTCGCTGGCCAGAGATTCGCGAAGCACTTGCACACCGCCCGGACCGGGGCGGCCATCCACGATACCAAGCTGGGAAAGCGGAATGTTTGGAAGTTCCTTATCGTCCCAAAGCAGTGTGGGCGCCGGGACGAAAAGCCCAACATATAAGCGGTCATTGCGGCGCTCCCGGTTCAGCAGAGAGATGAGCTGGTCGAGGCCAGCAGGCCCACCGCCGACGCCGGCGAAAGCAAAGCCACGGGAAGCGCGATTGAGCATTTCGCCGTCGGTGACAAGCAAGCGGAGGGTGCTTCCTCGGGAAACCTGGTCGGGGACGCGAACTGTCGTTTCCTGGATCTGCGGCGCCCCGCGGTAGGGCCGGAGAAGCGCGCGAACCCGCACGGTCTCGCCTGGAGCGGCTTCGCCTTTTTCGAGCCAGGCGCTTTCGATGCTGAAGGACTTGCGCCCGGGAACGCTGTCGACACGCAGCGAGATGCCGTCAACTTTGGCCCGCTCAAACGTATTGGAGAAAAGCCGCGTAAAAACGCCTTGCATGGTGAGCGCGATGGGAAAGCCGTCGGGGGTGAGGCTGTCAATCGGCGCAAAAGTGTTTTCAATGTCGACGGCCGGATGGCCTTGAAGGCGAATTTCGCCGGTGAGATGGAGGGTAGTGCCTTCTCCGTAGACCGGATTCTGCGTCAGGCCGTTAAACGTTGTGAGCCCGACGAGAAGCGGCGTGAGCTTGGGGTGGTCAACGATTTCAAAGTGTAGCTTCTTTTCCGAGTTTGCAGCGTGAAGAGACAGATCCAACGGAATCATCGCCGGAGGCCGACCGAGCTTGCCGGTGACCGCGGTGAGGTGGTCGCTGGTAATGGTGCCGATGGAGCCGGCCACGTTGACGATTTTTGTGGAGGCAAGATCGGAAGAAAGGGTCATGACCACGTGGCTGCGCGCCATCGGAAGCTGTACGTCACCAAGATTCAAGAACGGATGGCCGCAGAGAAAGACGCGGTCTCCCTCGACGGCGGTGACTGTGCAAGCCGAATTGATGGAGGCATCGCCTTGCACCAGAACCATGCCGGCCATGTCGCCGGCCACCAGTTGGGCGTCTTGCGGGCTGGGGGCGGCGGTGCCGCCTTGCGCGGCTACTAAGCCGTAGCCTTGGATTTGCTTCGCGAATTGCTGGAGCGTGGCCGGCTCAAACCCAGAGAAGACCAACGGCGTTTCGATGGGTGCGAGGGCAGAACCAGAAGGAAGCCCCGCACTTGCGAAGGTTTCCGAAGCAACGCCAAACTGCGGCATGGGAACTTCCGCGATCGAGGAAGGCGGAGGATGCAGGACATCCTGAATGGGCGTGACGCCGGCGATCGGCTCCTTGGTGAAGACGCCGAGCTTCAGGGAGAGCGCCCCCGCGAGCTTGCCCTCGAGATAAACGGGGCTGCCGCTCATGCCGGCAACGACGCCGGTGTGCTCGACTTTTGGCCCCTTAAGCTGAACGAGGATGATGGACTGCTTTGGGCCGAGGAAATTCTCAAGCACACCCAGGACTTCGAGGTCGAACTTCTCGATCTGGTCGCCGGCAAAGATGGTGTAGGCGTAACCCTGCATGCCGGGCTTAACTTGGCTAACAGGAAGGATTTCCGGCTGCTGCGCGTTGAGAGTCCCCAGAATCAGGCACAGCTCAGCGAAGAACGCAAAAAGAGCGAGCAAGCAGGCAAGCCCACGATTCGACGGATGCGGCCCGGCGGTATGCATGAACTGTCCATAATACGCGGCAGCCGTACTAGAGGCAATTGGACGGGGAGAGGTTGCCCGGGTAGGAAGGTTTAGCTAGACGTCCTAGCACTCACTCCGCTCTTTCGCCGGAGAAAGGGGCTTCGCCGACCTAGTCGTGGTGGTCGGTCGAGAAGATTTTGTCCAGCGAATCTTCGTAGGGGTAGACATGCACCATCCAGCCAAAGATGACTGGGTGAAAACGTCCTCCGGCAGCGTGGCAACCTTCCTCGGTCGAGATCGAGCCGCGCAGGCCGAACTTGGTCCAATCGGCGTTCGGCAGTTGATCGCGAGGCGGCATGCAGAGGTTGGTGTGCAGATGCCAGGTCGCAAGGCTCAGCGGAATGCGTTCGTTAAGCTCGTCTTCGGTGGCGCGCTTGGGCATGGTGTACATGGCGCCTACCAGTTCGTAGCCAGTGGACGTCTTCTTGTAGAGCAGGGAAGTGGGACGGGACGGTTCAAACGTGAAAGCCTCGAAAAAACCGTTCCCATAATTCGTGAAGTGATATTCCGGCTGTTTGAGATTCGGAAGAAAGATCTTGTAGCCGTCGGCGAGGGCGACACGATAGTCCTTGTACTTGGCGATGCCGTCCAGGCGACATGTCGTGAACGGCGTGGGCTTCGTTTGCCTTGACATCGTCCATATCCATGCCGGGCATAGGGGCATCCATGCCCGGAGATGGTTGCCGAGGTTCGGCAGCAGGCAGCTGCCGTGATTCTTGAGATGCGAAGGCGGGCGCGTGGTGACCGGGCATGGCGGAAAGGAAAACGGTAACAACAAAGATCGCGCCAACCAGTATCCCGAACTTTGCGGCGAATGGCGCGAACTGGCTGCGGGCTGGCATTCGAATTCTCCTCACTGAATGATACGTTCTAAGCGGTAATGTGATTTCACGGAGAAAAAGGAGGCGGTGCCTGAAAAAAAACTGGCCGCAGGGACAGCAAGCACCTTGAAAAAGGCAGGGGGAAAACGGAGAATCCGGCGACTCGGATGGGGCGGCGCGGTCCGCGAAGCTAGGACTAGGCCGAGATGGCCTTTCAGGACCACAAGCCGCGGAGTGCTAGAATCTTTTTTGTGACTAGAGAAACGGTCCAGCCTGCGAAATATTTGACGGGCGGTGTGGAGCTGCCGGGAGATAAATCCATCTCCCACCGTTATGCCATGTTAGCGGCGCTCGCCAAAGGCACAAGCGAGTTGCGGAACTTTTCTGCCGCCGCCGACTGCCACAGTACGCTCGCCTGTATGATCGCGCTTGGAGCGGAAGTGAAAACTGTCAAAGACACCGTACGCGTGACCGGACGCGGCTCGCATGGATTGCGGAGCAGTTGGCGGGCGCTGGATGCGGGAAATTCTGGAACGACGATGCGGCTGCTCGCGGGAATCCTGGCCGGGCAGAGTTTCTCCTCGAAGTTGACTGGCGACGATTCCCTGCAAAAGCGGCCGATGAAGCGCGTGATGGTGCCGCTGCGCGAAATGGGCGCGGACATTCGTTGTCGAGAGGATAACTTTGCACCGCTCGAAATTCACGGCGCGAAGCTGCGCGCCATCGACTACCAAATGCCGATGGCCAGCGCGCAGGTTAAATCGGCAGTGCTGCTTGCGGGATTGTTCGCGGAAGGCGTAACCGGCGTGACGGAGCCGGCGCGCACCAGGGATCACACGGAGCTGGCGCTCGAGGAATTTGGCGCGAGCGTCGAAAAAAGCGGGCAGACCATTCGCGTGCGTGGCCTGGGCGCAGGCGATGGAAGCGGGAAGCTGCTCGCGAAGTCGCTGGACGTGCCGGGAGATCTGTCTTCGGCCGTCTTCTTTCTCGCTGCGGCTTCGCTGTTTCCTGATTCGAACGTGCTCATCCACAACGTGGGCCTGAATCCCACGCGGACTGCCATTCTCGATGTCTTCGCCGAAATGGGGGCTAAGATCGAGATGCTCGGTTTGAAGAGTTCGCAAGGAGAAATCATCGGCGATCTCGCCGTGAAAGGCGCCTCGTTGAAGGGCGGCGTTATTGCCGGCGGACGCATTCCGCTGGTGATTGACGAGCTGCCGATGCTGGCGGCACTAGGTCCGTACACGGAACACGGCATCGAGATCCGCGATGCGGCGGAACTGCGCGTCAAAGAAAGCGACCGGATTGCCGCCCTTGCCGAGAATCTGCGGCGTATGAACGCAAAGGTGGAGGAGCGGCCGGACGGTTTGAAAGTGGCGGGGCGCGTTGCCGGAAAACTGCGCGGAGCGGAAATTGATCCGCGCGGAGATCACCGCATTGCCATGGCGTTTGCCGTGGCGGGCTTGGCCGCGGAAGGGAACACGGTGATTCACGACGCAAATTGTGCCAGCGTGTCTTTTCCCGCATTTTTCTCCGAGTTGAACCGGCTCGCAGAGCGCTGAGGTAAAACCCGACGATCGTGCCTGTCTTAGTCCCCGGTACGCGCCTCGGGTTTCGACCGGATTGCTTGCTTGGCCGAATGATTTATCCTCGAGTTCCCGCCCATCTTCCAGCCTACGGGCGCTGAGGAAAGCGTCCCGAATTTCAACCATTTCTTTTCCCAACGGGAGTGTCGTCATGAGGATCAGTCGTCGCGAGTTGCTGAAAAACGCCGGGCTGGCCTCCGGGGCGTTGCAGTTGGGCCAAGTCGCGGCCCAGCGCCGGTTATTTGGTCAGGACCTGGCGCAAAGTCGGCCGGTTCGGCCGTGGGCGTAGAAGTGTGGGGCCAGCAATCAAAAGCTGAGGTTTAACTGGTTTTTCGAAGGGAGATCGGGCCGTAGCTGGTTTTCAGCCTGATTTTCGGGCCCCGGCTTTTGCCATATTTTCCTTCCAGGTGAGCATCGCCGCCGGAGGATGTGTGTTTGAGGGTATCCGAAGAGAATTCGGAATCAATGTCGCAGGAGTGGCAATCGGCGACGATGTCGAAACTCGAAGACTCGGGAAGGCTGAGGGTGATGGGGGAAGAAGAGTTGGTCATCTCGATGTCCTCTTTGGGCGGGACGGAAAAACGCACTTCGATGTTGCCGTTGCGGTTGTCCACTCTCAGTTTGCCGCCGGCGTTCTCGATAGAAATGTCATAAGAATTGGTCCGCAGCGTAAGGTTCCCGGGCGCATCGGCGATTTCAAGATTTCCCGAGCCGGTTTCTAGATGGCCAGTAAGCTGCGTAAGCGTGAGGTCCGTGCGCTGTGAGAGGAAGCGCACGCCCTTGGCGATTTTGTCGGCCCGAATCGGGCCGAAAAACTCTCCGTCGATCGTGAGCCCGCCGGTCGCCGAAGATACGTTGATTTCGCCGCCATGGCCGGAAACCTTGACGTTGCCTTTGGTGTCGGAGACTTTGACGTCGCCTTTGCCCGTATCAATCGTGACGTCTCCCCCCGTATCGTGGATGTCCACGTCTCCCCTGGTGGTGTTGACGATCACGGGCTTGTTCATGTCAGACACGGAAACGTCGCCTCGCTCATTGCGAATGGTGACCGCCGCGCCTTTTGGCACGGAAATGTCCAGATCCACGCGGGCGCGCGTATCGCTGCTCGAATTCGCGGGGCGAACCTCGTAGCCGTCGCCGTTTTTGGCGATTTCGAAGGAGATGGCGGAAGCAATGTGCTCGGCGTCGGTCGCGTTCCAGGCCTTGACGTTTTTCTTGCCGTCCACGTGAATTTGCGAATCGTCTCCGGAGCGCACGCTGATATCGCCGCGGCCGTTACGAATGGTAATGCGGGAATCAGCAGGAACAGGCTGCGGTTTCACGTTCAGGTCGAAATCGAAGCGGTCGCCGCGGACGGGAAAGTCGTCCCACGGAAATTTGCCCCTGATGACGTCGACGCCGGCAACGATGCCGAGAAGACAAAGCAGCCCGAGAACCAGGAGAATCTCGCCGGCAGAGATGGGAGAGGTCCGCGGTTGACCCGAACGGCCGGCGAGCACGCGCTCATAGAGCTTGACGGCGCCCCAAAAAATGATGAGCACGGGCCACCAATGGCTAAACAGGTGAGCGATGTCTAAACCGCGATAGCTGTGCACCAACAGGAGCAGCCCGACGAAAAGCAGGGCGAGCCCGGGGAACAACGATCGTTGCGGTGGGCTGGAATCTGCCATGGATCGTCAGCGTCCGGAACCCTGCCCGTGGCTCGCGTACGGATTCTCCGACGGCGGTGTGCTTCCCGGAGGCGCGGGGGCGCCGGTGCCGGAGATGTGTCCGTCGTCCGGAGCCAGGTTGCTTGCGAGACTGATGACTCCGATCACGATGAGAATCACTGGAAAAGTATTGCCGAAAGAAAGATAACCGCCGCGAAGTTGGTCGAGAAGAAACAGAACGCCGACGGTGACGACGACTGCCGGACCCATGAGGCCGCGAATCACACAGCGGTGGCAATTGCAACGAACGCGATTACTCATCGAGATGCATCCTTCCCCGTTAAGAACGACCTTCCAGCCGGTTGCGAAACATCAGAATGCCCACGCCAATCAAAACCAGGGGCCATAGGCGCTGAATCCGCCAAAAGGGAAACCAATTGAAATTGTTCAAAAGAAACAGAACCCCCAGGGCAATCAGAATGATCGGTCCGACAGGGCGATTCTTGCTCCAGGACTCCAGCGGGTCGACCGGTGTCTCGCCCAGATTTCGTGCCTTGGCCACACGCATGGCGTCAAAAGCCATGTACAGGATGAAACCCGCGACCAACAGGCTTAGCACGGTCTCGGCGGCGTCGCCAATGTCGGTGTTGAGCCCGAAAATCATGGCGATGAACACGACAATGTGAATCAACGCTTTGTT
>Ga0182032_10001689_pt1 | contig 10021 bp, 12 predicted proteins | sample tim00Cox00000000_FD_125970 | JGI IMG/M metagenome (GOLD analysis project Ga0182032, IMG submission 125970) | Lab enrichment of tropical soil microbial communities from Luquillo Experimental Forest, Puerto Rico - timezero.00C.oxic.00.000.000 | ecosystem: Environmental > Terrestrial > Soil >... | reverse complement strand
GAACCCCACCGACGCCATCGCCAGCGGGACCTTGCGTGCGTCTGCGGCGCTCGCGGAGCGGTTGGCTCGCACCGAGGCGGAACTTGCGCGCCTACGCGCCGCGCCGCCGCCTCCAAGGCCGCCAAATATGGAGCGTTTACTGCCGCAAGTAGTGGAGCGTTACCGCGCCCTGGTTGATCGCCTTGAAAGTTCCCTGGTCGAGACAGACGTGGACATGGCGCGCGCAGAACTGCGGACGCTGTTCGGGTCTATCCGGGTCGTGTCGGATGAACGGGAAGTGCGCTTCGAAGCTGACCTGCGTGGAACTCAGGCGACGTTGCTACGGGCCGTCGGAGCCTCAGCAAATAATGTGGTAGCACCCATACGCGAGCGCCTGTCAAGTGGTCAATATAAATCAGGGACGCAACAAGGTGCGTCCGGAGTAGGCTGCCGAATGTCACTGCGCGCCCGTAGTGTCCCGCTTGTTGATTGACGCAAGGATGCGCATCAAGCACCCATCGGGATCAAGGCAACGCGGAATGCAAGCACACCCCGGTTACCCCTGGCTCGCAAGCCCCAGACACAACTTGGTACCCGGCGCCGTCCAAGAGAAACAGGATCCATGGTTCGTCCACTTAGCGTGGACCCAGCACAGTGTGGGTTCGGCGCGAGGGCGCATCGACAAACTCGACAACTTGTGGGGGCAGAGCGGCGACGGTGGCCCAATCAGGTAAGGTGGATTCGAACCAGCTACGCTACTGGGGTCTGCCGCCGCCGCTCAAACCTTATGAGCTCGACAAACGTTCGGGCTCGAACATAACCGTATCTCCCATGTTCTAGACTGAGATCTCGCTTTTATCCCCATTGGAAAGAGCGGCGACGCGCGCCAATCAGGGGCTTGGATTCAGACCAGCTACCACTCAGGCGTGTCATCGCCGCTCGAGCCTTTAAGCGAAGAGCCGCGCGGCATCAAAGGGTACTTTGTCGCGCATGATGTAGTAACAGGCGCGCGCGAGCTTGTGTGCCAGTGCCTTCATGGCGAGGATCGGATTGCGCTGCGTGGCCTTTCTTTCGTAGAAGCGCTTCGCAGCCGGCAGAAACTGGATGGCGAAATGCGCCGCCTCGAAGAACGCCCAGGCGAGATACGGATTGCCGTTCTTGACATTGTTTTCGCCTTTCTTCCTCTCGTTGCTGGTTCTCTTGCTGTCCACGCATCGACAGTAGGAGGCAAAGTGCCGACGTTCACAAAGCGGCGCAGGTCTCCGGCCTCGAGCACGATCGTCCAGGCGATCACCGGCCCAATGCCGGGTACGGTGAGCAGCATCTGGTACTCAGGTCGGGGGGCGAGACTTTTGAGGACGGCGCGCTCGATCCCTTCAAGTTGCGTCGTGAGCACTTTGATCGTCGCGCGATGAGCCCGGACACCGAGTTCGACGTTGGCATCCGATAGTTGCGGCCATGGCTTCTTGCTTACACCCAGGATGACTTTGCTCGGCAGCCGAACCGCCGTGTGTCGCCACACCGTGCTTTGGGTGGATAGCACATGAGTCGTGCGCTGACGCACCAGGCGGCGGCGTTCGCGCAACAAGTCGCGCAGGGCGCGCTGTTCTTTTGGGTAAATGTAGCCCGTGGGCAGAATCCCGAGCCGCATCTGCTGCGCCAGCCAGAAAGCATCGTACCGATCATCGGTGTGCTTGAGGCCCTCGTACTGGCGCGCCTTGGCCGTATTGACCAGCATCACCGGATAACCAGCCTCCATGAGGCCATCAACGAGCCAGTACCAATTGAAGGTGCTTTCCACGGCCACGCCGCTGATGTCGGCTCGATAGGGCTCCAGGGTTTGCAGTGTCACCGCCAAGTCGTTGGGCAAGCGCTTCTCGAGAACGCGCTTATCGCGTTCGTCGATGATCGTCAGGAAGTGATTGTTTGAATGTAAGTCTGCGGCGCAGTACAGTTTCATGGTCGGCTCCTCCGGATAGTGGGCCAATCTCGGACTTACGTGACCTGCAAAGTTGCAACCGATGCACGTCAACCCTCTGCGAGGGTACGCCTCCGCAGATGGTGAGGAGCCGGCCTTTCCCTATGACATCTCAGCGCGGCCCACCCCGCGGAGGCGAGAGCCTCGTGCTGGCGGGAGGAGTATCAGGGGCCAGGATTCCTAACACGGCCACGTCGTAGGCTACGCCCGACGTTTGACGTGAGATGAACTAAGATCGCCAAGTTCAGGCTCACGCTCAAGCGCAGGCTGCAGCGCAAGCACTCGGCGAGTGATCGGAGCCTTGTGGGATGCGGTCTAGGACTAAGAGCGCATTCGTTTCGGCAGACGAAGGCGCTAAAGTTGGTGGTTGTCCCTAGCAAAAAACTTCAATAGGGAGGGCTCGCCCCATGAATGTGAAGTTAGTGGGTCTCTTGCTGGCTACCGCGCCGATCCTCGCACTCGCGCAAGGTCAAGCAACCAAGCCGAGTTGCGCTAGCTTTGTCTACAACCAGAAGTTTCTGGAGAAGTACCCGAAGGCAGCCTCCGCGTGTCAGGAGGTAACCACCCACGATGGGGAGCAGTGGGTTCGCTTTACTGGGAAGGTGACCGCGGTGAAGGGCAATGCAATCACCACAACTATCGTGAACACCGCCAACGACCCGCTTCCCGGTCATCTGACCATCACAGCCCCATCGGACCAGAAGGTCACAGTTGACGGCAAAGAAACTAAGGGATGGTCCAATCTAACAACGGGCGACAGACTAGATCTGTGGATGCCGCAATCTGTTATTGGCTTTTACGCACGACCAGGGGCGTTAGACCAACAGAAGCTGACAATCACCAAAGGACTGTGACACCCGCCGGATTGCGGGGGAATCGCGGTCAACGTTCGATGCATGAGCGACCGTTCCGAATCGCAGCAAGCTTACTCCCCTGGCTGCTTGCGTCGGAGCGGTCGCTCTTTTCGCGTTGGCCTCGACAGCTGCGCTATTCGCTATTGCGCTCGTGGTAGGCGTGGCCCGGGTATCGGACGCGATGCGGATTGCTCCGCGCACTCGGACGAATTGTCTGCTCTCACGCGACGTTGTGTAAAAACGCGCACGCGCCATTTTTGAGCGTTGATTCCAGCCAGGTAGATGCAATTTCAGGTGACTGATCAAGGGTAGGGGTCAACATACAAAGGTGCCGCCGCCCGCGATTGCCGCCGTGACGAGCACCGCGCGCTCCTTGGCGCTGATCGACCAAAACTCGTCGCACATGCTGCAGTATGCTTCCACCGGATATCCGTTACTGAGCAACCTCACTAAGGAATTGCGGTCATATCCAGGTTGAGCCCGCAACTGCTCACATTTAGGACAGGCCGACTCGAACGGCACTTTTGATCCGTGCGCGCGCTCGTTCAATTTGGTCCTTCGGGTGCCGGGAACTTCCTTCATTGCTGTCCTCCCTGCTGGGAAGACTTTGCATAATCTCCTGTCCAGCCGTCCATAGCGGAAGCCCACGAGCCATTAGGCAGAAACCGAAACGGCCCTACTCGATCAGCAGTAAGAACACTGCGCCGCAAGCGTGTCAAGCCCGAACGGTCTCGGGAAAACCAGTGCTGTGAGCGTTTGAGGTGCTCGGGGAACCTGGACATCGGAAAATAGCGGGTCAGGGGATGGGACGGGAGCCGAACATGAAATGTGCACTGTACGCCCGCTGCTCGACCGGCAAGCAGTCGCGGGCCTCTGTCGAAGATCAACATCGCCTCTGCGAACAGATCGCCCAGCGCCAAGGGTTCACCTTCACCGCGCGCTTTAGCGATGCGGCCATCAGCGGCGGCACCGCCTGGCCGGCGTCAACTACTTCTTCCTCCGCATTGCTCCATTGGATTTGTTACCGCTGAGGGGGTCGTTGCCTCACAGTATTTGTTACCGCAGGTAGCGGATATGGGAGGCGCCGATGTCACGAGCTCTTACGAGGACCGCCCGACAGGAGCTGGTCCAAGCCGTCCGTGATCGATACCGAACCGCGACGCGCGGAGCGAAGACTCGGATCCTGGAGGAGTTCGCATCGATCAGCGGCTACCACCGCAAGTCGGCCATTCGGATCCTCAACGGAGCGACATGTCCGGACGACGGTCACCGAGGACGCAGCCGTCCCCGGGTGTACGACGAGGCGGCCCGCCAAGCGTTGATCGTGCTGTGGGAGGCATCGGACCGAGTGTGCGGCAAGCGCCTCAGAGCCTTGTTTCCGATTCTCCTGCCCGCGCTCGAGCGCAACGGCCATCTGAGCCTCGACGCTGCGATCCGACCGAAGCTGATGGGGATGAGCGCCTCGACGATCGACCGGCTGTTGCGGGAGATCCGGACCGTTGGAGGGCGGCGCCGGGTTCGTAGGATGCCGACGGCACTTCGCAAGAGTGTGCCGATCCGAACATTCGCGGACTGGGACGATCCGGTACCAGGTTTCATGGAGATGGACTTAGTCGCCCACTGCGGGGATCTGGCAGCCGGCAGCTTCGTCCACACGTTGACGTTGACGGACATCTCGAGTGGCTGGACGGAGTGTGTGCCGCTGCTGGTTCGCGAGAGTAGTCTCGTAGTCGAAGCGATCGACGGCTTGCGTGGTAGCTTGCCTTTCCGGCTCACCGGCATCGACGTAGACAACGGCGCTGAGTTTCTCAACGATACAGTCCTGCGGTACTGCCTGACGCAAGGTATCGAGTTCACGCGATCTCGGCCTTACCACAAGAATGACCAGGCCTGGATCGAGCAGAAGAACGCGGCGGTCGTCCGCCGCTTCGTCGGCTATCACCGGCTTGAGGGGAGTCGCGCGGTCGAGGCACTCGCACGGCTGTACAGTGCCTCCCGCTTGTTTGTGAACTTCTTCCAACCATCGTTCAAGCTCAAGGAGAAGCTCCGTGCGGGCACGCGCATCGTCAAGCGCTACCATTCCCCGCAGACACCTTGCGCTCGGCTCTTGGGCTCCGAAGCTGTCTCCGCGCAAGTCAAAGCTCGCCTCCAAGAGATCACCGCGCAACTCGATCCACTGCAGCTCCTGGATGAGATCCGCCGGATACAACATCACCTCGTGCGCCTCGCCGATGGAGAGCCATCGCAGATACCCAGTCCGCAGAAGGATGATCTCTCGCGCTTCCTGGCAAGTCTTTCAACTGCTTGGCGTGCCGGCGAAGTACGGCCGACCCATCGAACTGAAGTCAAGCCGCCGCGGCACTGGCGGACGCGGCCTGATCCGTTTAATTCGACTTGGACGCGAGTATGCCAGTGGTTGGAAGTCGATCCGGATCTGACGGGGCTACAGCTCTTCGAGCGTCTCCAGCGTGAGAACCCGGGTGTCTATCAGAGCGGTCAACTGCGGACGCTGCAACGCCGCTTAAAGCAGTGGCGCGTTGGCATGGCTCGCAGGCTTGTGTTCGGCGCACACGATGCACTCGGCAAAGAGCTTCTGCCGCCTGCGGCGGCAGACTGCATTTCGTGGGCCGATGGATCGATGGGGATCCCGGAAAAGAGGCCAGCTCCCAGGCAACCCGGTAACATCTCAGACGAGGCAGCTCGGTAACATCCGGTGCTGAGGCAATACGCCCGGAAAATCTCATTGTCGCTGGCCAACCGCCCACCGCCCGGGGTATCAGAAGATGCTCGCGGCCGCGCGGCGGCAAGAGTTCGACGCCATAGTGGCCGAGGACTCGAGCCGCCTGTGGCGTCACGCGATAAACCGCGGCGGTAGGATGAGTTCGCGTGCCAAGCGTCACCGAAAGCAAGACATGAGTGCACCCCATTGGGCTGTGTGACTGCTATATCTGTCCCTATCGGCCGTCTTCCTCTACTTGGGCTCAGGGCCCACCGGCACAATGTGGATAACTGTCATGTGCCGAAGGTAGGCATCGTCGGCATCGTCGAGCCGGTTGTTTCGGATGAGAGCCTTAAGATCACCGACGTACGCTTGCCCTCGCTCTGAATAGTTGAGTAATGTTTCTGCGAGGACGGTTCCCGAGATACGCAGGCCTTGCCGCCGCAAGTCGGCACGCTTCAGGCGGAGGTCGCGATAAGCGCGCGCGGTGTTCAGGTTGAGCGCGTAAGAGTAGGCGGCTTGCGCCGTGGAGTCGAACGCTGCGATGCGATAGTCTCCAAGCTCTGAGCTTCGCTGTTGGGCCGGCTTCAACCCCTTGCCCCAGGTCCACTGCCCAAACAGGGAATTCCCTTGAGCGGCGAACCGCGATGTTCCCCAACCGCTCTCGCTCGCCGCCTGTGCCAGTGACAAAGAGGGCGGAACGACGTCGACGCGCAGCAGCAGCTCAGGAAAAGCGTCGCTGTCGAGCCGCTCGCTCGTGGATTTGAGCACCTTGTACTTCACTGCGAGTGCGGTCAGCCAGGCTTGATCGTCCGGTGTCACGCTCTGACCCTGGGCGAGGCGCCGGGTCAGCTCCTTCGCGCGGGTCCGGTCCTCCAGGATCAGCTCGTTGATGCGAAGCACGATCGGGGCGATGAGCCGGAAGAAGAGCTTTTTCTTATCGGCGACCGATAGCTGCTTTGTACTCCGCTCCTGCCACGTCTCGGGCACATCCGCGAGGTAGACGCGAGGGATCTCGCGGATGCCCGCCTGCCACGCCTTCGCCGTGTAGCCCAAGCGGTCGAATAGGGCGAGCACGTCCTTGTAGTTGCGGCACGGGACCTTCTCGTCCGCCGGGGTGACCTGCGCAAACAGTGGCATCGCAAGCAGAGCCGCCATGAGCGTTCCCGCGAGCAGGGTAGCGGCTTTCATCGGGGGTCCCATACATCGCTAGACATGCTACACACCTCAAGTGTATGGGTCCTCACGCGAAATGGCCCAGGAGACCAAAATTGTGTGTAGGAGAGGTCCCCCTTATTCAGCTCAAGAATCTCGCTGCCGACGACAAGTGACGTATCAATCGACGCGTTTTGGCGCGCGTAGGTGTAATCGAACTCGAGGTTGTTAACACCCCCGGGACCGGGGGTATAAGTGCGCGGATCGGTAAATTGGGCACTCAACGGCCATGGAAAAGAGGAAACGGCTATGGCCGCGAAGGTAAGCAACAGTCGCATGGCCAGCCTCAGGGCAATGGCAACAGACTACAGCCTGCACCAGATGCCCGAAACCTGGGCGTCGACCACGCTGCGGAGGAGTCCTCTGCCCTATGCCAGGTTCGAGAGGACATTGACCACGAACCCGATTATTGCGGCAACGAAGAAAAAGGAATAGATCGCCTGCATCAGAGTCAGGCGGCGTATCGCCGTACCTCGTATGGACACATCCGATGTCTGAAAGCACATCGCTATCGTGAAGGAGTAGTACATGAAGTCCCAGAGATCGGGTTCGGACTGGCCCGGAAAGTCGAGGTCAGGATCACTACGCACGCTGCCCGTCGTCTTCAAATTGTTGTAGTAGATCCGCATGTACTGGATTCCAAAGATCATTTGAGCGGCGGCCCAGCCCAATAACAGCGCCAACTGTGAGCCTCCGAGATGAAGCATCCTGAGCCAGCCCGCATTCTCCTTCTGGCTGTGGAGCATTACAGCAATTGCGCCGATGCCGACCAACGAGGCCACCATTAACGCGATCAGTCCGGTGTTCTTGATTCGCGCTTTCTGTCTAGCCATAAGAGCGCAGTGCTCCGCCGTTGCCACAGAGGTCAACACAACTGTGAGCGCTACGAAGCTGAATAGGAACACGTCGAGGCTGATGATGGCGCGCGTCTCGGGGGGTAGCGCGGTGGTTGTCAGCGCCGCAGCGCCACCCGCCAAGGCCGATGCGAAAAGCCGACTGGTGCGACGCAGGAGCCAAGGCACTGGGCTTGCTGCGATTGGAAGCGGTTGCTCACGCATCGGCGTTGATCCCTGTACCGAACAACAGCACGCATCGCGGAAGGTCCGGGTAGCTGCGGGAGAGTCCGCGGGATCCCTTCCGCTCGTCTCACCCAGCGCCGGGGCAACCGACGCTCTCAAGCTAAAGATACTGCTCGAGTCGTCTGCCGGGCCACAAAATTTCGGTCCGCAGGCGAGACCTGGGTCTGGACCATTTACCGTCGCACGCCGCGCTGAATACTGAAGGTGACTGCAGCTAACGAGCGTCCCCAGCCGCGTGAGTCCCACGTCCTGCTCCAGGTTGAAGTTCGCCAAGAGGAGTTCGAAGGTGACCTTGGAATCCACGTGCGTGAATGTAGCGCCGTCGAAATGGAAGCCGATGTTGGTGTTCGGACAGTCCTTCACGCGCTTGAGCCACAGAACTTCGCCGTCGCATTAAGCGCCGTACCTGCTAGGCGGAAGCGACTCGATCGAGCGATAGCGGTCTTCTCAAACGTGGGATCCGCGAGTCTGCCCGATACGCGCGAGTCGGTTGCGTCGAGCGCAGACATCGAACTTGCGCTTCGATTGGCGTTCGGTCTGACAGAACGGCAAGATGCTTTTCCGAGCCGAGCGTCCGCTTGGCCATTGGTGATCAGCGAGAAGCGGCGCTGCAACTGCCGCTGAAGAGTCGAGAGCCGAAGTCTGTTGCACGCGTGCAGACTCAACGCCATCGCGCCAGCCCGACAAGAGTCGCAACTCATCTCGAAGCGCTGACTTCATCGAACGCTACGGTCGTAGCGACGTCGCATAACTCTGCGTGTCGCTAACCCTTCTTGTAAATCCGCCTGAGATCGGATTTCGGATTTCGGACAGTCGGGCGACCGCAAACAGCATGTGCTTGGGCTCCGGAAGTGGTGTCATGCCCCAGCTTGAGCTAGAGGCAGACGGGACCGGAGAAGGCTATGAGAAACTAGAGCGAGAGCCGCGATACTCGGATAACGTCGAGTTTCCGAAGGGACTGGGCGCGAGATTACAACCGGAAATCGCGCGCGCTCGGAAAATCAGCTCACCGATGACGTCCAGCGGATGAAGGGTGCACTCTTTGCGGAGTTCCAAACCGTGTCCATCAGCGAGCTGACAGAGGGTGGCCATCAAGCTGTCTACACGGCGGCTTCTGCTCTTGCGTCCGTCGCTTGTCAACGTCGACGTAACGACACCGGGCACTGTCGCCGCGGCGTCATGAACCCTCTTAGCGGCAATTTTGAAGAGCGGGGCGGACGAAGTTCGCGGCCATCTGTACGCTGTCCGCGAAAAGATGAGGCCGCCGTGAGCAGTGACTAACTGCGCACACTGAGGGCTGCCGCGGTGTGCATGCTTGCTGGATCGAAATATCGTGCGATGAAGCGCGCGGCCTCCCCGGTAGATGTGCTGCATAACTCGCGGCCTGCGGCGCAATGGATGGGCTATTTGCTGGCCCTCGCGTTAGCGGGCATGGCTGAACCCGTTACTGCCTGGGTTTACCCGGAGCACCGCGATATTGCGGTCCTCGCCGTGGAAACTCTCGACCCCGGACGACGGGCGCAGTTCGATGACTTCTGGCACGCGGCCCGTGCGACACATGAATCGCGTCTCTGCGAATTCGGGGCCGACAGCAAGCAGGCTTTGGCCCCCTCATGCATCGACTGGACGGCACTCTCGGCGATCGCTGGAGACCATTCGTGCTCGGCCGCAGAGATGACAGCGACCGTTCTCGAGTCTCGATGGATCCTCTCCGTCGCGGAAATTGCGGCTCGTCTCAAGGTGGACCTGGCGCGTATCCAAATCCGCCCACGCCCCGAGGAGCTCCCGGGAAGCCCGGAGACGATCGCAGACATTCGCCGGCTCGTAGAGAGCGCGAGCGACCGCGCCGCCCGCAGGAATGCACTGCGAACTGCGGACAATCGCTTGCAGCGCGCCGATTCGAAATACGCTACGCGTGCCTACTCCAGCAATGCGCATTTCCTCCTGGCCCGCCCGCACACCGGGGTGTCGGCGGAGGATTACGGACAGCTGACGCTGCGGATAGGCTCCAGGATCAACGCACTCGGAGTGTATGCCTGGTTTCACTTGGACGCTCTGCAGCAGGCAACACGGCTTGCTCACGGGCAGCTCAGCACAGATGAACGGCAGGCGCTCGTGCGCGCGATGCTGTTCGACGAGGCTTTCGCCCTTCACTTCCTTGAAGATTCATTCTCGGCCGGGCATATCGCCGGATCCT
>Ga0182032_10001686_pt1 | contig 10024 bp, 9 predicted proteins | sample tim00Cox00000000_FD_125970 | JGI IMG/M metagenome (GOLD analysis project Ga0182032, IMG submission 125970) | Lab enrichment of tropical soil microbial communities from Luquillo Experimental Forest, Puerto Rico - timezero.00C.oxic.00.000.000 | ecosystem: Environmental > Terrestrial > Soil >... | reverse complement strand
GTGCCACTGAGATCTTGATTGAAGCTGCGAAAAGACTGGGTGTTCCGGAAATACGAGGCAACCGTGGGATCGAGCGCAACCAGGCCTGCGGTAGTCGACAACACGATCAGGGTGGGCTCGAGATGTTTGCCTTGGGCAAGGGCTCGCGGGAACAACCATATCGGCTTCTGATCGTGGATGATATTGGGTATGAGAAGCTTCCAGGAGACCTGTCGCTGGGTAGCGGACGGCGCATCGGGGAGCGGGGCAGATTGCGCCGTCAATTGGACCGCTGCGCTGCACACCAGCAGGCACAGCACTCTCAGGCGCGGGCAATTCGGGCACAACAACATCTTTACCGCTTTACTTAGAACTCATGACCACTGACGGAGGCGTTGTTTACGCTATCGTCAGTAACATGCAATCGTCAGCAGCGGGGGTGTGGAGCACTGGATTCCCTTTTTACGACACGTACAAATCTGGGCCCGTGGCCAACGTTACCGGCCCGCCCCGACTGTCGTAAGTCCCAGTCCAACGCTCACGATTGCAGGAATAGGCTGCCCGATATAATCACGCCGATGGCAAGCGACCCTTTCCTCTCGTGGACGAACCGATCCGTGCTTCGCCCAGGCCGCGAAGACCCCTACTTGTGCATCCAGGACATCGTTGTTTTCGTTCGCGACTTGGACGTGAGCATGCGATTCTACGTCGACCAATTGGGTTTCGAACTGATCGCCGATAAGCGCGTTACTTCTGATGGCGTTGGATGGATCGAAGTTGCGCCTCCGGACGGGAGCGCCAATCTAGCGCTGGTTGCCCCCAATCCCGACCAGCCGGAATACAACCTCATTGGCGGCTACCGCTGGGTTCTCTTCATGACCGAAGATGTCCACGCCAAATACAAGGAGTGGAGCGAACGCGGCGTACATTTCCTGTCTCCCCCGGAGAACGCGACCTGGGGCGGAACCTATACCCGGTTCGAAGATCCGGACGGGAATGCGTTTGGGCTGGAAGCATTCGACGAGGTGCGGCGAAGCCTGGAGTTGCGACGGCGGGAGTACGCCGAGAAGCTCGAAGCCGAACGCCGTGCCGCCCAGGAACTGGAAATCGCAAGGCAAGTGCAGGCACGATTGTTTCCGCAAATTCAACCGCAGTTGAAGACCGTGGAATACGCAGGAATCTGCCTGCAAGCGCAGGAAGTGGGAGGCGATTATTTCGATTTCCTGAGCCTCGGGCCGCAGCGGATGGGCTTCATCATCGGCGATGTTTCAGGCAAGGGAATCGCAGCAGCTCTGTTGATGGCGAATTTGCAGGCCAGCTTGCGCAGCCAGTCGGCGCTGGCCTTCGATCAGCCGGAGGCATTGCTCCGGTCCGTGAACCGCTTGTTTTATGAGAATACCGCCGACTCCGCCTATGCATCGCTTTTCTTTGCCGACTACGACGACGCGACGAGGCGACTGCGCTACGCCAATTGCGGACATCTGTCGGGCCTTCTGCTGAAAAGAGACGGCAAGGTGGAGCGGCTTGAGTCGACGAGCACGCTGCTAGGGCTATTCGACGTTTGGGATTGCTCGATGCGGGAGCACGAGCTCTCTCCCGGCGACGTGCTTGCGCTTTACACCGATGGCGTCACCGAAGCCAGTGACGAGCGCGGAGAAGAGTTTGGCGAGCGGTGTCTGATTGACGCGGTGCGGCAACATCGGGAACTGTCGTGCCAGGCTTTGCTGACCGCAATCGTGGATGAGGTTCGGCGATTCAGCTCCCGGGAACAGCACGACGACATCACGGCGATCGTCGCGAAGTTCACAGACACGAGATAACACGCCGCCGTGTGAAGTGTCTGCTTTCCCTCAGTCCCCACTGTAAATGCAGCAACAATCCATGCACATGATTATCAGGACCCTCAGCACAATCGTTGGCTTAACATCGCGATTACGCTCAAATGGCAAGCCCATTTCTTGGGGTGAAATCGTAAGATGAAAATGTACTTTTCGATTGCGACGGCCAAGCTCTAGGAAACACGCCCCACTACAGGTTTCAGGAGTTGCAGCGTTTCTGACTTTTCTGGGAAACGTCGGGCTAGCGCAGACGACCTGCCCCTCAAGCATTGATTGGGCCGCCCTGACATCTCTAGTTTCATCGCCGCTGATAACAGTACACTTCCGGCCCGGAGGTGATGTGCTGAAGGTTCCAAGTAAGGTAGGCGTTTACGTAAAGAACACACTGAAACCAAAACGAGTTGAGCTGTGGACGGGACCAACCGGGACTCAGGTTGCAGAGCTTTATCGGTGTGTTGATTCAACTCAACAAAGCGTTTCGCCAGGCCAACCCAAGAAATTCACCTTCACGATCACAAGCTGCAAAGGGGTGGATAACAGACTGGAGCCATGGGTCTACGTTGCAGATGCAACGAAGGCTTACTCTGTCTATGCAGTACCATTCGAGTGCCGCAGCAAATGAAGAATACCGGCCACTTCGGATGGCACTTCTGGCGCGGGTTAGATTCAACCGCAGGGGGAAATTTTGCGCTAATTTGTGCTACCGAATGTAGGATGCATAGCTTCTATGCACTTCTAGCACATCGTAAAATCGGCAAGTCATTGATCCCCAAAATCTTCAACGAATACAGTTAGTAAACACCGCGCTTCATTGCGCGTCATTTCGGTTTTCTCCGGAATTTATAGGGGTTTTACTGGTTCATTCCGAATTGTCACCCACAATTTGCACAACTTTCGGGGGTTTCACACAATCGTGCCCTTGACTGTACCAAACGCATGCCGCAAAGTACGGTTAGTTTCAATGGATCCAGCAGTTCACATCACGATCCATGGGGAAACAGTGCCCGGCTCTGGCACTCCCAAAACCTAAAATGGCTACGACTCTCGCACCCGTCGAAAACCGGGAAGTGGTGAGATGCGACCATTGTCATCTCGTCCAGTTCAGAACTGTTAATAATCTGTGCCGTAAGTGCCGTACGTCCCTGGATGAGGACGAGCCGGAGCCAATCCTCGTGCAACCTGTGCCGGTGGTGGAACCGGCCGAAACGGGTAGCTCGGAGGTACACGTGGCGCATGCCATCCGCAATCTGCGACAGCGCAGCGGACTGAGCCAGAGGCAACTCGCCCTGCGCATGGGCGTTCCGCGCACCTACGTATCAAAAATCGAAAACGAGAAGGCGACGCCAACACTGTCGTCGTTGTCCCGGCTTGCAGAGGCACTGATGGTATCGGTGCCTGAGCTGCTAAATGCCTGTACTCCCTCGCGCGAAGACGAGATTAACGACTTGCTGAGCGATCCCTTCGTGGCTGAGATGGCGACGTTCACCAAGCAGCTCGATGCCATGCAGCGCACCAGTGTGCTGGCGCAGATTCGCGATATGATCGCGCATCCGCGGCGTGGGGCCTAGGCCTTCGACCCCAGGTTAGCGGCAACAGAAGGCAGGAGCCCGGGGCCCCAAGGTTCTCAAGTTTCGCGTTGTATTTCAGCGGTGACGTGCAGCGCGAGGTGGAGCTAAAGGCTCCGCCGGTTTCCTCCACCCTGCGCGGTTTTGGTGCCCCGGCTTCGCGCCCGTTCTTTGGTCGCTAACCTGGGAAACGAACCGTGTGAACCAATGCCGACCGGAAAACGCCGAGACGCTAGTCTCGGCTTTTCTATGCCCAGAAGTTGAGCATTGGCATTGGATAAAATGGCGCGGTCTGTCAGCTTCATGCTCCATTGGGAGAAATCATGGGCGAAACATTCCCCGTCTGAATGCACCCGTTATCTTGGCTCATGGGGTTGCGCGGCGTAGCGTCCGGGGGGTTGGTCGGGCTCGACATTTCGTCGTGCGCCGCAGGCGATGAAAGACCGGATTGCCCATCTGTCGACGTGCTCTCAAAGTACACTTCTTCTCTCTCACCGCATGGCAAGTCGGCATGTAGGGGTGGATGGCGCTTGTTGTCCTTTGGTTCGGCCGAATCGAGCTTTTCCGTATTAAATCTGGTTTCTTATGCGGTTGGCCATGGCGTGCGGGTTGCTTACGTCGTTTCCCATGTAGTGGTGGCTAGTAAAGCCGGTATCAAAACGGCGATGTGATAATAGAATGGCGCATACGCAGGGGTGCTTTATGACTCGCTGCATTCTGCATCATATCGCTGCGATCCTGTGGTTCTGTTTTCTGCCAAGTCTTGCCTGCGCTCAGATCCCCGAATCGGTCGCGACGCTGAATTACCGAGCAATCACCGATTTCTTCCAGTTGCCCCCCGAAGAGCACTTGGTCGAACCTGCGGGCGTTGCGGTGAACTCCAAGGGCCACGTTTACATTTTTCATCGCGGCAAGCATCCGCTGATGGAATTCGATTCCTCAGGCCAGTTCCTTCGGAGTATCGCCGACGACCTCTTTGTAACCGCGCACATGGTTCGCGTCGATCCAGATGACAATATCTGGACCACCGATGTCGGCTCGCATGTGATCCTAAAACTCAGCCCCAATGGCAAAGTGCTGCTCGCATTGGGCCGAATGCGGATTCCAGGGGATGACGTCCTGCATTTCAATCAGCCGACTGATGTCGCGTGGGACCGCGAAGGAAACATATACGTCACGGATGGTTACGGCAATTCGCGGGTGGTGAAGTTCGATAAGTATGGCAACCCGTTGCTCGGCTGGGGAATGAAGGGCAACGGTCCGGGACAATTCGACTTGCCGCACACCATCGTGATCAACGGCGATCTGGTCTATGTTGGCGATCGAGACAATGCCCGCATTCAAGTCTTCGATACAAATGGGAAGTATTTGCAGCAATGGAAGCTTGGCCATCCCTACAGCCTGGTGCTCGGCACGGATCATGTCCTTTACATGTCGGATGCAGAAGCGGGCCAAATCTTAAAGATTGACCTTCAGGGCAAAGTGCTGGCCCGCTTTGTCGGCCCGCCACCCAGCCAGGGACCTCACTTCGGTCCGCATCAAATCGCGCTTGCGCCGGACGCCTCGATCTACGCGGTTGAGGTTCTTCGCTGGCGTGCAGAGAAGCTGCAACCGAAGTAAGCGACGCGTTCATCGCCACGGCTGTTTGTCCGTACGAAATGAATGAGGTTGACAAGAAGTACTTTGTGTTACAAAGTACTTCTTGTGGAATGATCTGATACTTATCGGTCAACTTCCTACAGAGATTCGGGAACCTTGTCGGCCCGGTCTTTAGGTCTCTGATCACCTTTTACAAAGATGCTTATCTTATGGTATTTTCAATAAGTTACGAGGATTCCGAGTTGCGCACGACGGTGCCCGCCGGGCTGAACCGCAAAGAGGCGGAGATCTTCTTCCGCCTCGATCCGGAACGGCTTCCACATCACGTTGCCATCATCATGGACGGCAATGGCCGCTGGGCCAAGCGCCGCCATCTGCCGCGTGTTGCCGGGCACCGCGCGGGCGTGGCTGCCGTACGTTCCACTATCGAAACCGCGGCTCGCATCGGCATACCTGCGCTTACTCTGTACTCTTTCTCGGCAGAGAACTGGAAGCGTCCCAAGGGCGAGATCAGCTACTTGATGAACCTGCTGCGCCGCTATCTGAAGCTTGAGCTGCCCACGATGATGAAAAACAACATCAAGCTGCAGTACATCGGCCGCCAGCAGGAACTCCCGCAAGAAGTGCAGGAGCGCATGTCGTGGGCGCGCGAGACCACTGAGAACAATACGGGCATGGTGCTCACGCTGGCGCTGAATTACAGCGCCCGCACCGAAATGGTGGATTGCTTCAGCGCGCTTGCGCGCGAGGCTTCACGCAATGGCGGTCTGGATCACCTCAAGGTGGATGAGAAGACCATTTCGCAGCACCTTTATACCCGCGGCCTCCCGGAACTCGACCTGCTCATTCGCACCAGCGGCGAGATGCGCCTTAGCAACTTTCTGCTTTGGCAGGCAGCCTACGCCGAAATCTTGGTGACCAACACTCTGTGGCCCGATTTTCGCGGCTGGGAATTGCTGGAAGCCATCGAGGCCTTCCAGAAGCGCGAACGCCGCTTTGGCGGACTGATCGGCGACGGGCATCCTTCGTGAAACGCGTCCTGACGGCCGCCGTTCTCATTCCCCTCGTCATCCTGGCACTGTTCAAGGCACCGCTCTGGCTGTTCCTACTGCTGGTCTTCGGGGTTGCCCTGCTGGCAGCACACGAATACCTGCACATGGTCGAGAAGCAAGGTTTCCGCCCCTTTCATGCCACCAGCTACATTCTGCTGACACTTGTGTTCTGCGTTTCTTACTCGCTTGCGCGACTTACAAGCCAGCCCTCGCCGCCAGGGGTTTTCGGCATTGGCTACCAGGCTGGCTTACTGTTGCTGTTCTGGGGCTTGCCTTTAGTAACCGTACTTGCGCCGCTTATCTACCTGCTCGTTAGTTTGCGTCGAGAGCCGCTTTCGCAGGCGCTGCCGGATGCCGCTGTTTCCTACATGCTGCTTCCCTACGTGGGATTTACACTCGGCGTGCTTCCATTGTTGCAGTCCGGAATCAAGGCGCTATATCTGCTGTTCCTGATGATCCTCGTGTGGTCCGGCGACATCGCCGCATTTTATGTCGGTCGCGCTATAGGCCGGCACAAGCTGGCGCCCCGCCTGAGTCCCGGCAAGTCGTGGGAAGGCGCGGTTGCTTCGATGATAAGCGCCGTGCTGGTTGGTTGGCTGTTGTTTCATTACCTGCCAGAAATCGCGTCTTCCTTTAGAAGCGTGCAGATCATAACTATAAAATCCTCGGTTTTGTGGACAGCACTGCCGAAAGCGCCTCCATTGCGGCTGGTAGCGCCTTTTGCACTCTGTGTGAACATTGCGGCCCAAATGGGCGACTTGGTGGAATCTGCCTTGAAGCGCGGAGCCGGCGTCAAAGACTCGGGTACTCTGCTGCCGGGACATGGTGGAGTCCTGGATCGGATCGATGCGCTGCTTTTTGCCCTACCCGTAGGGATGATTTTCTACCCAACCGGTTTCGGCCCGTATTTTGCCCAATTGTGACCGGCAACCGTGCGATACCATTAACCGAGCACGCATGAAGCGCATTGCCATCCTCGGCTCAACCGGCTCCATCGGCAAAAGCACGCTGCAGATTGTCGAGGCCTTTGCTGACCGTTTCTCGGTCACCAGTCTCGCCGCTGGGGGCAACGTCGATCTCGCCTTTGAGCAGGCGCGGCGCTGGCATCCCAAGATTGTGTCGATGGCCTCGGCCGAATCCGCCGACCATCTACAGGACAAGCTGAGAAAGGTTGGCCTGAAAAATTCCATCGAGGTCATCTACGGTTCGCCCGGAACGGTGAAGGTTGCCACTCATCCCGAAGCGGACTTCGTGGTCAGCGCTATCGTCGGTGTTGCCGGACTCGAAGCTACCTACGCAGCTGTAAAAGCCGGCAAAACCGTGGGGCTAGCCAACAAAGAGTGCCTGGTCACCGCCGGGGACCTCATCGTTGCCGAGGCGCACAAGCAAGCGAAGCCTCTCCTCCCGATTGATTCCGAGCACAATGCAATTCACCAATGCCTGCGCGGAGGACGACGCCACGAAGTACACCGGATCTGGCTCACCGCCTCGGGTGGCCCCTTCCTCGACATGCCGAAACGCCATTTCGCCCACATCACGGTAGAGCAGGCGCTGAGCCACCCGACTTGGAAGATGGGCAAGCGCATCACCATCGATTCGGCCACAATGATGAATAAAGGGTTCGAGATCATCGAGGCCTGCCGCCTGTTCGACATGCCTGCAAGCCAGGTCAGCATACTGGTGCATCCGCAAAGCACGGTGCACTCCATGGTGGAGTTCGTCGACGGCAGCCTGCTGGCGCAACTCTCCGTAACCGACATGCAATTACCTATCCTGTATGCCCTCACCTATCCCGAGCGAATCGCTTCCAACCTGCGTTTTTCGGTTTCCGGACTCCGCCAGCTCGATTTCCGTGCACCCGACATGGACAAATTTCCTTGCTTACGTTTGGCTTACGAGGCAGTCGAAGCAGGAGGCGCCAAGACCATCGCCCTCAACGCCGCCGACGAAGTCACTGTGGCGGCCTTTCTGGACGGAGCGCTGGGATTTGACGACATTCCGTCTACAATTGAAGCTGTAGTTCGTGAAACGCCTGCTGAGGAACCCGAATCTATAGAACAGGTATTAGAAATGGACGCCGACGCGCGCCGACGGGCTCGGCATAAGCTGGGCGAGGTGGGGCGCGGCGTGGGTAGCAGCTTAAGTCACACAGCAGGCAGGCACCGTTAGGTCGCGAGAGTAAAGGCTTTATGGAATCGTTTTTGATTGCGGTGGTATCGATGGCCATTGTGCTTGGGATCATGATCCTGGTGCACGAGTTAGGCCATTATGCTGCCGCGAAACTGTTCGGCGTACGAGTCGATGTTTTTTCCATCGGCTTCGGCAAGCGCCTGGTCGGCTTCCGCCGCGGTGATACCGACTACCGCATCAGCGCTTTGCCGCTTGGCGGCTATGTCAAGATGGCCGGTGAGAACCCGCTGGAATCCCACACTGGCGCACCCGACGAGTTCACATCCCACCCCCGCTGGCAGCGCTTCGTAATCGCCGCCGCCGGTCCTGCTATGAACATTCTGCTGGCCATCGGCCTGCTCACCGGCGTAAACATGGTGCATTATGAGCATCCGGTCTACCTGGACCAGCCCGCCCTGATTGGATGGGTGGCGGAGAACTCTCCTGCCCAGAAAGCAGGCATTCAGGCCGGTGACCGCATTGTTCGCATCGATGGCTGGCAAAATCCGCTGTGGGAAGATGTCATCCTGAAGTCCGCGATCCAAACCAGCAAACCCCTGGATGTCGCTGTACAACGCGGCAACGAAGTGCTTGAAAAGCAGATCGCTCCTTCCTCCGATTGGTCCGAACCCGAGCAGTTGCGCGCCATCGGCTGGGTGCCCGATGAGCCCATCATTGTCACTCAGCTCGAGCCGAAAATGCCCGCCGCCCAGGCGGGAATGCGCGTCGCTGATCAGATCGTTGCGTTGAATGGCACCTCGGTGCACTCGCTCATGGCGGTGATCCGCTACCTGCAGCAAAATGGCGACAAGCCGGTTGAGCTGACTGTTTTACGCAGTGGTCAGGAGTTGAAATTCTCGGCCGCTCCGGTCATGACCAGCGACGGCGGACAGAAGCGCTACCGCCTGGGCTTCCAATCCGAGCCCGTGACCGTCAGCAAGCTACCCTTTGTGGCGGCGCTCGATAAGTCCGTCGACCAGAACAAAAAGTACTCGCTGCTCATCGTTGATTTAGTGCGCAAGATGGTTCGCCGCGAGGCTTCCATCAAGCAGATGGAAGGGCCTATCGGCATTGCGCGCGCCTCCGGCGAAGCCGCGCGCCAGCCGGGATTAACGCCCATTCTCGCTTTGATGGCAGGCATCAGCCTGAACCTCGGCATTTTCAACCTGCTGCCGATTCCAATCCTGGATGGCGGGTTGATTCTTATGTTGATTATCGAAGGGCTGCTGCGCCGCGAAATCAGCGTTCGCCTCAAGGAGCGTATCTACCAAACGGCTTTCGTGTTCCTGGTACTGTTCGCCGTGGTCGTCATTTATAACGACATCATGAAGGTCGTACCCGGGCTATCGCACAGACTCCCGTAAAACGTGCGTTCAGCATCCGACAAACCCATCCGACAATCCCATGGAGCCACTTCGCTGGTTTGCATCCGTTGCAATGAGTGTCCTCCTGGGTGCTGCCCCCGTCGCAGTGCTCGCGCAAGACCCCACCTTTGCGCCGATTCCTAACACGATTTGGGTAGCCGCCGACGGCAAGTACCAGGCCGAGCCCGACACTGCCCTGATGCAGTTCAACGTCTCGGCGCAGGAAGATAATCTGCAAGCTGCCAACGCAAAGGCAACGAAAGCCGCTGAGCCTGAAATCCGAAGTTGAGGCGTGCGATTCCTCGTTTCTTGCCACTTGGGAGCAGGGTTAAAGCAAGGGCCTCAGCTCAGGTAGCTACGGCAGACTCCAACTTCGGCGAAGTTGGAATTTGCCAGCTTAAGATTTTGTCGAGCAATGGGTTTCGTGTTTGTAACCCTCCCCAACTTCGAGACAGGTG
>Ga0182032_10001664_pt1 | contig 10063 bp, 9 predicted proteins | sample tim00Cox00000000_FD_125970 | JGI IMG/M metagenome (GOLD analysis project Ga0182032, IMG submission 125970) | Lab enrichment of tropical soil microbial communities from Luquillo Experimental Forest, Puerto Rico - timezero.00C.oxic.00.000.000 | ecosystem: Environmental > Terrestrial > Soil >... | reverse complement strand
GTAGTAAAGGCCTCGGTTTTCATATTTGAGATAATTGTTGACATTGAGCTTACGATACTGAGCACCAGACGCAACAACAACACTACGTGCGTACACAGGAATACCGCTCTGGAGAGTTAGTTTGTGTATGTTCTCTGTTTGCTCAATGCTTATAACTTCCCGAGATATAGCACAATGTACTCTAAACTTCAATGCCTGCAGGTGTGCGCGACTTGCGAGCTGCTGCCCACTGATGCCGGCTGGAAATCCCAGATAGTTTTCTATCTTGGAACTCGCGCCCGCCTGCCCTCCAGGTGCTATCCCCTCGATTACCGTCGTGCTGAGTCCCTCGGAGGCCGCATAAACCGCGGCCGCGAGGCCTGCCGGACCTGCCCCGACGACAGCTACGTCGTAGAGCACCTCGGGATCGGGCAATTCCGTGATGCCCAACTCATCTGCCAAGTCAGGAATCGCCGGACGTCGCATGATCCGTCCGTCCCAGAGTATGACTGCTGGCAGTAACGCGCTATCGTGACCAGGGTCGTCTGCAGATACGCTCACGATTCTATGCGGATAATTATTGCGCACGAAGAAACGCTGAAGAAGCATCATCTGATCGTCGCCGGCTTTGCCTTTCAGAGTCACCCCGCTTGAAGCCTCCTTGAGGATGCCAATGCGGCGCCAGATACACGCCGCCACAATGACATTTGCAATGTCTCCCTCAGCGTGCATCACACGCTCGAATTGCGTGCGTGATATGCGGAGAAGGGTGCTGGGAAGGATGGTTCGTGCTTCGACCACTGCACCCTGGGAAGTGAGGAGATTGAATTCTTCGGTGAAGCTGTGTTTGCGGTAGCGAGCATAGATCTTGGCAGCGCCTTCCGTTGAACGAATGAAGATATGGACTTCGCCATCGAGAACAACGAACATATCTGTCCTGCGGTCGCCATATGTATATAACGTCGCATCGGCAGGAAACGATTCTTCGTTCCCATAGGCTCGAAGTCTCTCGATCATCTCCTCGGGCAACTTCGCGAAGGCCAGTTCCCAACGAAATTCGTCTCCGAGCAACTTCAGAAAAGTATCTGCGATTGTTTCAACCGCATTCCCGAGTGCGATGTGGTCGTTTTCCATATCGGTGTCTCCATCCGTGGCTCGTGTTCACAAAAATCTATTCTCCCAAGACAGGAAACCGAACGCCATACGCGTCGTCCGACGCTGCAAGTAGAGCTGGGCACAGCAACCTTGCATGTGGCTGAATGTGCCCCACATTTGGCATTTTTCCGATTTTCGCTGCCGCCTATACTTTAGGTAGATGAGTTTCTGGCGACGATCATATGAGACACGGTTGTGCTGGTTCCGGCTTTTGTATCGTGTCGGACGTGAGGACGTAAGCCACAGTACAATCGATAGTCACAGTATACCAACGAAATATCGAGGAGGCTCATCAACTTAGCTGATGGAGGTCGCCATAGACCAATGGGAAAGACAATTCTAATTACAGGTGCATCTAGTGGCTTCGGCCGTCTGACTGCAGAAAGCCTTTCGCGCTCTGGACACAGGGTATTTGCGGGATTTCGCTCGACGGATGGGCCAAAGAAAAAAATCGCTGACGAACTCAGAGCAAAGAAAATAGAGATCCTTCAGCTCGATGTCACCAATCAGAGTAGTGTCGAGTCCGCAGTCGCACGGTTGCTCGAAAACTCGAAGAACGAGCTGGATGTCGTTATCAACAACGCCGGCATGGCATCCTTCTTACGTCGTGCTGCGGGTTAACTTGCCTACAGAGCGACCGGATGGGAGCTAAAGGTGGGCGGGTGTTTCGCCAGCGCTCGAAACGGTCTGGCGAATCAGCGGTGTCGTTCGAGCAATCGTCTGTCTTCTGGCCGATTTGGGCGACAGACTGACGTTACCAACGCTCCTTACCTGGAGTAACGCAGGCCAATCGGAAGCCGTGCGGTGGCTTCGATTGCAGAGGCATGATTCTAAGACCCTAAGATCCTAATCAAATGTTGTGGGCTCACGCCCTTCGCCTGGCCGCCCAAGATGGCCTTCGATGTCGCCTTGGTCGCACATTTCTGTGAATGAGGCGGGGCTGGAGGCTCTGACTATGCTAATCTGGCACCCTTATGCTGTGATCTTCGATCCCAAGTCAACCCGACGGACGCAGGGTTGCTAAAGGCGGCAGTTCCAGGTCCGCGGGACGAACCGTTTGAAATAGCTACCATCCAAACAGGCCAAGCCGTAGCTGCGGTCTGAGATTTCGAGGAGGTAGTCCCTGAGATGGAGTCCCAGCAGTCCGGTAAGATAACCGGCCGAGTTTCCCCACTCGTCCATCTTTCCAGCAACTTGCTGAGCCGGATCGGCGTTGTGCTGGTGACCACAGCGGTGGTGCTGTGGATTATCCTGCTGCCGGTGACCTTGCACCTGCAGGAGCATCCCTACCTGGGGATGATTACCTTCCTGTTCTTGCCCGGTCTTTTCTTCCTCGGCTTGGTGCTAATCCCTCTCGGCATCCTCCTGCGACGGCGCCGGGAGCGCCGCGGGGGCGTCTATCCGGGAGAGTTTCCTCCGCTCGACTTCAAGAATCTCAAGCTGCGCAGAATGCTGGCCTTTGTCGGCGTCACAACCGTTGCCAACGTGATGATCGGACTACTCTTCTTTTACGCCGGAGTGCGCTACATGGATGGTGTGACCTTCTGCGGCAGGACCTGCCATACCGTTATGAGCCCAGAGTTCACTGCTTACGTGAGGTCACCTCACGCCCGGGTGGAGTGCGTGCAGTGCCACATTGGCCCCGGGGCATCCTGGTTTGTGAAATCGAAGATTTCCGGCACGTACCAGGTGCTCGCCGTAATCTTCAACCTCTACCCACGGCCGATTTCTACACCCATCCATGACCTGAGGCCGGCGCGTGACACCTGCGAGCGGTGCCACTGGCCGGAGAAGTTTACCGGGGACCTGTTGGAAGTGAAGACCAAGTTCGGGGATGACGAAAAGAATGCTCGCACCCGCACAGTGCTGTTAATGCACATCGGCGGGCTCGATGCCGACCGGAAGCTGGTGGGTATTCACGGGCGCCACCTTGGCCTGGTCACGTATATCGCTTCAGATGCCAAGCGTCAGGTGATCCCATGGGTGAGCTACAGGAATGCCGATGGGTCCGTGTCCGAGTACGTGTCAACCGATGCGCCTCCAACGACCGAGCAGCTCGAGCGAGGTGAGCGGCGCCTGATGGACTGCATCGATTGCCACAACCGACCCAGCCATCGCTTCGACCTGCCGGAGAACGCGGTCAACCAGGCTATGGCGGCGGGCCAAATCAGTTCCGCTCTTCCTTTCGCGCACAAGATCTCTATCGAGCTGCTGAAGAAAGACTACGCGACCAAACTGGCTGCGCAGACGGAGGTGCCGGAAGCCTTTCGCGAATACTATCGTAAGAACTACTTCCCAACCTACAATGCGCAGCGGGCACAGGTCGAACAGGCGGCAGCAACGTTGCTCGAGATTTACAACGTCAACGTCTTCCCTTCGATGAACCTAACCTGGGGGACGTACCCGAGTAATATCGGCCACACCGACTCCCCCGGGTGCTTTCGCTGCCATGACGGAAGCCACCAGACCAAGGCAGGTCAGGACATTTCGCAAGACTGCAATTCCTGTCACAGCCTGCTGGCGATGGATGAGGAAAACCCCAAAATTCTGCAGGAGCTTTACGAGAAGTGAGATTGCTTCAACACGCGGGGGGTTGGGTCTGCGTCATCCTGAAGCGTGGCAATGATCTACTGGATCCGGACATGATTTTCGATGAGTGAACCACAAGTGGAATCGGGCGCATTCCGGCAGGCCCTCCTTAAAAGTGAAAGGTTCCGCATTCTCATCGTGCTGGGTTCGATCAGTGCAGTGTTCATCTTGCACACGACCCGAACGGTGATCGTACATAACCGTGAAGATCTCGACTTTTGGTTCCAGAGCTGCATTGCCGTCGCCCTCCTGGTCGTATATGAACTCTTGATGCTAAACGCTGTGAAGCGAGCGACGCAGGCCGATCGCGACCTGCCGGTCTTAGTCTGGGTTGGCAGCACCATTGTAGAAACTTCCCTCCCTGCGTTCGGCGTTGCGTTCATGACAGGCTCAGCCGCTGTGGCGGCCGATCGGCCCTTGGCTAATCCCGCCGCTCTCGTGTTCTTTCTGTTCATTATCGTATCCACGCTGCGTTTGAATCCTTGGGCTTGCAGGCTTTGCGGATTCGTGGCGGCGGTCACCTACCTCGTAGCCGCGTATCATTTAGGGTGGAGACCTGCTCTGAGCGGAGGGGGCTCCATGCTTTCCCCCCAGAGAGCGGTGGTGAGCTACGCCATCGCCTTTCTGGTCGGCGGGTTTGTGACCGGGGTGGTGGCGGGTGAAATCCGCAAGTATGTGAACGCAGCGTTGCGCGAGGCGGAAGTGCAACGCCAGCTCGAGCAGCTGGAACACGACATGAAAGTGGCGCGATCGATTCAGCAGTCCCTATTGCCGACTACTGCGCCACCGATTGAGGGTTTCGAAATCGCGGGTTGGAACCAGCCGGCCGATCAAACGGGCGGGGACTACTTTGACTGGCAGCTTCTCCAGAGCGGGAGAGTCGTCGTAGCGCTGGGGGATGTGACTGGGCACGGCATCGGCTCAGCGCTGCTGGCCGCCGTTTGCCGCGCGTACGCCAGGGCCAACTTCACGGTGCAGGACGGGCTGCTGACCGCCATGAAACGTATTAACGCGGAACTGGCGAACGATATGACCTCAGGCCGCTTTGTGACGTTTGTGGCGGCGGTCTGCGAGCCGGGAAACTCACGAGTGCAGTTGCTTTCAGCCGGGCAGGGGCCGCTGTTCATCTATTGCTTGAGGGAAGACCGCTTCGACACGACGGGCGGGCAGGCGCTGCCCCTTGGCATTTCACCCAGACTTATTTCGGAGCCGCCACTAGACCTTGAACTTCAGCCGGGCGACCTGCTGGTGTTGGCCACGGATGGTTTCTTGGAATGGGCTAACGCACAGAAGGAACAGTTCGGCGCCGAAAGGTTGGAAGGAGCAATTCGCGCTTCGAAACATCTGCCCCCGAAGGAGATCATCTCGACCGTTTATCGGGCTGTCGTTGACTTTTCCGGGGGCACAAAACAGCAGGATGATCTCACAGCGGTCATCATTAAACGCACGTAGGGCTAAAGCGGCGACGATCAGAATGAACCACCAAGCCACCATGACGTCACAGCGCGATTCGCTCTGTCCCTGGTCAATAAGCTGTTGAAGTTGACCAGCAAACCCAGCCGGTGGCCAGAGAGTTTCAAGCGACCAGACCCAGCGTTCCCAAACGACAACTGACTTAGTTTATCCGCGCCCCGCGTTCTCACACGGGGCGACTACTGTCGCGGTGTTGCTCCACAATGTCGCACCTGCCGGAGAGCCCGAGCCGCTCGGAAAACACGGGCAGCGCTCGAAGCAGCTTCACGCCTTTGGCCACCTCGTACCCGGGCAAGTCCGTGTGCTCATGAGCCAGCTCGCCAGTGGCGGTGTGTTCATTCTCTCCCCACCAGCCTTCAATCACCTTTAAGCCCGCCCGGCGCGGGCAGTAGAGAAAGTCATTGAGGAGGGAAAGGGGGAGCGCCTCCAAGGAGCCTACAATTTGCGGTTTGGTATTTTCGATTCGTGCCACAGCCCATCTCGGGGTGCCGGTGTTATTGTTGCTCTGCCGCAACCTCAAGCACGCCTCGACCCGTTCATCGGGTCCCGGTGCGCCAAGCCGTTGGAGAAAGAGCTGCGTCAGGCAAAAACCCTTTGCAGCGTTTTCAGCGTTAAGGCCAGGGCCTGGGAGCTAATGTTGCCCAGCCTTTTGACCAACCGGACCTTATCGAGCGTTCTGAGCTGGTCGAGCAGGACGAGCCCTCGTTTTCCCTGGAAGGTTACGGCGATGCGATAAGGCGCGGGTCGCGCTCCTGTGGTCATGGGCGCCACGATGACCGTGCGGAGGTAATCGTGCATCTCGGGCGGGGAGATGATCACGCAGGGCCGGGTCTTGTGGATTTCGCTGCCCACGGTGGGATCCAGTGTCACCAGCCACACCTCTCCGCGCGTTACCACTCGAGCTTCTCGTCATCCCGGTTCCCGAACTCCGGCCAAATCAGCTTGTCCTCCCCCGCCTCGGCAATTCTGCGGCTGGCTTCCGCCCAGCCTTGGCGGGGATTGCGCCGGGGCCGACGCAGCACGATAGCGCCGTGCTCCAGGGCAATTTCGGCTTCCTTTTCCAGCCCGGCCTCCTTCAGCATCGGCTTGGGAATGATGATTCCCCGGGAGTTTCCTATGCGTCGAATCTCCGTGATCATGAGACCCTCTCTCGTATAACAAGGTTATAACACGACCGAAGGTCCTTGCGCAAAGCAGATCGGCCTTCGCCCCCGGCTCCTTAGGCGCCGGGTGGCGCATACAAACGCATTGTGCGATGTGTGCCAACCCCTAGCTGTCAGGATGGGCGCCGCGAACCGGGTAGCGCGGAACCCGCGTGCGGGTCCGCGGTTTGTCCCATGACAGGCCGCAGGCGGAAAGGCGGTGCATAAGCTACTTGCTACTGATTCTTTCACAGGTGTCATGGTTCGCGACCGCCGAGGCTAAGGGTTAAGCGCGGCCGGGATTTCCCATACGATGCGGTTGACTTTGATGACCGCGATTCCCTCGCCGCTCTTGCCGGGCACAAGCTGGCCGCCGCTGGCAACGTGGTACTCGTCCGCTGGCGGCGTGCCCTGATAGTCGTCAAGACTGCGCGGAAACTCACTGCCAGAGCTCCGAAAGACGTCCTTGCCGTCTCGGGCCTCCGTTCTGGAGCGCACCTTGACGAGGTCGAGCAGCTTATGGGCGGGAGCGTTACCGAGCGCCGATTGGTGTTGGAAGTCCACTAGGCCAACTAGCCGCAGATGCCGGCCAGCCGCGTGGTCGTCGTCAAACATGTGCTTCAGCGGCCTGGGGTGAGATATTTTCTTGCCCTTCCACGCAATTTGGTGACATCTTTGCCGAGCCGTTTTTCCTTCTCCGGCCAAACCTCGCCCCGGTGGAGCTGACACAAAAGAAGCGGCTAGGCCGCCCGCGGGCTAGCGCCGCGTGGCCGCCGTTTTCCAAGCCTGTAGCCTACCGCCCGCAGAACGAGATGGTTCCCGCACTCTAGCCTTGACAAATAGCCTATATCGGTGTAGAGTGAGTTGTTGTTGGATCGAGATCGGAAAGCAAGGCAATGCACCACCGAGGCACAGAGATCGAGCTGCTTAGCAAAAACGGACCACCAAAGCCGGAATATCTCGTAGAATCAGCGGCATCCATTTCCGGTGGCCTCGCGCCATCCCAAAGGAAATGGCAGACGGCACACCTCATTGGGAAGCCGGAGCTACGCCCCCGAGCCGTCAAGGGAACGCGAATGATGACAAGGTGGAGATCGCACATAGTATATGCAGCGCGGGCGAATGGGTATGCAGGCCGGTGTCCCGCCGGTTCGCCACCTTCGAGCTCCCGGGAAAACCGAGGGAAAGGGCCCAGAAGTTCGGATTTCGAATTCCAGATTCGGGTTCAAGACCAGGGCATGCGACACACATTTTCTGGAAAAACAAAGCCAGCAAGTTATTGAAAAAAAAAGACGAGTCCCAGAATCGGACAAAACAATCCCAATTACGGACACCTTGCCGGGTTAAAGGCATTGGCACCTAAGGTTTGGCTTCTCAGCGAGGCTTCACCCCGGAACGGATAGCTCCGGCTCGCCTTCCAAAACAAAACCGGAATGTGTAAGAAAACAAAAGGGTAATGGAAATGTGATCCCCATCAAGCTTTTAGGGAGTCACCCAAGAACGGAGCGAATTCAAGCCCTCGCTATTGCGATTCTCAGCTTCTGGATCGGCTTAACGCTGGCCATGTGGTTTGTGGCCACCCGGAGCTTCCGTACCGTCGATCGAGTGTTGAGCCAACCTGGTCCCGAGTTCACCAAGACCATGCAACCGCTGGGGTCGGACCAGACCCGCGTGGTGCTCCGGCACCTCGCCTCGGAAATCAATCGCACGTTGTTCGGCGCCTACGGCTGGGCACAAGCAATCCTCGGCGTCTTGCTTGTACTGGTGCTGTGGCGGCAGACGCCACGCGATACGATCGGCTTCGCGGCGGCCTGGGTGATGCTCGGGTTGGCCGTGATTCTCACCTTCATCATTCAGCCCTGGATTGTCTCGATCGGGCGAAGCATCGACTTTGTTCCCCGCCAGCCTGCCCCGTCGGTGATGCCCCGCTTCTGGATGCTTCACGGCGCGTTCACCGGCCTGGACGGCGTCAAGTGCCTGGCGGGTTTGGGCTTGCTGTTGCGTTGGATTGTCGCTAAGTAAGAATCGCGTAGTCCGAGGGTTGTTGGAAGTTTCTGGCGGTTCTTGATAACTTATTCGCTTTCGCTTCAGGTGTTGTTCAGCCGGAACAAATGACGGCTGGGGATGTTGGCCGTGGCTAGAGAGAGTTTAGCTAAACTGATCGAACTCGTGGCCCATCTGCGCGGACCGGAAGGGTGTGCCTGGGACCGCGCTCAGAGCTATGATTCCGTGAAGGGTTTACTGTTGGAGGAAGCTTACGAGGTCATCGATGCCGTTAACAAGCGCGATTTTGACGGCCTCAAGGACGAGTTGGGTGACGTTCTCTTCCAGGTAGTGTTCTATGCCCGGCTGGCAGAGGAGGAGCGCCGTTTCAGCCTCGATGACGTGATCGAACGCCTTCACGCCAAGCTCGTCCGGCGGCATCCGCATGTGTTCGGTGAGACGCGGGCGGGTACCGCGGAGGAAGCTCTAGCGAGTTGGCTGACCGTCAAGGAGCAGGAGCGAGAGGCACTCTCCCGCGAACCCCGCAGTGGACTTGCCAAGCAGTCGGAATCGCTGCTCGATGGTATTCCAGAGGTTTTACCTGCCACGCTGGAAGCCTATGAACTGGGAGTGCGCGCCGCCGAGGTGGGATTCGACTGGGTCAAGCTCGAAGACCTGGTCGACAAGGTTGCGGAAGAACTTGCCGAACTGCGGCACGAATTAGCCCAGCAGATTGGCGAGGGAACGTCGCCCGCCGGACGGCAATCGTTGGCGCGGTCCGAGGCAACGGCCGGCAACATGCCAGCGCTACACGCGGATGACCGTTTGGAGGAGGAGGTTGGCGATCTGCTGTTTGCCGCGAGCAACGTGGCCCGTTACCTCGGATCAGATCCGGAGAGCTGTTTGCGACGTGCTAACCTGAAATTTAAGATCCGATTCCAGGCTCTGGAACAAGAGGTCGCCAGGCACGGAAAGAGCATACGCGATTGCACTCCGGACGAGCTGGATCGTTTTTGGAATGTGGTGAAGCAAGGAGCAAGGAGTGAGGAGCAGGAAGCAGGAAGCAAGGAGTAAGGAGCAAGGAAGGACCGACATAACTTGCCCACGGTCGCGCAGCGCGCGGGATGGGTTGAGGAACCTCCCTCTCCCCCTTCCCCTCTCCCGCTCGAGCGGGAGAGGGGTGCCCAAGGCCGGGTGAGGGCCATCGAACCCAGGGCTCCCGCCCTGGGCTAAGATATTTCGCCGCTTCGCGGCTCTGGTAACGGAACCTCTGGAGCCGGGAATTCACGAATGAACTTCGGTTGCTGGACGCCAACTTGCCTTGTCTGACTGCTTGCTTCTTACTTCTTATATTGTTGCATCCGATCAAGCGATGAAAGGGCCAAAGAACTACACCATCCGACCATGTCGCACAATCAAAGAGCTGGCGGCGTGCGTCACTCTCCAAAAGACCGTCTGGGGGTATGCGGACTATGAGGTTTACCCGCTCCGCCTGTTTGTGACTTTGGGGCGCATCGGCGGCCATGTCATCGGAGCGTTCACCGCCACAGGGGAGTTGGTAGGGTTCGTGGCCTCGATGCCAGCCTGGCGCGAGGGGGTGCGGTATTACCATTCGCTCTCTCTGGGAGTATCGCCCGCCCATGAGAATCGAGGCGTGGGGCGGGCTTTGAAGCTGAGACAACGGGCGGAGGCGTTGCGCTCGAGGATTACTCGCATTGAATGGACATTCGACCCACTGGCGG
>Ga0182032_10001651_pt1 | contig 10106 bp, 8 predicted proteins | sample tim00Cox00000000_FD_125970 | JGI IMG/M metagenome (GOLD analysis project Ga0182032, IMG submission 125970) | Lab enrichment of tropical soil microbial communities from Luquillo Experimental Forest, Puerto Rico - timezero.00C.oxic.00.000.000 | ecosystem: Environmental > Terrestrial > Soil >... | reverse complement strand
GGGCGACTGCTCTCATCGGTTGGCCACCAACAACATCCGTCGTTCGGCGGCCCGCCGGCGGCGGACACTCACTCAGCACGGTAAACGAGTTCGTCGCTTGTCGGTCGCAGGCACGAGACACTAGAGCGGAGCCGCGACTTACGCGCAGTACTCATCGCGGAAGGACGGGTTCGTCGCTTGTCAGCTGCGTCCCTCCGCGAGGTACATCAGGGTGGCACGGACGCGCGGGTGGAGCTCTTGGTCTCCGGTCAGATTCAGCTTTGAGAATATAGAGTTAATATGCTTCTCCACCGCGTGCTGGCTGAGTACCAATTGCTGTGCGACCGCGGCGTTCGTTCGCCCTTCGGCGATCAACTCGAGGACTTGACGTTCCCGGGGACTGAGCCGCCGCATTCGTGCGTCATCGTCCATTGTTCTGGCTTGAACCAGTGATTGCACAACTTTGGGATCGATCGCCGATCCGCCACGCGCGACTGACGTGATCGCCACGAGGAGGTCATCGAGGTCGGCAAGATGTTCCTTGAGAAGATAGCCGCGGCCTTCAGTACCCTGATCGAGTAGCACCCGAACGTAAGTCGGCTCAACGTACTGGCTGAGCAGCACCACCCCGGTTGTGGAGTGCGCAGCGCGGCAATGTCGGGCAATCTGGATTCCCTCATCCTTCCGGTTCGGTGGCATCCGAATGTCGGTGAGTACGACGTCAGGACCATGGTCGTCAATTGCCCCGAGGGCCTCGCCGAGGTCACCACACGTGGCGACGACCTCGACCTGGTCGCTGGACTCGAGCACCCGTCGGACACCCTCGCGAAGCAAGAAATTGTCTTCCGCCAACACTATTCGGATCGCCATCGCTCACCTGCCGTGCCAACTGATGAAGCTCCGTTATCGGTCAACGCCAGTGGGATAGTCGCGGCGACGGCGGACTGCGGGGAGCCGGTGGATACTTCGAGCAGCGAACCGTCGAATGCCTCGACGCGGTCCCGGATTGCGAGCACCTCGGCCGCGCTGATGTCCGTTTGGCGGCTCGCGCTGACGCGGAAAGTCACAGCGCCGGACTCGATGCGCACCGTCGCGGAAGGCCGGTCGGCGCCCCGGTCCGCGAGCGCGCCCAGCGCGGTCACCACACAGAAATAAACACACGCTTCCAGTTCAGGTCTGTCCCGCAACAGCTGATCTGAGCCGTCGACCTGGATGGCGGCAGGGACACCTGTGCTGACCGGCCAGCCCGCCAGCGCCTCCGCAAGGCCGGACTCGCTCAGCGTGGGCGGGTAGATGCCTCGCGAAAGAACCCGCAGCCGGTCGAGTGCAGTCTCCAATTCGGTTTCTGCCGAGCAGAGTTCGAGCCAAGACTTACTGCCTGCGCCCGCACGCACTCTGGCCAACGCATCCGAGGCATTCGCCATATGTCGGATCACTCGATCAGCCAGCTCGCGCTGCAGCCGCTGCCGCTCGTCGCGACGTGCATCCAAAAGGCGCTGGCGCGACTGCTGCAACTCCAGTGTGAGTCGCTCGAGATCGGCGGCCCGCTGTCTCAGCTCGTACGTCAGCCGCACCGTGGACAGCGCCAGCCCTGCCGGACCAGCCAACTCCTCGAGCAGTCTTCGGTCGAAGGCCGATTGCTCGGCGCGGTTCATCGCGACCTCGATCTCACCAAGCACGTCACCGCCATGCCGGACCCCGATCGTGAGAGAGTCCGTGCGGGGTCTAACCGGCGACGGCCACACTTGTGACCATTCCTCACCACCGGGCAGCCGGACCCGCACCTCCGCGCGGTCGCTGTGCGCCGTGCGTCCGGCGGCTTCAGCCAGCCGGGGCACCACCTCACCCACCGGCAGCGTGTCGGACATCCGGGCCAATAGTTCACGCATCAGCTTTTGACTGTCCGCACGCTCGCCGAAACTGAGCCGATCGGCCAAGATCGTGATCGGACGATTGGTGATAGACAGCAGGCCTGCGACGAGAGCAGTGGCTGTCACCACCACCCACAAGGGCCACCGAGCCGGGCTCGCCACCAGGTGTCGCCACGCCGACGCCAGCAACGAATACCCGACCACAGCAACTGCAAGTCGGCAGCAGATGACGATCCCGGCGCGCTTGAAATCGGATCTCATCGTGCACCGACCCGTTCACCAATCGTGGACGGCACCGCGCGCACCCCGGGGCACGGCACCGTCCCGAAGACCTGCGCACCCCTGCCCGGCGCTGACTCCACGACGAGCGAGCCGCCCAGTACGGCTACCCGTTCCACCAGTTTCGCCAGGCCGCCGACAGAATCGAGTGCGCCGGTTTGACTGAACCCGATGCCGTCGTCGCTGACCGCGAAACGCAGTTCTCCTTCGCCACTTTGGATGTCGATCCGAACGTTGCTTGCGCGGGCGTGCTTGGCGGTGTTTTGCAAGGCTTCGACGCAACAGAAGTACACACCCGCCGCGACCTGCAAATCCAGCTCGGGTGGCACATCGACTTGAACTCGCACGTCTAGGCCGGATCGGCGGGACAGCTCGGCCGCACTGTTCACGGCACCCGCGAGGCCGGCTCTGGCGACAACCGCGGGTACCGACGTGCCGCAGAGATCGAGCAATGTGCTCCGTGCTGTTTCCAGGACCTGCGACAGTTCTTCGAGATCCGTGATCACTTCGGCTTGGTCGAGTCGGGACGTTCGCACCATCCGAAGCCCGACCATGGTTGCGACCAGTGCCTGTTGCGTGCCGTCATGCAAATCCCGTTCGAGGCGTTTTCGTTCGGCGTCCTGCGCTGCCACCACTCGATGTCGCGAATCGGTCAGCTCCTCAGCTTGCGCTATCAGGTTCTGAACCTGCCGGGCCAGTTGCACCGTCAGCAGCGCGTTATTCACGAGCACGCGGGCGTGCGCGGCGACCTCGGCCAACAGGGATTCATCTGAAGCAGTAAGGGAAATATCGTTGGCGACCCACACCGCAAGTACGCCTAGGAGCTGGTGCTGGTACTCCACCGGCCAGACCTCGCTGGCACCCAGTGCTGCCTGCAGGGCATTCGCACTCTGCTCGTACGGGCCGGCTCGGCGCCCCACTTCCTCATCAGTACTCGCGGCACAAACGAGATCACCGCCGTCCAACAGCCATAGTTCGGCCCGCTGCGCGCGGGTTGCCCGGACAGTCACCTCGACCAGCTGGTCCAATTCGGCGGTCGGTGAAAGATGTTCGAGGCCCCTGATCAGCGTTCGTATCGCCTCGCTCGGGCTCAGGTCCTGGCCGAACACGATTCGATTCGACCAACGTCTCGCTCGGGTGCGAATCGGCTCGATCACGACGGCCATTACAGAGAGCACCAGCACCGAGAACCACAGAGCGCCACCGGCACGCCAGCCACCGAAAGCTACCGCCACGACGTAGGCCACGCTGACCACGGCCGCGATCGCGCCGTATAACAACACCCGGCTCAACACCCGGTCGATGCCCCACAGCCGATGGCGGACGACGCCAGCGAACAGCACCACGGGAACGATGGCGAAGACGGCCGGGAACAGATCTTGCAGGTTGACGGCCAGCCGTCCCGAGGCCTCGCCCGCTGACCCGCCGACCCACCGCACGGCTCGCGCTGCCAACCAAGTCACCGCCACGCCGAGAGCGGGCAGCAACGCGGCGGTCAGTAGGCGCGCGGCTCGACGGTGAACGGCGCCGGCTGCGGGATCGGCCAGCCGGAGCGCCTGGGTGCCGATTCCTACGACCGGGATCAGGATGCCGAAGAAGATCACGAAAAACTGCGGATGGGCCAGAAAACTGCCTCGCCAGCAGACCAACGTGGCCACGAGGGTGACCGCCACTGCGGCCACCCGCTGGCCGCGCGCCGACATTCCTGCGCGCGACGGCACGGTTCCGTCCGGAAACAGCAGGACTGCCCAGAGGTAGCTCACGCCGGAGACGATATGGAAGGTGAAGTGGATGATCGCGATCGGCCACGGGCTGCCGGTAATGTAAAAGGCTCTGTGACTGGGCATGTTAAAGGTAGCGGCGGTGCCCAGCAATGCGAAGGCCAGCAGCCGCGGCACCAGTTCGTCCGGCCGCCGAACGGCCAGCATCAATCCAAGGCCGAAGTTCAATGCGCTGAAGCCGTATTGGACTAGCACCCCGGTGGTCGACATTGACATGGTCGACATCGACACGTCCGCGGACCTGATCCGATCAGCCGCAGTACCAAGCGGAGCGCCCTGCATGGCAACTGATTCAAGAACATGCCGGACAGACGGGAGAGTCGCTGACAATGTTGGCAACAGACCGAGCGTCAGCCAGATCAGAAGGCCGGTAGCGTACAGCGTGAACAGCACCCCGAACGGGGTACGTGTCCAGCGTGCGGCTGCCATTCGTACTGTCCTTCGGCACGGTCACACACGCAACGGCCCCCGCGGACTGGGGGTCACGTGACGACTCTGATCACACCTTATTGTGCCCGATTCGGTGTTCCCAGCGGTGGCGGCCCAGCGGCCTGGTTCAGCCAATCGCGGCGGGCATTTTTTACAAGCTGTTTTTGCAGGAAAGAGCGGGGGTTCGCGTCCCCTTAGCTCCACAAGAAAGCGCGCTCCTATCGCCACGGCTTACAGCCTGCATTCCACCCGGCGGCCCCACCTTGACACTCGGCAGGCGACAATGGAAGGGCGATGGACTTCTACAACAGCTACAGCCAGGGTTTTGTCCGCGTCGCCGCATGCACGCACCACACCACCATCGGCGATCCGGCGGCCAATGCCGCGTCGGTTTTGGGGCTGGCCCGCGCATGCCACGACGACGGCGTCGCGGTGGCCGTATTCCCCGAGCTGACGCTGTCCGGGTACTCCATCGAGGACATCGTCCTGCAAGACCTCTTGCTCGACGACGTCGAAGGCGCCCTTGGGGAAATCGTCGCATCCTCGACCGACCTGTTGCCGGTGCTGGTCGTCGGCGCCCCACTGCGCTACCGGCATCGCATCTACAACACCGCTGTGATCATCCACCGCGGTGCGGTGCTCGGTGTGGCGCCGAAGTCGTACCTGCCCACCTATCGGGAGTTTTACGAGCGCCGCCAGATCGCGCCCGGAGACGACGAGCGCGGCGTCATCCGCATCGGCGACGTCGAGGCCCCGTTCGGCCCCGATCTGTTGTTCGCCGCCTCCGACCTACCCGATTTCGTGCTGCACGTCGAAATCTGCGAGGACATGTTCGTGCCGATTCCGCCCAGCGCGGAAGCGGCGCTGGCGGGCGCGACGGTGCTGGCGAACCTGTCCGGCAGCCCGATCACGATCGGCCGGGCCGAGGACCGTTGCCTGCTGGCCCGCTCGGCGTCGTCGCGGTGCCTGGCCGCCTACGTCTACGCCGCCGCAGGAGAGGGCGAATCGACAACCGACCTGGCCTGGGACGGCCAGACCATGGTTTGGGAGAACGGCGTGCTGCTCGCCCAATCCGAGCGCTTCCCCAAGGGAGAGCGACGCAGCGTCGCCGACGTCGACACCGAACTGCTTCGCTCGGAACGGATGCGGATGGGGACGTTCGACGATAACCGCCGCCACCACCGGACGTCGGCGGAGTCGTTCCGGCGCATCGAGTTCCGGCTCGACCCGCCGGCCGGCGACATCGGACTGCGGCGGGAGGTAGAGCGCTTTCCGTTCGTCCCGGCCGATCCGCAACGCCTGGAACACGATTGCTATGAGGCGTACAACATCCAGGTCGCCGGGCTCGAGCAGCGGTTGCGTGCGTTGAACTATCCGAAGGTCGTCATAGGGATTTCCGGTGGGTTGGACTCGACGCATGCGCTGATCGTCGCCGCACGGGCAATGGATCGCGAAAAACGGCCGCGCAGGGACATTCTGGCGTTCACGCTGCCCGGCTTCGCCACCGGGGTTCGGACCAAGCGCAACGCGATCGAGCTTTGCCGCGCACTCGGTGTGACCTTCTCCGAAATCGACATCCGTGACAGCGCAAGCCAGATGCTCAAGGAGATCGATCATCCGTTCGCACGCGGCGAGAAGGTCTACGACGTCACCTTCGAGAACGTCCAGGCCGGCTTGCGCACCGACTATCTCTTCCGGCTGGCCAATCAGCGCGGTGGAATCGTGCTGGGCACCGGTGACCTCTCCGAGCTGGGGCTGGGCTGGTCGACATACGGGGTCGGTGACCAGATGTCGCACTACAACGTTAATGCCGGGGTGCCCAAGACCCTGGTCCAGCACCTGATCCGCTGGGTCATCTCGTCCGGGCAGTTCGAATTGCGGGTGGACCATGTGCTGCAGTCGGTGCTGGACACCGAGATCACCCCGGAACTGGTTCCGAGCGGCGAGGAGGAAGAGCTGCAGAGCAGCGAGGCGAAGATCGGGCCGTTTGCCCTGCAGGACTTTTCGTTATTCCATGTGCTGCGTTACGGATTCCGGCCGTCGAAGATCGCGTTTTTGGCCTGGCACGCGTGGAGTGACCCCGAGCAGGGCAACTGGCCGGCGGGGTTCCCGGAGGACAAGCGACCGTCGTACTCGCTCAAGGAGATTCGGCACTGGCTGCAGGTGTTCGTGCAGCGGTTCTATTCGTTCAGCCAGTTCAAGCGCTCGGCCTTGCCCAACGGCCCCAAGGTGTCCCACGGCGGTGCGTTGTCGCCGCGCGGGGATTGGCGCGCCCCGTCGGACATGTCGGCGCGCATCTGGCTCGACGAGATCGAACGCGAGGTGCCCGAAGAGTAACCCGGCTTTTCGCTCATCGGGTGTGCACCCACGGTGGCGACACGCCGACCGGCTTCGCCGCTACCGCACACCGGACGCCGTCACCGCACAGCCGATCAGCTCCGCTCGTAGGTCCCGGTCAGGAGGCCACGGGCCAGTACGTGTCCGCTGATCGTTGCCAGCAGAGCCTTGCTGGTGGTCACGCTGTCGGCGATTGGCTTATCGATCGCGAACAGATGGAATCGGTAGCGGTGCGCTCCGTGGCCGGCGATCGGGCGTGGTCCCGCGTAGCCGCAGTGGCCCAGATCGGCTCGGACAAAACGTATTCCGCTAGCGCCGGGCCGCAAACCACCGGCATCGACGCCGTCAACCGTCGGATCGAGCACCGCGACGGTGTGCAGTAGCGGCCGGGGGAGCGGAACGTCGATGTCGTCAATGACGAGCACCAGCTGCCGGGTCTCGGGCGGTGTTCCGTCCCACCGCAACGGCGGCGACGTGTTGTCGCCGACGCCCTTTCCCGCGCTCGATCGCGGCATCGCGCCGCCGTCGTCGAAGGCCGTGCTGGTGATCATGATGGCGGCGGGCGCCTCAAACCCGTTGCGGGCCAACGGGCCGCGGTGCGCGCCCGCGCGAACTCCGCGTAGCAGCCTTCCCCGCAGCGCCATCAGGCGCCGCTCCCGGCGCCACGGATGGCGACCGTGCTGGACCGTAGCAGGTCGCCGAGTTCGGCCGGAAGGTAACCCTGCGCCACGAGCCGGGGCATGACGCCGCCGCTTTCGATGATGTCGAGGATCAGGTCGGGCAGCTTGGGCACGGTGCCTGAGTCTCCCGTGGTGTCGTTTCGCCAGGTGCCGGCGGTCAGATCGAAGGTTCCGGTGTCGCCCTCGTGGAACACGCCGGTCGCGTTGGGCACGGTCATGGCCGGCAGGCCGGCGTTGACGGCATTGCGGAAGAACAGCGAGTTGAATTCCTCGGCGACGAGTCCGGCGACGCCGAGCTCGGTGAACAGGGCGGCGACCGGGCGCGACGATCCGAGCCCAAAGTTCTTGCCTGCCACGACGATATCGCCCGGTGACACCTGATCGGTCCAGCCCGGGCGGACCTCGTAAAAGATGTGATTGGCCCCCTCCGGCGGGTCCATCTTCATGGCGAAGGCCGGATACATGGCATCGGTGTTGAGGTTGTCGCCGAACACCCATAGCTTGCCGCTGAAGGAGATCGTCACGCCGTCACGCTCCTTGGATCGGTGATGTATCCGGTGATCGCGGACGCCGCGACGGTCGCAGGCGACGCCATGAAAATCTCCGCCTCGGTGCTGCCCATCCGGCCGGTGAAGTTGCGGGTGCTGGACGTGATGCACACCTCGCCGGGCCCCAGCACGCCCATGTGGTACCCGAAACAGGCGCCGCAGGTGGAGTTGGTGACGACCGCACCCGCGTCCGCGATGTCCTGCAGGTAGCCCAACCGCATGGCCTCCCGGTACACCGCCTGCGAGGCGGGTGTGACCAGCAGCCGCACCCCCGGAGCCACGGCCTTGCCGCGCAACACTTCCGCGGCGATCTCGAGGTCCTCGAGTTGACCGTTCGCGCAGGATCCGATGAACGCCTGGTCGATCTTCTGGTGGTCGAGCTGTGACACGGGTAGCCCGTTGCGGCTGACGGTGCCCGGGCGAGCCACGTACGGTTCCAGGTTCGCCAGGTCGACATGCCGCACGTCTTGGTAGTTGGCGTCGAAATCGGGTGCGGCGGTAGCGTATCCGGTGACCCCGCGTTCGTCGAGAAACGACGTCAAAACGCCGTCGGGTTCGAAGGTACTGAAATCGGCCGAGACCTCGGCACCTTGGGTCGCGATGGTGCGCCGGTCGTGCATCGGGATTCCGGCCAGCCCGGGCCCCCCAAATTCCAGATTCAGGTTGGCGGCGTCGCCGTATTCGTTGGCGATATGCAGGAAGATGTCCTTGCCGCTCACCGCGTTTGGTTTGGCACCGTCGAGCTCGTAGCGGATTGTCGGCGCGACTTGGAACCAGGTGGTCCCGGTGCACATGATCGAATAGACCTCGGCGGGCCCCAGTCCGCGGGCCGCGGTGTTGTAGGCACCGGCGGCGCACGTGTGGGAGTCGGTGCAGGCCAGGATCTCGCCCGGGCGTGCCAGGCCGTTCTCGGCGATGACCTGGTGGCAGATCCCGTGCCGGCCGACGTCGTAGAAGCGCTCGATACCGAAGTCGGCGACGAACTTTCGGGCATGCCCACCGCCGGTGGCGTCCTTGATGGTTGGTGCCGGCACGGCGTGGTCCATGATGACTGCCAGCTTGTCGGCGTCGTGGATTCGGTTGGGCTGTATCCACATGGTGGCGAATTGCAGATCGATCAAGACGGTCATATCGACGTCGACCACGACGGTTTCGCCCGGCGACACCGAGCCGAGACCGGCCTTGCGGGCGAAGATCTTTTCGATGATGGTCATGCCCATGATGGGTCCTTGCGTGCGTACTTGGTGTCCAGTTCCAGCCACTCCGCCATCCCCACCAAATTGAAGAAGTCGGCGGGTTTGGTGGGCAGCTGGGCGGCGATGTCGCTGCCATTGAGTTCGCAGAGGCTCTGCAGCATTCCGAAGGTCGCTTGCGTCAAGAGGTTGCCCGGATGGATCGCGATCGCGTAGCCGAGTTCCTGCAGGCGCGACGCGGACTCCAGCGGCGTCATGCCGCCGAGCACCAGGTTGATCAGCAGGGGAGCTTCGACTTCGCGCGCGATGCGCTCGATTTCGCCGGTGTCCTGCGGCGCCTCGACAAAGATGATGTCCGCGCCCGCCTGCGCGTACCGGTTTGCCCGCTCGATCGCGGCGTCCAGCCCGAGCGGGGCGCGCGCGTCGGTGCGAGCCACCACCAACAGGCCGTCGTCGGACCGGGCGTCCAGCGCGGCGGCGAGCGCCTGTTCGAACACCGCCGCATCGACGACCTGCTTGTCCGGCAGGTGGCCGCAACGCTTCGGGAATACCTGGTCTTCCAGTTGGATCGCGGCCACGCCCGCCGCGCCGTAGGCGCGGACGGTGCGCACCACGTTCATCGGTGCGCCGTAGCCCGTGTCGGCATCGGCGATGAGCGGCAAATCGCCCAATGCGTCGACGATCATCCGGGCCCGCTCGGCCATTTCCGACGCGGTGACCAGGCCGATGTCGGGCAACCCGAAGCCTGAGGCCGCCACGCCGGCGCCGGTCAGGTACGCCGCGACGTGGCCCGTTCGTTTGGTCAGGTGCGCCGAGATGCCGTCGAAAACGCCTGGCGCAATGATGAGTTCGTGCTTGTCTAGCAGATCCTTCAGCCGCTGGCGTGCCGGTGTTGTCGGCATGCCTGTCTCCTTATCTGTGTTGGGGACCCCCGTAAAGGTGAGAGTCCGTTGGTTTGCGTTCGTTTTGGCCTCGTTCTCGCCCGTGCTTGAGGATGGTGGGCCGACAG
>Ga0182032_10001648_pt1 | contig 10115 bp, 8 predicted proteins | sample tim00Cox00000000_FD_125970 | JGI IMG/M metagenome (GOLD analysis project Ga0182032, IMG submission 125970) | Lab enrichment of tropical soil microbial communities from Luquillo Experimental Forest, Puerto Rico - timezero.00C.oxic.00.000.000 | ecosystem: Environmental > Terrestrial > Soil >... | reverse complement strand
TGAATTTGAAAAAGAATGCGGAAGCGAAGGAGGCGTTCACGCAAGCAGCTTCGGTCAATAGTCCGTACAAGGCGTTGGCACAGGAAAAGCTAAAAGGTCTGGCGCCGCCGGCGCGGCGCAAAGTGTCTTAGATTGCATGTTTGCTTTGCTGAATCGGAGAGCGCAGGCCACGCATCTAAGAGTTCTGAGGGAGTCGCGGGAAGCAAGAGGTCGATGACAGAGAGTGCAACGTTTGGTGCAGGATGTTTATGGGGAGGTGAACCGGCAGGGTCCCGATTTCGGCACTCAGTACCGCACCGCGATTTTCTTTCATACCCCGAGCAGGAAGCGATTGCGAAGAAGTCTCGCGAGGCTGTGGAAGCCAGCGGCAAATTCCGGCGGCCCATTGCGACGGAAATTACCGCCGCAGGAAAGTTCTACCGCGCGGAAGACTATCACCAGAAGTATTTGCAAAAGCACGGAGTCGCTTCCTGGCATTTCTAATCGATCTTCCCGGTGTGCGGTGCGAACCAGCCTTGCCGCGATCGAGCAGAGTTAAAGAATCGCTAGAATTAGCTCACAAACCCGGTGAATGCGAAAGACTTAGCCTCACAAACCAGCGTGCACCAGGTGCTCTAGGGCGACCTAAGTGCGATTCCCTGCCGGTCGTGAGTCGGGCGGGGATCCGGGAATTGCGCCGAGCTCAGTTTTCGGCGGCCACGGCCTTTGCCGTAACGGGCTGCGGATCGGCGAACTGCAGCCAGAAGCCCATCATTTCTTCATCGCTTGGCTCGCCCCAACGAACTGCCTTGGACGGATCGGGATTCAAAGGATTGCTCCTGGAGTTGTCGAAATAGGCGACCGTCACGAGCTTGGTGCCTTTGGGCAGCAAGAACTGTTTCTGCAGAAAATATGTCTCCTGCCAGCGGAAATCATAGTGCGGCACGTCCAGTAGCACCTCTTCATGGCCATCGGGATAGATCGCTTTGGTGGTCATGCTTTTCCCACGGAAGTGCATGTGCGCGGTATAGGCCACGGCGATAACGTCTTTCGGCAGCGTAAAACAGGACGTGACCCGGTGACCGCTGTCATTCGGAGGAATCCGAAACATGTTATTCCAGATTTCGTACTGCGCGACTTCGTGCTCTACCGGTTCTTTGGCAAACACCAGGCCGACGCTCGTGCGATCCTTGACATCGATGCCGTGATGATTGCTGTAGTGAACCTGAAATTGCAGATACCCACCGGCAGGAATCCGCAGCGCGTATCCCGGAGGCCGGACTTCCGGCATGTGGCCCGGCAGGTAAATCGCGGGAACGATATTCAAATAGCCGGAAGAGTGACCGGGAATGCCGCCGCCATCGGGAGCCGCACAACCGTCGTCAATAACCGGCGCATCCGGACGGAGATGCAATACTTTTCCGGTCCGATAGTGATACTCGTCCACGCCGGCATTTTCTTTGGCATGTTCCGCGAGGTGCTTGGCATATTCGGCTTGATCGATCACCGAAACCGTAGCGTGATGCACCACGCGGCGATCGCCGGGAAGCACTTCGCCTGCCTGGATCCACGTGTCTTCGCTGAAATTCGTGGCAACGTAAATGTATTCGTAATCGTCCTGGGCAGTTTTGGGCACAAGAAACTCGGGGATAGTGAAGACGACGTCCGGCTTGATGTGCCAGCCCGGTTCGAAGGCAACGGCCGAAGGCATGTCCTTCGGGTCGCCCCTTTTCATTCCACCCTTGACCCATTCATCGATGGTTCGAATATCCGCGTCGCTCAAGCGCGCGTCGTTCATGAATTCACCAACACTGGGATCCGCATGCCACGGGGGCATCTTGCGCTGATCCACGCTCTGCCGAATCAAGCCCGCGAACGGCAGAACCTCTTCATAGGTAAGGAGCGACATGGGAGCAATGTCGTTTGGGCGGTGACACATGACGCAATTCTTGTACAGGACTGGCGCAACATCTTTGTTATAGGTGATTTCCTTTGCGGGCGCAGGGCCTTGGTTTCCAGCTTCAAGCAACAAACTGCACCAACCGCCCACGCAAAGAATGCCGATCACGCTCCGCAAACGCATTGGGCCCCCTCATTAAGGCGCGCTAGTTGTTCTAGTGAGCTGGTCCTTCGCTCCAATAGCGGCAGCGAAATCATTCTACACCCTGAAATTCTGGAAATGACGCAATGGAAATCCCGCAACCCAGAGGACACTCGAGAGAGGGTGGGATTCGAATGGTCCTACAAGGCCATCGATCGCCAGGTTCGATGCCTTAGAAACCCTATCAAATCAGGTGTTTGCAGGCAGGTTAAAAATGTGATCGCACAACCCGCCTGCCGAGCGCAGACACGACCCGCTCATTCGCCCGCCCGCTTAAGAGCTGATCCAGCCAGCGCTGCACTCGGGGCACCAATTCCTCGGGCACATAGGCAGAAAAGCGGCGTCCTTTCTCGCGACCGTAGAGGACAGAGCCGGGAGGTTTCACCGCGGTAAGACAGGCAGGGCAATTGGGACCGATGCAGGGACCACGGCGAAAGCTCGGATAGAGCCCGAGGGCGGCAGGCCCCAGGCTGGGTTTGCGGTCGCAACGAGCGTTGGACGTCGGCAAGGCATTCGGGTTTCGTCTGAGCTTTGGTGGACAGCATGTACGGATGCCGTACAACGCACATGCAATAACATGTCAAAAATACAAAGACGCACGAAATTCTGCTCAGAAAATGCTTGCAGGCCTGATTCAATGCTGGTATTTGAGTTTCGCAATGGAAACAAGACTAAGACTGGGAATCGATGAAAAACCCTGATAGAGAGCAGCAAGAGCAGGTCAACGCCTATTTCCTGTCAACGTTGGACTACTGGGATGCCATTTACCGCGAAACCGGAGTGTACGAGACCATTTACCAAAGGCGCCGCACCGTTGCTCTTTCTCTGGTAGATAAGCTGGAGCTGCCGGCGGGGTCACGCGTGCTAGAGGTAGGATGTGCACAGGGCTTGACCACGATTGCACTGGCCGAGCGTGGTTTCTTCGTGCAAGCGGTGGATGCCGTGCCAGAGATGATTTCCGCGGCGCAGATACGAGCCCAGAAGTCGGGGTTGGCACAACGAATGTCGTTCCAGGTTGCCGACATACAGAATCTTCCTTTTCAAGCTAGTAGCTTCAATCTTGTTCTTGTAATCGGCGTGACCGAGTGGTTGCAGTCTTTGGAACAGCCATTGCGGGAAATAGAACGCGTGCTCATACCCGGCGGATGTTTAGTCATCGCTGCGGACAATCGGTATGCACTGGCCAACATGCTCGACCCCTTGCGCAATCCAGTAGGCGTTTACCTAAAACGAATGCTTCGAGCGCTCCTACAACGTTGTGGATTTCGATGGCGAAACCCACGCGAGAGAAGCTACTCTATACGGCAGTTCGACTCATTCTTGCGCGCCGCAGGTCTGAGGAAAGCCGAAGGAAAAACCGTGGGGTTCGGCCCCTTCTCATTTTGCCGCAGGCCCCTGGTGCCCGAGAGTACCGGGTTGAAATTGGATCAATCCTTGCAAAGGCTGGCCGATAGCAACCTGCCGCTTCTCAGGTCTAGCGGATACGTGTACGTCGTCGCCGCCGTGAAGTAACATCAGCGTGGCCTGTCAACCGAAGCGGGCAAACGACTTCCTTTCCGCGCGCCCGCACGGCTTGAGGGGCGAAGACCGTGCTGGAGTTTTTTCTAGCCCAGGCAGAGGCTCCGCTAGAGAGGGAATTCGCAAGCCGTTAGAATCCGCAGCGCGGGATGGAGCTGATCTTGCCATCTTTACAGCAGAATTGCCGCCCTTATTCCGCGTGGCCAACTTCTACCGATTCATTTGGTTCTGTTTCGCATTCACGAGTCGCACTGCTTTCTAGCGCCTCTCGGCTTGCGCGTAGGATGTCGAGGGAGGCTCAAGCCACAGGAAAAATGTCATCAGAGCGACACTGCTGGTCGCGACGCTGTTCGTCCTAGCTCGCGCAAGTGAAGCCCAGGTTTCTGTCGGAATCGTGATTGGGGCACCGCCGCCACCGCGGGTGGTTGCCGTGGTTCCCCCAAGCCCAGCTCCTGAGTACGTCTGGGTGACGGGTTACTGGTATCCGGTCGGCCGGCACTACAAATGGCACGAAGGATACTGGACCCGGCCACCGTACGAGGGCGCGCGTTGGATTCCGCCTCGCCACGATGGCGAACGATATTACACCGGCCACTGGGAGGGAGACGGCGGCCGTGTTGAACACGATCACGCTGGGATCGCGATCGACACCGCGACTTCCGCGATCACGATCGACATGACGAGGGACACGGTGATCATGATCATCACCAGGATGACAGATAACGCACCGGTTGCTGGCACCGCGGGTTGAACTGCGATCAGTTCAGTGGGTCATGGCGTAGAGAAGGTAGTTGATCCCGATGCGGAAGCCGAGATCGGAGTAACGCTGCGGATAGGCGGGGTGATTCGCCCATTCCCAGGAATCCCCGACATCGGAGTTGAAACAGATGGCGACCATGATGCGGCCCTTGTCGTCATAGATCGCGCGCCAGTGAGCGCCCTGGCCATCGCCCGGGCCTTGCGGATAATCCGGAACTTTGTAGCCGAGCCGCAAATGCGCGGCACCCGGGATTTGATTTCGCTCGTCGAGATCGTAGAGGGTGTGGAAGATTGGATCGTCATTCGGGATATCAACGATGGGGCGATCGGGAAAAACCATACGGATGCGCTTTTCGAACATTTGCCACTCGTACGCGCCGTGAAAATCGTCGGCCATGAAGAAGCCGCCGCGTAAGAGGTAATCGCGCAGGACATCGGCCTGATGTTGAGTGATCCCCCACTCACCGACCTGGACGGCATAAAGCCAGGGCCAGTTGTAGACCTCGTCGCCATCGTCGAGATTCACGTCCTGTTCCACGGATCGCGCGTCGATGCGAGTGAGTCGCCGGACAGCCGCGGCAAAATTGCGGTCAGCGGGCGGTCCATCCTGGGTCCACAGCGACATGCCTTGACGCCAATCGCCATCGAAACGCCCACGGTAACCGTCGTTGGGGCCGGGCGGGTACATGAGACGAGCGAAAGCCCATTCACCGGAACGCTGCCAGTCTGGCGGCAGCGGAGAAGATTCGCCGTATTCGACAGAAGGATATTCGCGGAAAGGACGTTGGGCAAACATCATGCCAACAAAAGCGAAGGCGCAAGCAAAGCGGAAAAGCATTTTGAGCAGCTCTCGATAGGACCCCTGCATCGAAGCTTCCCTTCTGTCTGGCCACTCGCGCGTTGCCGACCGGGCGAATCTCTATTGTAATGAGATGCCAGGGAAAGGGCTTAGCGGCTAGCCGCCGGATGACAACTCGTCCGGTAGCGAATCGGATGAACCGAATCAAGCGCCTTAGCCATAGCGAAACAGAGCCTTAAAACCGTAGTCCATGTGCTGTTGGATGTGGCAATGAAAAAGCGCCAGTCCCGGGTGATCGGCAGTGAAATCAACCATGACTCGGCCAAAATACGGGACGACAACGGTATCTTTGATAATGCCCGCCGTCTTCTTGCCGTTGATCTCGGCCAACTCCCAAAGGTGGCGATGCAGGTGCACGGGATGAGCATCGTCGGTCCGGTTGCGCATCACGAGGCGGTAGCGCGTGCCCCGGTCCAGGACGAATTCGCGCTCATGGGGGTAAGCCTTGCCATTGACGAGCCAAAGATTGAACTTGCCAGCCGCGCCGGGCATCTTCTCGAAAATCAGTTCAATGGTCTTCTCGGGAGCGGGTGAGGAGGAGTTGGCGATTCCGAACCGTGTATAGTCCCAAGGCGCCTGAGGCAGATCGACCCATTGCGGCTGACGATGCTGGCCAGCGTATTCCACAATCACGCCGAGGCCCGATTCGCGGATGGCCTTCTCCGTTGAGCCCAGGATCCAAACTCCCGGATTGTTCATCTCGACGACCACATCGATGCGCTCACCTGCGCCGACAAAGATCGAATCGAGCGCTTGCGGAGTCGGCACCGGGTTGCCATCGAGTGCGATGACCTTCATTTTGTGACCCGCCAGCGCCACCCGGCGGTTTTCGATGGCGCTGGCGTTCAGGAAGTGAATCAGCAGCCGTTGACCCTCACGAACACGAATCGGGTCGCCGGCCCCAAGCGCCTTGTCGTTGATCGAGTAGGTGTTCGAGCCGACCTCGAGGCCGTCCGGGTCGGTGTTCAGCGTGGCTGGCTTTTCGAGCAACGGGCCATGATGGGTATCGTCGTCCTCATCGTCCATCGTCGCCGTAAAGAAGGGCTCCCAATCGCGGAGGGCGAGGAAGAGTTCCTGGTCGTACCGCCCCGGGTCGTTGCCGTCCTCGACGTAGACGAAGCCGAACTGGCCGGTGTAGGCGCCCTTGTGCAAGTCATCCATTGCCATCGCGTGCGAGTGATACCACCGGCTTCCGGCCGGACCGGGTGTGAGTTCGAAGCGCCGCCGTCCATGCGGCGGTACGACCGGCGAGCCCTCTTCCTGTGTGCCGTCGACCTCGGGCGGGATGAGCATGCCATGCCAATGAACAAGCTCCGGGGTATCCGTGTCGTTGACGACGTCAATCGTGACTGGTCTCCCGGCCCGCATGCGAAGGAGGGGGCCGGGCGCGGCACCGTTGTACCCGATGGTGGAGAGAATATGTGAGCGGTCGAGTTCCACCGTGACGGGCGCAATGCGAAGCAGGTAATCGGGGTGGTCATCGCGGGGATGGCCTGTGGGCCACCGTGGGCTGCCGGCCCATAAGGCGGTCGGCAGCGGCGCTACCGCGGCGCGAGCCAGAGCCATGCTGCCGAGTTTGAGGAGACCGCGCCTATCCACAGTAAAGCCGCTCCCTGAACAGCGGGACCTGCCTCGATCGTCTCACGCGGAACGCGCGCCGGACAAGCCAAGCCCCGGCCAGGTCTAACTGCAACCAAGTGAGCACTTTCGCCGTCTAAATAGTCGCCTCCGCCGAGCTTCACTATGAAGTGTACGCACATCGCATTGGCGATTCTGGCAGCCTCGGCCGGGTGCGCGGCGCTGTGGGCCCAACGGACAGGGGACTTCGGGTTTGGAAATGACGACTCCCCGAGCAACGTCAAGGCGGAGTTCTACTGGTCGCGCCTGGCCTATTCCACAAACATAGCGAGTAATTTCGGTGGTTACGGCCGCGGATGGCGGAGTTGGTCACGCGACTATCCCAAAGCGGACCGGCAGTTTCTGATTGCCATGCACCGGCTGACGCGCATCGACGGGCGGCCAACGGAGCAGGTGGTTACCCTCGATTCCGACGAAATCTTCAACTATCCCTGGATTTACGCGGTTCAGGTGGAGACCTGGACATTCAGCGACACGGAAGCCAAACGACTGCGCGAATACCTGCTCAAGGGTGGGTTCCTGATGGTGGATGACTTCCACGGTACGGAGGACTGGGAGAACTTCATGAACGGAATGCGGCTGGTGCTGCCCGACGCCGAGGTCGAGGACCTCGAGAGCAGCGATGAGATCTTCCATACGCTCTACGACATCGACGACAAGATGCAGATTCCCGGCGAGCAATATGTTTGGACCGGCCGGACGTATGAGAAGGACGGTTATCAGCCCAAATGGCGGGCCATCCGCGATCGCAAGGGCCGAATCATCGTCGCTATCTGCCACAATATGCACCTCGGCGACGCATGGGAGTGGGCCGATGATCCTAATTACCCGGAAACATTTGCGTCCATGGCGTTTCGCGTAGGGCTGGACTACATCCTGTATGGGATGACTCATTGAGGAGTGGTAGGGCGCGATTCGTTTTGCCGGTACGGATAGAGTGAAGGATCGACGGCCGGCGCTCGATTCTTGCTGAATTACAAGGACGCGAAGAGTGCATGTTTCAGTTTCTGTTCAAATACCCGAGCGCGGCATTCCGGAAAGGGCAATTCGTGCTGCTCGGGAAATGGCCTGGGTGGCTGCTGGTCGCGGCGATTGTCGCAGCTGCTATGGGACTTGCCCTGCTGATTCGTTGGAAACTCCGGAACGCCGCGCCCGAGGTGCGAAACTGGCGAGCCTGGGTGATTTGGGGAACACAGTCTGCGTTTGTGGTTCTGGTCCTGCTTTTGTTGTGGCAACCCGCCATCCTCGTGGCAGAGCTCAGCTCACAGCAGAACATTATTGCCGTTGTCATGGACGATTCGCGGAGTATGAGCATTGCGGATAGCGGGGGAAAGACGCGAGAGGCGGCCGCAGTGGCGGCGCTCGAGGGAGGTGTTCTCGCGGGCTTGCGACAGCGTTTTCAAACGCGGCTCTACCGGCTGGGCCGTGAATTGACGCCGGCGGACGGGCCCCAAGAGATTACGCCGGTCGAGCCGGCCACGCGCATTGGCGAGAATCTCAAGCGGCTGGCTACAGAAACGTCGGACTTGCCCGTCGGGGCGATCGTGCTGCTCAGCGATGGCGGCCAGAACAGCGCCGGGGGCGGCTCGGGGATAAGCCGCGATGTTCTGCAAGCGCTGCGTAATCGGCGGCTCCCGGTGCACACCGTGGGATTCGGAAAACAGGAGAGCGCCGAGGACGTGGAGATCGAAGACGTCAGCATCGCCGCGAGCGCGATCGCGGAGAGCCGCATTTCCGCGACGGTCAGCCTGACCCAGCGCGGCTACGCGGGTAAGAAGGCGAAACTCACGGTTCGCGACGGAGCTAAACAGATCGCGGAGCGTGAGATCACGTTAGCGCCGGATGGGCGCATCCAAGCCGAGCCTGTTTTCTTCCCTGCCGGCGCCGCGGGCGCAAAAAGCTTGACATTCAGCATCGAGACGCTGTCTCGAGAAGAAAACCTCGCGAACAATACAATGACGCGCCCCATCCTTGTGAGCGACGCAAAGCGAAGGATTTTGTATGTCGAAGGTGAACCGCGTTGGGAGTACAAATTCATACGGCGAGCCGAAGCGGAAGATCCCACGGTGCAGCTCGTGTCCATGCTGCGCACCAGCGAAAACAAGATCTATCGGCAGGGGATCAGCGATTCGAGCGAGCTAGCCAGCGGGTTTCCGGCCCGGCCGGAGAACCTATTTGGCTATGCGGGCATCATCATCGGATCGGTGGACGCCGATTATTTTACACCGCTGCAGCAGGAGCTGCTTCGTGAGTATGTCGATCGGCGCGGCGGCGGGATGCTGTTTCTGGGAGGCCGCTTCTCGTTGAGCGATGGCGGATGGGGAGCCTCGAGCCTAAGCGATCTGCTGCCGACCATTCTTCCGCAGGGAAAAAACAACTTTCACCGCAACGCGGCGACGGTCGAGTTGACCGCGCAGGGTCTGAACTCTCCCATCACTCAATTGCTTGATGATCCGGCGAAGAATGCGCAGCGCTGGAAGAAGCTGACCTATCTCGCAGACTATGAAGATGCCGGTCGACCGAAACCTGGAGCAACCGTGCTTGCCGACCTGCACGCGGGACGTCGAAAACTGCCGCTGCTCATTACCCAGAGCTACGGGCACGGCCGCACGGCGATTCTGGCAACGGGCGGCACATGGCGCTGGCAGATGAGCGAGACTCTCGGCGACCCATCGCACGATCTTTTCTGGCAGCAGTTGTTGCGCTGGCTAGTGGCCGAGTCACCGGGTCCGGTTGTGGCTTCGATGCCGGAGCGGCTGCTAATGGATGAAGGGCGCGTAGCCTTCAGGGCCCAAGTGCGCGACAAGCAATTTCAGCAGACCACCAATGCCCATGTCACGGCACACATTATCGGACCGCAAGGGACGAACGCCTTCATTGATCTGACGCCCTCGGGCAGCACGCCTGGGCTGTATGAAACCGAATGGACGGCGGAGAAGGCGGGCACTTATCTCGCCGAAGTCACGGCGGAATCCGCGGACGGTCAACCCCAGGAACTCGGTCGCGACGCGGTGACGTTCCAGCGCGAAGACGGGGTGGCGGAGAACTTTCACACCGAGCAGAATCGGCGCCTGTTGGAGCAACTGGCGTCCGACACCGGCGGACGATACTGGACGCCGTCCGAGCTGAAGAACCTGCCCGCAGACGTGTCATACTCGGAGGCCGGGATTTCTGTTCGCAATACGAAAGAGCTGTGGGATATGCCGATGGTTTTCCTGCTCCTGCTCGGCCTGCCAATCACGGAGTGGTTGTTGCGTCGGA
>Ga0182032_10001641_pt1 | contig 10129 bp, 5 predicted proteins | sample tim00Cox00000000_FD_125970 | JGI IMG/M metagenome (GOLD analysis project Ga0182032, IMG submission 125970) | Lab enrichment of tropical soil microbial communities from Luquillo Experimental Forest, Puerto Rico - timezero.00C.oxic.00.000.000 | ecosystem: Environmental > Terrestrial > Soil >... | reverse complement strand
GTACGTGAACCACATGACGCCGGCAAGCGTCCCTGGGTCGGTCAGCAGCGCACGCGCCGTCGTGATGGCCTGTTCGAAGTCGTCTTTCCAGCCGGCAATGCCCAGGCACCATCGGGCGAGACCGCGCTTGGCAGTCGCGACTGTTAGGGGAGATTCGGTGATGAGCCTGCCTTTGGCGGGATCACCCTCGGCGAGGTCGATGACGAGCTGGGCGAACCGGAGCACGTCGGCCATTTCACCGGTTTCGTGTTTGGAAATCATTGCCGAAAAGGACAGCGCGACCGTCAACGTTGGATCGCCGATCGCCTCCAGCAGTTGGACGAGTTCGGACGCGAGTTGCGACGCCTCCCGGCGGTGCGCTTTCATCGTCTGCGACGTCACCAGGCCCGACATGCCAATGGCGAGTGATTGCCGATCACCAGCGGCAGCGCACAATTCACGCAGCTCCTCGAAGCCGGTGTCGGCGCCACTGCCGCCCAGCCGATACGCATGGGCGCACAACAGCGTGCGGGGTGCGATGCGCGTGGTCAAGCTGTCAGGGTCGTCGTGAGGTAGCCGATCGGCGACCCGCCGGGCCCGCCGCCAACTCGTCTGCGCCGCGCGCATATCGCGGAAGGCGGACCATGTTCCGGCGCGCATGTGCCAGTCGAAGGCCGCATGCAAATCCCCTGCTGCCTCAAGGTGTTCGGCGATCAGCGCCGCGTTCTCGTCCGTCGATCCGTGGACTTCGATCGCAGCAGCGAGCCGTCGATGTGAGTGCGCACGAACGGATTTGAGTTGCGACTCGTAAGCAACCGTGCGGATCAGCGGATGGCGAAACGCATACTCAGCATTGGGCGCGAACCTCACCTGACCGACAAGTTCCGCCTCGATCAGCGGCGCCACGTCCACGCTAGAAACCAGTGCCGCCAGCATATCCGCGTCGAATCGTGCGCCGATGACCGCCGCGGCGTTCAGCGTCCGTTTGGCCGGCGCCCGAAGGCGATCTATGCGTGCGCCGATGGTGGCCTGCAGCGTGGCCGGTACGTCCACATCCCCGACATCACCGCGCGGTTGGTAGGCACCAGGCTGGCCTTGCAGCACCCCACGTTCAGCCAGATCGCGCACGATTTCCTCAACGAAGAACGGGTTTCCGGCCGCACGGTCGGCGATTTGCGCCGCCAGTTCGCCCGTCGCCGAGCCGGCGCCCACTAGCTCGGCCGTTAGCGCCAGGGTGTGCCCATCGCTCAACGGCCGCAACGCAATTGTTTGAGCGCCAGGCATGCGGCTGAGTGCGCCTTGGTATTCCGGGCGATAGGTGATCAGGACCAACGACGGGATCTGTGGCACGACGGCAAGGAACTCGGCCAGCATCGACTCGCTGATTTCGTCGATCCAGTGCGCATCCTCGATGACGTACACCGCCGCGTCCGGCCGCTCCATTGCACTGGCATTGACCAGCGCGGTCAATCGCCGCCGCCGCGCATCGGGGGCGATATCCGGCAGCGGCACGGCCGGGTCACGGATTCCCAGCAGGTCGCCCAGCAGCAGTAGGTCTTCGGGGTCGGCCCCGGGGAACCATTCGCGGAGCTGTGTGCGCGCGCTGTCGGCGTCGAGTTCGTCGATTCCTATTGGTGCGCGCAGCATCCTGGCCACCACATGGAACGGGATGTCGCTGGCATGCGACTCGCAGTAGGTGCTGAACACCGGCACACCGCGACCGTCCGCAAGCGCGGCGGTCTCGCGCACCAATCTGCTCTTGCCGATACCCGCCGGTCCGACGATGTTGACGATGCAGCCCGAACCGGCGATCGCCTCGTCAAGAATCCCGCCGACGGTCGTGAGTTCCCAAGTACGTCCGACCAGTTTCGATTCGGTGGGGCGACGCGGCTGATGCTCGCCGATTGCCAGCAAGCGCCTGGCGATCACCGTGTTCCCACCTTTGATGTGAACCCGTTCAGGGTCACCGAGGACGACGGTGTTCGCCACCAATTTCGCCGTCGAATCGCTCAACATCACCCCACCCGGAGGTGCCACCGACTCCATCCGCTGGGCCATGCCGACTTGCTCACCGATGGCGGTGTATCCCAACGGCCCCGAACCGATCTCACCGGCGATCACTTGGCCGGAATTCAGGCCCACTCTCAGTTGCAGGTCCACGCCGTCAAGGGCTCGGACGTTAATGGCCAGCAGCTGCGCCGCTTCCTGAAGGCCCAAGGCCGCCAGACAGGCACGAATGGCGTGGTCCTCCAACGCCACCGGCGCGCCGAACCCGGCCCTGACGCCGTCGCCGGTGAACTTGTCCACCGTGCCCCGGTAGCGCTGCACCACCATCACCGCGCGATCGACGAGGTCGGCCATGATCTCTCGCAGGCGCTCAGCACCGACCGCCGCAGCGATCTCCATCGAATGAACAACATCGGCGAACAGGACCGTCACCTGCTTGTATTCCGCCGGCTGCGCCGCTTGCGTCAGTTGCATTCCGCACTCGCTGCAGAACTTGGCCGTCGGGCTCGACTGCGCGCCGCAGGAACCGCAGACCAGCGCCGTCGCGGTCAGTCCGCCGCCATCCCCCGGGAGGTCCACGTCAGTATCGTGTCACCGGTCGTCAGCTACGTCCGTCGTTTCGCCGTGAGCCACGATCAGGCCAGCGCATCGGTCGGGCACTTCAGACCGCGCCGACAGGCATGTCCACCTCGGCAAACACTGGTTTGACGCACGACGACCTGGTTATTCTCGGTCCTGTCATGACGCATCGAGCGGACCCCTCAGGCGATGCAGAAGCACGTTCACCGACGCGCGCGCCCCGCCAACGCCTGCACCGCCACCACTTGATTGTGGTCAGCGCCAAGGTGCTCGCGGCGCTGGGATCCACCGTTGTCGTCGTCGTCACCGGCATTGGATGGAACACCTACCGCACCGCATCGGCTGGGATCACCACATCCGAGGCGTTGGCCGGTGAACCCGCATCGACCGGAAGTGATCAAAACATCCTGATCATGGGGCTGGATAGCCGTCGAGACCAGCGGGGCCGGCCCCTGCCGCCAGACATCTATGACGCACTGCATGCAGGCGGTGAAGATTCCGGTGACGGCGACGCCGACGCGCTCATCGTGTTGCACCTGCCCGGCGGCGACGGCCCGGCCACGGCGATCTCAATCCCCCGCGACGACTATGTCGATCTGGCCGGATGCCCGACCTCGGATTGCCGCGGCAAGATCAAGGAGGCCTACAGCCTCGCCTACCAGCGCGTGATGAACCACAGCAGCTCCGCCAACCTGCAATCCGACTCCGCCTCGCAAGGGCAAGACTCCGCGGCGAGGGAACAATTGGCGCGTGAGGCGGGCCGCAAAGCCGAGATCAGCACGGTCCGGCGGCTCTTGCAAATCCCGATCGACCACTTCGTTGAGGTCACCTTGGCTGGGTTCTTTCAGATCGCCCGGGTGGTCGAACCCATCACGGTGTGCCTGAACGAGGACACCGCGGATCGCTACTACTCGGGCGCTGACTTTCATCGAGGCACGCAGCAGATCAGCGCCGCGCAGGCGATGGCATTCGTTCGGCAACGCCGCGACGCCAACGATGTGATGTTCACCGACCTTGATCGAACGCGCCGCCAGCAGGCCTTCATCGTCTCGGTGGTCAGTGCGCTGCGCCGCAGCGAGGCGTTGTCGACGGCTTCCCGGCTGCGGGCCCTATTAGACGTCGCCAGGCAAAACGTCGCCGTCGACGCGGGTTTCGACCTAGAGGACCTGGCGCGTAACGTGTCGGCGTTTCCCAACAGACCGGTCGGGCTTTACACGCTGCCCGTGGCCAGTTTCGGCGAAATCCCAGACGGTGAATACGTCAATTTCATCGACGTACCCGCGATCCGCTCCATCGTGCACAACCTGGTGACCCCCGATTCGCCCGTAGCGGCCTCGATTGGCAGTGGCGACCCAGAAGCGCAGCCGACGGCCGGCAGCGTCTCGCTCGACGTGGTCAATGCCTCGGGCAGGCAAGGCGAGGCCGCGAACCTCGAAATGTCCTTAGCGACAGGGCGCTTCAGTAAGGGAAACGTCAGCACCGCCGACTCCACCAGCCAGACAAGCACCATCGCCTACGGACCCGGCGCGAAGGCAGCCGCCACCGAGCTCGCCGATGAATTTGGCATCACTGCCAGCGCGTCCGACAGCGTCGCCCACAACACGGTGCGGCTGACCGTCGGGACCGATTTCTCTAGGTTTGGCAACCTCAGTCACACGTCGACATCGCCGACTACAACCGCGGCGGCGCCCGTCACCACGGTGGCGGCCACCGGAACCGGCACGAAAGAACCGACACCCTCCGACCTCACGCGGATGACCTCCGATGGCATTCCCTGCGTGAAATGACGAGGCTCGGTAGGCGTTCGAGTGTGCGCTGAGGGCTTCGAGTGTGCGCTGTGGGCGGAGAATCCGCCGCCAAATCTGCGCCCTGGAAACACACTCGCCGCTGCCGAGGCTCGCGCCTAAACTTTGCATTCATTGCATAGATAGCATTGACAGCGGCCGAAAACTGACGATAGTCATGAACTATGGCGCTGCTGCCAGACCCCGAGCCCCGGCAGCGACAGCACGTCGTGATCTCGGTCGACGACCACGTCATCGAGCCACCCGACATGTTCGCCGGGAGAATGCCCACTGCGCTGTCCGACCGCGCGCCCAAGGTCATCGAGACCGACGACGGGCGCCAGGTATGGCTCTATGAGGGCCGGGAGTACCCGAACATCGGGCTCAACGCGGTGATCGGGCGGCCGCGTGAGGAATGGAGCATGGACGCCGCCCGGTTCGACGAAATGCGGCGTGGCTGTTGGGATGTCGATGCACGGATCGCCGACATGGACATCGCGGGCATCTGGGCGTCGCTGAACTTTCCGTCGCTGATCGCCGGGTTCGCCGGCACCGTGTTCTGGAAGAGCGACGACCCGGAGCTGGGCCTGGCCGCGCTGCGGGCCTGGAACGACTGGCACCTGGAGGCGTGGGCCGGCAGCTACCCGGACCGGATCATCCCGCTGCAGCTGCCATGGCTCGCCGACCCGCAGCTCGCGCCCGAGGAGATTCGTCGCAACGCCGCCCGCGGCTTCAAGGCGGTGAGCTTCCCCGAGCTGCCCGCGCAGTGCGGAATCCCGAGCCTGCACACCGGCGTGTGGGATCCCTTCTTCGCCGCCTGCGAGGAGACCGACACCGTGGTGTGCCTGCACACGGGGTCCGCACAGTGGGCGCCAATCCCCTCCCCCGACACACCATTTGAGACCATCACGACGCTGTTCCCGGTCAACGGCCTGGTCGCCTGCGCTGACATGTTGTGGTCGGGCATACCCGTGCGGTTTCCGCGGCTGAATTTCACGCTGGCCGAGGGCGGGCTGGGCTGGGCGGCCATGCTCGGCGACCGCGCCGATTATGTTCTGGCGCACTCCGCTTCGGGCCACGAGGGCGGGTCGTGGAAGGGCAACCTGCTGCCCAGCGAGGTGCTGCGACGCAACTTCTGGTTCTGCTCGATCGACGACCCGCACGCGTTCGGTGCATTGGACGCGATCGGCGCCGACCGCATCCTCGTCGAAAGCGACTATCCGCACGCCGACTCCACCTGGCCCGACACGCAACAGGTGGTGGCGCGCAACGTCGCCGGCCTGTCGGCGGATGACGCGGCGCGGATCACCCACCGCAACGCGGCACAGCTTTTCCGCCACCCGCTGCCGGACGACGGGTGGCTCGCCACAGCGTAGGAGGCCCTGATGCTCGACCTGCTCATCCGCAACGCCGAAATCGTCGACGGCACCGGCGCACCAGCCCGACGCGGCGACGTCGGCATCAGTGACGGCCGGATTGCCGCCGTCGGCGAAATCGACGACCTGGCCGCGAAAACCGTTGACGCCCAAGGGCAGACGCTGGCGCCGGGCTTCGTCGACCTGCACACGCACTACGACGCGCAGCTGTTCTGGGACCCGACGGCGAGCCCGTCGGTGCAGCACGGCGTCACCACGGTGTTCGGCGGGAACTGCGGATTCACGCTGGCCCCCGCGGCATCCGACCAACACGACTACCTCACGAGGATGCTCGCGCGGGTGGAAGGGATGCCGCTCGACGCGCTGCGGGCCGGACTCGACTGGGGGTGGGCGTCATTCGGCGACTGGCTCGACCGCCTCGAGGGCAACATCGCCGTCAACGCCGGCTTCCTGGTCGGCCACTCGGCGCTGCGGCTGGCCGCGATGGGCGGCGACGCCGTCGGTGCCGAGGCCGGCCCGGAGCAGATCGAACGGATGGTCGCGGTGCTGCACGACGCGCTGGACGCCGGCGGGCTCGGGCTGTCGACCTCGCAGTCGCCGACCCACAATGACGGCGGCGGCCAGCCGGTGCCGTCGCGCAGCGCGTCGCGAGACGAACTCGTGGCACTGGCAGCCGGCGTCCGCGACCATCCGGGCACCACGCTCGAGGCCATCATCCCCGGCTGCCTATCGGGCTTCACCGATGACGACATCGCGCTGCTCACCGACATGTCCGTCGCCGCCGACCGGCCGCTGAACTGGAACCTGCTGGGCGTCTCGGCGGCGAACCCGGACGGGCATCAGCGACAGTTACGCGCCTACGAATCCTCCGCCCAACGCGGCGGCCGGGTGGTGGCGCTCACCCTGCCCCAGGCCATGAAGATCCGGCTGTCGTTCCTGTCCGGCTTCGTGCTCGACGGGCTGCCGGGCTGGCGGGACACGATGCATCTGCCCGTGCCGGAGCGGCTGGCCGCACTCGCCGATCCCGAGGTGCGTCGCCGCCTCGCCGAGGGCGCCTCCTCGAAGGAGGCGGGCATGCTGCGCGGCCTGGCGCAATGGGACCGGCTGGTCCTCGTCGAGACGTTCGCGCCCGAAAATGCCGACGCGACGGGCCGTAGCGTCGGCGAGGTCGCCGCCACCCGAGGTGGCGAGCCATTCGACACGCTCCTGGACATCGTGATCGCCGACGAGCTGCGCACCGGGCTCAGCCCACGGCTGACCGGCGATGACGCGGCCGACTGGCGGGCGCGCGCCGAGGTGTGGCAGCACCCGGGCGCCGTGATCGGCGGCTCTGACGCCGGCGCCCACCTCGACATGATGTGCGGCGCGATCTACACGACATCGCTGCTCGGCCGCGGCGTGCGCGAGCACCGGGTGGTCACGCTCGAGGAAGCCGTCCGGTTGATCACCGACGTGCCGGCCCGGTTCTACGGGCTGACCGAACGCGGCCGGATCACACCCGGCTGGCACGCCGACCTGGTGATGTTCGATCCCGCGACCGTCGACCACGGCCCCGAGCGCACGCGCTACGACCTGCCCTCCAGGGCGCCGCGGTTGGTCGCCGACGCCTACGGCATCAGCTCGGTGTGGGTCGGCGGTGTCGAGGTCTGCCGCGACGGCGCCGCCACCGGCGCCCTGCCCGGCACCGTTCTGCGGTCCGGACGGGACACCGAGACGGTGTCGGCTCATGGCTGAAACGGCGAACTCGGCGATGGACGAGTTCGACCCGGCCGAGCTGCAGGGCGGGCTGCTCATGCAAGTCGAAAACGTGCACGAGCGGCTCCGCCAGGCGCAGGCCCGGCACCGGGTGATGGTGGGGAATCCCTTCGCCGAGGTCCGCTCCGGGCAGATTGGCGACCTCGGGGTGACGGTGCTCGGGTACGACGAGTGCCAGACCGTGCTCACCCACCCGGACACCTTCTCGTCGTCGATCTACGACCAGATCATGGGCCCGGTCATGGGCCGCACCCTGCTCGAGCTCGAGGGGGCCGAGCATCGGGCCAGCCGGGCCCTGGTGTCGCCCTCGTTCCGCACGGCGTTGCTAGAGCGGTGGCGCAGCGAGCTGGTGGAGGTGGTGGTCCACGAGCTCATCGACCGGTTCGCGCCGCGCGGCCGAGCCGAGCTGTCCCGCGAGTTCACCTTCGCGTTTCCGGTCCAGGTCATCGCGCGCATCATGGGCCTGCCGCGGCAGGACTACCTGCGCTTTCAGCGGCTGTCGATCGAGTTGCTCAACGTGGTCTACGACTGGGATCGCGGCATCGCCGCCTCCGTCTCGCTGAAGTCCTACCTCACGGAGATCCTCGCCGAGCGGCGGCGCAACCCGCAGGACGACCTGATCAGCATGCTGGCGGAGTCGGAGATCGACGGCGCGCGCCTGACCGACGACGAGATCTTCGCGTTCCTGCTGCTGATCCTGCCCGCCGGCGTCGAGACGACCTACCGTGCCTCGGGCAACCTGCTGGTCGCCCTGCTCACCGAGCCCGCGCCGGCGACGATGCAGTGGGGGCACCTCCCGCTTGCGGGGGACGAAGCGATGAGGAGGAGCGGCGCAACTGCACCGCTGCTGGACGCGCTGCGGGCCGACCGCGGCATGCTCCGCGGCGCCTTCGAGGAGGCCCTGCGCTGGGAGCCGCCGATCACCACAGTGGTGCGCAGGGCGATCCGCGACTGCGAACTCGGCGGGGTCGCGATCCCGGCGGGAACGAACGTCAGCGTCAGCGTCGCGGCCGCCAACCGGGACCCTGCGCGTTACCCGGACCCGGACCGGTTCGATCCCACCCGCAAGAACATCGCGCACCTGACATTCGGCGGCGGCCCGCACTTGTGCCTGGGCATGCACCTGGCACGGATGGAAGGGACGGTGGCCATCAACTCTCTGCTCGATCGTCTCCCCGACCTGCGGCTGGACCCGAGCGCCCCGGCGCCGCATGTCGTGGGAGTGGCGTTTCGCTCGCCGGCGGCGCTGCCGGTCGAGTTCACTCCCGTTTAGCGGCGCTGGTACTGCGGCTCGTAGGTCAGCTTGACGATCTTGGAAAAGGTCGTCACAGTGACGAGTTGCATTGCCGCCCTGGTGTCTTCGTGGAAGAACAATCCACCCGACCCAGCGATGACGGGATGGACGGACAGGTCGAGCACGTCGAGAAGCTGCGACTTCAACAGCGTCTGCGCGAGCAGGCCGTGCCCATAGATCAGCAGATCGCCGCCGTCGCGCTGCTTGAGCTTGCTGACTTCGGTTGTCACATCTCCCCTAACGATCACGGAGTTCGCCCATTCGGCCTCGCGCAGTGTTGAGGAGAACACGTACTTGGTGATCGAGTTGATTCGGTCCGCCCACGGGTGCGAGCGCCCGGGCCAGATCTTGGCGAACTCCTCGTACGTCGTCCGCCCCATCAGCATGGCGTCACAGGCCAGGAGTTGGCCCAGACCGTCGCGGAAGCACGCGTCGTCGCGGTACTGGAAAAACCGCATCACCTCCGGCCCGGTGCACACCCCGTCGAGGGAAACCAGCGTGTGTTCGATGAGTTTTCGCATGAGACTGCCTGTCCGTTTGTAGGTGAGCCGGCGTCGTGCCGGCCGGTCGGTCACATGTGCAGACACCGGCGCACCACGGGATAGGGCGGTCCCAATTTTTCGATGCTGCGCCCACTTTGGCGACTTGCCGGTGTCATCACCAACATCGGCAGCCCGCCGTGCACCCACGATCAACCAAGGAGCAGAAACGATGACCACTTCCCTATTTCTCGATGGCAAGCACGCCGCGGTGTTCGGCGGCGGCGGCTCGATAGGTGCGGCGGTTGCCAAGGAACTCGCCGCCCAGGGCGCCGAGGTCTTTCTCGCCGGCCGCAGCGCCGCCAGCATGAACTTGGTCGCAAAGCAAATTGAGGATGCGGGCGGAGTCGCGCACGCACGTGTCGTGGACGCGCTTGACGCCTCGGCTGTCGACGCGTTCGTGGCTTCCGTTGTTCACGAAACAGGAAGTCTCGACATCGAATTCAACGCGACCGGGCCGCGCATAAGCGAGTACGGCAACGGTAAAGCCGCGCTGGACCTGACAATCGAGGAATTCCTGACGCCGGTGAACACGGTGCTGCGCTCGTCTTTTATCACCGCGCGAGCAGCTGCACGACAGATGCGCAAGCAGGGTTCCGGCGTGATTATCTTCGTGACGGGAAGCCCCGCGCGGCCGCACGACCCCGGCACGTCGGGTATCGGTGCCGCGTTCGGCGCCATCGAGAACCTCACCCGCAGCATGGCAATCGAACTCGGCACCGCCGGGGTCAGGGTGGTGTGTGTGCGCACCGCGGCGAATTCCGACAGCCGGAGCATCCAGGACACCACCGACGCGATGGCCAAGCTGATGAGCAT
>Ga0182032_10001639_pt1 | contig 10131 bp, 9 predicted proteins | sample tim00Cox00000000_FD_125970 | JGI IMG/M metagenome (GOLD analysis project Ga0182032, IMG submission 125970) | Lab enrichment of tropical soil microbial communities from Luquillo Experimental Forest, Puerto Rico - timezero.00C.oxic.00.000.000 | ecosystem: Environmental > Terrestrial > Soil >... | reverse complement strand
TGACAAAAAGAACCACGCAACGTTGACGACGAACATCAACGTTCCTCGATCAGGAGTCAAGTTGCGTCCCTGGCGGTGCTCGAGCCCGGTGCGCGCAGCACCACATGGAAGCCACTCACCATGAGATCCTCATCCGAGACGCTCCGAAACTCGGCCGCCAACGATGCTCGCCGCAGCGGCAGGGTCTCGAATCGGCTGGTAACGACACTTTCAACACTGAAACCTGCGGCGCTGAATGCGCGCATCATTTCGCTGAATCGGATCCTGTTGGTGTAAAATCCCGAACGGGCCAGCCATTCTGCCTCCCACCAGCGACTCGGGAAGCGCAGATTGTTCAGACCGCCGCCGAGGTGATCCTTCAGATCAACCTGGTGCGAGACGCAGCCGTCGGCGACCAGTATGCGGCGCAATTCGCGCACGCCTGCCGCGAACTCGTGGTGGCGGATATGCTCCAGCACCGCGTGCGACCAGGCAAAGTCAACCGAGTGCGATGGCAATTCGCGCAGCGACGCCAGCCCGTGGGTCAGGTAGGTGGCGTTGCAGCGGCGCAGAATGTCTGCCAGGTCCCGCGCGCCGTTGAGGTCCGGCGGTGTGAGGCCGTGGCGGCTCAGAAGACGCGCGACCTCAGCATAGGGAGTGAGGTCAGTCGTCGCATAGCTCCCCGTGTCCACCAGATAACACTTTGCCGCGCCGTAGGCGGCGGCAATGACGGCGGAAAGGAGGCCATCGCCCGGGCCGATCTCCAGGGCGATGAACCCACCAGCCTTGCGCGCAAAGGCGCTGGCGTCGAAGTGCTGCCGGAACACTCCGTACGCGTAGGCGGACTGCGCCATCTCGCCGTGCGCGAACAGGCGCAGGGCTCGCCACGTCTCATACGAAACCGGGACGCGGGACAGGACGACTTTCGCCGCCATGCGTAGATACCATGGCGTCAGCTCACGCAAGCCCATGCCGCTGCATACACTGGAGCCATCCGGAGTAGTTCGCCACAGTCACCGCGCGATGATTTATCGGTATGATTCTAGCTTCTTTTTGCAGGTTGGCACGCTTCCCTGTACAAGATGGGCATCTCCTTTCACGATCTGCGTCTCATGTGGAACGCTCGTCAGGCGGGCGCTTTCTTCGAGCGTATGCTGACGATCGGTCGGCAGAGCCTGTGCCTGCATCCGGCGGATGTCGAGCAGCTCACTTCTTGCAGCGCAGAGGCCTCCGGACATGCGGCCGAGTTGCCGCGCGAGCATCTCACGTTCGGCGCCCGAGCGGAGCCTTTCCTGCGTGCCTCCCTCGGTGCCAGCAGCGTCGAAGCTATGGATTATTCGGATTATGAAGGGGCACAGCACGTCCATGACATGAATGAGCCGGTACCCGAGAACATGGTGGCACGGTTCGACGTCGTCTACGACGGTGGTGCGCTGGAGCATATCTTCAATTTTCTTCAGTGCTCATCGATAAGCGGCCGCGATTTGGAGTTAGACAGAAGAATACAGCTCGAGATATCTGTTCCATATCTGTTCGATATCGAATCGCACCTCGATCTCGCGACGCTGCTTGAGCCCGAGCGCGCGTCGCTCTTCGTCTCCCAATCCGAGTACGTACTCGATACAGCTCGCCAGGCTTTCTGGATCGTCGGCGGCTGCCACCAGGCGGTCGTCTCCCAGGATGCTCCGCACGTCCCCCACGTCCGTTGCGACCGTCGGCGTTGCCGAGGCCATCCCCTCGCCTACGACGTTCGGGAAGCCCTCGCTTCGTGAAGCCAGGCAAGACACGTCCAGCGCGCTCATGATCTTCTGCACCGCGTCGCTGCGTTCCTCGAGAATGAACCGTCCTGCCAGATTCGTTTCCGCGAGTAACGCCCTGATGGCCGCGTTGTGAGTCACCCCTTCGCCGACCAGAACGAAACGCGTGCGTGGCAAACGCACGGCCACGCTGGCTGCGGCACGGATGAAGGTGGCGTGGTCTTTCAGAGGATCGATGCGCGCAACCATGCCGACGAGAGCCTCTCCCGGTGCAGCGCCCCAACGCGCACGGACCTCGCTCCGCGAGCCTGAAGAGTTGACGAAGGTGCGCACATCGAACCCGTTCGGAATGACGATGCACTTCTCGGCGCAATAGCCAATGGCCACGTGGGCCCGCAGCGCCGCCCTGGAATTGCAGATGATGACTGCCGGCACGCGCCGCGACAACCGCGCGCACAACCGCGCAACCGCGCGCGAGGCGCGCTTGGTCGCCGGATGACTCGGCATCGAGTTCCTGAGATTCCACACCACTTTGCGATTGCCTGCGGCATGCGCACACAGCCCCGCAATCAGATCGGCATGCCAGAGCCAGGTCTGGATCACCGGCGTCACCGGCCCTGACCTGAGCCGGCGCGCCAAGGTGATGATCCGGGCGATCGACTGAATAGAAAGTGCCATCTCCAGAGACTCGACCGCTATGCCGGCACTTGCGAGGCGACTTCCGACGACACCCGGCCTGCCGAGGTTGATCACCGTTTGCTCGATCTCTGGATTCATGCGTTTACCCGCCAGTACCAGCTTCTCGAGCATCGCCTGAGCACCGCCCTGATTGAGGTCGGTGATGACGTGGACAATCTTCATGGGCGCGCCGCCGGGCACTGCGCCGGTCATCTGCGCCTCGCGGCCGGGGTTGATGGGCGCGGATGCGCGGCGTCCCCCTCGCAGCGGGCGCCCACTTCCTCTATCAGAGCATCCCAGTCCGCCACCACGGACTGCTGTGCAAACTGGCTTCGGACAAATGTCGCCGCGCGCGCCCCGAGCGTGCTCCGCAGCTCGCGGTCGCGGGCCAACTCTCCGAGCGCGGCCGCGAGTGCTGCGACATTGCCGCACGGAACCAGCCTCGCGGCGCGGCCGCCGTCGGCCAGTTCGCGCGCTCCCGAGGGGCAATCGAACGCAATACACGGCAACCCAAGCGCCATCGCCTCGAGCATCGCGTTCGGAAAGCCCTCGTACTCCGATGACAATGCGAAAATCTGACCCGCCGCGAGCGCAGTCCAGGGTTGGTCCGTCAGACCGCACAGCCGTACGCGGTCCGTGAGCTGCAGACGCTCCACCTGGCTTTGCAGATCGTCACGCAGCGGACCCTCGCCCCAGATCCTGAGCTGCCAGGCGCTCTCATCTTTCAAGGCACTGGCGAACGCCTCGATGAGCTTTGGATAGCCCTTCTCGGGAGTGAGCCTCCCCATGGCGACCACGCAGCCGCCTTCTCCCTCCTGTCGCGCGCGCCTCGGCGAAGCCGCCAACTCCGCGGGAAGTGGGTTGTGGATCACCGTCATGCGTGGCGCACCTCGCAGCCGTGCACCGTAACGCTCGGCGGCAGCGCTGCTCTGAACCACCAGTGCGTCGGCGAATCGATAGCACAGCGTGCGCGCCACTCGCAGTACACGCGGAAGCTCAGTGTCGTGTAGAGGATCAGTGCGCTCTGAAATGATCAGTGGGATGTCGGAGTTTGCATGCGCGAGGATGGTTAGAACGTTGACGTTGGTGAGAAACGAGATGACGACGTCGGGTCCGATGGTCAACAGAATGCGGCGCAGCGCGCGAATCTTTCTCAGGGTAACCGGCCAAAGGGGAGTTCGGCGGTTGGAAATGGCTTCCGCGAGCAGCACGAACGAGACACCCGGACGAAGTGGATAGGCAGCCGCGCCTCCACCCAGGTAGGTGGATACGAGCCACACCTGGTGACCCCGGTCGAGCCAGGCGTTCGCCATGGTAGCGGCGACGCGTTCGGCGCCCCCGGCCGCAAATGAGCCGACTACGATGACGATCCGGCGCGGCGCGCCGGTTCCCCGGACGACAGGTACGGCCGGTCGAGCCGTGCTCACGAGTCGCTGGTGCGAGACATCACGCGTTACCGTAGCGTCGCGAGGAAACCGACTCCCGGGAGATCGGGGAACGCTCGGTGCTCTCGCGATCATCGTCGCCGTTGGCTGGCCGTCGTGCCTGCTCTTCCAGCCAGCTTTGAAACATGATGACGTCCCACAACAGGTACGCCCAGTTGCGGCGACCGCTCACATGCTCCAGCCACTTCTCGCGTATTGGAGCGGGGTGCAAAAAGCCCTCGCTTCGCAGGCGCGATTCATCCAGCAACGATTCGGCCCAGTCCCGCAGCGGTCCGCGCAGCCAGCTGTCGATGGGAATGCCGAAACCCATCTTCGGCCGATCGGTGAGGGTCGCTGGCACATAGCGGCTCAGCAGCTCTTTCAACAGCCATTTTCCGCTACCGTTATGCACGCGCAAACTGAGCGGTAGCGACCAGGCGAATTCGATCACGCGATGATCGAGCATCGGCACCCGCGTCTCCAGCGACACCGCCATGGCAGCACGGTCTACCTTCACCAGGATGTCACCAGGCAGGTAAGTCATGAAGTCCCAGAACATCATGTCTTCCTCGAACCGCCGGCTGCTGCTGTGGGCCATCATTTCGGTCAACTGCGACGAGGGCTCACGGCCGTCGATCACAAGGTCGGCGGGAGTCGGCCAGTGAGAAATGAGCGCCCGATAGATCCCCCCTGGAGAGGAGTCGAGCAGGTCCGCGATTCTGTGAAGCTTGTCGCCCGCCCGCGTTTCGCGCCAGCGGCGCGGCAGGAGCCGGCTGCCGAGCCCGGCCATCCTCGTCCAGGTCTCTGGCGAGAGGCGACGGATCGAGCGCGCCGCTACGCCGCGGAACGGGCCGAGGAACCTCACGCTGTTCGAAACACGTTTCGCCCACGCATAGCGGTTGTAGCCACCGAACAGCTCGTCTCCGGCGTCGCCCGAGAGCGAGACCGTGACATGCTGTCGTGCAAGTTGCGCAACCAGATGGGTCGGAATCTGGGAGGAGTCGGCGAACGGCTCATCGTATATCGTCGCCAACCGCGGAATGACCTGCATCGCCTCCGCAGGAGTGACGATCAGCTCGGTGTGATCGGTGCCGAGATGCCGCGCGACGTCGCGCGCATAGCGCGACTCGTCGTAGTCCGGCTCGCTGAAGCCGATGGTGAACGTGCGTACGCGGCGAGCCGAGCGCTGCTGCATCAATGCCACGATCAACGACGAGTCGATGCCACCGGATAAGAAGGCACCCAACGGGACGTCAGCAACCATCTGCAACCCGACCGCCTCACCCAGTACACGTTCGAGGGTCTCGACCACCTCGTGCTCGCTGGCCGTGAAAGCGCGCGTCGCTGCCGGCCCAGCGGAGTTTGCGAGACTCCAGTACGTGACTGGCTCGCCATGGCGCCCGGATTCGTCAACCTCGAGAATAGTTCCGGCCGGCACCCGCTGAATGCCGCGGTAAATCGACAGTGGCTCCGGGACGTAGTTGTGGCGCAGAAACAGTGCCAGACAACCGCGATCGATCTCTGCGTAAAACTCCGGGTAAGCGCGCAGCGCTTTCAGCTCTGAGCCGAAGAGAAACGCGCGGCCGACCCTGCCATAGTACAGTGGCTTCTCGCCCGCCCGGTCGCGCGCGAGACTGAGGCGTCGCTGCGCGCGATCCCAGAGGGCAAGCGCGAACATACCGACCGAACGTTCCAATGCCCGACGCAACCCCCATGCCTCGATGGCGGCCAGCAGAACTTCCGTGTCAGAGTGTCCGCGCCACGCGGGTGCCGCGCCCTGGCTTTCCAGCTCCGCACGCAGTGACGCATAGTTGTAGACCTCCCCGTTAAGAGTGATCAGGTAGCGACCACTCGCCGAACCCATGGGTTGATGCCCGGCGGGCGAGAGGTCGACGATCGAGAGGCGGCGATGCCCCATCGCGAGACCAACATCCCGCTGATACCAGTAACCATGGTCATCGGGTCCGCGGTGAGCCAGCGCGCCTGTCATCGCGGCGCAGGCAGCGTCCAGGTCCGGCGCTGTTCGATCTATGAATCCGGTAATCCCGCACACGACGGTGCCCTATTTCCTCTTGTAGACGTACTCATCGCAGCCCGAGCCGAACAGCCCGAGCCGCACGCCGGCGGCTGTGAATGCGTGCACTTGCTCAAAGCCGAGGCCAGTCATGAAGCGCGCGGTTTGCGCGGGTGAAATGGATTCGTATGGCCAACCGCCGAGCCAGTCGTGCACGTCGTGATGAAAATCCATCCCGCGCCGCTGCCGGTAATCGGCGAGGTAGCTGCTGAAGCTGCCGCGCCGTCTCAGTGCGAAGGCCTTGCTAAAGAGCGCGACATAGGCAGAGCGGGCCCGTGCCTGCGCAGTCGGGCTCGCAGCGGCGTACCATTGCTTTTCGATCTTCCACAACCAACAAAGCGGCGTCCATCGGTATAACGCAAATATGAACCGGCCTCCGGGCGCGACGAGTGCTGCAGCGGCACGCAGCGCGCGGTACATGGCACCCGTGTGATGCAACACTCCCCAGGAGTAGACGACGTCGAAGGCTCCCGGAGGATGCTTCTCCAGGTCAAAAACGCTTGCCTGGCGAGCCGACCAGCATTGTTTGGGAGCGTTAGTTTGCAACAGCTGCAGCGCAGTCGCGACCGAATCGCCGTCAATGTCAATAGCAAGGACTTCGCTTGCACCAAGGCGCAAGGCAGCGAGCGCATGCAGACCTGAGCCGCATCCAATGTCGAGGAAACTCTTGCCGTGCAGATCACCTCCGGCGAGCTTGCGCAGCGAGTCGACGGCCGCCTGCACGTGGGTCTCGGTTACCAGCTGTGCATAGCTTGCCCAGTTCTTGCCAAACGCGAAGTGAGAACGCTGATCTAAAAGCTTTGCCGCATCACTCATGGAAGCCGTCATCCGCTCTGTCCGGATATCATACGTCGAGCAGCCTGGCACTTGGGCCAGAAACACGTCTCACGCGCCCGCCAGCACGCGTTCCCACTGATTTACTACGCGATCGAGATCATAACGCTCGATCGCTGCCGTAGCCGCTGTGGACAATCGCTGGCGCAATTCGGCGTCGGTGGCAATCAGGGTGATCGCCTCGGCGAGGGCCTGCGAGTCACCGGGCGGCACCAGCAGCCCGTACGCTCCATCGCCGAGTATCTCGCGTGTCCCGCCCGGAGCATCTGCGGCAACACACGGCACACCGGCTGCCAGGGCTTCCAGTAGTACGTTGGGAAAGCCTTCGTAGCGCGACGGCAGAACGAATGCCAAAGCCGCTCTCATCAGCGCAGACAGGTTACGCACCCGACCCGGGAGGGTCACTTGCGCAGCGAGGCCCAGCTCGCTCGCAAGATCGCACAGTGGTTGGGTCTCCGGTCCTTCGCCGGCAATCACAAGCCGCAACTCGCGGGGTCGTGTTGTTGCTTCAGCAAACGCCCGAATGAGCAAGTCGAATCCCTTCTGATGCGTCAATCGCCCGGCGGCAAGCAGGAACGGCCCAGGCTGTTCAAGACTGATCGCCTCATCCGGCGCGGGAACAACCGGGTTGGGGATGACGATAATGCGCACTCCCTTCCAGGACTTGGCGCGGAACCATTCCGCGATCTTCTCTGTTTGAACCACTACGGTATCAGCACGCCGATAGACCAGGGATCGCAGTGTCGCCCAGATTCGATTCTCCTGGTGCGCAACAGGATCCACGCGCTCGGAGATGACGACGCGCACCGGTAAGCGCACACAAGCCAGAATCGCCAGTACGTTCATGCTCGTCATAAACGAGAGCAGCGCCTGAGGCTCGATCGTCGATATCACACGCCGGAAAGCGCGTAACCGTCGCAAGTTGGCCCACAGAGCGCGTAATTTGTTCGGCGATTCACCCATGATTCCGAGAGCAATGCGACGAACGCGCGGTTCGACGGTATAAAAATCAGCACCGCTCTGCCCCAGTGTGACCAGCCAAACCTCGTGACCTCGCCTGGCGAATGCCCCGGCGAGGATCGTCATCACCCGCTCCGCTCCTCCGGCCCCGAGGCTCGAGATCGCCAGCATGATCCGCATACTGCATCCTGCGTGACAGCTCACGCAGCCGCCGCGCGGGCCGTCGGGGAGCTGATGGCGGGAAGCCGGACGCCCCGGAGCTTGAACGTCAGGAGAATGCCCAGCGCGAGTGCATAGATGTCATAGCTGAACGTGAAGTCATAGGTGCCCACAGTCAGTGGCATCGCAACTACGAAAGTGACGAGCGCAAACAACGCCGCAGCCTGCCTCGTGCGAATGGTGCGGGCGAACAAATGCTGAACGAAGCTCATCTGCACACTCAGCATCAGCCCCCACACGACCGGGCCGAAAATGCGAAAGTCCAGCCACATCTGGCCGAACAGTCCGGGTGCAATGTCTTGATCATATGAAGTCTCGAACGCCTCCGTGCTGAGTCGCACGATGCGGGGGGGCAGATCGCCCAGCCAGTGATGAGCGGTTGGAATCACACGGAGTACTGACAACAGATGATCGACGCCGAATCGCGGCGAGAGATAATCCAGCAGACTTATGGTTCCCAGAGATTCGACGATCGTGAATCCAATCTCCGAAGCAGCGCGCAGGAGCGATGCGGCAACAGTATCGTAACGTCCGGTCACCTCACTGAAGGTGCGGTGGAAGGCGATGACTCCGATCAGCTCCTTGCCGAATGCGATCCAAACGAGCAGCGGAATCGCGCCCGCCAGCAGCCACTTCACGCGCCAGCGGTGATCGAAGAGGACCAGAGTCAGATACATCAGCACGATCGGTGTGAACAGCGCTTTACGTGAGACGCCCAGGACCATGAAGACGACCAGGGCCGCCAGGCATAGCCACCATAGAAGCCGGCGCCCGCGGCGCTCGTAGATGACGAACAGCGCCGGAATGGACAGCCACGCCCAAGTCTGGGTGAGGGCAAGGCCGAGTGCATTCAGCAGTTTCTCCTCACCTTCCTGGGAGCCCGCCCTGAAGAGGATCAGGTTGATATATCGCTCGCTGAGCGAGCTTCCCAGACTGTAGAGGGACGCGAGGCTGAGGGCGAGCCCGAAGGTCAGCACAATCGGCAGGCGCAGCGGCGAGCCGGTGACCACCAGCCGTAAGGCGCGCGCAGCGCGACTGCCAAAGCGCCCGAGCAGCCGGGCATTCAGCGCCGCAAAGGCGTGGAAGAAGAAAATGAACGAGGCGGTCAACCCCAGCACGAGAGCAGCTGTAGACACATCCGCCGCCGCGTAAATGCGATCGATCGGGGGAAACTCGGTCGGAGAACTCTGATCCACGAGGGGCAGACAAGCATAGATCACGACTCCCGGGAGGCAACATTGCAGCAGGAAAAGCACGATGAACACGCTGATGACGTCGGGGCCCCTGCCGCGGATACGCTTCGCCTCGAAGGCAGTGACTGCCAGGGTCAGCAGTACATACCCGAGGGAAACCAAGAAGTATTGCTCGGTGATCAGACGCCGCTCCCGTAGCGCAACCGCATGCTCACTGCGGCCCGCCGTCGCGGGTTACTTCATTCAGCCACGAGTCGCCTGCGCGTACGGTATTCTCGAACGAATACCGCAAGCAACCCTGCCAGAAAGCCAGCCAGGATTCCGACAGCGAGGATGACCTTGCGCTTTGGCCAGGAGCGCCATTTTGGAACATCTGCGCGATCGACCACACGGAACGCGTATTGCTTGTCGCCGCGCGCCACCATCACTTTCTGTAACTCAGTTTCGAGGATCCTGGAGAGAGCCAGCTTCAACTCGACGACGTTGGTTTCAGCCAACTCCTTCTCGAGGTAAGCCACATTGGCCTCACCCTCGGTCAATACCCGTGAGCGCATCTGGTCATTCAGGCGATCAACGATGGTGTTGGTCCAGGACGCCGCCGTCGCCGCATCCTTCCACTGAATGCTGACGGTGGTCAATCCGGTTTTCTTGTCCTCGTTCACCCGCAAAACCTGTTGGTCGAAGTATTGGATCGCGTCGCGCAAATCCGGCTGACGTCGTGGATCGGATTCCTTCCAGCGGCCCTTGCTTGCATCCCACTTGTCTGCCAGGAGGACGTGAAGCAGCCCCTGCTCTTCGATGAACTGCCTGGCAAAGTCTCGCGATTTGAGCACACCGATCGGCTCCGCGGTGCGGGGGCTGCCCAGAGCGCCCGCTGCAAGTCCGGCCAGTACGCCGATGTTGTCGAGCTGACCGGTCAATCCCCCAGCCTGGGTGCTCTTCGTTCCCGCGGGCATTAACACGGCCTCAGCCGTGTACCACTGTGTCGCAAGGAACGCGTAGGCTGTAGCCAG
>Ga0182032_10001636_pt1 | contig 10138 bp, 10 predicted proteins | sample tim00Cox00000000_FD_125970 | JGI IMG/M metagenome (GOLD analysis project Ga0182032, IMG submission 125970) | Lab enrichment of tropical soil microbial communities from Luquillo Experimental Forest, Puerto Rico - timezero.00C.oxic.00.000.000 | ecosystem: Environmental > Terrestrial > Soil >... | reverse complement strand
TCTTGCCAAGACTGAGACGTGGCACTCGAGCGAGCACATGGTCGGCGTCTGGTACAGCGCTGCCGAGGATGCCCGGGCGCATCAGGCGGCGATGGAATGCGTGCCCGATGGCAGCTTCGAGGCGCTTGCGGTGGCGCCCCTAGCGAGCGGTCGGCTCGACCCGCCGGATATCGCGCTGTTCTACGCGACACCCGGCGCCATGATGTACTTCATCAATGGGCTGCAATGGGCCGGCTATAAGCGCTTTGAGTGGAGTGTCGTCGGCGAGTCGGCCTGCGCCGATTCTTGGGGCCGAGCCCTCAAGACCCGCCAACCGAGCCTGTCGATCCCGTGCTTTGCCGAGCGTCGCTACGGCGGGGTCCTCGACGACGAGATGCTGATGGCGCTGCCGCCCGACGACATACCCAAGGCCATTGCCGGGATGGAGGCGCTCGCCAAAAACGGGCTGCGCTATCCGTTCCCGCAGTATGGCATCCAGCAGGATGTCCGGGCGGGGATGGCGGTGAGCTACCCCGGGCGTGCGGGCAGCTAACGCTGTGTTGGGAACGACGTCAGAGCGCCGAGCGAAACGGTCCCGATCAGACATTTGTCCCGGTTGACGACGGGCATACGCCGGATCCACCAGCCGTCCATCTTTTCCGACACATCCTCGACTCTTTCGTCTTCGAAACAATAAAAGACGTCGGAGGACATGGCCTGCCTCACAGTGACCTGTTGGGGATCGCGGCCCTCGGCCGCGACGCGCATGGCAATGTCGCGATCGGTAATCATTCCGATCAACCGATCCTCTTCCCCGACAGGAAGCACTGCGGCATCGAGATCCGCCATCAATTGCGCGGCGGTCTGCAGCGTGTCGTTCGGCCTCAAAACGTCGACCTCGGGAGACATCACGTCCCGGACTTTCATGCGGTCGCTCCCCTCACCTCCACAGAGAGCTTAACCACGATTTACAAACGATTACTTAAGCCCCGGCTGGAGAGATAAGAGCCCGGAAAGCTCGGCGTTACCGGAGTGCGAGCTCCCAATCGAGGTCCTCGACAGCCTCGCGCTGCTCACCCGGATGCGAAGCGCGAGCAAGCTCGCCGAAGTGTGGGGACAGCAGCTGCATCGTCGCCCAGTAGCCGCCACCGGTCGCCAACAAAGTGACCAGCACCCGAATCCATTCGGCTGGGATCACAAACATGTACGCGAGAAAACCGAGCGCCGTCCAGATCACCGCGACAGGATTGACACCCTTCCAATACCAGTACGAGCCGTTTGTCTCGAATAGTGCACCCAGATCAATGCGCATGCGCTTGACGAAGAGGTAATCGGCGATCAGCACGCCGGCTATCGGAGAGAACACATTGCCGAGGATTCCGACATAGGTGGTATAGCCGCTGGCAACATCTGGTCTCGCCGACAGGGCGATGCCAAGCACACTGATAATCAACGTTGTCCAAAACCGGCCCAGTCTTTCGAACATGTTCGACAGTGACAATCCACCGGTATAGAGGTTGAGAACGTTGATCGTCCAATTGTCGAGCGCGATCACGATCAGAAACAACAGCAAGATGAACCAGCTGGTGGTGAGCCCGGAGGCGACCTCGAAGACATTGGCCGTCTTGCCGAGCGTAGCCGCCGCCCCGTAGGCTCCGAGACAAGCGGCAAAGCACCCGCCGCCGACTTTCCCGAGCAACGTCCCCCACCACATATCGACGCGCGAGCGCGTGTAGCGGCAGAAATCGGCAGAGTCGGTGACCATCGTCAGCGACCCGGCGGCAACGACATTCATCCAGGTAACAAAAAGAAGCCAACCAGCTTCCGGCTTTCCGGCGTAGTGAAATACCGCCGAGGGCGCGTAGTTGGGATCGCTATGCGTCCCCAATAATACCAGAACAAACGACAGGATCAGGATTTTGAAGGGCAGTGCAATCCTCGATAAATGCTTTAGCGAATCGTAGCCGATGATAGCGACGACCGCCTGCAGAACGGCAAAAATGACGCTGACTGTGACAAGCGAATGCGGCGTTCCGGTCCAGCGGTCGAGGATGGCGACGACAGCGAGGGAGCCTGCCACTGTCTGGTAGGCGAACCAGTAGGTAGATGTGATCGTGCGCAGAAAGGAAGGTACCCATTTCGCGCCGCGCAAGCCGTAGACCATGCGCATCGAGACTTGTCCCGGGAGCCCGTAATCGACCCCGACGGTTGCCGTGATCGTATAGGCGATCGTCGCGAGCAACACTCCCGATGTGATCGCTCCGACCGTGCCCCAGAATGACAAGCCTGAAACGACCGCCATGCCGCCGACCAGCATGGATCCCGGATTGAGTGCGAAACCGAAGATAATCGAAAATATGTCGTGCCAGCGGACCGTCTTCAGCTCCCGTAGCACCGGCTCGATCCCGAATTGTTCGACCCCCTTTGGCTGATGATAGCGGCGACGGATCCTTTCTTCGATCTCAGTAACCGTGTGCATTGCTGTCCTCCTCGCCGAGTAGCGCAACTTCGCGCCCACAAGGCGAAAAGATCAGCAAGAACCATGCCATAAGAAGATTTGCCCAAAACTTGCGCAACGAACTCCAGTACTTGTTGACACGATTAATCGGCAGGCCCGGCAAAGAGCAGCAGGTTTCCATCAGGGTCTTTGACGATGAAAGTTCGGGCACCCCATGGCTCGGTCCTTAGCGTCTGGAAAAAAACAACGCCGGCAGCCTGAAATTCGAGAAAAAGCCTTTTGATCTCCTCAGACGTATCCACCGTCATATCGGCCGACAGTAGGCTCTCCCGGTCCCTCAGCTGCGGGTCGATGACCGGATAGTCGACGCATTTGAGGTTGAGCAAACCCTTGTCCCGTCTAACCTGCGCATAGAAGGGCGGCTCGCCGTACACAAAGACGATCGAGAACCCGAGCTTCTGCGTGAAGAAATCGCACGACGCCCTGATGTTGGAGACGAACAACTGGGCTGCCGTGGCGAGAATGATGGGCTTCGAGTGCGTCTGGTCGGGCTGACGTGACATGGTATCGATTCCTTTCTTGAGCGCCTGCCAGTTCTCGAACCCGAGCTGTCTTGCAACCAGCTCCTGCGCATCGCGCAGTTTGAAATCCGCCGCTAAAACTTCGCGATCACTTAAGTGCCGGAAGCGAGGCAGAGTCCTGATCTGCGCTGCAACCGGGTGATACCGGTCGCGATGCCAGCGCAGAACGAGCTTTGCTTGTTTCTTGAGGTTCAGAATATTGGGCATGGGCGCATTATGGTTGACGTCGCGTAGGTGGGCATTGCCCCTTCGGCCTTGCGCCGATGCGCCCTACATGCAGCACGCACAATATGCGTGAGAAGCCCGATACCTGTCAACGAAGATGCGAGGCGGGCGCGGTATTCGTCAGCCCCTCGTGCCCGCTCTTGGTCGACTAGTGCCCAGATGCATTCAGATGATTCGTTCCTAACCTAATCGCCTTGCCCAGCCTTGTGCTGGGCATCAACGGGAACCCGCAAGGCCAAGCCAAGCCCAGCCACGACGATTAAGTGAATCCTCTGTCTGGGTCTGTGCACCAGGGTCGCCGAGTTACGACGGCGAATTGTAGACCTCTTTGTTGCTCATCGCCGCTTCTTGCAGACTCCAGATAACCGTCTCAAGCGAGCATAACTGTATCCCACAAAAAATTATTTAATAGATCCTAGGCAAAATTTGCGATGTCTTTACCTTGTACATGTTATATTCTGGGAAGACCTGGGATAGGACGGCTTCCTCATTCCAGATCCGGCGGAGTTGGAAGGCGATGTGCAAAACGAACAGCATCACCGTCCAGGCCGATAAAAACTGCATGACGCTGCCGACCGCGGCGACTTCCTCGGCAAGGTAAAGCGGATGACGCACAAACCGGTATAGGCCCGATGTGATCAGCTCCCGGGCCTCGGGCATGATGCTGAATGAGGAGCGAAGCTGCATCAGTATCACAATCGCAAACCCCTCGCCGGTCAGTATCAGGAGCGTTGAAGCGATGCCCAGCGGCAGAGAAAGCTCACGGCGAGGAAAAAGAGCGATTGCCATGATCAGAAAGGTGCCTGTCAGCGCCGAAATCCGCGGCTCCATTCCGCGCATCCTGCCGACCGGCGGCTTTCGTATCACCACAGTCACCCCCAGAAGCATAAGAAAGGCGATTACGGACAATTGCATGGCAATATTCACGTAATATGCCGCGTCCGGAAGGGTTGGGTCAGCCGTCTTGACAAATCGGTGAAGGGCCGTTGCCGATAGAAAGGCGAGCCCTGTCGACCAGACGAGGATCGGCAAACCCATCACAAGGTCGTAAAGGCCGGATTTTCCGCACGGGAAGAAAGCGGGTCCAGTTGCTCGCGACGGTTGGCCGGTACCGTTTGGTAAAGTGGTCATTTCTTGCCTTCGTGTGGTTGGCTGATCCCGATGCTCAGATAAGCGGAACGGTCACCTGGCTGGTGAGGTTGAGAGGCCCATACGGAAGAAGCTGTGGTGCGACAAAGTCGAAGGAGTAGCTGGCACAGACAGTGACCGTCTCCGGCACTGTCGAGGTGTCTTCACTGACAGATACAGAAATGTTGGCAACTTGATAGGCGGATAGAAGCTGCTGAACAAGAGCGGCGGAGCAATTGGCAACTGATGTATTTGACTGAAGAGGACAATTTGCGGCTTGGCTCTGGGTCGGACACGCCACCGCAGCAGCGTGTTTATATGTCATCGCGTAGCGGCCCGCTTCCTCTACCGCGAAAAGCATCGTGTTGTGGATCCAAAAAGCCCGACCGAACTCCATACTGCCCACGATTAACAGCAGTAATACTGACATAATGACACCCGCCTCTGCAGCGGCCGAACCGTCTTCGGCGCTGCCCCAAGAAGGCACACCCCGTCTCATTGCACCCGCACTTCTGTCGTCGCCGTCAGGATCGCGGGAATGCCAGGCCACGGGACGAGTGGAGTGAAAGGGTAATTTGCACTAATTCTCATGAAGACACGGTTGGGACCTCGGCGCCCGACCGTAGCGCAGGATTCACCGCATGTAATGGGCGTGGCGTCATCGCACTCGCAACTCTGAGGAAAGCTCGCCGGAAAGCTCAACGCGGACGCAAAGCGCATTGCGTCCTGCACAGACTGCTGAATCCCCGTCGTGTCGAGCGGATAAAGCCTCGCATATTCTGCGCCGATGCGCACCGCACCCGCCTATTCGGAAGACTCTGTCGCCAGCGAACCGAAATCAGCAATTCCCACTGCAATCACGATGACTGCCGGCGCCGCGATGGCAAACTCGGCGGCTACACTGCCACGGCAGTCGATCAATCGCCGGGGGTACGCCCGATTGTGGCGCTGGCGGTCTTTAAAAATCACGGCGCTATCATTCGGCAAGAGCGACTGTGTAAACCGTCGGCAGATTGGTGAGACCGGCACTCGCGCATCCCCCGATGTCTAGGTTCGAGCTCGCGTCGACGTTTAGTGAGCTGACCACCAGCAGCAAACATTTCGGTCCGGTTGTGCTCGGACTGCCGTGGAACGTCATCGACGTTTTTGGGAAATACACGAGCCCACTGAGCGTCGCCCCCGCCGCGCCAGTAACGGTATTATAGCTCCGCGTATACGGCAAGCCGTTGGCATCCTGAACCATTACAACACCAGCAAACCGTCCCGAGCTTGGGGCATTGAGTTCGAACGTTGCATTGGACATGGACACATAGCCAATTTTACTCGTCTGCGAGGTCAAAATGATCGTAACACCAGTGCCTTTGACGGGGTCGCAAATCGAGCATTCGAGCCGGCCGTTCGACTGAACGACCAGATTGCCGGTTACCCAATAGGTTCCGGGCGCCAAATCGACTGTGTAGCCGGTTTTGATGTCCAGCCCCGAGAATTTACAGTTTCCCGTTTTGTAGACAGTTACACTGCCGCTCGTCGTCGGTTTGCACAGGCTTGTGGGCATGCCGGCCGTTATATAGCTATGCGAGAGCGTGCCGGCATAAGGATCGGCGACGGTTGGCGCTCCGATCTCGGCCAGTGATCCTAGCGAAAACTCCGGTGGTGGTGCAGCAGGGTCGATCGGGTTTCCCTGCACGGCGATTTCACCGGCGGTGACGAGAGTCGCTGCGGTTATCGAACTGCTGCTGCTCAGAAGCTCGATGGCGGTACCGCTGACCGAATTTGCGACGATAGAGCAGTTGGGCATGAACAGGCTGGTCGAAGCCGCGAGCTCCACACCTGTGTTCGCTGTCCCCAGGGCTAGGATGCAAGGGTTGTCCAACACCTCGATGACCGCGACGGCCTTGTTAGCCACCGTGACGCCAGACAGGAACATAGCCGCGAGCATTGGTTCTTGAGTTTGCTGCAATGTAACCGCTACTCCGTTAACGACGATGGCATCGCTGTACGGAAATTCGATCACGGGGATGCTACCACTATAGCCGTTACGTGCGGCGGCTGCCGGCGCCAGATCATTGATGACGTTGGCTTTGCCAGCGAGAACCTCGTAAGCGGCTGAAATGGCCGCTGCATCGGCGGCGGACTGGTTGCGCAATTTGGTCGTGAACCAAGCACCTGTTTCGACCCCCAATGCGCCAAGGCCGATCAGGCTGGGGAGCGCAATGGCCACGATCGCGGCGCTAACTCCCCGATCGTCATGTAGAATGGGCGCGATCGCGCCCAACAGTGATTGCACCAGGCTGACCAGCGTCTTTAGCGGCCCCGGACCCATTAAGGACCCTTTGCCAACATGTCAATGATGTGCAGCGCCAAGGGTGTGCCGATCACAAACATCAAGGCGGGCAGAATGAACCCCATCAGGGGTACCGTCAAAAGGACTGGCAGACGCGCCGCACGCTCTTCGATACGGGCCAAGCGCTCGGCGCGCATTTCGGCCGCGAGGACCCGTAGAGATGCCGCCAGCGGGGTACCGAATTTGATCGACTGATTGAGCGCGGCGACGATCCCGCGCAGGCTCGCGATACCCACCCGCTGCGCGAGGCTCTCGAGCGCCTGGTCGCGGGCGGACGAGACCCGCATCTCCGCCGCTGTGGCGGCGAATTCCTCGGCCACCTCACGGCAAGAGGGTCGGAGAACGCGACCGACTTGCGCGATCGCGTAGTCGAGACTGAGCCCCGCCTCGGCGCAGATGACCAGGAGATCGAGTGCGTCGGGCATGCCCGTCTCAAGCCGCGCGCGACGTCTTGCAGCGAGGCGAGAAAGGACAACATCAGGGCCCCTCCAGCCCAACATAAAGGCGCCGACAAGAAGGGCCCATCTGATCGTTGATGAACCGATGAAGAAGTGCCGCCACTCCAAGAATAGCCAGCAGAGCGGCACGAAAACTACGGCGCTGCACGTTTTTGCCGCCAAGAGTGCAGCGAGACGGCCGTGTCCTTTGACCCCAGCGGCGACGAGAGCAGCCAGTAGTCTCCTTTGCTCTGCCAAGCCGATGATGCGGGTCGCTGCCATCAGAATTCCCAACCGCTCGAACCAGGTTGGGCGCCGTAGTCGCGACGGCTCTGGATGAAGCCCTGGACTCCGCCGCAAGGCATTGAGAAGACGCTTTTGCCGATCCTCGGATTGCCCTATCCGCCAGAGACCGAGCGCCGACACCAAGGTTAGTGCGAGTGCCGCGATCAAAATCCAAGTCGCGCCTGGGCCAAAGTGCATTGCGCCGACGCGAATGGCCCGATGAGTCTCTACCATCTGAGAAGAGCCGTCGATCACAGAGCAACCTCACTACGACAAATTCTTCTTGATTAGAACTTTCATTGCAGCAAACCCCGATGCCAAGCAAACAATCGCCAACCCCAGCATAAAACGTCCGCGCGGATCCAAAATCAGAACGGACATCAGATCTCGATTGATTAGAAAGAGGCCGGCACCGGCGATGAATGGCATCGCTGTCACCACGGCTGCCGACGCTTGAGCTTCGGCGGTCAGTGCACGAGCTTTCTGACGCAGGGCTTTGCGCTGACGAATGATGGTGCTGAGGTTGGAAAGAGTCTCGGCGATGCCTCCACCCGTCTGTCGTTGCAGCAACAGGCTGACGACGAAAAATCGGAAATCCGGGAGGCGGATGCGCTCGGCTGCGTTCTGCAGCGCCTCTTCCATCTCGGTACCGATGCGCATTTCGTCGAGCATCCGTCGGAACTCGACGCCGACAGGAGGTCGGATCTCGCGCGTCACTATCTCCATCGCCTCGGGGGCGGGAAGGCCGGCCCCAACGGCGCGAACGATCAGATCGAGGGCATCGGGAAACGCCTCGAGAAATTTCCGTTGGTACCGGTTTTGCGCAATCTGGAGCAGCAGTGCCGGCGCACCGAGGGCGGCAGCGCCGCTAAGGCCTATCGTCAGCACAGTGCGAAATCCCGCGACCGATGCCACCAAGCCGCCCCCCATAGCCGCTATGATCGCGGTTGCGGCAAGGTGCTGCAGCCCAATGCGCCCCCCAGTTGCCACAAGGACAAAGTCGAGCCTTGTTGCAAGCGCCGTTGGTAGTGCCCTGCGTCGCGCTGAGGGTCTGCGCAACGACTCGACCAACGTATCGGCGCGCGACGCTCCACTCGCAATAGCTTTCATTCGCGCCTGCCGCTGCGCCCTACTGCGCTCGACACGTGACACCCATAAGAGGGCTAGGCCGAGCAAAGCCGCCGTGCCGGCGGCCAGGAGTATTTCCTCTAACAATTCATGGCCCGCCAATGCCGAGGGCTTCGAGGAGCTCTTTGTCGAGCCCGAAGCGTTCGGCGCGGGAAATGAAATCGGGGCGCATTCGGGCGGGTTCGTAAATACCTTCGAGATGTCCGTTTTGTTGTTGGCCATGGTACTGGAACGTGAAGAGCTCCCGAGAAGTAATGATATCGCCCTCCATACCCGCGACCTCGACCACGCTCTGCACCCGCCGGATCCCATCTCGCATGCGCTCGACGTGCACGATGAGGTTGAGGGCGCTCGCAATCTGCATACGGATCGCCTTGAGCGGCAGATTGAGGTTCGCCATCATCACCATGTTTTCGATGCGGTAGAGCGCGTCGCGCGGGGAATTGGCGTGGACTGTCGACATTGACCCATCATGTCCCGTGTTCATCGCTTGGAGCATGTCGAATGCCTCGGGACCGCGCACCTCGCCGACAATGATACGATCGGGCCGCATGCGCAAAGCGTTGCGGACGAGTTCTCGTTGCGCGACTTGGCCGACGCCTTCGATATTAGGGGGGCGCGTTTCCATTTGCACGACATGGGGCTGTTGCAGGCGCAGCTCGACAGCGTCTTCTACAGTGACTACGCGTTCGTCAGAATGTATGTATTGAGAAATTGCGTTTAGTAACGTCGTCTTACCGGAGCCCGTACCGCCCGAGATCAGGATGTTGATCCGCGAGCGAGCAGCGATCTGCAGCACGCGGGATAGTTCCGCGGACAAATTTTCCTGCCGAACCATCGCATCGAGAGTGAGGCTGCGCTTGGGGAATTTGCGGATCGAGATCGTCCCGCCATTGAGCACGAGCGGGGGCAATACAATATTGACGCGGCTGCCGTCGGCAAGCCGCGCATCGACCATGGGGCTGGATTCATCGATGCGCCGGCCGACGCCGGTCGCTATCCGCTGGGCGATATTTACCAGATGCTGAGCGTCGCGAAACCGTGTTCCGGTCCTTTCCAGCTTTCCGTTGCGTTCGACATAGATATCTAACGGGCCATTCGCCAATATATCGGTAATGTCGTCGTCGTCGAGAAACGACTCGAGCGGCCCGAGCCCGACCATGTCATCACTGAGATCGGCGGCGAGTGTCATCTCCTCCAGCTTGTTGAGCTGGACACGCTCCTCGGTGGCGATCTCGTTCACCATCTTGGCGATTTCCACGCGCAATGCAGCACGCGGAATACGGCCTGCGGCGCTCGGGTCGATTCTTGTCAACAACACTGTGCGAATCCGATCCTTCAGCTCACTCAGTGAGGCCAGATCGGCGAGGGGAGAGGAAATCTCCGCCTGCTCATCGCCGACAAGCACAAAACTCGGGTGCCGAGGCTCGGTCATGCGGCGTCCAAAGCCCGTTGTCATCATTTGCCAAACCTCCTCCACCAGCGGTGCTTTTCCGGCTTTCGCCCCGAGATCTCTGCCGCAAGGGCTGCGATCGTCTCGGTCAGCGCATTGCTCCGTGCCAGACCCGGGGCG
>Ga0182032_10001629_pt1 | contig 10156 bp, 10 predicted proteins | sample tim00Cox00000000_FD_125970 | JGI IMG/M metagenome (GOLD analysis project Ga0182032, IMG submission 125970) | Lab enrichment of tropical soil microbial communities from Luquillo Experimental Forest, Puerto Rico - timezero.00C.oxic.00.000.000 | ecosystem: Environmental > Terrestrial > Soil >... | reverse complement strand
CCAGCGCATGCTGGGCGGGAGTGAAGAAACGCCCCGCGGGTATGTTTTGCGCGGAGCTTGCCCCCGGCCGAGTCGGCGGCTTCGCTGTTTGCGGCTGCTCTCCGCCCGCCGCGGGTAAAGGCAGCAGCGATGCGCCGAGTGCCGCGGCCGAACCCTTCAGCCATTCCCGGCGGTCTTGCCGCAGATCGATCGGACCATTGCTAGACATGTTCCACCTACAAATTTCCTTTGCGAAATTCGTCCGCCAGGTAGTCGCAGGAGCGCCAGCACAACGCCATGATTGTCCAGGTGGGGTTTTGGCAACTGGCGCTGACGAACCCGCTGCCATCGACGACGAACAAATTCTTTACATCGTGCGACTGCTGAAACTGATTCACAACCGATGTTTTGGGGTCGTTGCCCATGCGCGCGGTGCCTAGTTCATGAATCGACCAGCCTTCCGTGAGCACCCTGCTTCTGACGTCCACGATTTCGAATCCCGCGGCCTCGAACATCTCCTGAGCCGTTTCTTTCATGTCCTCGGCCATGCGGTGCTCGTTGTCTCCGAACTTATAGTGAAAACGCAAGGCGGGAATGCCCCACTTGTCTTTCACTACCGGATCCAAATCAACGTAGTTCTCGTAGCGCGCCAGAACCTCACCGAAGGCACCCATGCTAATGTAGGCGCCCTGGTTCTTGCGAACTTCTTCCTTGAAGGACGCGCCGAAGCCGTGCACGTTGGTCCCACTCGGAAACATGCGGCACCCGCTGCCGCCTTCAAAGCCATAGCCTCGGATGAACTTGGGATGCTTCTCTGAAAGATTGCGAAATCTGGCCAAGTAGAATCCACCGGGGCGCCCATCGTCCAGTGTGGACGGCTTGCCGACCAAATCTTTCGCACGCCCGGTGACCCCCGGTCCCATCATATGCTCGCAGAAATTGTGGCCGACGTGGCCGCTCGAGTTCCCGAGCCCATTCGCATGCAACCGGGACTTCGACAGCAGCAGCAGGCGCGCAGACTCCAGCGTGGACGCCGCCAGCACGACGACCTTTGCGCGAACGGTGTAATCCTTCATCGTCTGCGCATCGATGAAGTGCACGCCGCTCGCTTTGCCGGTTTGCGGATCTACCGTAATCTCGCGCACCACCGCGTTGGTGCGCAAGCTCAAATTCGTCGTGTCCATCGCCGGATAGATCAGGCCAGTCGGCGAGTCAAACGCCGCGTGGATGTCGCATCCGCCTTTGCGTTCGCAGGCGCCGCGCCCGTAGCACCGGCTGCGGTAGAAACTGTTGTGCTTCAGTCCTTCGCTGGTGACGCCGGCGCGGTACTGCGTCAACACGCGACCCATTTTTTGCAGACTTTGTTTCAGGGTCACCTCGGCACAATTCAATTTCTGCGGCCGCTGAAATACGCCGTCGGGAAGATGCGGCAAGTTTTCCGTCACGCCCATGATGCCGAGATACAAATCCACCTTGTCGTAGTAAGGTGCGATGTCGCGGTAGCTGACTGGCCAATCTTCGCCGAAACCGTCGCGACTCTTGGCCTTGAAGTCGTAGTCGGAGAGCCGCAGCGCCAACCTTCCCCAGATATTTGTTTTTCCGCCCAGACATCGTGCGCGCACCCACGCGTAGTTCGTGCCGGTGTACGGATTCTCGCGCTCGTCGACAACAATATTTTTGACATAATCGCTGTTCCCGACATAGCTGCGAAGATGCTGGGCCTTCTCAAAGCCCACGCCGTAGGGCGGATTGCGAATGGTGTATTCGTTGAAGGTCAGCGAATGCGAATCCGGCGGAAGCTCTCCGCGGTAGGCATTTTCGTGAGGCCACTCCATCGAGCGCAATTCCTGCTCGATGGGTAGCTTCTTCCCGGCCTCAAGCAACAACACCTGCAGACCATGACTGGTGAGAACGTGGGCGGCCATGCCGCCGGCCGCGCCCGAGCCGATAATTACCGCGTCGTAAGTTTTGGTGAGATCCGCCTCTGGCTCCGCCACGGAAAAACTCCCCGCAATCCATCAGACCCAGATATCCGGGTTGCGCTCTGCAAGACGCCGACTATAGCAAACGCCTGCGGCGCGCCAAAATCAAAAAAAAAGCGACCGGTCTCCCGCACATCGGGCGCACCCCGTCCGGCGCGTCGCCTGGTGCGGGGCGCCTGGGCCTGCGACCTCTGTCGGGAATCTTTGCACCCGCCAACGGGAGTTGTCCAGTAGCGTTCGCGGTCGCCTGTTCCCTGTGGGGAAAGGCGAACCAGGGTGGATCGAGGGCAACCCGGGAGAGCTGCCCAGTTCCTCGAGCGGATGGTACTCGTGATCCTTTTATATGTTACTCCGGCGATTTTCATCCGCCACGTTGCCATCAAACGCCGGCGCCAGCGCAGCAGCTCTGGAGATGCCGAGGCTCACAGCGCCACAACCGATTGGAGCCAGGCTCGCGCCTCAGGATCACTCGCCCGGAGCGCCGGACCCAGCGGGGAGCCAAGGAAAATCAAGGTTCCCTTACCCACTGGCCTCTTCGACCCCACTGCCAGCGATCCCGCCCAGCCGATTACTTCTCCACGTTTCGCGGACACAGGAATCACCCGAGTGAAGTCCCGGACCATTATGTCGCGCGGCCAAACGTAGCGGACATAGGGGATGGACCGGCGGAGATCGATTGTCTTTCTTCGATTTGGGCTATTGCGGCTGGCAGAGAGACCGTCCTCAGCAAGCTTTCCAGACCACAGATCGACAGGCGGCTCGACCTCAAGCCCGAAGCAACGAAGCAACATCCGCTGGTGCGCGGCAGTCTCGAGGGGGCTTAGAAATCCCGCGCCGGATTCCAGCACAAGGCGAGTCCCTCCTTGCACCAAATCCAGCAGCATACGTCCTATCGCGGGGTCCATCGTCCCAAGGCCTGGAACAATGACTATCCGGCAGCGCCATCGTGAGTCGAGTCTGCCCGCCGCGAGATAATGATACTCATCGGCGAATGCCGCCTGGTAGCCTTCGAGCGATTCGCGCAGAACGCAATGTGGCCTTAGATCCAGAACAACGCAATCGAGCTCTCGAGCAGCAAGGTTATCCAATCCCGTAGCGGGTGATGACCATAGCGTGCCGGCCGATGCGGCCATACCAGAGAGAAAATCTCGGCGCGAGATGTGCATCGAAGCCCCAACCTCTCACAACTTGCCGGAAATCAGACGGTCCATATCAGCCGCCGTATCGTAAAACTGCTGGTCCCGGGCGTAACGGTAGCGCGCCTCCATCTCCGCGATCAACCACCCGTCGTACCGCACTTTCCCGAGCGCGGCGCGGATGGCAGGCCAGTTATTGTCTCCGATGAAAAGACTCGTGTAGACAGTGTCGCAGCATCGTCCTCGCTTTTTCATGACGTCCTTTAGGTGAATGCGCGTAATACGCGGGCCATGAATCTCAATCCATTGCTCGGCGAAGCCCGTGTCGTGGATATTTCCAACGTCAAGATGGATGCCAACGAAAGGACTGCCCACCTCATTGAGGAATGTCCAGAATTCCCTTGGTGTCAGCAGGAAACGTTGTTCCGAATTACAGTTCTCGCAACCGATTTTGACTCGGGCCTTGGCTGCGACCGGCGCAAGTTGCTGCATCGCGTCGAGACAGCGCTGGTAAACCTCGTTGTACGGAACCTCTTCGGTCACCAGCCCAGTCACCACAAGGATGGCGTCGCAACCGAGCAGCTGAGCGGTCTCGAGCTCGCGCTCGACGATGCGAATCGCCTGGGCACGGACGTTGGGATCACGCGCCGAGAGCGGAGTCTTCCAATGAAGGCCGGTCGAAACGTTGGAGACCACCAAACCGGCGTTTTCCACCTTGCGGCGCAACTCCGTCACCTGCGTGTCGGGGGCGTTCATCTGGAACCAGGGGACCTCGCCGAGCCATAGCTCAATGCCGTCGTATCCGGCCTTCTTGACCACTTCGAGCCCCTGCTCGAAACTCCAACCCGTCGGGATCATGTTGTCGCCGATCGATTTTTTCATGGCATCCTCCCGCGCGGACCAGCTGTTTCGTTCGCAATCTGTCGTACGATCATTTCCGGACGAATCTCGTTCTAAAAGCAGCGAATGTCCTCGAGCAGCGCTGCACCCGGAGAATCGGCACGGCCGTTCTCTGCGGCGAGAAGCCACGCTCGGAGACGCCAGACCTTCCGAGGCAGTTCCAAAGCTGACGGCGGGGGCAATTCCCGCAGGTGTGGGAGTCGCCGGAGCCGACCGACGGACGCGCGGTGAGTCGCCGTAACAGCAAACACTATCTGAGCCTTAACCAGCGGAGACCCTGGGTATTAGGACCCTACCACCATCTCACAAAAGAGGCGCTGCGATGGCAGGATTAACACATCGTAAGTTTCGAGCAGCCACGCTGCCTGCAAGCGGCCGAGAAGAGAGCCGCACTGCATCCCGGGCCGCGTCTTTTGCGTTACGCGGTTGCCATTGGCATGACTGCAACACCCGTCAATTGTGGAGAATTCTAGTGGGCACTTTCAGAAATGCACGCGACGCAAAACGGTTCTTTCTCACGGAACCCGAGTATAACCAGGCGGCCGTCGCAAGGCGACGAGCATCCCCAAACTCGATGGAGTCACCAAGAGTTACATCCAATGCCTTGGCACCTGGACACGGCGCACTGGTCTTGCCCCTGAGATCGGCCGTCGACGACCCCAATGCTTCGAGGCTGTCGCTGGGGATCATTGCGGCCTGGTTCTCTGCGGACTCCGATACCGATGATGCCGGGAGCACCGGCCACTTCGTTCGCCGGCACTTTGCCCGGCGTTGTTGCGATTGGCGGCTCTGGCGTCCAGGGTATGGGGGCGCGGCTGCTTTTGCCTGGACGCCATCGAGCGAGGGCTGGTTAGCGGCGGATTAGTTGCTCCCGGTGGATGAAAGGCGTGCGGTTGCAGCCGGAAGAGCCTTGCTGGCGGTCACGGCGAGGTCGTAGGCATTGTTCGCAGTCTCAATGCGACTGAGAAAACGCTGATCGCCCACGGTCGTAAAGTCGAGCTTGGCCTTGCCATTGGCAGGCTCTTTGGTGATGGCCCGAAGCACGGCGATATTAGCGTGATTTTCCAGACTGCTGAGAAGCAGGATGGTTGGCTCGGAATCGTCGAGGCGAGCGATTCTGTATTCACCTGCGGGAACGGTTTGGCCGGCTACCACGAACTGAAAAGGTATTGTCACCACGATTTGATCCTGGGCCTGAGCGTTCGCCGGAACGATGAGTCCGAAGCCAGCCAGCGCTAAGAGCATAAACAAAAATGGTTTTTTCACACTGCCTCCTTATGTACGTTGCGATGCGGTTGCGGATAAACGACGCTGCGGGCTGGTATTCAGCGTTACGGACCACTGTTGCAACAATCATCCGCAAAACGCATACAACAAAGTTTGACTCTTCGGGTGGCGAAAAGTTCCGCGAATCGAGTACGAAAAGAACTGAGGACACGTATTCAAATTTTTGAGGCAGGCGAAGTGCAACTTTTCCGAGGCAAGCGGCATCGGGCAAGGACAAGAGGTTATCCTTTGAATTGGAAGGAGGGGCCCCACCGCCCACAACTCGCCTGCAAACAGACAACCAGCCAGCACTGCAAGGTACGCTTTGACCTGGAGTCCTCCCTGACGGCATTTTTTTCTGGCATCGTTCTCCCCGCTAAGTCTTCTGACTTTTGGTTGTTGCGTGCGACGAAACGGAGCGGAGCCAACATCAGCTGCTTTCCGTTCGTGAGGAAACTGTAAAGTGATCGGAGCCCGCTTGTGATCTTCCGCGACGGGAACATGGGCAGCTTCCTACTCGTCACGTAAGGCCATGATAGGATCGATGCGTGTCGCCGGTCGCGCCGGAAGCGATGCTGCGAAGACGGCGCTGATCAGATAGACCAGGTCAGGGTACGAAGCAAGCGCAAAGAGCAATTGACTCGCTCGTCGTGGAGCGAGTTGGCGGATTATTTCTTCTTTTCTCTTCAGCTCTTCATCAGCTTAATCGTGCCGTTGGTCGTTGCGAGCCTTAATTCCCTGCCGCCTCCGCCCACGGTCCCGGAAAGTTCCTTCGAATGGACACTCCCTTGCACGGTAATCGGAAAATCCGCTTGAATCTCGCCATTCGTGGTGGTCGCATCGAGCTTGAATTCCGCCGACGCCGGTAGGGTCACATCCACGCTGCCGTTTGTAGTTTTCAGGTGCAACTCGCCGTTCCACTTCGCACTGCCCATAGACACGCGGATTCCACCGTTGGTGGTTGTGGCTGAAGCCCACTCGCTCGTCGAAACTTCCACATTGCCGTTGGTCGTCGCCGCTTCGACCACGCTTGCCAGGTTGCGGCCCAGTACGTTTCCGTTGGTCGTCAGGGCATTGAAGCGCACGCCCCGCGGCACCTGCACTTCGAAGTTTATCTTTGCGCGATTCCCGTGCCACCTGGTGGATTCGGAGGAGACACCGCCGCGATGGCATCGTCCGGGTGTCTTGTCGTTGGCGTGCACGGCACAAATCGTCACGCCGTCGGAATACTCAACGACTTCGATGAACAATTCGTGGTCGTCATCGTTGCCTCTCCTAAGGCCTTCGACTCGCACTTCGTCGCCCGCAGGGGCGCTCGCCTCAATCTGCCCGTTTCGATTGATTACTTCGAGCGTCTGACCAGCCTTCAAACGTCCCTGCCAATGGAAGTCGTATTCGGTGAATACCGTGTGCTTCTCGGTCTGAGGCCATGCCGGGGCGGCGCCGAGCAGGAAAATCATTGCGAAACAAATGGCTCCGGTTATCCACTTCGGTACGGAGATTTTTATGTCCCTCATGGTCTGTCTCCTTCGGTCCTAAGAGCAATAGGGCGCAACGGTTATCTCTACTTCGTACCAATACGGATTCTAACAGGCTTTAGTTCCCTTTGTGTTTTGCTCCCTAGAAGGCGAGAAAAAAAGCCGGATCGGTGGCGCCGCCCGGTTACCGCTATCGGCGGCGAGATAGGGATGCGTCGAGCCGACTCGGAGTCTGTTGTTGTTTGATTCGACGACGGGCCGCTTTGCGTCGCCAACATCGATCCTCGACACCTGCATTGATACTGGCCCGGCCGAGGAAATCACGAATTGGAACCGTTCGCTCGCTGCTCTCTTGCGAGAGTGAGCCGTTCAAAAAAAAGTTGCATCGCCTTCCTGCTTTGACACATCGAAGGTATGTCGACCGCTTTCGATCGCGAATCATTGGGTGCTTCCTCCTACGAGAAGCAGTTATTTTTCAGCAAGTTAGGTCAGTCAGCGGTACGAGCTTGAAGGCGATCTGTGGATGACTGTCTCGGCCGCAAAACAAGGTAGGTCCAATCGTCTCGAGATGCCGGGCGCCGAAGTGCGTGCCGGCAGCCCCCTGCCCTTTGGGGCGTATCAACATGGGGGAGGAACCAATTTCGCGTTATTCAGCCGTCATGCTACTCGCGTTCTGCTCGAGCTCTATGAAAGCCCGGATGACCGCTCGCCCGCCAGGGTGATCGATTTGGATCCGGCACGGCATCGAACAGGTGACGTCTGGCATGTGTGGGTTCGAGGTATCACCGCTGGGCAACTCTATGGCTTCCGGATCGATGGACCCTACCAGCCGCTAAACGGGCACCGATTCAATGTCCATAAGCTGCTCCTCGATCCATTTGCGACCGCCCTTGTCGGGACCAAGAACTGGGACTTTGAAGCGGCTCGAGGCTACGATTCGTCGAGCGGTCTAAGTGATCTAGGTTTCTCGACTGTGGACAATGCAGGCCGCACGCCGAAGTGCGTGTTGACAGACGCATACTTCGACTGGGAGGGCGACCTGCCGCTCAAGCGTTCCGCCGCTGACACGGTCATTTACGAATTGCATACTCGCGGTTTTACGATCGACCCTAGTTCGCGTGCCGTCCACCCGGGCACCTACCGCGGTTTAACAGAAAAGATCCACTACTTACAAGACTTAGGTGTGACCGCGATTGAGTTGATGCCCGTCCAGGAATTCAGCGAAAACGAATTATCTCGTGTGAATCCGATAAGCAGAGAGCGACTAAGGAATTTTTGGGGCTACAATCCTGCCGCCTTCCTCGCCCCCAAAGAAACTTATGGCACCCAGGGATCGCCTGGAGAGCAGACGCTTGAATTCCGTGAAATGGTCAAGAGTTTTCACCGCGCTGGCATCGAAGTCATTCTGGATATTGTTTTGAACCACACGGGCGAAGGCAACGAACTGGGTCCAACCATCTGCCTCCGTGGCACGGATAATTCGATCTTTTACATGCTCGAGGAGAATGAACGCCGATATTACAAGGATTTCTCTGGGGTTGGTAATACCCTCAACGCGAACCACCCGGTCGTGAGGGATTTCATTATCCACGTGCTCCGTTACTGGGTCATTCTCATGCACGTTGACGGATTTCGCTTCGATCTGGCTTCTGTGCTTGGCCGGGATGAGCATGGCAATCTTCTTGAGAACGCTCCGTTGCTCGAAAGCATTGCGGAAGACCCTATCTTGCGCGATGTCGTGCTCATCGCCGAGGCTTGGGATGCAGGCGGAGCCTACCAAGTGGGAAGTTTCTCCAAAAACCGTTGGGCAGAATGGAATGGCCGCTTTCGGGATGACGTGCGCCGCTTCTGGCTCGGCGAGGCGGGAATGATGGGGCTATTCGCCAGCCGTATCGGCGGGAGCGCGGATCTATACCAAAGATCAGGCAAAGGACCGGAAAACAGCCTCAACTTCGTCACCAGCCATGACGGATTCACACTGAATGATCTGGTCTCCTATAAGCAAAAGCACAATGAGGAGAACGGCGAGTACCAACGCGACGGAACCGATGCCAATTACAGCGACAATTGCGGGGTTGAAGGCCCGAGCAATTCCGCCGATGTTGAAGCCTTGCGAAATCGCCTGATCAAGAATTTTCTCCTCACCCTCTTTATTTCTCGTGGAGTTCCGATGTTGCTGGGTGGAGACGAATTTCGCCGAACGCAACGAGGTAACAATAATGCGTACTGCCAGGATAACGCCGTCAGCTGGGCGGATTGGAGCTTTCTCGAAAAGCACACGGAGATTCATCGCTTCGCCCGGGGAATGATCGCGTTTCGCCGCGCCCATGCTGTGGTGAGAAAACCGGTCTTCTATACCGACGCTGACGTACAATGGTTTGGACCGCAAGGCACAACTCCCGCTTGGGCTGATCCCGAACGAAAGTCGTTTGCGTGTCTGATTTTGGGGCATTCCGAGGCCGACCTATTCCTCATGTTTAATGCCGATACCGCACCGTCCGATTTTTTCATTCCCGCCCCGTCGGGCAATAAGGTCTGGCACCTCGCGGTAGATACTTCACGTCAGGCGCCTGAGGATCTTTACGAACCGGGAGAGGAGCCGTCGATGGGGGATCAGGTTACGTTTCGCGTTGGACCTCGATCGAGTGCCATACTTTTGGCGCGCGGGTAACCGAGAGGAAGCCGGCAAAGTCGCATCCATTTGTCGAAGGCGCCCTTTTTGCGATTTCGGTAAGACGCCGAGGTGAGCAGGTGAAAATCGACCGATCCGCTGGAAAACCAGCGGATCCCTCAATCCTGGTGAATGTCGCGAAGCTGGTTACTTCCTACTATGACGTCCAGCCTGACCTCGCTGACCCAGAGCAACGGGTTGTCTTCGGGACGTGCGGTCATCGTGGCTCCGCTTTCGACGGAGCGTTCAACGCGTGGCACATCCTGGCAATCACCCAGGCCATTTGTGATCACCGCAAGGCGCAGAAGGTTGATGGGCCGCTCTTTCTGGCAATGGACACCCACGCGCTATCGGAACCTGCGTTTTCGAGCGCATTGACGCGCCCGCCACCCCGGAGCAGAAAGCCGCTCCTGAAGAATTATCGCCAAACGATATCCACGTTGCCGAGGTTGCCAGTCAGAAGGTCCAGCAGATTTTGTCCACGGCACCTGGCGACGACAATCCGATCGGCGGAATTAAGGTGATCACAAAGGATGGCTGGTTTGCCGCGAGGCCCTCAGGCACGGAAGAAATCTACAAGATGTATGCACAGGCTTCCTCGGGCCAGATCATCTGCGGCGTATCGAGGATGAAGCCCAGGCCATTGTTCGGACGCGCTCAGGCGTAGCGCTCGTGTAGCTGCAGGTGGCTGAGGTGCCGGGAGGAGTCAGTTTATGGGCAGTCCCGCAATCGGTAGTCGTTCCT
>Ga0182032_10001622_pt1 | contig 10177 bp, 9 predicted proteins | sample tim00Cox00000000_FD_125970 | JGI IMG/M metagenome (GOLD analysis project Ga0182032, IMG submission 125970) | Lab enrichment of tropical soil microbial communities from Luquillo Experimental Forest, Puerto Rico - timezero.00C.oxic.00.000.000 | ecosystem: Environmental > Terrestrial > Soil >... | reverse complement strand
GGCGGGATGGGTCAGCGACTCGGCGGCGTCGATCACGGCCGCTAGCCGACTTCCACGATCAATTCGACTTCCACGGGTGCATCCAGTGGCAGCTCGGCGACGCCGACCGCCGAACGCGCGTGGACGCCGTTATCGCCGAACACCTCCGCGAGCAGGTCCGACGCCCCATTGATGACGCTTGGCTGGCCGCTGAAACCCGGGGCGGAGGCGACGAACCCGATGACCTTGACCACCCGGGTCACTGCGTCGATACCTACCAGGGAGTCCACCGCCGCCAGCGCGTTGAGCGCGCAGATCCGCGCCAACACCTTGCCGTCTTCGGGGCTGACCTCGGCGCCGACCTTGCCCGTTCGCGCCAGGCTTCCGGCTTCCATCGGCAGCTGACCCGAGGTATAGACCAGGTTTCCGGTCCGTACCGCCGGGACGTAAGAGGCCAGCGGCGCGACCACCTGCGGAAGCGCGACACCGAGCTGCCCGAGCCGGGCGGAAGCACTCATCCGGCCCCGCTAGTTGGGTCGCTTCAGATACGCAACGTGTTGCTCGCCAGTGGGTCGCTTCATATACGCAACGTGTTGCTCGCCAGTGGGCCCGGGCAGCACGGCCACCAGCTCCCAGCCATCGGCACCCCACTGATCGAGGATCTGTTTGGTGGCGTGCGTCAGCAGCGGGACCGTGACGTACTCCCACGCGGTCGGTTGGCTCATGACGCGAGCTTATCGGTCGGTTTTGAATGGCTCCGGCCAGCCCAAGGGCCTATCGGCCCTCGGGCTAGCATGCGATGGTGGCAAACACCTCTGGCGGCGGCGGCTCAATCGGCTGGCCGGCGCGCCTGTCGAAGGCTCGCCTGCATTTCGTCACGGGCAAGGGCGGTACGGGCAAGTCGACGGTGGCGGCGGCACTGGCGCTGGCGCTGGCGGCGGGGGGGCGCAAAGTTCTCCTCGTCGAAGTCGAGGGCCGCCAAGGGATTGCGCAACTTTTCGACGTCCCGCCCTTGCCGTATCAGGAGCTCAAGATCGCGACCGCCGAGCGCGGCGGTCAGGTCAACGCGTTGGCGATCGACATCGAAGCCGCGTTCCTGGAATACCTCGACATGTTTTACAACCTCGGCATCGCGGGCCGGGCGATGCGCCGCATCGGCGCAATCGAATTCGCGACGACGATCGCGCCTGGCCTGCGCGACGTGCTGCTCACCGGCAAGATCAAGGAGTCGGTGGTGCGCCTCAACAAGGGGGGCAAGAACCCGGTGTATGACGCGGTCGTCGTCGACGCACCACCAACGGGCCGGATCGCGCGTTTTCTGGATGTCACCAAGGCGGTGTCGGATCTGGCCAAGGGCGGGCCGGTGCACTCCCAAAGCGAGGGTGTGGTGAGGTTGCTGCACTCAGACCAGACCGCCATCCATTTGGTCACTCTGCTGGAAGCGTTGCCGGTGCAGGAAACCCTGGAAGCCATTGATGAACTCGCGGAGATGGAGCTGCCCATCGGCAGTGTGATCGTGAACCGCAATATCCCGTCGTACCTCGAGCCGCACGACTTGGCCAAGGCGGCCGAGGGAGATGTCGACGTCGATTCGTTGCAAGCCGGGCTGAAGATCGCCGGGATCAATCTCGAAGACACCGACTTCGCCGGGCTCTTGACCGAAACCATAGAGCATGCAACGCGTATCACGGCGCGCGCCGAGACCGCGCAACAACTCGACGCGTTGAAGGTGCCGCGGCTGGAACTGCCGGCGATCTCCGATGGCGTCGACCTCGGTAGCCTGTATGAGCTATCGGAATCGCTGGCGCAGCAGGGGGTCCGATGAGCACCGCCCCGAAAACCCTTGATATGGCCGCAATACTGGCCGACACCACCAACCGCGTGATTGTATGTTGCGGCGCCGGTGGGGTCGGCAAGACCACCACCGCTGCGGCAATAGCGCTGCGCGCAGCCGAATATGGCCGTACCGTATGCGTTTTGACGATCGACCCGGCCAAGAGGCTGGCGCAAGCGCTAGGAGTCAGCGACCTCGGCAACACGCCGCAGCGCGTGCCACTCAGTCCCGAAGTTTCCGGCGAACTGCACGCGATGATGCTCGACATGCGACGCACATTCGACGAAATGGTCGTCCAGTACTCCGGACCCGGTCGGGCACAGCAGATTTTGGATAACCAGTTCTATCAGACCGTCGCGACTTCGCTGGCGGGCACGCAAGAGTACATGGCGATGGAGAAGCTCGGTCAGCTGCTGAGCCAGGACCGCTGGGACCTGGTGGTGGTCGACACTCCCCCGTCGCGCAACGCGCTGGATTTCTTGGATGCGCCGAAAAGGCTGGGCAGCTTTATGGATAGCCGGTTGTGGCGGCTGCTGCTCGCGCCTGGCCGAGGCATCGGGCGATTGGTCACCGGCGCAATGGGTTTGGCGATGAAGGCGTTGTCTACGGTGCTCGGCTCGCAGATGCTGGGCGACGCGGCTGCATTCGTGCAATCGCTGGACGCCACATTCGGCGGCTTCCGCGAAAAGGCCGATCGCACCTACGCGCTGCTGAAAAGGCGCGGTACACAATTCGTCGTGGTGTCGGCGGCCGAGCCCGACGCGCTGCGCGAGGCGGCCTTCTTCGTCGATCGGCTGTCGCAGGAAGGCATGCCGCTAGCGGGACTCGTCTTGAACCGCACCCACCCGACGTTGTGTTCCCTGCCGGTCGAGCGCGCGATCGACGGAAGCGAGACGTTGGACGCCAAAGCCGATTCGGACACCGCGTCGCTCGCCAGTGCCGTATTGAAAATTCATGCCGACCGCGCGCAAACCGCCAAGCGGGAAATCAGATTGCTGTCCCGATTCACCGGAGCCCACCAGCACGTGCCGGTAATCGGGGTTCCGTCGCTGCCGTTCGACGTTTCGGATCTGGACGCGCTCCGCGCGCTCGCCGATCAGATCACTTCGGTCGGCGACGATGCCGCCCGCGCAGCGAGCCGCTGAGGAAGGTTGAAGGCTAGGGTCAGCCGATGCTCCGGTTTCGGCGCCTTTCGAAGAAGTCCGACCAGGAAACAACCTCTGGGTGTTGTTTGAGTAGGGCCCTGCGCTGCCGTTCGGTCATGCCACCCCAAACCCCGAACTCGACCTTGTTGTCCAGCGCGTCCGCCCCGCACTCCTGCATCACCGGGCAGTGACGACAGATCACGGCCGCCTTGCGCTGCGCCGCTCCCCGCACAAAGAGTTCATCTGGGTCGGTTGTCCGACACAATGCTTGCGAGACCCAGGCGATCCGCTCTTCCGCGTCGACGCTCCGCAATACCCCCTGTGCAGCCGCGATGTTCGTTCGACGCGCGGCCGGTCGCGATCCTGACACGAGCTGTTCCCTTCCTCCCGGTCGCTGGTTGCGACCGCCCTCCTCGGGTGCAGACCTCCTGCTGCGATCTACGCCACACTGTGCACATCGGTGTTATCTGAATCTCACTGTGTGTCTAAGTTAGGTGGTCAAGTGGCAATTGCGCAACAGTCTGATAACGGTTTTTTTGGGACGGGCGTGCAGTCTTGACGGATAGGATAGGTCCCGCCGTCGTATTGCGCGCCGCATCGCTGTGACCTCTCTGTAACGGAAACGAGAACTTTTCATCGCCCTCGACGATAAATTCGCTGGTGATGCCGGGGGAGGGTCTTTGGTCACATCGTGGCGTGGCCGGGTGGCGCGGGGCGGCTACCCTAGTACGCATGTCAGACCGCCCCCCGGCCGTTCTCACGGTCCTCAAGCTTGCGGGGTGTTGCCTGTTGGCCAGCGTCGTCGCCGCCGCGCTGATGTTCCCGCTGGTGGGTGGGGTGGGGCTGATGTCCAACCGGGCTTCCGAAGTCGTCGCCAACGGCTCCGCCCAGCTTCTCCAGGGTGAGGTGCCGGCGGTGTCGACGATGGTCGACAAAAAGGGCAACGTAATCGCGTGGCTGTACTCGCAGCGCCGCTTCGAGGTAACCACCGACAAGATCGCCAACACCATGAAGCTGGCCATCGTTTCGATTGAGGACAAGCGGTTCGCCGAGCACAACGGGGTGGACTGGAAGGGCACCCTGACCGGGCTGGCCGGCTACGCGTCCGGCGACGTAGACACCCGCGGCGGTTCGACCATCGAACAGCAGTACGTGAAGAACTACCAACTGCTGGTAACCGCTCAAACCGATGCAGAAAAGCGCGCGGCCGTCGAAACCACCCCGGCGCGCAAGCTGCGCGAGATCCGGATGGCCCTCACGCTGGACAAAACCTTCAGCAAGCCCGAGATCTTGACCCGGTACCTGAACCTGGTGTCGTTCGGCAACAACTCATTCGGGGTGCAGGACGCGGCGCAAACCTATTTCGGCATCAACGCGTCCGACCTGAACTGGCAGCAAGCGGCGCTGCTGGCCGGCATGGTGCAGTCCACCAGCACGCTCAACCCCTACACGAACCCGGACGGCGCCCTGGCCCGGCGGAACCTGGTCCTGGACACCATGATCGAGAACCTGCCCGATAAGGCCGACGAACTGCGCGCCGCCAAGGAAACGCCACTGGGGATATTGCCGCAGCCCAATGAGCTCCCCCGCGGCTGCATCGCGGCGGGCGACCGCGCCTTCTTTTGCGACTACGTCCAGGAGTACCTGTCCCGCGCGGGAATCAGTAAGGAACAGGTGGCCAGGGGCGGCTACCTGATCCGCACCACGTTGGACCCGGACGTGCAGATCCCGGTCAAGGCGGCTATCGACAAGTTCGCCAGCCCGAACCTGGCGGGCATCTCGAGCGTGATGAGCGTGATCGAGCCGGGGAAGACCTCTCACCACGTGATGGCGATGGCCAGCAACCGCACTTATGGGCTCAACCTCGACGCCGGCGAAACGATGCGGCCGCAGCCGTTCTCCTTGGTCGGTGACGGTGCGGGGTCCGTCTTCAAGCTCTTCACCACGGCCGCCGCGCTGGACATGGGCATGGGTATCAACGCCACGCTCGAAGCCCCGGGCCGCTTCCAGACCAAAGGCTTCGGAAGCGGCGGGGCCAAGGGCTGCCCCAAGGACACCTGGTGTGTGGTCAACGACGGTAACTACCGCGGCTCGATGAATGTGACCGAGGCGCTGGCCCAGTCGCCCAACACCGCGTTCGCCAAGCTGATCACCCAGATCGGGGTCGCGCGCGCGGTGGACATGGCCATCAAGCTCGGACTTCGGTCCTACGCCGACCCCGGCACCGCACGCGACTACAACCCGGACAGCAACGAGAGCCTGGCCGACTTCGTCAAACGGCAGAACATTGGCTCGTTCACGCTCGGCCCGATCGAGGTGAACGCGCTGGAGCTGTCCAATGTCGCGGCCACCCTGGCCTCCGGCGGGGTGTGGTGCCCGCCGAGCCCGATCGAGAAGCTGATCGACCGCAACGGCAATGAAGTCTCGGTGACCACCGACACCTGCGATCAGGTGGTGCCCGAGGGTTTGGCGAACACGCTGGCCAACGCGATGAGCAAGGACTCGACGGGCGGCACGGCCGCGGGTGCGGCCGGTGCGGCCGGCTGGAGCCTGCCGATGTCGGGCAAGACCGGCACCAGCGAGGCGCACAGATCCTCCGGTTTTGTGGGCTTCACCAGCCACTACGCGGCGGCGAACTACATCTACGACGACTCACCCAACCCGACGGACTTGTGCTCCTCCCCGCTGCGTCACTGCGGCTCCGGTGACCTGTACGGCGGCAACGAGCCGGCGCGCACCTGGTTCACCGCGATGAAGCCGATCGCCACCACCTTTGGTGATGTGAAGTTGCCGCCCACCGACCCCCGCTACGTCGAAGGGTCGCCCGCTTCGCGGGTGCCCAGCGTCGCCGGCCTGGATCTGGATGCGGCGCGTCAGCGCATCAAGGAGGCGGGCTTCCAGGTTGCCGACCAAACCAACTCCGTCAACAGCAGCGCCAAGTTGGGAGAGGTGGTCGGAACGTCACCCAGCGGCCAAACGATCCCGGGCTCGATCATCACGATCCAGGTCAGCAATGGCATCCCACCGCCACCTCCTCCGCCGCCGGAAGGTTTGCCGGTGCCGATCGGATCGCAGGTGGTGGAAATCCCCGGTTTGCCGCCGATCACCATTCCGCTGCTGGCACCTCCCCCACCGCCGGGGCAGCCGCCTCCTTAAGACCCCGTGGCGCAGCCGCGCCTCCTTAAGACCCCGTGGCGCAGCCGCGCCTCCTTAAGACCCCGTGGCGCAGCCGCCTCCGTAGACATTGTGGCGCAAGCGATACGCTGCCAGTCCGCAACCGGCAGTAGGCTGCCTGCATGGCTGATGTTTTGCCCGTCCTGATCCGCACCGGCGCCGCTGCGCTCGGCTCGGCCGTCGCCGGCATCGGTTACGCCTCGATCGTCGAGCGCAACGCGTTTATCTTGCGAGAGATCACGATGCCCGTCTTGACGCCGGGCTCCACACCACTGAGGGTCCTGCATATCAGCGATATCCACATGCTGCCCAACCAGCGCCGGAAGCAGGCCTGGCTGCGCGAACTGGCCAGCTGGGAGCCCGACTTGGTCGTCAACACCGGCGACAACCTGGCGCACCCCAAGGCGGTGCCCGCGGTCGTACAGACCCTCGGCGACCTGCTGTCGCGGCCGGGCGTGTTCGTCTTCGGCAGCAACGACTACTTCGGCCCGCGCCTGAAGAACCCGTGGAACTACCTGACCAACCCGACTCACCGGGTACGCGGTGAACCGCTGCCCTGGCAGGATTTGCGGGCGGCGTTCACCGAGCGCGGCTGGCTCGACCTGACCCATACCCGCCGCGAGTTCGAGGTGGCCGGCCTGCACGTCGCGGCCGCCGGCGTGGACGACCCGCACATCGACCGGGACCGCTACGACACGATCGCGGGCCCGGCCAGCCCGGCGGCGAACCTGCGGCTGGGGCTGACCCATTCCCCGGAGCCGCGGGTACTCGATCGCTTCGCCGCCGACGGCTACCAGCTGGTGATGGCCGGCCACACCCACGGCGGGCAGCTATGCTTGCCGTTCTACGGCGCCCTGGTGACGAACTGCGGCCTGGACCGGTCCCGGGCCAAGGGACCGTCGCGTTGGGGCGCGAACATGCAGTTGCACGTGTCCGCCGGGATCGGCACCTCTCCCTTTGCCCCCGTGCGATTCTGCTGCAGGCCCGAGGCGACCATGCTGACGTTGATCGCCACCCCGATGGGCGACCGGGATACGACCAGCGACCTGAGCCGTTCGCAGCCAACCGCTTCGGTGCGTTGAGCGATCTGGCCCAGATCGCGACGCGCAGCCTGCCACGCAGCTGGACTGACAACGCGATCCGGCTGATCCAGGCCGACGCGCGTCGCAGCGCCGACACCCACTTGGTCCGGTACCCACTGCCGTCGGCCTGGTGCGCGGCCGGCCCAGATGCTCAAGTCGCGCTGTACCTCAAAGACGAGACCACCCATATCACCGGCAGCCTCAAGCACCGGCTGGCGCGCTCGTTGTTCCTGTACGCGCTGTGCAACGGGTGGATCGGCGAGGGCACCACGGTCGTCGAGGCATCGTCGGGTTCGACGGCGGTGTCGGAGGCCTACTTCGCTGCCCTGCTGGGGCTGCCGTTCGTCGCGGTGATGCCGGCGGCTACCAGCTCCGCCAAGGTCGCGCTGATCGAATCACAAGGCGGCCGTTGCCATTTCGTGGCGGACTCGAGTCAGGTGTACGCCGAGGCCGAGCGCGTTGCCCGAGAGACCGGCGGGCACTACCTGGATCAGTTCACCAACGCCGAACGCGCCACCGACTGGCGAGGCAACAACAACATCGCCGAGTCGATCTACGAGCAGATGTGCGACGAGAAGTACCCCGTGCCGGAATGGATCGTGGTCGGCGCGGGCACCGGCGGAACCAGTGCGACGATCGGTCGCTACATCCGCTACCGACGGCACGCGACCCGGCTGTGCGTCGTCGACCCGGAGAACTCCGCGTTTTTTCCCGCCTACGCCGAAGACCGATACGACATCGTGATGCCCAAGTCGTCTCGCATCGAGGGCATCGGCCGGCCGCGGGTCGAGCCGTCCTTTCTGCCCGGCGTGGTCGACCGCATGGTCGCGGTGCCCGACGCGGCGTCCATCGCCGCCGCGCGCCACGTCAGTGCCGTCCTAGGACGCCGGGTGGGGCCGTCGACGGGCACCAACCTGTGGGGCGCCTTCGGCCTGCTCGCCGAGATGGTCGCCGACGGCCGCAGCGGGTCGGTGGTGACGCTGCTCGCCGACAGCGGCGACCGTTACGCCGACACCTACTTCAGCGACGAGTGGGTCAGCGCCCAGGGGCTCGATCCAACCGGCCACGCCGAAGCGCTGGTCGAATTCGAGCGCTCCTGCCGGTGGACCTAGCCCTCAGCCTGCGGTTTGGCCACCCAATGGGCCGGTGCGATAGGCTGTCGTGGCTTTAATCGGGGTGTGGCGCAGCTTGGTAGCGCGCTTCGTTCGGGACGAAGAGGTCGTGGGTTCGAATCCCGCCACCCCGACCAGGAAAATGACTGGTAGAAGACTTGAAGAGTTTGCTCTAGCGTACCGGGTACGTTTTCGCCCGCGGATTTACTGTCAGCGCTGGCAGTTGACGGCTGTTTGAGCGCCGCCCTGCGGGCCTTGGTCAGAACTTCAGCTAGGGCATCAAGGTCCGTGTCGAACAGGTCCGCGTAGACCTTCAGCGTCATGCTCGGGTCCTCATGGCCCAACATCCGCGCCAGTGCTAGAACATTGCCCCCGGCAGACACCACCAGCGATGCGGCCGTGTGCCTCAGATCGTGCGGCGTGACCTTCGGGAAGCCCTTGAGTGAGTCCCTGGCGGGGTTGAACACCCGCGGTCGCCAAAGCGATACCCGCAACACGCCGCCCCCGGGGGCGCTGAACACCAGATCGTCGCCACCTTTGCTAAGCATCAGCGCCGAGAGGTCGTCAGCAACGAAGTCGGGGAAGGGCACCGACCTTCTCTCATAGTCTTTCAGGGCTTTCCAGATAAGCCGACCATCGGCTTCAGCGACAGTGCGGTCTATGTCTAAGCGCCTCCGGCCGAGGCCTACAGCTCCTGTAGAGAGAGCTGCCATCTCGCCCCACCGTAGGGGCCGGTATAGGCCAGGAAGCGGACGACCGCGCCATCGGCCCCACAAGCCCCGGCTAAGGTATCCACCTGCTTATGGGATAGTCGGAATGCCTTTGCCGGCTTCGGTGAGATCCGCTAGCCACGCTTTAACGTCCGGCGGTTGAACCTTTGTCACCTGCTCGCCGCCCCAGCGATCCTCTACGTGGGTGCGCCAGGTGTGCTGTCTGGTGGCGCGTGTCGTCTCGGCGATGTGCGCCCTGCGTATCCAGCGCAAATACTGCTGCGCCACCGTCCACTCACCCTTGACCTCGGGCGCTACGTCAGCGCCGCCACGGGTCACATCCTTTAACCAGTCGACCGCTTCACTCTTGAGCCGGAACCTTCTGGTGTGTTCGTCGCCGCTGCTGTCGACGTAGCGGGCACGCCACTGCTTGCCCTTCCCGTAGAGCTTCGTTCTATGCGGAACGTACTCATTCTTTCCCAGGGCGAGTTTGACCGCCTCGTGGCGTTTGTCCGCGATGAGGCCCGATTGCAGGTCTTCCCAATGGCCCCGAAACAGCCCCTGGAAGCGCTTCCGTGACGCGGTGTTGGCGACGCTTCGGGCGTCAGCGCAGGGAATGTGGTGACGCCGGAACGCTCACTCATTAGTCCCTCGGCATGTCAGGGTCGATGTGCCAGATCCAGTTGCCGGCGAGGGGCCTGTCGAACGCAAGAGCACCGAGGGGAGCGATGGCGAAGATAGAGATCAACGCCCATATCGTTGTAGCCATGCTTTTGATGGTTCGCCGCCCAACCGGCGTTCAGTAGCGGGCTTGATGTTGTGGGGTTACAAAACTCCGTTGTGTCGTCCTTAGCTACGCCAGCGGACCGCGCCTCCTTAACCGAACGCTATCTGTGCGCCATGCTGCAATTTATTTGACCTCTGTTGAACGGGCTCGCAGTGGGATGAGACGATCGCGCCATGGCGTACCACCAGGTTGCCCAGGCTCTGGAGTTGGTCCGTGCGTTGCGCCATCAACTGCACGAGATGACCAGCCAGTTGGTTTGGGTGGAACGCCAAGATGTCACCGGCAGGAACGGCCGGGCTTGCGCGATGCGGATGGAAGCAGCCGCGTTGCGCCGTGACAGCCAAGAGGCACAGG
>Ga0182032_10001619_pt1 | contig 10180 bp, 4 predicted proteins | sample tim00Cox00000000_FD_125970 | JGI IMG/M metagenome (GOLD analysis project Ga0182032, IMG submission 125970) | Lab enrichment of tropical soil microbial communities from Luquillo Experimental Forest, Puerto Rico - timezero.00C.oxic.00.000.000 | ecosystem: Environmental > Terrestrial > Soil >... | reverse complement strand
TCGATCCGCTGAACGCCAACGGTCTTGGCACGAATATCACATTGCAGTCCAAGCCTGCGATGGTCAGCGCGATCAAATACGTGCAATCGCAGGGCGGCGTCCTGATGTGCCATGGCTACACCCACCAATACGATTCGGTGGCAAACCCGTATTCCGGTGCTACCGGCGATGATTGCGAATTTTACCGAATAACAATGAATTCCGATAATAGTTTGAATTTCCAAGGACCGGTGGCGGAGGATTCCCTTTCGTGGGCGCAAGCTCGTTTTACGGCAGCACAGACGCTCTACAAGAATGCAGGCTTCGCGATGCCGCCATTCATCACCTTTCCCTCTTATGCCGCTTCGGCAGCCGACTACCAGGCCGCGAATGGATTTTTTACGACCGCCTCCGAAAGAAGGCTTTACTTCACCGGCCTGCTCTCCGGTCAGCCGATAAACTATGGGCAGGTGGCAGGCCAATATATGCCCTACACGGTTCGCGACGTATATGGCATGAAGGTATTGGCAGATACCTTGGGTGGGATCGAGCCACAGCCGTATTTTTCATACCCGGCGCGGCTGCCCGCCGACATCGTCGCCGACGCGCAGCGGAACCTGGTCGTACGCGACGGGTGGGCGAGTTTCTTCTATCACACCTACGACAGCATCACCTATTTGCGGCAGACGGTAACCGGGCTGAAAAACCTCGGCTATACTTTCGTATCGCCAACCGCTGCTTAGGCGCATCCGTCCTCAAACCTGCGCGGCGGGCGAACCTGCTGGAGCAGATGATCGATGACCGGCGCGAGTGCCGGCCATCGATGTGCCGGCGCGGATAGACGCAATGCGGATCAGTCGTTCGAAAATTGACACTGAAGCTCGGGTGTGTTCGTGAGCTCGGCCGATCTTAGTGCTTTCGGTCTGCTGACATTACAGGCCGGTTTTGTCCTGATGATGATCGTTTATTTCATCTCGGGACTGGATGACCTGCTTTTCGATCTGCTGTTCTTTGTAAGCAAGGCAGTACAACGGTGCGGTCGCAATTCGCGGCACCGCCTGCCCACTCTCGAGGAGATGGCGGAGAAGCCCGAGCAACCATTTGCGCTGATGTTTCCCGCTTGGCAGGAATCTTCGGTCATTCGGCGCGCGTTGCTGAACACAATACGCAGTATCGATTACCGTAACTTTCATATTTTTGTAGGTACCTATGTGAACGACCCCGAGACGCAGCGCGAGGTCGAGGAGGTGATGCGGGAACACGCCAACGTTACCCAGTTGATTGTTCTGCATCCTGGTCCGACCTGCAAAGCCGACTGCCTCAACTGGATCGTCAGAGGAATCCGAGATTACCAGGCGCAGCACAGCGTCCGCTTTGCCGGCGTGATTTTGCACGACGCCGAGGACGTCGTCGATACGTTGAGCCTAAAGCTCTTCAATTGTCTAATGCCTGAATGGGATCTCGTGCAGATCCCGGTCATCTCGCTAAGGCGGCCGTGGTGGAGCTTGATCGGCGGTCACTATATGGACGAATTTGCCGAGGCGCATTGCAAGGAACTCCACGTTCGAGAGTGGTTTGCCGGCATCGTACCGGGGGCGGGGGTGGGAACCGGTTACTCGATGCGGGCGCTCGATGCCGCGGCCGCTGCTGATGGCGGCAGCTTTTCAACCGACAGCCTCACTGAGGACCACGAGTTTTCGTTTCGCGTCCATCAACTCGGCCTCAAGCAAACCTTTGTGCGTTATCCGATCGAGCGGAGGATGGCGCGTCGCTCGCTTTTGCGTCGTGAACCGCGACTGGCCAGGCAACGCGATTTCATCACCACCCGCGAGTTCTTCCCACACCTCTTCTGGGCTTCGGTCCGACAGAAGAGCCGATGGGTGATCGGTATTGCACTGCAGGGTTGGAAAAAGTTTTCCTGGCGCGGCAACTGGCGGGTTCGTTATCTCTACCTTCGCGACCGCAAAGCATTGTTTACGCAGCAATTCATGGTCCTAGGCTATATCGTCGCGCTCGGACTGATAGGCCTGCAGGTCTCGGCGGCGCTGTTTCCGGAGCACTACATATTTGCGCCACCGTTTGAGGATGACAGCGCGCTCTGGGATCTTTTCTACATCAATATCGGATTGTTCGTTAACCGGCTCGCCCATCGTCACTTCTGGACTTGCCGAATTTACGGGTGGTCACAACTCCCGCTCGTTCTTCCCCGCTATCTTGTCGCGAACGTCGTCAACTATTTCGCCGTCACGCGTGCGACCTGGCAGTATCTGAAACATCTGAAGACAGGCGAGCGGATCGGCTGGGACAAGACCGCGCACAGCTTCCCCAGCGAAGAATTGCTCGCGATTTACCGGCGCAAGCTCGGCGATATTTTGATCGAGCGCGGCCTTGTTACAAAAGAGCAGCTGGATCGGGGACTGGCCGCCCAAGCTACGACAGGGCGGCCGTTGGGCTCAGCCATTGTCGATCTCGGTGCGCTCGACGAGGATGCACTTATCGAGGTCCTGTGCGATCAGCTACATCTGTCCCGCGCGCACGCGCTCGACCCTTACCAAATTCCACTGAGCCTATTGCGTCGCCTGCCGGAACACTGTGCCAAGGCGCTGTCGGTCTTTCCTGTCGAGGAAAAACAGGATGGGATGGTTGTGCTCGCCTGCGCCGTGGTTCCGGAGCGTCGTGGTATCCAAGAGCTGGAGGGAGCGTTGGGAGCGTCGGTCGAGTTTCGCCTGGCACGGCGTGCCGAGGTCGCTCTGGCGTTGCGTCACGGCTACGCACGGCTCAAGACTGCTAGCGCCCGCAAAATCCCCTTCTCTCCGACCGGACACCGGTTGGTCGAATACAGGCCACTTGGTGAGCTACTTATCGATATGCGGGCGATTAGCTATCCGGACCTCCTAAATGCCGTTTCGCAGGCTGCCAGATCCGAGATCCGTCTAGGTGAGTATTTGGTGGCCGAGGGCATCGTCCGGCCCGACCAGGTCGAGGAAGCGTTGGCGCGCCAGCGGGCCGGAGAATATTGGTCGACCGAGCCGGTCACGCTAACGCCACTGACAGCGAGCGACAAACGCGATCCGGCTCTGGCCGAAGATGTCACCACCAATGTTTAAGGAACGTCCGGTCACGGATGCGTCGGGATCGACGGCATAGACCCAGCTGGAAGCGTCGTCGGTGATGGACCACGCGTCTCCTATCGAGTTGGGTGCTGAACGGGCCCCATAGGAAGCTGAACAAGGCATCGATGGTGGGCTTCTTCGTGGCGAATTCCACGTAAGTGTTGGCTTGCCGCTAAACATGAAGAATTTGGTGAGCTTGAGTTTAAGAAAAAAGTAACCCAACCTGCCCACGCTGTGAGGGTCGCAGTATCTAATGCAAGTTTCGGAAAATGCAAGATACTCCTATCCAAACACAGCGGCGCATCGTCTTTCGACTGACCAAACGGCGAAACTCGAGATCTGCGGCTGCATGGTGTCGAATAGCAATATTATTGCTTGCCGTCTGGTTAAGTGCGCCGACTCATCAAGCTGTGTCGGGCGAAGCTACGGAACCCGCAGCTGCGCCCGTTTCGAACAGCGCTGGAACAGCGGGCGACACCGATACGTATTTGGCTCATTTGCGCAACCGGTTGCGGGAGGGCTGGTTGCAGCGCGAATTCCAGCGTCAGCGCTCGTTTCCCGCCTTTGCGCGCAGCCAACAACTCGTGGCCAAAGGACAGTACGAAGAGGCGTTTGAGGAGCTGGAGAGATATCTCGCATCCGATCCCGACGATCTGGTCATCCAATTTGAATATCTCGTTCTCGCCAGCGACCTGAAACGTTATCGTGCGGCAGTCGGGTCGGCCGACCGGATTCTCGCCGCCGTTCCCGACTTTGCACCAGCCTTATTCTACCGCGGGCTCGCTCGGATAGGCTTGGGCGAGAACCAAGAGGCCCTGCCGGATCTTGCCGCCGCGGCCCGCAGCGATACGCTCACGCTTGCCGATAGCCGATATGCGAAACGTGCCTTGGCGATGGCGGCGGTAGCCAGCCCCGCGCCGGCGGACGCGCTCGCGCTCTTGGACCGTGAAGAAGCCCGCTCGGGCGCGGACGGTGGGCTATCGGTGGCCAAAGGTCAGCTCTTGGAACATCTCGGGCGCAACGCTGAGGCGAAGGCGGCCTATGATGAAGCGGTCGAGCGAACGAGCGACAATGAGCAGAAACGGACGGGTTTGGTGTTTGGCGCCGAGCTCGCTTTGAGGACGGGGGACGCGGCCGGCGGCCTGTCTCGCGCCGAAGCTGCGTGGAAACTGGCGCCGGGAAATCCGGAGGTGGCGACTGTACTGGCAGAGGCCGCGTCCAGGCTCGGGCGGACCGATCTGGTGGAGAGCGCGAAGCGTGAGACCAGGGCGGGTAGCAGCTCGGACCGAGGGATCTACGAATCGCTCGCCAACGCGTTGTTTCGCGTCGGCCGTTATGACCAGGCCGCGACGGATTTCGAAAAGCTGGCGGAGACGGCGGCCATCCCGGTCGACGAGTATCGCCTCCGTCGCGCGGCCGGATTTGCCGCGCAAGCGGCTAAGGATGCTTCGCGTGCATTCGCCGACTTGCAGCGCGCCGCCACGATCAACCCCATACCGGAAGCGCTTTCGGCGGCCGCCGAGGCATCCCTTCAGGCGGGCCATTTGGATGTTGCGGCGGCCGACCTGGCACGGCTGGCCGATGCGAGCGAGGGGAAAGAGCGGGATCACGCGCTGGAGCGTCTCAGCGTCGTCGAGGAGCAGCGAGAGCGTTTCCAAGAGGCGCTCGCGGCGCTGGACCGGATCCCGGCCGATCAGCGAAACGCGAACCTTGAGCGCCGATCGGCATTCCTGGCCGCCAAGATTGGCAATCTCGACGCTACCGTCAGATACGCCCAGCGTGTCGCGGAGCAGGAACCAACCCAAGCGAATTTTCGCGCATTGGGGGAGGCCCAGCTCGCGGCTGGGCATCCGGATGAGGCGGTTGAGTCGTTTCAACGGGCGCTCGATCTTCAGCCCGGAAACGATTCGAGCCTCCGTGAGATGCTCGCCAACTCACTCGCCCTGGTGGGCCAGCCGTCACGCGCTGCCGCGGAATTCGAGACCTTGGCAACCGCCGCCGAAGCTCCCGCCGATAAGAACCGCCTGGAATTAGCCGCCGGTTTTGCCGCGGTCGAGGCCGGCGATGCGCCGCGCGCGCTCGCAGCGTTCCGACGAGCAGTCAAAGCCGACGCGAACCCAAAATCACTCGAAGCCGCAGCCGAGATCGCGCTTCAGGTTGGTCAACTCGCGGAAGCCTCCGAATATCTCGAACGCCTCGCGGCTGCCGGCGCTGGTGATATCGACGCGCGAGTTCGACAGCTTGAGCGTCTCAGTTTTCTTTACGAAAAGATGGGCAGCGCCAAAAAGGCATTGGAGGCACTTGCGAGACTTCCCAAGCCGACGCAAGGCAACCCCAAAATTCTGCGACGAGAGGCGGTGCTGACGCAGCAGCTGGGCGATCGCCATGCGATGCTCGGCTATTTGCGCGAGCTCGCGACCGCCGAACCAAGCGAAGCCAATCTTGCCGTTCTTGCCGACGCCGAGATCGGAGCGGGTCAGAGCACCGCCGCCGCGGCGACCCTCGAAGCACTCCTGGCGATCCGCGGCTTGTCCGCCGACAGAAGAGCCAATGTCCTCGAGCGCCTGGGTAATATCGAGATCTCGCGCGGCAATACGAGACGAGCGCAGACCCTTTTTGTCGAAGCCTACCACCTGTCTCCCGCTCATCCGTCGGAGTGGCTCGCGCAAGCGGCGCAAAGCGCGATGCAGGCGAAGGATTGGCAGGAGGCAGCGCAGTGGTATCGGACACTCGCTGAAAACGAGCGGATTTCGCATAAGGCCCGTGCGGAATACGGCGCCAGGCTGGGTGTTGCGCTCACAAGCCTGGGGCAAGACCAAGAGGCGCTTGCTGCCTATGACGCCGCCATCAAGTTTGGCGGTGCTACCCCATCACTCTATGAGAATCGGGGTGTCACAGTCATGCGGCTCGGGCGTGCCGCAGCGGCGGTATCGGATCTCCGCGCGGCATACGATATTGCTCCGCGGGCGGATCTTGCTCTGTCGCTGGGCTATGCCTATCAGGCCGCCCATCAGCCGGGATTAGCTATTGTCTTTCTGCGGCGGGCGCTGACCGCGCCGCAAGCTTTAACGCCGGCGCAGAGGCAGCAGGCCAGCGCCGCGTTGGGCTACGCCTATTCCGATACCGAACAGCACGACAAGGCTGCAGGTTGCTTTGAGACAGCGCTTGGAATATTACCGAGCTCAACTGTTTCGCGCAGCTGTGGCAGCCGTAATGAAACTGCAGCGATACAATGAGCAGTCGAGAAGCCATTCAGCTGTTCCCACGAGGGTTGGACCAACAGAGGTTTTGCGGCACCACCCCTCGGCATCACGAACCAGGGATAGCCGCCGGGGATGTACTTGCACCCCGCACGGGCTTACCGCACGGGCTTTCGTCGCGGCGCTGTTGTTCTTGTTTCCCACAGGGATTCTCACAGCACCTGCGGCAGCACCGACCTCACCGAGCAGCGCCGGACAAACCGGCGGGGCGTTTAGCAATGTCGAGAAATTACGGCTGATGCTCGCTCTCGCCCGAAGTTACCGCCTGACGGAGCAACCTCAAAGGGCGCTCGACACGCTCGCACCGTTGAGCGCCGGGCCGTGGCCGTCGGCGGCGCTTGAAGCCGAATACCATGACGAGGTTGCGCGCAGTGAGGAAGCTCTGGGTCGGACGAGTCCGGCACGAGAGGAGCTAGAGAAGGCGGTCGCGCTCGATCCGACGGCTGACAGACGGTTCCGGCTCAGCCAATTGGCGGAGCGTCTCGGCGACCGCGAAGAAGCCCAAACCCAGCTTGAGGCGGCCGTTGCTGCTGAGCCGGGAAATATGGAATACAAGGCGGCGCTCGCCTACACATTACGGAACCATGGCGACCTCGTCGGCGCGGCGCAGCTGTTCTCAAGCGTGCTCGCAGCGGAGCCCAATCGTTACGCGCTCCATGAAGATCTGGGGTACACCTATCTCGGTCTGGGAGAAAATGACAAAGCGATCGACCAGTTCAAATGGACGATCGACAATCAGCAACTTTATCCCGCCGAGACCCCGGAAGAGCGTGAGGCCACCGCCCGCACGATCGAAGGACTGCGCCGGACCATCAATGCCGTCGAGCCTCACTGGACGGCATACGGCTACACGAACCTCTGCCTTGCCGGACATTATTGCGAACGGCGAACCCGCAATCTCGAGAGCCTTATCAGTACTAACCAGGGTGGCCTCGAATTAGATTATCAGCCACCCGAGATTGGCTATGTTGACGGCCGGATCCTTCAGGGATTTGCGCGCACGTTCTTCAGTTACGCCCCCGGTACAATTAGCCCGGAGGGCGACACCTTTCAGGGAGGTGTCGGGATCCATTACAAGCCTCTGCGTGACTATAATTTGGTCGTATCGGGTGAGCGGCTGATAAAGTTCGGCGCCAATGCGATCAACAACTGGGAGGGGAGGATCTCGTTTTCCACCAGCACCGGCTACGAGATCGATCCTGTCACATCCCAGTCATGGTACAGCTTATTGTATCTCGATTTCGCCGGCACCCCGGAGTCGCCGCATCAAATCCTCACATACGTCGATGGACGTGGGGGTTGGAATTTCACCGTCGCCGACCGGATGGTCATCTCGCCCTTTGTATATGGCATTTTCCGTGGAAATTACGGGGTTGGAGCGAACACATCAGCAGAGACCGGTCTCGGTGCCTCGCTACGGGGCTTCTTCTACGAAGACAAATACCACGCTCCGCGAGACGCGATAGAACTTTTGCCCCGTCTTGGATACACCGTCTACGATTCGTTGGCGACACCGAGTGTAGTGTTCTCTATTACTCTCGTCGCGAGGTTCTGAGTGAAAAAGATGATCTTGCGCATACGCTATAGCTGCGCAATCCTGATCGTCACTGTGTCGTTCTTAGCGGCGGAGCCGCAGACCGAAGCGGCGTGTCCGGGATTAAAGGGCACGTTTCTCCAGCTGACGGACGCGCAGCTTGCCCGGCCGTCCGAAGAGTGGCGTCGTTTGTTTGACGAGCTTCGGAACATCGGGATCAATACCCTCTTCTTGCAATGGACAGTCATCGATCACAAGCCGCTGTTTCGGACGGCGCGACATGAGACAACGGATAGCACTCCGCTAGCGGCCATTTTGGACCTCGCTGCACGATCGGGGATTCGCGTCTGGTTCGGGCTGGCATTGGATTCGAGCTACTGGGAAGAGATCAAGCAACCGGCGGAGCTTCTCAAACCCTACTTTCGAAGGCGACTGCAAGAGTTGGTCGGGTTCCTTGACGATTTGAACGCGACCGCTGCTGGCGCACCGTTCGCCGGCTGGTATATTCCCGACGAGATCGATGACCGGACGTGGCTCGATCCGACCAAACGCGCCATCCTCCAAAAATATTTGGCGGAAACCGTCACGCTGCTCAAGGCGCGCAGGCCCGGATCGAAGGTGGCGATCTCCGGTTTCAGCAACTCCTTCGCTGATCCGGACCTCCTCGCTTCGTTTTGGACCGATGTCATCCGGGCGTCTGGTATCGACCTGCTTCTGTTTCAGGATGGCGTAGGTGAAGGAAAGGTGGCGTTGAGAGATATCGGATTGTACTACGAGGCCCTTGATCGTGCCGTTCGCGGAGCGGGAGCTCAACTGGGAGCCGTCGTAGAGCTGTTCAACCTGGTGCCGGACGGTCATCGTCTCCCAGCGCCGCTCAATCGTATCCGAGAGCAGATAGCAACCGCGAACCAGTTAACGAGCTTTCCGACAGTTGCCTTTTCTGTGCCAGATTATATGAGCCATCTTGCGGGGCGCCAGGCGGGCGATCTGCTTTCTAACTATCTGTCGATGCAGAAGAGCTGCCGCGGCTAAGATCGTCAGGCACGCGGTATCTGCGTTCCTCTCCGGTTAAAGCCCCGCTCAGTTTGGTCTCATCGTCTCATCGCGCGCCGTCTCTGTGATTGATACGGCACGGTCCCGGTCGCCATCACGCGGGCGTCCTGCTGCAGCGGATAGAACATCAAGGAGCCTCGCGCCCCGGTCATTGCGGCTCTGCGCTCCAGGGGCCTAAGTGTGCCCTGTGGCTTTCATAGCGGCCATAACTAGTGAGCGAAGCGCTGCCCAAATGGACCAGGCAAGTCCAACCGATAAGATGACAATCCCAATGAATGCAGCACCCGCCCACAGCTGCGGTCCAACCCCATTTGCGGATCGGTCAGGGTCCTCCAATTCGCGTTCCGACCAGTGAGAATTACCTCGCCCGATTATGCGCTCGGGTTTGCGTGGTATTCAACCCTCTAATAGCCAGCATACCGCCCGCGTGTCGGAGCTACTTGGGCGAGAGCCCACGAACAGCAAGTTGAACCTGGCGCTGGAACCGACCCGGTACGTGGAGCACATGACATGCCGAGGACGCCATTAATCACATAATCGTAACCTTGGCGCTTAGCTTGCCAAGTCGGTCAACCCATCGAGGCGCTTGCTCCCGCGTTGGACCTCCGGCGGAGGCCTATCCCGGATTTCTCATACCCGGTAGCGGGCGTGAAGGGTTCGCATTGGTGGTTCACAGCAGTTGGTGAGCGGCGCGGCGTGCGCACCGGTGCCAGCGGCAATAGGCACATCACGGATCGGGGTCGGCTCCGGGCCGGGATTGGGCTATGTCAGACAGCGGTTCCGGCGGTCAGTGCGCGGCGGCGGTCAGTCGCGAATGGGCGATGGCGAACTCGTTTCGGTAGGGAAAGGCCGATGCTATCGCGATCTTGATGCGGCGCACGCTGACCCGCACCAGTGCGCCAATCTTGAGCAGCTTGAGGCGGATGGTGCCGCCGGTCGCGTGGGCGAATTGCGTGTGCTTGAGCGCGAGGCGCCGCAATGCGCAGAGCAGCACATATGCCATTGCGGCAAACCATAGCCGCAGCTGATTGGCGCGCATCGTGGCGGCCGAGGTGCGGTCGGCGAACAGGTTGAGCTGACACTCCTTGATGCGGTTCTCCATCTCGCCGCGCGCGCAATAGAGCTTCTCGTAGAGATGACCGGCCCGGTGCTCAGCGCGCGACAGCGAGGTGACGACAAAGCGCGGGTTGGCCCCGCCGCCGGTCCACTCGGCCTTCGCGACAACCCGCCGCTCGCGGCTC
>Ga0182032_10001613_pt1 | contig 10205 bp, 10 predicted proteins | sample tim00Cox00000000_FD_125970 | JGI IMG/M metagenome (GOLD analysis project Ga0182032, IMG submission 125970) | Lab enrichment of tropical soil microbial communities from Luquillo Experimental Forest, Puerto Rico - timezero.00C.oxic.00.000.000 | ecosystem: Environmental > Terrestrial > Soil >... | reverse complement strand
GGTAACAGGGCAAATAACTGTTGGCCGTCTGTAAGATCGGGATAGGGCGTCTCCGAGTCGTCGTAGTGCCTTTGGGGATCGGACTCACGCACCAGAAAACAGCCGTCAAGACCGGCTTTCGAGAGGATTGTGAGCGCAGTATCCTCGGGCATGACGGACACCGCGATAGGCTCGCTTTCATAGCCGAAGATCAATAAATTGCACATCTTCATGCGTAGCTCCTGAAAGATAGGTGCGCCTGGGGGGTACCCCCAGGCAGAACGGGACCCATTAGGTGTGTGTCACTTCCCTGGTGGTATGAGCCTGGCGGCGTTTTTTGGAACGGGTGGGAACGAAGAGATTTTGAGCCCCGCACTTCTCGAAAAAAACGTGGGCGGCATAGAGGGACAACATCAGGAACCGCTGGAGAGTGGAATCTGTCACGCCATCAGGAAGGTCGAGACAAGCGTCAAAGTAGAGCTGAGCCTCAGGCTCGCCTTCCTTGATACGAAGGTAGGTGTTGCCCACACGGCATTGCGCGTTATAGGCGTTGGAAAGCAGCAATGCATGCCCCCATTTCTCCTGGGGCACGGACAGAGCAACTGTGCAGAACAGCCGTAATTTATCGTTGTCCTCGCCCTCGATGAGGTACCAACAGATCATGTCCCCGGGCAGGCCTTCACCCTCAAACAGCGAGTAAATGTCGTCATCGCGGTCGCGGCTATGGTTGAGTTCAACTTCATCCAGGCTGCGCTCTATAAGTGCCTTGGATAGGGTCTGCAGGGCCTCCCCCGTTACGCTCTGCGGGAGTATGTTCGGAGTAGGGGTGAAGGCGTAGCTAAGGACTTCGTCAGTACGATGGCTTCCGAGGGTGGGAATCAATACGACTTCATCTGGCATCGTGTGCCTCCTTGGGGTCAGTCAGAGGCACACCAGGGGGAGATTGCGGATCTGTAACGGTCGGGCTATAGTTCTATAGTTAGCCCGCGCGTAAGCGCAATACGGCCCTGGTGTGCGCTGGTTTATGGATCAGGGTGCCGTTCACGTTGGCAGCGGAGTAGCTCCCTGAGTCCTGAGATGGTGAACGCTGGGGCTGTTATTTTTTTCCTGTTTGAGTCATACCATCACCTCCTCTCTAAGCTCGTGGAATCGCCGCTCCCGCGCCTTAACAACCTCATACTGTAAGCAAGATAGGATGGAGATAGTTGAAGAACGTCTGCACGTAGGCGCGAACACCCTTGAACATGGACAAATCAGGAACCTCATCCTTATATAACCCTTTTAGTTCTTGTAGGTTGTAGAGTTGTTCAAAGCCTGGATCCCATGAAAGAGTGCTAAGGTAGTTTTGCAAATGCTTTTGACGCTCCTGGTCATGTCGTGCCAGAGCCAGCCTGGCTTCGATATAGGCAATGTCTTGCTGCGTTGAGAGTGGACGCCACTTCATAGTCGAAGAATAGTGTTGTGCATCAATCAAATATTGCTCGGCCAGACCATTTTCTTCTAATTGCATATGATACTGGGCTTGTTGCATCGAGGCGAAATACAAGGCGAGGGATGCCAATAGCCCTGTACCACACACATCCGCAACATCATTGGCACGTTGTTGTATTGTATGGATATGGTTGGTAGCCTCCTGTGGCTTACGGGCATCAAGAAGAAGCGTTATAACAGCCTGATGCGAATAGAAAGCCAGAAATGCGGCCGTTTTTTGTTGCTCACCTTTATAGAGTCGGCAGACAAATGCTGCAGCATCGACCCATTGAAGTGCTTGCTTCCATAATTGCCACCGGTGAGGCTTCGCATCCGCATAAAACTGTTGCCTATACAACTCTGCAAGCACAAGTAATCCATGGCATAAGTTGAGGAGGTCACCTCGTTCAAACCACATTTGTAGCACTTGTTGTGCTTTTTCCTCTATTAATGTGAAAGTGCAGTCTTGCATCCACATGCCTACATCGCGTTGCATCTCAACTCCGTAGACGATGAGACGATCTGTCATGAGATTGTGGCCCGCATCATGGTGATTATTTAAAAGCGCCAGTACGTTACAGGCTTCCTGTCCGATGGTAGCAAAGGTACCGAGCAGATCGCTGTTGAGAGGCTCGATCACAGAGAGATTCATCTCGTTTAGTTTGTTGAAGACATATTCATGTATCGGCTGCTTTGAGCTCGGGTACTGCTCATGAAGAGCCTCGTAGCGTTTAAGGGAGGGTGTCAGATGTGGTTTCGTCAACCCGCGAAGGCGACGGAACTGAAAATTCGAGTTCTGCCTCAGGTAGGCATCACGTTTATCTTGGCGAAAATTTTTAACGTATTCGCCCTTCTTCTGCGTTATCGCTTTATTCTGCTTCGGGCCGGATTCACTGTGCAAATCGCAATAGCGCCGTGCGGGAGGGATGATCGGATTAGGACATCTATATTCATCTTCAAGTCCAAGGTTGTATTTATAACGACACCCTTCATCCAAAGAGTCTTGAGATTTGCTTGAATTTTTGGCTTGCATATCCGGTATCCCCACTGCTATGGCTGATCTGCTTGAGTGGTGTATAACCTCCACAACCGCTGTCAGCTATGCTCTCACTGGCAGTTAATCTACCCCCCTAAAGACAGTGCCCGCAATGTCCTTCTTTCATATGGTGAATGCTCTTTCCTGTCACCAACGCTGCGATCTGGAGGTTAAACCTTGCTATGGCAGGAAGTGTTACTCTTGTGTGGGCTCGGGGAACACCTGCGTAGATTGGCGTTGTTCTTACTGTAATCTGCGCTCTTCCTTACGCCTCTTGTGGTAGTTACGATAATACTCACGTCGTTCCCTACTTCGCCTTGCTTCAGCTTCCTTAAATCGCTCAAATCGCTCATCAGGAGTAAGGTTTTCATTGAGCCGGTGCGTCTCTGCGATCTTTTTGCCGATGGCTGCCTTCCGTTCCTCTGCCTCTTGGACTTTGCGCAATTCCTCACGAAGCTCATCTTCAGTCATCGGCGGCGACTGCACCTTTGCAATGAACTGTTGGGTTTCCTGTGCTGAGAGCCCAAACCGCCATGGGTTCGATGTCGTATAGAGGTCAAAAATAAGCTGGTCGCGGGCTTCCCAGTCAGGATAGAGCGAGGCTACTTCGCTTCCAAGCTGCTCTACCTTTTCAATGTGATCATTGCGAAGCGCGAGGTACTCTCGGGAATGTTTGTGTTGATGTAGCACGACTTCGCGCCTCCTGCTCTCATAAAGCTGCGCTCTGCGATCCAAGATATCAAACACTCTTGGTAGCGGCTGGCGCTCCGGGCTACCCTGAGGCTTAGCCTCCTGCTGAACGATCTGATGTGGGCGATACTCCTCCTTAGACATAGTGTGCGCAGGGAGCGCACTTAAACCATTGTTTTTCTAGTGCCTTCTCTCCTCTTTACGGTCACCAGCATACTACTCTATTTAGACCTATAAGTCAAGCTGTATCTCCATAAAAATCAATACAATAGGGTTTCTGAGAATTTCTGGTGCGGTAGCGCTACCCATAACATGCCACGGCCAAGAAAAGGGTACAGGGAAATGAATTGGCACGTGGCATCCCCTATCTCAGGCCCCCCGACGGGTGAAAAGGCCAGCGTAAATCCGAGGCGTATGAGGACAGTAGGCGTTCTCCGGGCAGGAGTCCGGGCTTTAAGCCGCCAGGCTTCGCGAAGCGCTAGCCCGGACTCCTGCCCGCGTACAAGGCAAGGCCTGACGTCGTATCTTCAATAAGCACAACACTTTAGACCCCTGTCAGATAACTTCCGTTGTGCTCTCTGATCGCGTGAGAACGGTGTTCAAACGTGATGCAAAATGTAGATAGCGGTGTCCGATTTGAGTCTACCATTTCCCTACCCGGCGGCTGCGGGATTGCCTGACTCTTTTGTCGTCGTTTTTGTCAAAAATGTGGGTTTTGCCGGTTTTTCACCGATAAGCGAAGAGCCTGACGGAAAGGAAAGAAGAGGCGGTATTTGTTCCCCTGACTCCTGAACGGGCTGAGAGGGTCATAAGAATTTCTGTGCCATTTGAGGCTGATTTATAAAATCTCCTTATATATCCAGCTTGCCAAGGACTCCCCTACCGGGGTTGCATTGCCTCCTGCGATCCCGCAGGTCGGGATCACATCCGGCAACGCTCATATGGGATATCGTGTGGCTTGCGCACGATTAAAATATGGCTTTCCCGCAGTGTGAGGCTTCAGCCGAACCGAAGGGAAAGATGCCTGCGGCAGGCAGTCCACGACTCCCGCTACAGATATATATGTTTCTTCCTGACGATTCGGTGTAGATTATGAGGCAGGAATTAAGAAGGACAGCCAGCAGTACCGTGGAAAGTCTCTGGCTGCCCCATCCCGTTCGAACACACCCCATCGGGAGGGCGCGTTCTATGCGAGCTTCTATTTTACAGCGAATCTTCAATCGTGTACAAGTCAACAAGTCCGAACGCCTCGTGTTAGACGTCATCCTCTCCAAAGCAAATCTGTTTGGCAAGCATGCCAGGGTTGCCCATGAGGTCATCCAGGCGATCACCGGGCTTGCCCGGAGTACGGTCTACGCTGCTATTGCGAGACTTGAGAAGATATGCCACCTGCTGCGGGTTGAGCGCAAGGTGCTCTGGCCGGGGCACAACGCCATAAACGTCTATCACGTGGTCATCCCCTGGCGGGCTGACCCCCTGTATAACGAGCGGAAAACCATGGGATGGGACAAACGGTACAACAAGGGTCCGGGTGCCCCGGACCCAAACACCAAACGAGAGGAAAAATCCCCCCTGTCTCCTGCACAAACGTTCACCAAAATGCCAACGGAGAAGGACGCTTCGAACTGGTTCAAGACCGGATCAGAGCTCTGGTACTTCGCCCAGGGCAAAACACCCCCCGGAATGGACGCCTAAAAAGACAAAAAAGAGGGTAACGAAATAAAATACACGCCGAAGGTGCGTCCAAAAACATATGGCTACCATGACAGGACGGGAGCGGTTCGGAAAATGCCCCGCAAAGGCATTAGGATCGACAGAAATGCGGGAAAAATAGCGAAGACGACCAATCTTGCATTCTTCAAACACATCGCTTGTAAAGGCACTGAGGGCGGTTAATTGTAGTCGTCAGGGTCAATGGGAAAGCGGAGGCCTCCCCCCCTTCCCCATGCGCCGGGAGTCCCGTCCTGGGGAGACGTGGGAAACACAATGTCTGCAACGGGAGGCAGTTCGTTGACCGGGGGCGCCGGAATCGAGCGGCGCTGCTCAAGCAGGGGGAAGTCCCAGTAGGCGATGCTGTCTCCCTGGCCGGGCTTGAGGTTTCTGACAAAGAAAATGACCTTCCTGTCGGCAAGCTCCATCAGCTCCCGTATTGTTAACACGGCGATGGCTGTTTCCGAGCGTCCCTCTGAGGACACCTCCCCCTCCCGTGTCGTCTGGGAGTGGCTGTAGCCGGACATAGAGCCCAGCGTCTCTGAAATGGATTTGGCGGTCATGTAATCCTCGGGGCGGAAAAAGACTTTGGCGCTCAGGTTATTTCTGATGGTGCGCGCTTTGTGCACCCCGTAGAGGCCGTCAAGCTGGGAAAGGTCCTGGAGGGCGACCCACAGGGAGATGTTCCGACCGGCACATGTTGAGGAATAGTGCGGGAGGGAGGGAAAACCAACGGTGCCCGCCTCATCAAGAATCATCAGGACGGGGTGGCAGCCCTGCCCCTTGCGTTTGTCATGGGTGGTATACATATCCTTGGCGAGGGATTCTAAAACAAGCCGCATCAGGGACGCTTTGGCTTCCAGCTCTTCTTCCGGGATACGAAGGTACACCGAGACCGGCCTGTCCCCCGCGATAATATCTTTCCCCGTGAAATCAGAGCCCTGGAAACAGCGGACAACGTCCTCGGTGAGTAAGGGGTACATCCTGGCGCGGGAGCCCTGCCAGGAGTTGGCGAAAAATTTGTTGTCCCGGTAGTCAAGCCCCTCTTCATACTCCCCGTCCAGAAGCTCCTGGGCAATGTGTGGGGAAATGGCGTTGAGCGCTTTGGCTGCGGTATTGATGCCAAGTTTGGAGAGCGCGCGGGTAAAGGGTAGCAGGCGGTGGTCGGTACCCATCGTGCGGTTGAGTTCCAGGCAGGCCTGCCATTTGAGGACTTCCATGAGTATCCCCCACTCGGTAAAGGAGCGTCCCTCCGCCTCTTTGGGCTCATAGAGGAGGTTTTTGGCGGCGCCGAAGAGCTTGCCTTCGCTTCTTATCCCCGCTAAAGGATCGTAGCGGTGGCCGTAGCCTTCGGTATCAATGACAAAGACCGGGCCTAAGGTTGCGCGGTAGCCCGCAGTGTTCTGATAGAGTTCCCCCTTTATATCGACTATCACGGCTGAGTGGGGCCAGCTCAGAAGCTGGGAGATCGCGAGCGTCGATTTGCCTGAGCGGGGCGGGGCGCAGACGAGCATGTTGCCAAGTTCCGGGCGTCTTTGCGTTCCCTTGACGCGGTAGATTCCCCCAAGGTGGGTCCTGCCAAGAAGGAGCGCTTCTTCATCCAGGGTATGGGAGGTGATGGATGCAAGTTCATGGGGAAGGGCAAAGCGGGCGTGGTGGAGCCCGCCTGAGGAGGCAGTGAGGGTTGAGAGGCGGCTCATAACAATGGTGAAGTTTTCCAGAAAGCGTTTCATGGTGAAAGTGTGAGCTCGCGCTCCAGGCCATAGTCTCTTCCGCGGATTCGAGTCTGCTCATAGGGATGCAGGCGGTGGAGCCGCATGCCGTCTGAGAGGCAGCGGTAGCCCTGTTTGTTGTAGGGCAATGCCTGGTATCTGCCGCAGACCGGACACTCGTAGGAGATGAGGGAGGCCTGGCGGCCGTAGGACTGGCCTTTGGTGGTGTCCCGCCGTTGGAATGGAAACGGCGGCGTGTAGGAGGCAGAACGCTGCGCGAGATACTCAAGCCGCCTCACGCGGTCCATATACCGCCTTTGGGTGAGGGCGCGGTTTCTGGCATGGTCGCGTAGGGCGGCGAAATCATCACGGGTGAGCCGTCTGCCGTTGAGGATAACAAGCGCGTGCACATGGCGGTGGGGCGCGTGGTCGTCATGGATCGCGGCGACAAACTGGATCGCCTTGCCGTAGCGCTCCTCTAAGCGAAGCATGGTCGATCGTGTGAGGGTGCGTAAATCAAGGTCTTTATAGCGGTCTTCGCGCCTGGGGTCGGGGCTTATGACCATACGGTAATAATACCGGCCTTTTTTGGGTGCCTCGTGAATCATACGGTAGGCGGTGTCTTTGGAGAGGTAGCCGTCAAAGCCGAAGAGGTCGCGGGTGACTTTGTTGCCCTCTCTATCCCGCCGGTGCATGATGTAGCGCACGTTGTCTATGGCGCGGCCGCGGTCAGTGTTGTCCCGTTTGCAGTAATTAGCTTTGACAATCAGACGGGTGAGCCTCCTCCCCCGCTCTTCTTTGTGTCAGCCTCCGCCTCCATGAGCCACTGTTCAATAGCGTCCACAAATTCAGTTAACTCCGGGTTCTTGCGGGAAAACTTGGTCTTCGTGTGTCGGTCGGCGTCCCTGAGAATATCTTTGAGCATATCCTCGGTCATGCCCTTCTGCATGCCTAAGAGGTTCGTTGTGTGGGATTTAATATGGCTGACATCAAAGATAAGCCAGACAAGAAGCCAGGAGAGACGTCGTGCTAAGCGGTTGTTGTCCCGCTTCACGCTCTCACGGAGAGACTCGGTGTCCAAAGCCTCATCAACGCTCTCCTCATCCTTGAGGGCTTTGAGTAACAGCTTGCGGATCGTCTCGGAGACGCTTAAGTTGCGTTTGCGGGCTTTCTGCTGGACCCTGAAGACTATGGGGTCTTCAACCCATGTCGCTAATTGGCTGAGTCTGCGCTTCTTGGAGTGCTTTTTTGTACGATGGGATTTTGTGTTCCTGCGCGCGTACGCGTAGGGGGGGTAATGTGTGGAAGGCTGATCTGAGGCTCCGTAAACGCCCGAATCGGCGTACTTATCTTGCCGTACACCCCCGTGGGCTTCCCTGTTTGTCTGTGTTTTGGATTGGTTTTGATAGATGTCTTGTTGTGGTAGGGGTGATTTTTTATTCATGAGGGCAGTGTCATAATGAACAATTAAAGTATGATAGCAGGAGAAAATATCTCCTGTCAAGGAAAAGGTTGTATAGCAATTGCCTATGGGATTGATTTTTCAGCGTATACAATTGTAAGGGGTGTGTAAGAATAGGAGTTTTTGCTGTTTCAAGGACAGAAGAGGGCTTGTATGGACAGAAAACGCGAAAGCGTAGTATACTACATGCACTATGTCATTGCAGTTGAAGAAGAAAAAGAAAGCTCCTAAGGAGAATGCGATAAAAATCATCCCGATGACTGATAAGGAAACTGACGAAGAAGAGGATATCGAGGAAGAGGAAGATGATGCGGGGGGCATGTACCTTGAGAAAGAAGATATGCTGGTAATCTATAAAGCGCTCAAAAACTACAAACCCGGCACTGAAGATGAGGAATTGGTGTATGAGATACTCCTTGAGCAGTTTGAGGAATCGCTCATTGTTGACTTCAAGGTAAAACTCGCCGGTGTGCGGTGGTAAGAAGCCCCTGTCCCCCACCCCAGAGAGAACAATTTTGGGTATAACTCGCCTATTGACAAAAACTATTATCTTATCGCATAATCGCATTAGTGCGATTTCGCACAATCGCATCTATGCTTAAGAAAGCCCGTAAAATAGCGGTCCGTATCAAAAAGGGTGGTGGAAGTAAATCAACTGCTGCCATCAATTTGGCGACCTCCCTGCATCAAAAGGGCAAAAGTAAAAACCTCAGGGTACTCCTCGTTGATCTCGATCCTCAAGCAAACGCGACGCTGGCGGTTGGCATTGATCCTAAAACACTGCACAAAAACATTAATCACCTCTTCACTGATGTTTCCGTTCATCCACAAGACGTCATTATTCAAACGAGTTATGGGCTTGACGTCCTCCCCTCCCACCCTGACTTATCGAATACCGAGTCTGGGATGCAGGCGACACAACTCGGGGTTGTCCGATCTCTTTTAGAACCCATAGAAGCACTGTATGACTTCATCATACTAGATACGCCTCCTGCCAAAAGCTATCTCTCGGTCAGTGCGGTTGTGGCGGCGGATGAGGTGTTATTGCCGTTGCAAGTGCACTATTTAGCCTTACAGGGGCTTGGTGAGACACTCGACGAAATCGAGCAAATTCGGAAGGGGTTAAATCCTCATATCAAAGTGGCGGGGGTACTGCCTGTGATGTATAACAAATATACCAATATAGGCAAGGCAATTTTAGATGAGCTGAAAGAGAAGCATGCACAGTACGTCTATCCGTTTGAAGTTGATTTTTCGGTCAAACATATTGAGGCTTCTGTTGCAGGATTGCCCATTGTGCTTTTTGAACCTACCCATCAAGGCGCCATTGCCTACAATAAACTTGCGGATACTTTCTTATGAACAAAGCGGAATTAAAGAAAAAGCTGTCTGAGCGCTCCCCGCTTGTCACGCCACGTCCGGTCATCACGCCAGTTGACTTATACGACGTGCCAAAAAACACGCAACCACAAGAAGATAACGCCAGTGAAAAATCGCATAATCGCACTTTCGCACAATCGCACTCACATACTATAGTCCGGGTAAACCGAGGCTATAGATTACGTGAAGATATCATTAAAGACATGAAGAACGTAGCAATAACATCTAATAAAAAGCTCTACGAGGTTATGGAAGACGCTATGTTGGATTACCTAAAAAAGAACCGCCACTAAATTATCCCCTCTTTTCAATTTTTGTTATGGGCTTATCGCACTTTCGCATTAGTGCGATTTCGCACCAACGCACTAATGCGTTATCGCATTAACGCACAATCGCACTCTTTTAGGGCTTGACAACAAGCTTTTTCATGTTGTTATAATGGAGGTAATTACAGAAGATAAACACAAAAAAAGGTCAACAAACAAACCATTCTAGGATTATTTGCTAACCCTTTTCCCTACAACAAGAAAAGCATAGCAAGAACTATAATAGTTTGTCAAGACCGTAGGTAGATTATGGTCAAGACAACCCTATCAAAATATAACGTAATAGATAGACTCCTTCCTCAACCCATCTTCCCTTCTGCCACGAGATACAGCAACCGCCGTCCCCTCACGTAAGTGGGGTTTCGTGGGTAATGAACGGACTGGCTGGCCGGGGAACTTTGACACTGGACAACCTCATGCAAACACGTCAAGGAGTCAGT
>Ga0182032_10001611_pt1 | contig 10210 bp, 10 predicted proteins | sample tim00Cox00000000_FD_125970 | JGI IMG/M metagenome (GOLD analysis project Ga0182032, IMG submission 125970) | Lab enrichment of tropical soil microbial communities from Luquillo Experimental Forest, Puerto Rico - timezero.00C.oxic.00.000.000 | ecosystem: Environmental > Terrestrial > Soil >... | reverse complement strand
TAACGGGGCGTATGCCGAATATATCCATGTTCCTCGGCGCATCGTTGAGACCAACCTGCTGGCCATCCCCAAGCATGTGAGCTATGAGGAAGCGGCCATGACCGAGCCACTTGCCTGCGTGCTCCGCGGCCTTCATGAAACCAAAATGGAGATTGGTGATTCTGTCGCCGTCATCGGTGCCGGCCCCATTGGACTCATGTTTATCCAGGTAGCCAAGCTCTCCGGATGCAACGTTATTGCTGTTGTCAAGCGTGACTCGCAGGTGCAAGCGGCCTTGCGCGCAGGAGCTGATCACGCCATCCTAATCGACAAAGTCGACGATCCGGTGAAGGCCGTCCGCAAGCTCACAATGGACGCACGCGGTTGCGATATCGTCATCGAAGCGGTCGGTCGTCCGCAGGCATGGGAATGGTCCATCGACATGGTGCGCAAGGGCGGGGTCGTCAATTTTTTTGGCGGATGTGCCAGCGGGACCAAGGTCTCTCTCGACACCCAACGCCTGCATTACAACGAACTCACACTCAAGGCGACGTTCCATCACACTCCGGAAACCGTCCGTAAGGCCTTTGCCCTGATTGCCGAGAAGAAAATCAAGGCCACCGATTACATCACCGGAGAGGCGCCGCTGTCGCGCCTGCAGCAGGTGCTGCGGCACATGTTGAATCGCAACGGCGATATCAAGACCGCAATTATTCCGGGGCAGTGAGGTAGAGCTGGCTTTTAGGCCAGCGTCCAAGTCGCTTATTTTTAAACGGCGGGCTTTAGTCCCCGAGGAAACCCGCCACCCTGACCTGCATGTCATCCACTTCCGCCGACAACCGCACACTTGCCTCGCAGCCGGGCGCTACCAGACCCGGCTGGAGCATGCTTCCGCCGGAGTACGCGATTCCGCCCGCTGCTCCGCCGCTCGCTGAAGCTCAGAAGTATTGCGAAAAGCTGGCGACTGCGCATTACGAAAACTTTCCCGTCGTCACCTGGTTTCTCCCCAAGCGGCTCCACCAGCACTTCTACAACGTGTACGCCTACTGCCGCATCTCCGATGACCTCGGTGATGAAGTCGGCGACAAACAACAGTCGCTTTTGCTGCTCGATCAGTGGGCATCAGAACTCACACGCTGCTACGAGGGCGAGCCTCGTCATCCTGTGTTCGTGGCTCTGCGTGAAACCGTGCAGCAATTCGGCATCCCGCGCCACGAATTCTCCGATCTGTTGCGGGCCTTTCGTCAGGACCAGATCGTCACCCGTTATCCGCGATTCTCCGACCTGCTGGGCTACTGCCAATACTCCGCAAATCCCGTAGGACACCTCGTGCTGCACCTTTGCGGCTACAACGACGCCGAGCGCCAGAAGCTATCGGACTTCACCTGCACGGCACTCCAGCTCGCGAATTTCTGGCAGGACGTCGCCGTCGACTTCGACAAGGGCCGCATCTACCTGCCGCTCGAAGACTTCGCCCGCTTCGGCGTCAACGAGCAGAACCTGGCTGACAAGCGCGCCACTCCGCAGTTCCTGGCCATGATGAAATTCGAAGTGGAGCGAGCGCGCGAGTGGTTCCATCGCGGCCTGCCTCTGGCCAAAAAGGTCGATCACCGCCTCGCACTCGACATCGAACTTTTCAGCCGCGGCGGCCTCGCCATCTTGCAGGCCATCGAACGGCAGAACTTCGACGTGCTGAAATCCAGACCCGTCATCTCCAAGCGGCGTAAAGTCCTGCTGCTGGCCCGCGCCGCCCTGGGACGCCTACTGTGAGCGAGCACCCGCTGCAATTGCGGGCTGCCTACGGCGTCTGCCGACACATTGCGCGAAGCGCGGCCAAGAACTTCTACTACGGTTTCCTGGTTCTCCCCGCACGCAAGCGTAATGCGCTCTCGGCCGTCTACGCCTTCATGCGTCAAGCCGATGACATCTCCGATGACCCCTCGATACCCGCCGACCAGCGTCGCGAAAAACTGGCAGCTTGGATGCAAGGCCTTCGCCGCGTCGTCACCGGCGAGCGCACCGACGATCCCGTCTTCATGGCCCTTGCCGATACCCAGAAGAACTTCAACATCCCGATCGAGCTGCTGGAAAAGCTTGTCCGCGGCACCGCTATGGACTTGCCCGATTCGGCCGCCTGCGAAAAGGGCATCCGCCTGCACTACGACACCTTCGAGCAGCTTTATGATTACTGTTACCACGTCGCAGCGGTCGTCGGGCTGGTCTGCATTCGCATCTTCGGCTATCGTGATCCCCGCGCCGAAAAACTCGCCGAACAGACCGGCGTAGCCTTTCAGCTCACTAATATCATTCGCGATGTGAAGGAAGACAGCGATCTCGGACGGGTCTACCTACCGACCGAGGACCTCAACCGTTTCGGTGTCGAGGTGAAAGCTCTGACGAACGGAAATGCAGCTGCACTGTGTCGTCCCGTGCTGGAGTTCGAAGCCGCGCGCGCGCGTGAGCTCTACGGCGCCGCCGACGAGCTGCTGGCGCTGATCGACGACGACAGCCAGCCTGCCCTGTGGACCATGGTCACCGTGTACCGCCGCCTCCTCGACCGCATCGCGCAGCGCGGCTATGATGTCTTCTCCTCACGCGTGCAACTCAGCACGGCGGAAAAGCTAAGCATCCTGGCAAAAGGATTTCTTCGCCGCCTCACATGATCGTCGTTCCCCAACAGAGCCCCACCGTCGCCATCATCGGCGGCGGCCTCGCCGGCCTTTCCGCCGCTTGCGCCCTGGCCGACGCCGGCTACCACGTCGAACTGTTTGAGCGGCGTCCCTATCTCGGAGGCCGAGCCTCTTCCTACGAACTCCCCGCCACCGGCGAAGTCGTGGACAACTGCCAGCATGTCCTGCTCGGCTGCTGCACTAACCTCATCGACTTCTACAAGCGCCTCGGCGTGGAAAGCCAGATCCGCTGGTACGAAGAGATCACATTCATCCTGCCGGGCGGCAAATCCTCAGTCCTCAAACCGGGCACGTTTCCGGCTCCGTTTCACTCCACCGCTTCATTCCTGACATCGTCGGTGCTCGATCTGAAAGACAAGCTTGCAATCTCACGCGCCCTTCTCGCGCTCATGCCCACGCTTCCGCCCGACAGCCACGAAGATTTTCTCTCCTGGCTGCGACGCCATGGCCAAACCAAGCAAGCCATCGAGCGCTTCTGGGCTCCGGTGCTCATCAGCGCCCTCAATGACGATCTCGACTGCGTCTCGCTACGCTACGCCGCGCTCGTCTTCCGCGACTCGTTCCTAAAATCCGCAGAGGCCGGTCGCATGGGCCTTCCCTCCGTCCCGTTGTCGCAGCTCTATGGAGTTGCCGCCTCCTACATTGAGGCGCGTGGCGGCAAGGTGTACTACCGCGCCTCGGTGGACTCGATTAGCGGTGCAGAAGCAGGCATTCAGCTTTCCGCCGGCGGCGAGCAATTCCACTTCGACTTCGTCGTCTTGGCCACGTCATTCTCCACCATCGAAAAGCTCCTGCCCGACACGGCTGAATTCGGTCCCTTGCACCGCCAAGCGGCGCACTTCAACCCGGTGCCGATCACTGGTATCCACCTCTGGTTCGACCGCGAAATCACGCCTCTGGAGCATGCCGTGCTCCTCGAGCGCTCTATCCAGTGGATGTTCCAGAAATCAAAAATCCTGCGCACCCGTCGCCCCGCCGACAACGGCAGCTATTTGGAACTCGTCGTGAGCGCCTCGAAAGCTCTGATGGACAAACCGCGTCAGGAGATCATCGACCTTGCCGTCCGCGAACTCGCCGAATTCTTTCCCGCCGTCCGCCAGGCGAAACTAAAGAAGGCTACCGTCGTGAAAGAAGTCCACGCGACGTTTTCCCCTGCACCTGGCAGCGACATTTACCGCGCCGGTCATACCACACCTTGGCCCCGCCTTCTTCTCGCTGGAGACTGGACCTCAACCGGCTGGCCCGCCACCATGGAAGGTGCCGTCCGCAGTGGCTACGCTGCCGCCGAAGCCCTTGCCGCAGCGAAAGGTGCAGCGTCGAAGTTCCTCGTCCCCGACCTTCCCGCCCGTGGCCTCATGCGGTTCTTCGGATAAGCACTGCTGACCTCCGCACCCCACACAATCAAATTACTAATTACCTTTCCCTCTGTGTTCTCAGTGTTCGCTACGGTGAATCCCTTGTTACAACAAGCCGGGAGCGAAGACGGCGTTTCTCACCCGAACAGCGCCATCTGCACATCCTCGGCCCGATACTCTGAGGAAACCGCCTTCCGGTCCACTACGTCTCTCTTGATCCCATGTTTCTTACGAAGCGCCGCCATTAACTCCGACAACCGCTTCGCATACGCCTTGCTCACAAATGCCCGCTCGGCGAATCGTTTACGATATTCGGGCACCAAGTGCGGAAACTCCTTTTCCAGAAACGGTAGAAACACACTCGCCGAACACGGCTTCAAAAATAGCGCATTGGCATAGATATATTTCCCCCCTGCTTCCTTCGTCGCCCTCACCAGCTTCTCCAAAGCCGCCGGCGAATCGGTAATCCCTGGCAGCACGGGAGCGCATATCACGCCGGCATTTAGCCCCGCCTGGGTTAGCGTCGTTACCGCTTTCAGTCGCAGGTCCGGCCGTGGCGCACGCGGCTCCAGAATTCGCGCCAGTTTCGCGTTCAACGTTGTGATAGTCAGGTTTACCAACAGGGAATTGTGCTTCGCCACCTCGCGCAGCATATCGATGTCGCGCACCACCATGTCGGACTTGGTGACAATGCCAACGTCCAGCCCGCGATGTTGCGCCATCTCCCGCAAAATGCTGCGCGTAATCTCGAAACGCCGCTCCGCCGGCTGATACGGATCGGTTGCTGTTCCTATCGCGATTTCCTCGCCGGGCTTGACCTTGCCCAATTCCTGCCGCAAGAGCCATGCGGTCTGCTGCTTCACATAGATCTTGCGCTCAAAATCCACGCCATCGCGCATCTCCATGAACTCGTGCGTGTAGCGCGCATAACAGTATTTGCAGGCAAACTCGCAACCACGATACGGATTGATCGTCCATGTAAACGGTAGCTTGCGCTTTGAGACGCAGCGGTTCAGAAGGCTTCGCGCCGGCAGTGTGAAGTACTCGACATCATGTCCCTGGCGAAGCGACTCCCCCTCCGCTGCCAGCCTTGCGATGCCGCTTAGTGAGGGGGCCGCTGGCGGGCCCCCGGCAAAACGCTGCGGTTGCGCTTCGAGGAGTGAGGATTCTTCGATGTGGATCAGTAAGGCGGACATTGCACCACCTAGCTTTCGCTTTTTGTTCGCCCAAGATACCGCGGAAGCATATCCCTGTCAAGAGGCATCCGGGATAGGAGACGGGAATTCCAAAACTGCCCTAGTAACTGTTTGGTACACATTGGTTGGGCCGTGTCGCTAACCCAAACGTAGACCTTGACGGATGCTTGAGCGCAATTCGGTATCGGAGTAGCTCAAGTGATCGAGGACGGGAGCGTTAGCGGTAACAGGCGTGGGAACGTAAGCGGCATCGGCGTGCGGGCGCTCGCGTGCACCTAAGCGCGATGAAACAGTTCCATGTGAACCGGATGGTCATCTATGACCAAACTGGCGCCGAGTACGTCTTTACCCTCAATTCTTACGTCCAGCCCCATTCCGGGTGATGGGAATGACTCTTGTGTAGCACTCGCACTAGCTTCCAGCCAACTCGAAATCTCATGAACCGAGGTTGATCGTTCATTCTTTGCTTGCCGCTCCAGCGCGTCGATGCTGCAGCTTCTAATGAGCTTCGGCCAGAGTTTGCGCAGTGTATCCGCATCGTCAAAAAAGTCAGTACCCACAATACTGCCTGCGATAATGAAAACAGCACCGTTGCAGTCAGACGGTGCCGGAAGCTTCTCTTCCAGTTCTCTCAATTTCAGGTCGTAATTGCGATATACATCCTGCATCGCATCTGAAGAAGAAGGTGAACTCATGGCGCCCAGCTTCCGCGATACCTCGTTCCAAACTTTCTTCTGGTCAGACATCGGTACACCTGCAAAGCGATAGCTTTGTGAAGCCTGCCTCGTCATCATGGCTCGAAGAGCATAGTGCGACGAGGTGCGCGGGCTCGAAAATGCTGAGCTGCTGTACCCCCAACGACCACGTTCGACGCACGTCACCGGAAGCGCCATCTCAGCGCGAGGAGGAACCATGATGCTAGAGTTCATCACCCTATTCTGTTTGCAACCGACGAGTTGTTCACCCGCCATCAGGAATACCATTTGCGTTGATCGATTGATGATCTTGATGCGGGACACCTGCCCGGCTTCTGTAGATTCCACCACTTCAATCCAGTGGGCCTCGAGTGCTTCGTCCAGCGTGCTGTAGGTTAGTGGGTCACCAGCGGGCCAGCGCAAATGAAAAATTTCCACTGAACCCCATTGCTGGTGGCCAGTGATTTCGACGTGGTTCAATGTGTCGAGCAAGGCGAACGTTTGGAAAGGCATTCAGCCTCCTTTTTTAGCTGCTCACGGGAGCGGTCCTCGTTGTGTTAAAACGACTGCCGTCAGTACTTCCCAATCCATTTCTGCCGAACAAGATGAAATGGCGAAGTTGGCTGCCGCTAACGTGGGTGAATTGGATGTCAAAAATGTAGAGGGCGTTGCAGTTTCAACAACCAGGGCCAGGTGGTGGGAAGTGCCTGGGACTCAGACTTCAACTGGTCCCATGGCTTCATCTGGCAGGACGGCGTGCTGACCGACCTTAACACTCTGTTTCCTGCAAGTTCCAATCTGTACGTAGTCATGGCTAACAAGATCAACGACCGCGGTCAGATCTCGGGCATGGCACTCGTGCTCAGCGGGCCGAATGCGGGCAAGGAGATCCACGCCTTTCTGGCAACCCCTGTAAATGAAAGCATGGGCACGTCGGTCGCAGATGTTGCACGGACACACCCGAAAATTACTGTGCCCGCGAATGCTGGCCAACAGCTTTTGCCGAGATTCGGACTCGGCCGATTCGAGCGATAATTGGGTATTTTCGGAGCTTCCGCATCATGCAGTTCAGCCATATGCTGCATGAAGACGCAATGCCGGAGGTTATGCGGGACAACATGGGTCACGCGAATATCGACGTGACCCAGAATGTTTGCGGCAAGAGCTGGTGGGAAGTGCGAGTGGATGCGGTCAGCCAAGCTGTCGAAGCCGTAACCAATGCCGCTCAAAGTGCCCGGGTCATTGTCCAACGCCCCTGCCCTCATGCCTGTGGAAAGCATTCCAAGCAAGGCTCCGAAGCCAAAAAAGAAAGCGTTTGTCGCAAAGGAGCTTGAACTATACGAACCTCTCAAAAAATAGGTGAATGAATTTTGAGAAAAGGAGGCAGTGGAGTCGGGAGACTTCTTTGAGGTTCGGGTGACCGCGACTGAAAAAGAACAAGGAGTTTTGCTGTGCACAACGGGACCGGACCCACCCCGGTCCCTTTTTATCGCCCAAGGCGCGTAACCGTTCAAAATATTGGTTTGCTAGCCGCTGGCGGACAGACGAAATAAGAGTGTTGACAAGATCATGAAAACTAAAGAGCGTGAACAGATAGATCAAAAAATTGACGACATGAACCAAAGTGAACTGACTATAAGGGCTGGGCCTAACACTCTTTAATGCAAGTCCCAATAGGAGTGGATAAAGCGGGCTCCAATGTGCATTGATGCCCATCGACCAATCCCCACGGACGAGTGCATCGCCCATGTCCAGATAGGAAATACCATCAGACTGCATCGATGACGGCAGAAGATGCTCTCAAGTAGAGCCAGTAAAGACAAGAATGCATATGCCGTAAATGTTGACGCTCTTAACCAAACGCTCATCGTTAACCGTCGAGACAAGCCCAATCGTTTGTGAAGCGCCGTAACTGGATGTGGGCATGTACTCCCCCGAAACACGTTAGGCATTGCGCTGCGGGTCGGGTGGATGCAAAAAGGATGGACTAGCTTACATGGTAAAGCCGTTGAATGCCATTCTCAGATTTGATACGTCGCCAAGAGTGATGCGGGAATCTACGCTAACGTATCATCTACAATAGTAGTGAACTCAGGCCCAGTTCCTTGATATGTCTTTATCTGTACCCTCTGTTGCTTTCGCACAGAACCGTTCTCCGCGATCGAGCGCGATTGAAAATAGAGGGTTCACAGAACCAGCATCCTTCAACGCGATCTTTCGGTACCACGATGCGCAAGTCGATTTCGCCTTGGTGCCGCTTGGAGCGATTGCACTTTGAGCAGAGAACCTGCAGGTTGCTGCTGTGTGTGCGCTGAGGGCGTGCACACGCGACGTCCAACTCGAACGCGCGCGGTGATGTCTGCTTCTCCGAGCGGAGTGCGAGCGAAATCGAGGGCGTGCGGTCGCTCAGCCTGCGCGTGGAACCGTGCGCGTTCGCGAGCGGATAATCGCTAGCGAGTAAGTGCGGATGGCCAGTCTCACATCGACCTGAATCTGGGTAGGATCCTAAATGCTCGCAACATGCCTCCCGGCGATACGTCAAACCGGAACTTCACGGTGATCCTCCAGCAGGGGCACCTCCGGAGAACCGCGATGAGGTAACTGTTTTGCCCCAGTCGCCGTTCTTCCAGGCGTTGGCTAGTTACGCCGCTTTATTCCCGGCCAGGTTCCAGCCGCCTGTAGTGTTACCACCCTTACTCCCGTCCGCGCGTTCAGGTTGCGTGTAAGTCCAGTTGATCGTGCTGTAGTTGAAGCTGACCGAGTCGGTGAGGTTCTCGCCGTTACCTGATGTTGCAATATGCGAGATGATTACCTCTTTCAGCCCCACCACCATATACTTAAACATTTTGTCGCCGGCCGTACGCAGCATCTCAATCGTCACAGTCTTAATATGTGTTCCGCGCGCGCATGCCTCATAGAGCTTTGGTGATGCTAGATCAATCTGCTTGGTAATGGTGAATGGTTCATGCTGACTGCGCGTCGTGCCTCCGCCTCCAGCAGTGGGCGAAGCCAACTGCGAGATGGACTGACCCACCGAGAGTACTTCGATCCAGTCTTTGTGGTCCTTGTCGGTACTCTCCCCTTTGATACCGTCAATTTGTACGTAGATGTCGACCATGACAAGCTCCTCGAATTGTCAGTGGCAAGAGTTTTTGTGGAACAGACGAGGTGCTAGGCTTCTATCGCAGTTCCCGCCGATTCTTCGGCTGAGGTGCCCTACTGGAATTTCGGGCTGCTGTTGCAGGTGGCCAAAACTATACACCGGGAACTGCCGCTGCCGGCTTTATTTTTTGGGTGGAATTCGTTCATAGCCTGCCCACTCCCCAGCGGTGCCATCTTCGGCACTACACCGGCATCAATTTGGCATCAATTTGGCATTGCGGCTAAGATGCTAATCGGGGTACCATCCGCACCGGAGCTTTTCGCGATATCCCGATGGCCTAAAGCCACTCAAGCCTTGAAGGCCACCATGCATGTGGCCGATATAGATTTTCTTTGCCCGGAGGAAGTTCAACTGATCGCTGACGGTTGTCAACCCCTCTTTGTGTCGGAACTGACTCCCCTGATTAAGAAACTGGTCGAGCGCGGGATGCTTTCATGCATCCACGGAATGTGTCCTGGCAGTAAGCAATCATGCTTTGTTCTGGCGGCGACTCAGATGGGTCGTGCCTTGATTGCGGTATGGATTCTTCGCCACAGTGACGGTGCAATGGAACGGCTGGAAGATCGCGAATATGCCCTCGAAGTCGCACAGTATATCGCTGATGCCACTAAGCTGGTGAACCATACAGCGGCCTTGGGCGGATGCTTGCATGTCTCTCAGTCCTTCAGCGGGTCGCCGCGAAGCTCAGCAATTGTGACTTCCCTAGTGGCATGTCCCGAATCTCTAGTGTTAAAGGTTCAAGAGGCGATTGATCGGGCTGTGGAAGACGCTTTTTGCGAGTTCCAGATGTTTAAGCCTATGGTCCATTGATCGGTAGCTGAGCTTCCGTTTAGCGGCGTTCCCATCTACCCCTCCCGCATGACCGATGTCGGGTCCTTGTCGTCTCTGAGCGCAACAAACCGCGAGTGCCGCGGATGATTATCCGGCGTCCATTCCGTAAGCTCGAAAGGAGCGGCTTCACCCATTCTTTCATCTTTGCTGCTGTTAATCCCACGCCCCATCTACCTGACCTCGGTTCGGGCAGGTTCGTGAACGGGCATTGCTGAATTCCAAAGGCTTCAGACGCTTGAAAAGCTGCCGCCGTGTGATCGGCGTGAAGCGACATATCGAAGTTTCTCGCCGCCGTAATATC
>Ga0182032_10001606_pt1 | contig 10223 bp, 10 predicted proteins | sample tim00Cox00000000_FD_125970 | JGI IMG/M metagenome (GOLD analysis project Ga0182032, IMG submission 125970) | Lab enrichment of tropical soil microbial communities from Luquillo Experimental Forest, Puerto Rico - timezero.00C.oxic.00.000.000 | ecosystem: Environmental > Terrestrial > Soil >... | reverse complement strand
TTGATTCGGCTGTAGCTGCTTAATTCCTCTGAGTACGCGTTCAATCCGCACTGGGAAGCCTGATTATTTCCGTCTAAAGTTACGTTTTCGATCCTAGTGCCGAAGATCACTCCCCCGCTACCGCTAGATGCTGTGAGCCCTAAAGCAGTCAAAGGGTGCGTGGTGTCGGTCAGAGGAACACCAATGGTTCCAGTCCCCACCGAGGCGAGGGTGATCGCAAACGTGGAGTTGACCGCACAGGCCAAAGTCTGGCCTACTTTGACGGTTGTCGTACATGCCGTGGTTGGGTCTTGCAGCACCTCTGTGCCTGCCGATCCGGTGGTGGCATAGACGTTGTAGCCTATGACGGGAAGCCAGTTGGCATCGGGTCCGCTTTCTTGATAGTAACAAGCGTTCGAGCCGCTGTTGCCGCCCGAGCAGTTGGCGCTGCCATCGCTGAGGGTCTCGTTGGCCGTTCCGGTAAAGTTGGGTTGGGTAATCGTGGAGACCGCCTGCATCACGCGATACAAGTGGTTGCCGGTGCAGCCTCCCGTACCTCCAGTACAGTACACATAGGTGTTGACGGCGTAGGTTCCCACAGTAGAGAAGTTAGCGAAGTCTGGGGGATTACCCCCTGTGCCATTGAACACACAAGGCGTAGCCGCGCATGGAGCCGTGATGGTTGCTGTCGCTACGTTCGTGAAGGTCGTCACAGTCTCGGCACTCGCCATCGATTCTCCCGCCAGGCCGTATTTGCCTGCGGTGGTACCCGCATCCGTACCCGTGTGCAGATTGACCACCCAAGAGATCTGGGTGCGCAGGGTTCCGGTCTGTCCAGTTCCAGTAAGTGTAATGGTCGGCGCCGGCGCCGGTGGTGGGCTCGTTGGAAAGTAGGTTGAACCGCAGGGAGTGGTCGTATCTCCCGCGCACGCCTTTATAAGCGTCCCAGTCGAGCCGTCCGGCGTAGTGCTCGATATATTCAGACGCCCACTGCCAATAAGTTGATCTCCCCCGAGTACGATCGGCACGCTGGCCCAAAAGATGCCCTTTCCGGCTCCGGTCTCTGAGCCGTGACCAAGGTGAATTTCATAGTTGATGGGTCCGAAAAAGGGATTTTGATTGCTGGCAGTCAACAGCACTGAAGATAACTCATCGTAAATGGTACAGCCTTTGGTGGTTGAGCAGGCGTTCGCGGTCGGAGTCCCCGCGATAGCATTAGCGACGCTTGTGTAGGTCGTCCCATCGACGTGCACGTCGTGGTCGAAAATAATGCTGTTAGTGCTTCCGCTAGCGCTGACCGAGAACGCCCTGGTGCTTAATGCGCTGTTCGAATAAACGTCGACCAAATCGGCTGTCGGGCTGCCAACATTCGGGCCAAGCAGTAGAGGGACGGCATTGTTACCGCTGAGCGGCTGGATCGTGATGCTGCCAGTCGTGGCGTTCTCGATCATAGAAGAGTTGCCCAGGGAGGACGGTGTTGTCCACATTGACAAAGTGTGCGCTGTGCCGGAGCCGCTGGTTCCGCTGCCGCATCCGATGACGCAGTTAACCCGCATGGCATTGTTCGTGGAGTCGAAGACTGATACCGAGACCTGGTTCGCGTCAGCAGGCGTATGCGTTCCCCCCGGCGCGAGGGAATTGTTAATCCGCAGCGCGTTATTGGTCGCGTCGAAGACGCTGACGAAAACCTGATTCATGTCCTTCGGGGTAAGCGTCGGAGGTGGCGCAGGCGCAAGCGCGAAGTAGCCCGTGCGTGGATTGAAGTACGGAATCATAACGACGCGGCCGCTCACATGCGGCGGAGGCATCGGCATGCTGTCGATCGGCTCACCCGGCTCACCGGCACGAGCAGAAGGCGCAAGAAGCAAGAAGCAAGAAGCAAGAAGAACAGTTCTAGCCCTCTCCCGTGCGGAGAGGGTGTCCCGCGAAGCGGGATGGGTGAGGGATCGTTTAGCTTTCATTCTTTTTCTCCGCTCTCTAGTTACGAGCCGGCTTCGCTGGCGCGCCGGCCGCCTCCACCTGGCCCGCGCCTTTGCCCTGGATCTCGCCGCCACTCTTGATGTCATTCTCATCCGCAATCGTGAGCCCGCGCGGCGCCGCTACAGCGCCGGCCAGCGCTTTCGTCTCCTCCGGCAACGCAAGTTCCTGGCGAATGAAATCGCGCAAGCCTTCATCGGAAATAGCGAGGCCCGACTGCGCAAACTGCGTTAGCACTTGCGCCAGCTCCGTCACATCGCGCGACTGGACGTTCGCGGCAATCAAGCGTGGGACCGGCGCATCGTCGCCGAAATTGAAGGCGACGAGGCGCCGGATAGTCTGCGAGGTGATCGCGTTAGCGATATGATCGGCAAGATTCTGGAGGGATAGCAAGAAGAAGCTTCCATGCGATTCTCCGAGAGCCCGTGAGCCGCCGCGCCCCTCCTGGCCAAGCTGCATGAACATCGCAAGCGCCGCAATCGAAATCATCGTGTTGTGATGCTGAATCGACGGCATCACATCGCGCAGGCGGCCTTCGTAGCCGACAATGCGCAGGCCAGTGGTTTGATCGCCTGGCGGCTCGACCAGGCCGGTCGCTTCATGCGTTGCGAGCTGCGTCACGAAATTGTAGGCCGCTTCTTTGTCTTCCTTGGAAAAGCCGGGCGCCAGCTTAAAGACGGGAATGCCGAGCGCATTGCGTTCGTTAGCAATCGAGTCGATACGATAGAGTTGACTCTTAATATACCAGTGCGGATACATCGCGCGCTGCAGCGCGATTCCCCAGAAGTTGGCCGCTTCCTGCTGGTAGGTGAAGCGGCACATCTTCTCGGCTGGCAGCAGCACGTTCAGGAATTGGAAACCACGGTAACCGTACTGCTCCATTGCCCAGAGCGTCTCACCATCAGGCTCAACGTGCCAGCGATAATAGGTGAGCGGATGACGCGAGGCCAGGCGTCGCAACCGTAGTCGGTCACCATCCACGGCCCAAACATCTTCATGAATTGAACAACCAAAATCCAGCATGAGCAGCGCATTGCGCACGACCTCATCCCACGACTGAGTCACGAGCGCGCCGGTGGAAGTGCGGTATTCCAACCCGCCAAAGAGGTTGTCCCGAACAAAGTTGGCAACCTCGTCCGCTTTCGCCCGCGTGGCTTTACCCGCCCCAGTCGATTGTAGGGGCGCATGGCCATGCGCCCTTACGTCCGGCACAACTCCCCACTTCGCGCTCTGCACGGGCAGTTTGCACGCGGCAAGCGTTGCGCGCACCTGGGCATCGCCCCGCCGCATTTTCTCGTAATGCGAAATGGCGGCGCGCCCCTGCAGCTCGGGATTGTATTCCCCCATATCCAGAAGGAATCCGCCTATGATCGGGGTCCCGGGCACGCCGACCGTCGCGACACTGGGGATTAGCGATTCGGGGATCGAGTCCGGACGTCGGAGCGAAATCGTGGGTGATAATGAGGATGGGCTGCACGAGGGCTTATTGCGAAACCCGAATTCCGGATCTCCAATCCCCACTTCACGGTCGGCGAAGGCCACTGCATTGTTGATTCTCGATTGGAGACTCGGGCGATCTTGGGCCGCCCATCTTGGATCGTGGATCTCGCGGCGTAGGCCGCGTAGCTCGCGAAGGAGCTCTTCTTGCTGTTGACCGCTGTCTCGTCCGCGATCTTTTTTCATAGCTGACAAATTAGTAGCCAATGTTCAGTAAATTCTTTCCTAATCGGCTGGCTGCTGACGGTGCACGCCGTCAGTCCAAAATCCACAATCGTCTAGCTAGACGGCTACTCCCGGGTCGGCCGGGATGCGGCCGTCGATCAGGTCAACGGCCTTGGCCGTGGCTCTCACCCGCACCTGCTGCGGTTCTTCGGGACGTCCCAAACGCAGCGGTTTCATCTCGAGGTAGCCACGTTCGGCCAGGTACAGGAGCTGGAAGCGCAACTCGTCATCGGTGAGGGGGTATCCCTGCCCGCGCAGCAACTGCTGCTTCAGCTCGCCGAAGGGAACCCAGTTCAGGCTGCGACGTATCAGGATCATGAGGATGACGCCGCGTTGCGTTTCGTGCCGGATGTCGTCAGCCAAGCTGCCCATTAGTAACCTCCACCGCCTTCTTCTCAATCAGCCGGTTCAGGCGGTCTGCCTGCACTTGTACCGCGTCCCACAGTTGCCCGTTAGTTTGTCCCTGCTTTCCGACAAAGTCCGAAAGAGTCCTAACAAGCTGTTCTTCCGTGGCCGCGCGCCGCTCCTGCATGTGAACGAAGCCGCTCACCGCCCAACTGATCCTCCACACCATAAACAGAAAGCCGACGCAGCCCATCAAGAAGGAAAGTACGGCCAGCGTGCCTAAAGATAATGAATTCATTGTGTGCTCTCCTCTACAAGCGAACGGGCTAATGGCGAATTCTCCCGCTGGCTCTCCGTTCTCGCTTTGACGATTCAATAATTCCGTGTCACTGTTCACTGTCGTTCCTTGAGCGGCGAATTGTTTCCCGCTTGCACCTCACCTAGCCCCAAGGGCAATTTGACGCGCACTTGGGAGTTCCCTGGAAGGCCGACAAACTTCTCCCAGGTACGGGCACCGGTATAGCCCAAGAATGCGACCCCAAAAAGCTCGAGATACGAATTGGGAATCTCCATTGCCATAACCTGCCGGTGTAGGAAGGCGTTGAGTATCGGCGCCACAATGAGCGACCAGAACATCCCCAGGATGATGACGTAGAGGAATGTGGGCCGCGCCCGGCGCACATAAGCATCGTCGCTCTGGGTTTCCGCGGTGATGTTCTGTGATTGCATCGCCGCCAGTGCTTGGTCGCGTGCTGCCTCTATCTCTTCGCGGCTCAACTCCAGCTCCTGCGCCGCCTGCTGAAACTTCACTTTGTCCTCGGGGGACAGATGAAACTGGCCGATGATGTCCGCAATGCTCTTCACGGGATCGCCGCCGAACAGTCCTTTGAAAATGTCCGCAAAGCCCATACCCACCCCGGTTGCGCTCCAGGCTGGCGGATCAGTGGCCAAATACTAGCTATTTGGCTAGTCTACTCCGCTAACTAGGCGCGAACGCTATCGTCGTTGAATTTCACAGCCTCGCCGCCAGCTAGGCGCGAATGGTCGCACAACACTTCTTTTAGCAGGGCGACAATGCCGATGACGCGGTCCACACCTGCTCGTTAAACAGCCGCTGGTTGTCCATGTATTCCCGGAAAACCTCGTAAATCCTCTGCTCGGTTCGTTCGCGTTGATTGCAACAGGCGATAAACAGCCGGACGCCCCACGACACCCGCCACACCAGGAAGAGAAACCCACTTACGCTTGCCAGCAGCGCCACCCCCACCATCGCCTCCAGAAAAGCGTGAGTCGAGAACCGGTCCGAGATTCTGGCTACCCCAACCACCCAATCGCCCAGCCCACCGAGCGCCGTAAGAAGAGTCGTCATCTGCTTTCTCCTTTTCAAGTTTTGAAGCCATGCCCTTCATTCTCTAAATGCCTCTACTGCCAGCCAGAGAACAGCAGACAGGGCGGACGGCGGTAGGCCGATCCCCGCGCCGGCCACCGTTGGCAGGCAAGGCCTGCCCCTGCCTGCTGTTCGCCGGTCGACCTAGCCCTAACAGAAGATGCGGAGGGCAGACTGCCGATTGAACCATCGCGTTGCCCTGGCATCGAATCGTAAATCGTCCATTCGGGAGATCAGGATTCGACGAACCGGTCCGGGGAGCTGCGGCCCTCGATCAAGTCCCCGGCCTTGGCGGTGCCGCGCACCGCGTCTAGCTCCAACCCTGTCTGTTTGGCGCGCAACGTTCCGCGTAGCCGGCCCGCTCCAGGTACTGGAGGTGGTACTGGTCCCGTCCACCATGGAGCCCTACGCGACGCAGCAACTGAAGCTTGACTTCCCGGAAGGGCATCCACGACAGCCCCGGTCCAACAGCATCTGAACGATGATGCCGCGTTCCGTTTCATTGCGAATTTCCTGTTTGAGTGCTGCCATGGCTTCCTTCCTTCCGATCGAGTTGTTTCTCCGCCGCTCGAGGCCGATGGTTGCTCCTGTCGCCGGGACAGGGCGCAGCGGTTGGGTTGCTCATCAGAATCTTGCGGATCGTCGCAAGGGCCGGAAGATGCAGGTGGTGCTGCCGAAGCTGCTGTGTCAGCTCCCGCTCCAGCTCCGTCAGCCTCAGTCGCGCTATTTCCCAACGCGCCATCGCCAGCTTCAGCCGCGCGCAGGCCACCCGCTGGCCCAGACTGGCTCTCTGGCACTTCAGCCGCTGGGTGTGGATCTGCAACCGGCAATTGTTTAGCTGGTGGCAGTAGAGTCCAGGCGGCGCTATAAGCTCGGCAAGGCCGGTGAATAGGGCGGCCTCCGCCAGGTTGCGGTGGAGGCTGGCAGGACCGACCAGCGCCTTTTTCAGCTCCTCCGCGGCTTGGCATCGCCGCTCGACGCGCTCCCGCTGGACCTCGGGGTCGGAGCGGAAGAACTCCTGCACCGCCTTAAGCGTCAGTTGCTCTGCCCCTCGCCGGTGCAGTTCACTCAGCGTTTCCTCGAACGTAGCCCCTGCCGCCAGCAGCCGCCGAGCGCGGCGCTGCAGCCTCGCCGGAATGGCGGGCGTTGCCAGATCACTGTTGTTGTCAGCCTTCTGCTTCATTGCCGCGGCTCCAGATAAATGCCTTCGTCCTGGGGCAAGCGACCGTCGTGGTAGTCGATCCCTTTGGCCGTGATCTTCACAAGGGAGATGTTGCGGTAGGAGTGCGGCCCCCGCACACCCTCGATGCCAACTAGGCCCTTCTCCGCCAAGTAAGCCACGTGAAAGCTCAGCTCCTCCAGTGGCAGGGGGTAGCCGAAAAAGTCCAGCTCTCCCCGTAACAACGGCAGGGTAGCCGGCTGAGGATAAATCAGAGCCAAGTAGTACAGGATCTTGCCCCGAATCAGTTCCTTCTCACGAAGGCTCATCTCATCTCCGTTCAACTCCGGTCATATAAGTAAAATCTAACAAGCTGAAATGAGACTGTGGAGACTGGTGAGACCAGTGAGACAATTTTTTTTAAGACTCGTAAGATCAAATAATTAGGTTGTTTAAAAAAATGAGAAATCTTGTCATTTTCCAAAAAGTGTTACTTTTCAATACGCTTTCCCGTTTTGGAACGACAGACAAATTCGTGGTCGGCAGAATGTTTAAAAAAGCGACATTCTGTTTGTGTATGGAGAGCTACTCGAAGATGCTCAACAGCCTATCTTATTGATCGAAAGTTAGTTCACTTGTTTCGCTCCAGGCTCACATGTTTGCTTCGAATGGAAGTGATTGTCACCAAGCGGAATTCGTGTCCGATGTTCGATTCCGGACAAAAGCATCCCACAAACGGACAACTAGGATTGGTAGCTCGCCGCTTTGCTCTCCGTAAGACCCTCTGATATCATTACGTTAGAGGTTGTTTGGGCTATGGCAAGATGCTTGCCCAAAGGAAGCTCGGAGGATTCGGATGGACATCCCTCGCAAGTCCGCTGCGCGAAAGAAGCGGATACGCCTGATCATTTATGTCGCTTTCGGTCTTATTGCCGTTGCTTCGATCACTTGGGGTATTTCCCGCCTCAAGCCAGCGGCGCCAAGCGTAGACTCAGGCACTGTTTGGCGTGACACAGTGAAACGGGGCCCTATGGACCTACAAGTGCGCGGCCTCGGCACGCTGGTACCGGAAGAGAACTCTCAGCAAGCTGTACCTGCCGTCGTTCAGGGGCGAGTAGTGCGGCGGTTGGTGTTGCCGGGAACAATCGTGAAGGCGGATACCGTGATTATGGACCTCAGTAACCCCGAGGCCGAGCAAGCTGCTCTCGACGCCGAGTGGCAAGTGAAGGAGGCGGAGGCCCAGTACAACTCGCTGAAGGCGCAGCTTGACAGCCAACTGCTTGACCAGAAGGCCACCGCAGCCACCGTCAAATCCGACTATCTGCAGGCAAAGCTGAAGGCAGAGAAGGACGTTCAAATGGCCAAGGCAGGCATCGGCCCAGAGATCACCGCCCAACTTTCCCAAGCCAACGCTGAAGCCCTTACGACGCGGAATCAGATCGAGGGTGATCGGGTTGCGGTGCTCTCGAATTCCATTGCAGCACAATTGGCGGCACAAAAGGCGAAAGTAGAGCAACTCCGCGCTCTCTACGACCTTAAGCGCCAGCAGCTCGACTCCCTGAAGGTGCATGCCGGCATCAGCGGTGTATTGCAGGAACTGCCGGTGGAGGTCGGGCAGCAGGTGGCGCCCGGCACAATGCTGGCGAAGGTGGCTGACCCCACGAAGCTCCAGGCTGAACTGAAGATCGCGGAAACCCAGGCAAAAGACCTTCAACCGTTCCAGAAAGCCGAGATTGACACGCACAACGGCGTTATTCCCGGGCACGTCATTCGCATTGACCCGGCAGTGCTAAACGGCACCCGCACCGTTGACGTGAAACTGGATGGTCCGCTGCCGCCCGGCGCGGTTCCCGAGCTGAGCGTCGACGGCACTATCGAGATCGAGCACCTCGATAACGTTCTCTATGTAGGGCGTCCGGCTTTCGGTCAGCCACAGAGCACGGTGAGTCTGTTCAAGGTCGTGAACGGCGGTAAGGATGCGGTCCGGGTGCAAGTCAAGTTGGGCCGCACATCGGTGAATACGGTGGAAATCCTGCAGGGCCTCAGCGTCGGTGACGAAGTAGTGCTCTCGGACATGTCGCGATGGGACAGCTTTGACCGCATCAGGCTCAACTGATTGCAGATTTGCTGATTGTCGATTATTGATTGGTTTCCGACTTCCACTTTCGAACGCTATCCATCGGCAATCGCCAATCGAAAATCGGGAATTACCTTGGTAGGCCATGGAAAGCCTGCTGGAATCTAAGGACAGGACAACCGTGACGGAAACTGCGGCACGAGTTCTCATCGCCGACGACCAGCCGGATGTTGTGGAAGCCCTCCGCATGCTGCTGAAGAACGCCGGCTACGAGATCGTGTCCGTAAATTCTCCCGGGGCCATCCTTCAGACTCTGGCCACGCAGCGTTTCGATCTTCTGCTCATGGATCTCAACTATACCCGCGACACGACTTCGGGCCGTGAAGGTCTTGATCTGTTGGCCCGCCTCCAAGCCGTCGACGGTGACCTGCCGATCGTTGTTATGACGGCCTGGACCAGCGCGGAAGTGGCGGTGGAAGCCATTCACAAGGGCGTGGGCGACTTTGTGCAAAAGCCCTGGAACAACGATGAGCTCCTCGCGACCGTGCAAACGCAGATCATGCGGGGGCAGGCGCGCCGCCAGGCGCAACGATTAGAAGCCGAAACGGGACAGGCGCTGGAAGAGGCCCGGCAGATCCAACAGGAACTTCTACCGACGACGATTCCACAAATCCCGGGCTACGAGATGTCGGGTGCCTGGAAGCCGGCGCGACTCGTAGGCGGGGATTATTTCGACGTACTGGATTTTGGCAAGGAGCGCATCGCCTTGTGCATCGCTGATGTAGCGGGCAAGGGCATGCCTGCAGCGCTCTTGATGTCAAACCTTCAGGCGGCTATCAGGTCCCTTGCCGCGGAGTCAGAGGGACCCCAGGATCTGTGCGCCAGGCTGAACCAACTCGTGTGCAGCAACACCGCGGCGGACAAGTTCATCACCTTCTTCTATGGGCTCATCGACGCGCAGAACCGAAAACTCGTTTACAGCAACGCCGGTCACAACAGCCCCATGCTCCTCAGGCGGGACGGGTCTTCAATCCGGCTCCCGGAAGGAGGAGCAGCACTCGGCATATTCCCGGAATGGCGATACGAAGCCGGTGAAATTCAGCTCACCACTGGCGACCGGCTAGTACTTTTTACCGACGGTGTGACGGAAGCCATGAGCCCACAAGGCGAGGAGTTCGGGGAAGAGCGATTGCTGGCGCTCATGACGGCGGATCCTGAGCTCGGAGCCGCTGAGTTGCAAGAGAGGATACTGCAAGCCGTTACCAAATTCAGCGCTGGCGACCTGCAGGACGATGCCACACTGATCGTAATGGTGGTCAACTCGCTAGACAAATGACGAATTCGCAGCGTGTTGCAATGGATGCTTGCGTCGCCGCGGCCGGAAGGTCGTGGTCAGTCTAGCCTTTTTACTAACTAGCCGCGAGCTGCGGGTTAGTTGATCGTTCACAATTGAAGATTCTGTCAAAAGTTCTATGAAAAGGCGGACGACGGGGAATGAAGGGGAATCGGGGTGAAGAAGAACGGTTCAGGCCCCGCTTTCGGTTCGTCGCCAGCTTAGCGGAAGGGCCGGCACGCCT
>Ga0182032_10001590_pt1 | contig 10260 bp, 7 predicted proteins | sample tim00Cox00000000_FD_125970 | JGI IMG/M metagenome (GOLD analysis project Ga0182032, IMG submission 125970) | Lab enrichment of tropical soil microbial communities from Luquillo Experimental Forest, Puerto Rico - timezero.00C.oxic.00.000.000 | ecosystem: Environmental > Terrestrial > Soil >... | reverse complement strand
GCGACTTCCAGTTCATTGAGCTGGGCTCCTAGCTTTTCCCGTTCGGCGTCGAGCCGCGCGAGCCGCTCGGAAACCTTCTGCTTCTCTTGTCCAATCTCGTCCAACGTTGCCATCTACCCTCTCCCTCCTTCCCCCATTCCTATCATTGTCATACTGCGCCGATATTTTGCAATAAATGGAGGACCGCCGCACCGAAAAAAGATGGCACCTGAGAAATTATTGCTGTTTTATGGCTGTGCTCTGAACCGTCGCAACGCGGCGAGGCGCAGCGGGCTCGAGTTCAGAGTCATGCATGATCGGCAGTTTGCTTGAGTTCCGCCAACGATCTGAAGGTCGACGGTAGAAGTGGCCAAAGGCGGCAGTCATCCAATGTCGTCCGGTGCGCTCGAGTTCAGCTGACCGTGTAGTAGGCTCGGCACGACAGATAAATCCCGAATCGCCTTTACGGCAGATAAATCCGAACCGCCTTTGGTGCCGGGTTCACGATCAGCACGCACGTCCGGATCGTACGCAAATTCTATGCGGTCAGGCCTTGCCGGGCGAGGCGATTGTCGACGCAGGCTGCGAATGTCGTCGGCCGACGGATGAACCTACCCGAGACCAGGCATCGCCGCAAACAATCAAGCCGCCTTCGGGAAGCACGGCTCGCGCCCGACACCGACCGTGCCTAGTAGCACGCGAGTACGGCGACCAGCACGGCGCGATCGAGCGCTGGGAAGACTGATGAGATCGTCTCGGCCATCTCTGCGTAGCGGCGCCGGGTCGATGCCTGCCTGCCGCAGATCCTCCTGCAGGCACAGCCAGGGTGTGGGCACCTCGCTGACGATGGCAGTGGGCATTTGGGAAAGGTCGGCGAGCCGAAAACCCGGATTGGGTATTGGCCGACGATCGAGAACGGATCGCGGCAGACGACCTCTGCAAAGCAGGCGAGGGCCGAGTTGGGTTCTCGTCGTGGTGCTTCATGGCCCGCATTGGCCCCGCCCAAAGCACCTCGACCGCGCCGTCGAGCAGGGCCCGCTCTGCCAGTCCGACACCCGGTGACAGCAAGAGTTCCACTGACAGCTTCTCGACAGCATAGGCGCCGGTCGCCCGCATGGCACAGAGCGGCGCGTAAAAGCATCCGCTCGCTGAAAAAAAAGAAGGCCCCCACCGGGCGGGCGGGGGCCTTAACTTCGGAAGCTCGTGTTAGATGACGCCGTCCTGATGCAGTGCTGTGACCTCGGCGGCGTCGATGCCGAGCCAGTTGTGCAGAACCTCGGCGCTGTCGCCGCCCAACGCCGGCGACGGCTTCAACCGCACGGTCTTGCCATCGATACGCACCGGCCAAGTCGCCATCTTGTAGTCGCCCTGGCGGTGATGCACGATCTGCATGAGGCCGCGCTCCTCAAAGCTCGGCTCGTTCTGCAACTCCATCGTGTCAAACACCGCGCTCGACGGTACACCGACGGCAATGAGCTTCTCCATAGCCTCGCGCTTGTCGTGCTGGCGGGTCCATTCGCCGATGATTGCGTCGAGCTCCTTCTCGTTCTTGACGCGGGCGTCGCCAGTCGCAAAACGCGGGTCTTCGATCAGTTCTTCGCGCCCGATCAATTTCATCAAGCGCGACCAGTGCTCGGGGTTGGCCCGGCTGGTGGTCAGGTAGACGTAGTCGTTGGGACCGCCGCCCTTGGCCGGATAAAGCCCCGAGGGCGCGTTGTTGCCGCCGCCCGACTTGGCGCCGTTGCGCGGTGCCGGCCTGCCGGTGCGCTGCATCGTGCAAAAACAAGTGCGCATATAGTGGATCATCGCGTCCTGCATCGCCACCTGCAGCCGCCTTCCTTGGCCGGTGCGGTTGCGCTCGTGCAACGCGCCGAGGATGGTCGCCGCCATCAGCATGCCGGTGCCGGTGTCACCGAAGCTCAAGCCCGGCTTGACCGGTGGGCGATCGGGCTCGCCGGTGACGCTGATCGGCCCGCCGGCGGCTTGCGCGATCATGTCAAAGGCCAGCCCTTTCTCATGCGGGCTGCCGGTTCCAAAACCCTTGACCTGGCAATAGATGATGCCGGGGTTGAGCTTTTTGACAGATTCATAATCGAGGCCAAGCCGCTCGATCGTGCCGGGCGCCATGTTTTCGACCGTAACATCGGCCTTCTTCAGCATCTGCTTGACGATGTCGAGCCCTTTCGGGGATTTCAGATTGATCGCCAGCGACTTCTTGTTGACGTTGAACTGGTGGAAATACCACGGGTCGTCGTCGGGCTTGCCGGGGCGCAGCCGACGACCGGGATCACCCCGCCCAGGGTTCTCGATCTTGACCACCTCGGCGCCGAACCAAGCCAGCACCTCGGTCGAGGTGGTGCCCGCCTCGAACTGGGTGAAATCGACCACCTTGACGCCTTGCAGAAAGTTGAGGTCCTGGGTGTTGTCGCTCATCGTCGGTTCCCTCCGGTCGCATACAGACGCTAGAATGCAGCCTGCGCCTTCCCGCGCCGCCACGCAACGTCTTCCCGATCGTTTCGACAGGTGGGCGCATCGCGTCGATGCCTGCGGGGCGCTGCCGGGTGACGGGGTATATCAGCTCGGCGATCGCTCGGCCGGCCGCGGGTTCTGCCGCCAATCACCCAAAACGCTGTCTGGTTCCCGGAGGGAAAAGGCGCTGCTTGGGCATCTTTCGCCAGGGTTTTCCGGGGGAATGCCTCCCCACAGCCGCCGGCCTATATAGGTATTCTACTACCTCGAGATGATTGACACACATATCATTCGATCCTGAGAGCCTCGAGCGGTTCCCAAGGTTTGTTCACTCGGTCGAGCGTCGGAATCTTTAACAGGGTCGAGCGGGCCATCGGAGCCCAAAAACGCCATTTTCGCCAAACAATGTCCGCTTCGGTGTCGGAATTCTTTACACGTCTGCTGGCATCACTGGACTTTAAGTCTTTGAAACGGAATAACTTCGAGCGATGGTAGCAAAAAAGAGGGTGTCGGAATTCTTTACACCTCAACAACCCAAGCACCGATCGATCCACCGCAACCACCTGAAATAGCGTAACCTCGCCAGACTGGCACGAGGGTTGCGTAGATTTCTGGCCGAACTAATCGCCCGTCGCGATTCTAGGGGAGAGGCGAATGCCGGAGATTTGTCCACCAATCAAGACTTCCATCGGGCGCACGGGCGGGGGTCTAACGTCGCTGCTGCTGGCGGGGGCGGCCTCGCTAGTGCTGAGCGGCCCGGCGCACGCGACTCTCACGATCATCCCGACTTTCGATAGCTCGATCACCAGCCTTCCTGGCGCCGCTGCTATCGAGGGAGCGATCAATAATGCGATCTCCGCTGTCACCACGAACATCACCAGTCCGAACAATATCACGGTGTCAATTGACTTTCAGAACATGAGCACCGGGTTGGGTGAAAGTACAACCGGGTTCTACAACGTGGGCTACTCGTCGTTCCGCTCCGCGTTTGCGGCGGTCGCGACGCAGCCCAACCAGCTGACCGCCCTGGCGTCTCTGCCGAACACCGCGAACAATCCCGTCACGAACAACGCCAATCTGCTCGTCACGTCGGCCGAAGGAAGGAATCTCGGGTTCAACACTCCGGGTATCGTTAATGGTACCTTCGATACCTTAATCGGGTTGAATACGTCGATCACGTTCCCGCCAGGGTCCAACAACGGCTCCAACTACTTTCTTCAGGCCGTGGCGAACCACGAGATCGACGAGTCCCTTGGCATCGGAGGCGCCGGCTCGACCGTCGGCGATACCGGCAGCTTCTTCTCGAACAACCCAGGAGATCTCGACATCTACCGCTATACGGCGGCGGGCGCTCGTACCTATACGACTACTGGAGACGACGCTTGGTTCTCCATCAATGGAGGAACAACGGATTTAATACAATTCAATCAGGCCGGGGGGGCTCGGACTACGGGGATTGGCACACCAGTGGGACACCGCGGGTACAGACGCGTTTGGCACGCCGGGTGCGACTCCGGCCCTGGGACCGGATGAGATCACGGCGCTCAACGTGATTGGCTATGACCTGGTCCAGCAACAGACCGTTCCCGAGCCCGGCACCCTCGCGCTGCTCGGCACCTCGTTGCTCGGCCTCGCCGCACTGCGTCGCCGCCAGCGGCCTGTTGTTTGGTGTCAAGTTGTGGCAGAGCCGCCGGGGCGCCGGGCTGTTTGACGCCGCGTAACGGGTAACTGCCATCCACGTTGGTGGCGGAGTATGTGGCCGGCGGAGACCGGCCACATACTTTAAGGGCTACCGAAAATCGGGCCGACAAACGGCCCGGGCCTTTCCTCGGTATCGAATTTCTATCTGCCGCCCCGCCGGGCAGGTTCCCGCGGGAGAGCGAGCTCCTCGTTGACCTCGGCGCTCCAGGTAGCACGAGATCGCCGTTCTCGACCACTGGCGGATGGGTGACGGTGTCGTCCATTCCAGGTCACATCGTCAACGCCGATCTCCATGACTTAGTCGGCAGCGGTGCTGCTCGATGTAGGAACGCTGCCAAGTCCTCGTACTTAAACTCCGGGTCGTCGAGGCAGCTCATTGTTGGAAATAGAGACGATCCGTTGCACCCGCGGCAGTGGCATCCCGCGAGATACAACGCAAGCGCCGGATCTATCGATGAAGGGGCCGGAAGCGGCGGGGATTTTCTAGGGCTGATGCTGCACGTTTATCGTAACGGAATAGGTCGGAATAGGATCGCATGAGACTTTCACCATCCCTGTCGACTTCGGGCATTGACCGAAATTTGCCACCCTGAGGTGTGCCGTTCCGGGAGCGACTGTGACGGCATTTGTCTCTGATGTTATCTGAACGGCACTCGGATTATCACTTGTCACTGCGCTAACATTATTGAAGCCGCCGTCGGAGAAATCGAGTGCCACGCCTTGCGCCACCGTGATGGTCGCCTGGCTTTGAATTTCGGAGAGCGGCACTGGACGGATCGATCCTCCTCCACCGCCGGGACCTACCTGGGCTACGGCGAGCCCAATGCCGAAAAAGGCCAGCGCGCCAAGCGGCAGTGAAAGCGCCTTTCGACGCATGGAGCCGTCACCGTCGCGGCGGATGGGCGCGGACGAATTCCTCGTTGACATCGGCGCCCCAGCCCGACCCCTTCGACAATACGAGATCGCCGTTTTCGATGACCGGCGGATGGGTGACGATGTCGTCCTTCCATTTCACGTCGTCGATGTCGATCTCCAAAACTTTGAAATTCGGCACCACCGCGCACATATGCGCGCTGATTAACGAGCCGAGATGGCCGTTAAAATTATGTGGTGCCACATTGACCTCGTAGGCGTCGGCCATGGCCGCAATCTTCATTGATTCGAGGATGCCGTTCCAGGCTACGTCGATGATCGCATAATCGACCGACTGCTGCTCAAAATACGGCCGAAACTGGCGCCTGCCGTACAATGATTCGCAGGACGAGATCGGCGTGCGGGCGGAACGGCGGATCAAGGCCAGCCCGGCCGGGTCGTAGAGGTCGATCTCGAGCCACACCAGATCGAGCGGCTCCAAGGCCCGCGCCAATTTGATGTAGCCGTCGATCTTGTAGTTGAAATTGGTGTCGAGATGCAGCCCAACATCGCGGCCAGCGCCGCGGCGGAACGCCTCCAGCTGCGCCACCGCGGCATCGACGATGCGGTGGTCGACGTTGAGCTCGGGAAAGCCCGGCGGGTTGCCGGTGCCGGGACCGTACATGTAGGGCTTGTCGCGGTCGAAGCGGATCAAGTTGGTCTTGAGCCCCTTAAAGCCCTTGCGCCTGACCTCCTCGCCGAGTGCCACGATGTCGTCGAGCGAGCGCACCGGGTCGACCCCGGCCCATTCTTTAATGCGTTCGGCATAGCGCGCGCGATAGGTGCCGCAATGCGACCAGTAGAGCTGCAATCGGTCGCGCACCGGCCCGCCGAGCATCTCATAGACCGGCACGCCCAACGCCTTGGCCTTGATGTCGACGAGCGCGTTCTCGATCGCGGCGATCGCCATCTGGTTGACCCCGCCGGCAGCCTGTCTGGTCGCAGCGTAGAGATGCGCGCTGTGACGCTCGACCGGCCGCGGGTCCTGACCTATCAGGAAGCGCTCGGCGAGCTTCAAGATGACCCCGGTCAACCCCTGCGCGCCATAGCCCTCCATATATTCCGACCAGCCGACGATCCCCTCGTCGGTGGTGATCTTCAGAAACGAATTGACCCGCCAACCGGCATCACAATGCAGGTCCTCGACCTTGACGATCTTCATCGGCACCCTCCTCGATAACGCATGCACGTTATCAGAAAGCGTCGGATTCTCCCAAGACTGCCTCGATCGGGCATCTATCGGAATGTCTCGACGAGCCTGCCGAGGACGGTTGCGCCGGGCCGCCCGAACGGGCTAAGAGCCTGGGTTCACCAGTTTTGGAGAAACGCCGTGGCGCGCGGAGAAGAGCAGCACAGAAACCCAAAATCCAATATCGAAATTGCGCAGGAAGCCGTGATGCATCCGATCGGTGCGATCGCCGACGAAAAGCTCGGCATTCCGGCCGATGCCTTGGAACCCTACGGCAAATACAAGGCCAAGGTCGCGCTCGACTACGTCCGCTCGCTGCCTGAGCGGCTCAACGCCAAGCTGATCCTGGTCACCGCGATTACCCCGACGCCGGCTGGCGAGGGCAAGACGACGACCACTGTGGGGCTCGGCGACGCGCTGAACCTGATCGGCAAAAGGGCGATGCTGTGCCTGCGCGAGGCGAGCATGGGCCCGTGCTTTGGCGTTAAGGGCGGGGCGGCCGGCGGCGGCTATGCCCAGGTTGTGCCGATGGAGGATATAAACCTTCATTTCACCGGCGACATCCACGCGATCGGCGCCGCCAACAACCTGCTCGCGGCGATGGTCGACAACCACGTCTATTATGGGCTCGAGCCGCGCATCGATCCGCGTCGGGTCACCTGGCGTCGGGCAATGGACATGAACGACCGAGCTTTGCGCACGACCATCTCCTCGCTTGGCGGTGTGGCGAACGGGTTTCCGCGGGAAGACGGTTTCGACATCACCGCAGCCTCTCAGGTCATGGCAACGTTCTGTCTGGCGACGAGCGTGCAGGATCTGCAGCGGCGCCTCGGCAATATTGTCGTCGGCCAGACCCGCGAGCGCAAATCCGTGACGGCCGCCGAAGTCAAAGCAGCGGGTTCGATGACCGCGCTGTTGAAGGATGCGCTCGCCCCCAACCTGGTGCAGACGATCGAGCACAACCCGGTCTTCATCCATGGCGGCCCGTTCGCCAACATTGCGCATGGCTGCAATTCGGTGATCGCGACGACAGCGGCGCTCAAGCTTGCCGATTTTGTCGTGACCGAGGCCGGGTTTGGCGCCGATCTCGGGGCCGAAAAATTCTTCGATATCAAATGCCGCAAAGCGGGGCTCAGCCCAGCCGCTGCGGTGGTGGTCACGACAGTCCGGGCGCTGAAGATGCATGGCGGCGTGGCGCTCAATGCGCTACGCGAAGAAAATGTCGCCGCACTCGAAAAAGGCTTTGCCAACCTCTCCCGGCACCTTGCCAATATGCGCCGGTTTGGCGTGCCGGCGGTGGTGTCGGTCAATCGCTTCAGCGCCGACACCGCCCGCGAGCATGACCGGCTCAAGGAGCTGTGCGCGGGCGAAGGCGTCAACACGGTCATTGCGGACCATTGGGCGCAAGGCGGGGCTGGCGCGGTGGAGCTGGCCCGCGAGGTCGTCGACCTCGCCGAGAGCGGAACCGCGAGGCTGGAGTTTCTCTATCCCGACGAAATGCCTCTCCTCGAAAAGGTCCGCACCATCGCCCAGCGCATCTACGACGCCGAAGACATCGAAGCCGCCAAATCGGTACAGGACCAGTTCACTCAGCTGCAGGATCAGGGCTTTGGCCATCTCCCGGTATGCATCGCCAAGACGCAGTTCAGCTTTACGACGGACCCCAATGCCAAGGGCGCGCCGAGTGGCCACACTGTAGCAATCCGCGAGGTACGACTGTCGGCCGGCGCCGAATTTGTTGTCGCGATCTGCGGTGACATCATGACGATGCCCGGCCTGCCGCGGGTACCTGCAGCCAACAATATTGAGGTCGACGCCGAGGGTCGCATCACCGGCCTTTTCTGAAGTGGACCCGGCGGAGGTCAAAGTCTGGCGCCGGTCCGAGCGGCAGCGGCTGCTGGCATTGCGCACCGCGACCGCACCGGCTGAACGCCGGGTGTGGGAGCAACAGATCGAATCGCAGCTACACCTGCTGCTGGCCGAGCAGCCCGGGATCGTCCTCGGCGTCTATTGGCCGTTCCAGGCCGAGTTCGACCCGCGGCCGTTAATCGATTGGGCGATCGCCGCAGGTTCGGCGGTGGCATTGCCGGTTGTCGTCGATAAAAAGGGTCCGCTCGAATACCGGGCATGGCGGCCGGGCGAGAAGCTCGTCAATGGCGTTTGGAATATTCCGATCCCGGAGGCGCGCCGGATCGTCGTCCCACGAGCCGTATTGGCGCCACTCGTCGGCTTCGACCGGGACTGCTATCGTCTCGGCTATGGCGGCGGCTATTTCGATCGCAGCTTGGCGGCGCTCACATCACGGCCATGGGCGATCGGCGTCGGTTTCGAGCTGTCGCGGCTGGAGACAATCTATCCGCAGCACTTCGACATTCCGATGGATCTGATCGTCACGGAGGCCGGCGTCCGCCGACGGTGAGCAAGAACGTGTTCCCGCCGTCAGGCCCGTCTATTGCTGATCGATCGCGGGTCAGACCAAACGGCCGGTCGTTCGCTCAGCGCATTCAGTCGATCGAGCACGATCGTCGTTCGCGCCGCCACTCTCATCAGGTCGGATGCCGCTTGGCGAAGGCGCGCGCGGTCGTGCGGCGAGCCCTCTGCGAGGGCCGCGTCGAAACACGACCGGAATGTCTCGATGGCAGCTTCGGCGCGATCGTGCAACTCGCTATCCAACCCGTCAGTAGAGGCCAGTGCGCGACTGGCCGCATGAAGGGGGCCACGATGCTGCTGAAGCTCGGGGACCGGGCGCTGCCCACTTGGGACCGGGCGCGGCTCACTCGGGACCGGGCGCGGCTCGCTTGGCGGCAAGTGCTGCTCACTCGGCGCCAGGCGCTGCTCGCCATGCGCCGCTCCGCTCGCCGGCGGAGCAGGATCGCGACCGCCCCCGCTGGCGGATTCATTCGTCCGGTTTAAGGACAGCTTGATTTCGCCATTCGGCCGCAGCGTCTGCGGAGGCGCCTCGCGATGAGGCTCGTTCGAACGGGCGGGTGCGGCCTCGGCCGGCTGCTCGACTTTCTCGACCGCCTGGCGCCCATTGCGCTTGAGAACGTAGTGGATGGCCGGAGGCGTACAACCGTAACTGCGGGCGATGGCACTCAGTGACTCGCCTTGCGCATGACGCGCCGCAATGGCACTCCATTCCCCTTGCGGGATTTTTGACATCTCTTCTCCTTGGCGAGCCCATGCGTTCGCTGACTGCCATTCCCGTTTAAAACCCCACGGGCGGTGTCGCGCCTGAACCGAAGCTGCCTTCCATCATAACATTGCACTTTGCTTTAACGATTTCAAGTTCTCAACGCAAGCTCGGCGTGTAGCCCTTGCGGGGGTATTCTTCCCAATATTGGCGGAAGCCCCGATGCGTCGCTTCCTGGTGCGGGTGCGCTCTTAGTTTCTCGACATCGAGGTCGACGCCCAATCCGGGGCTGGTCGGCAATTCTACCCAGCCGTCCTGCACCCCCAGCGACTCCGTCGCAATGTCCCGGCACAAATCCGCGAAATTGACGAAATACTCGGCGATACGGAAATTCGGGATGACTGCCGAGACATGGACGGTCGCCGCCAAACCGACGAGCGTGCTGTTGTAGTTGTGCGGCGCCATGACCACAGCCTGCGGCTGCGCCATTGCGGCGATATCGAGCATTGCAGTGATCCCACCAATGACGCAAATATCCGGGTTCAGGATATCAGCCGCGCGTCTCGCCAGGCAGTCGAAGAATGCTTCCCTTGTATAGATCGCTTCGCCGGTCACGATCGGGATCTGCAGCGCGCGGCGTACTTCGGCCACCAGCTCGATATTCTCGGACAGGCACGGCTCCTCGTACCAGTCGATGCCGAATTCGGCCAAGCGGTGCCCGATACGAATCGCGTGAGCGGGTGCAAAACGCCGGTGCGCCTCGATCAGCAGCTCGAATTCGGGACCGAGCGCGTCACGCATTGCCCGGACATAGGCGATCGCGAAATCCTCGTCGCGGCGATCGACAAAATTGCGCCAGGGGCCGGGGAATGGATCG
>Ga0182032_10001589_pt1 | contig 10263 bp, 9 predicted proteins | sample tim00Cox00000000_FD_125970 | JGI IMG/M metagenome (GOLD analysis project Ga0182032, IMG submission 125970) | Lab enrichment of tropical soil microbial communities from Luquillo Experimental Forest, Puerto Rico - timezero.00C.oxic.00.000.000 | ecosystem: Environmental > Terrestrial > Soil >... | reverse complement strand
GCGCAGATCGAAGAGACGACATCCGATTACGATCGCGAGAAGCTGGAGGAGCGCCTGGCCAAGCTGGCGGGCGGCGTCGCGGTCATCCGGGTCGGCGGCAGCAGCGAGGTCGAGGTCAAGGAACGCAAGGACCGCGTCGACGACGCGATGCATGCGACCAAGGCAGCGGTTGAGGAGGGCGTCGTGGCCGGCGGCGGTGTGGCGCTGTTGTTCGCGAGCAAAGCTCTGGCTGGCCTCAACCCCGCGAATAACGACCAGAAGGTGGGCATCGAAATCGTCCGCAAGGCGATCCAGTGGCCGGTCCGGCAAATCGCCGAGAATTCCGGCGCCGACGGCTCGATCGTCGTCGGGAAGCTGACCGACAAGGGCGACCCGAATTTCGGGTATGATGCGCAGTCGGGCGACTACAAGGACATGGTGGCTGCGGGGATTATCGATCCGACCAAAGTCGTGCGGGTTGCGTTGCAGGACGCCGCATCCGTTGCCGGGCTGTTGATCACGACCGAAGCGATGGTCGGCGACAAGCCCGAACCTAAGGGCCAACCGGGTATGCCGCCGGGTGGTATGGGCGGCATGGGAGGCATGGATTACTAAGCTCTAGCTGCCTCTCCGCCTAACGAGGTGGTGGTCGTGACAGGCGTTTCCGACGACCGCAAACTCGCGTGTGATATGGTTGACGTTTATGGGAGGGAGGCCCCCACTGCGGCATGGGCGAATGCCCGTGCCGCAGTGCTCGCCGGTCAAGTGATGCAGGTGAGGTCGTGGATCCGGGTACAACGGACACGAGCGAATGGTTGGTGAAAGCGGTCTTGGTGTCTTGGTATACGTTACTTCGGCTCAATCGCCGCCTCCGGAAAATCGATCGCCCTCGCCACCCCTCTTCCAGATGAGGAGAGGATCTCGAACCATCGCGGAACTTCAAACTCGCACCACATCAGGATACAGCGGCGCGGGCCGGCTTGTTATGGTTCAGGAATGGCACTCTGGAGGGCGGTATGAGTGGTTGTATTGTCGGATGGGCGCACAGTAAGTTCGGCAAGCACGAAGGCCGGGACCTCGAGTCACTGATCGCCGAAGTGGCGCAAGCGGCGCTGGCTGATGCCGGTGTCGCGGCGGCCGATGTCGATACGATCTATCTCGGGACGATGAATGGCGGCTTTGTGCGCCAGGAATTCCCTGCCTCCCTCGTCTTCCAAGCCGATCCGGGGCTTCGTTTCAAGCCGGCGACGCGGGTCGAAGATGCCTGCGCGACGGGTTCAGCCGCGATCCATCAGGGTTTGAATGCGATTGCCGCAGGAAAGGCGCGTTTGGCGCTGATTGTCGGCGTCGAGAAGATGACAGAGGTCTCGGGAGCGCAGGTCGGCGATATTCTGCTCGGTGCCAGCTACCGCAAGGAGGAGGATGCGATCGAAGGCGGATTTGCCGGCATCTTTGGGAAGATCGCGCAGAGCTATTTCCAGCGCTATGGCGACCAGTCTGATGCCCTCGCATGGATAGCAGCCAAGAACCACAGGAACGGGGTCGCCAACCCGCTCGCCCAGATGCAGAAGGATCTGGGGTACGCTTTCTGCCGGACGGTTTCTGACAAGAACCCAATCGTCGCGGGCCCCTTGAAGCGAACTGATTGCTCGCTCGTCTCGGACGGCGCTGCCGCAGTCGTGCTCGCCGACACCGCAACGGCGCTCAGCCTGAAAAAGGCAGTCATTTTTCGTGCTGCCGAGCAAGTCAACGACTTCCTGCCGATGAGCCGGCGTGATGTGATCGCGTTCGAAGGTCCGGAGCTAGCCTGGAAGCGGGCGCTCGCCGCCGGCCGGCTCGCGCTCGACGAACTCGACGTCGTCGAGACGCACGACTGCTTCACAATCGCCGAACTGATCGAATACGAGGCGATGGGGTTGACGCCAAAAGGCCAAGGTGCACGCGCCATCCTCGAAGGTTGGACCGAAAAGGACGGCAGGCTGCCGGTCAACCCATCGGGCGGCCTCAAATCCAAAGGCCACCCGATCGGTGCCACCGGCGTGTCGATGCATGTGCTTGCGGCGATGCAGGTGACCGGCAAGGCCGGAGGAATTCAAGTGCCGGATGCCACCCTCGCCGGGGTCTTCAACATGGGTGGCGCCGCCGTCGCCAACTTCGTCAGCATCCTCGAGCCGCTGCGCGCCTGAACATGACCCCGTTCCGGGCGCTGTTGCTGCACGAAGAAGGCGGGAAGGTTGTTCCGCACATCGAGACGGTCGACGAGGTGCAACTGCCGCCGGGTGAAGTCACCGTGAGGATCGAATATTCGACCCTCAACTATAAAGACGGGATGATCCTGCAGGGAATGGGTCGCCTGGTGCGGAATTATCCGCATGTCCCCGGGGTGGATTTCGCTGGCATCGTCGAGCGCTCGGAATCGCACGAGTTCAAGGCAGGCGATCCGGTCATTCTCACTGGCTGGCGGGTCGGCGAGGCGCAATGGGGCGGCTATGCGGAGAAGGCGCGTGTCCCGGCGTCCTATCTGGTGCGCCAGCCGGACGGGCTGAGCGCTCAGCAAGCAATGGCGATCGGCACCGCCGGGTTCACCGCAATGCTCGCGGTGATGGCGCTTGAGCACCATGGGCTGAAGCCAGGAGATGGCGAAGTCCTCGTCACCGGCGCCGCAGGCGGCCTTGGCAGTGTCGCCGTGGCGCTCCTATCTCGCCTTGGATATCGCGTTATCGCCTCTACCGGACGGCCCGATCAGCGCGACTACTTGACCGAGCTCGGTGCCGCCGACCTGATCGATCGCGCAAGCTTAGCCGCAAATCCGTCGCGGCCGCTTGACCGCGAGCGCTGGTCGGGCGCCGTCGATGCTGTCGGCGGCGCGACTCTGGCGACAATCCTGACGCAGCTCAAATATCGCGCAAGCGTTACCGCCTGTGGCCTTGCAGGCGGCGCCGACTTGGCCGGGACAGTGATTCCGTTCCTGCTGCGCGGCGTCAATCTGCTGGGGATCGATTCGGTCATGTGCCCGCGTGAGGAGCGCATCGAGGCCTGGCAGCGTCTGGCGCGCGATCTACCACTCGATAAACTCGACCGGATGATCGAGACCGTGCCGCTTTCCGTTCTACCGGCGCTTGCACCAAAGATACTTGCGGGCGAAATCCGCGGCCGAACAGTCGTCGACGTCACAAAGTAGTGATCGGGAATTGTCGCGTGAGCGTGCGCGTTGATGAGGCATGAAATACCCCCCATCACGCGATCGCACGATATCGGTTGCGCAGCGGGGCCAGATTGTCCAGCGCGTTATCGTGGAAGGTTGGACGACCGCTGACGTGGCCAATTCTTTCGGTATCCCCAGGCGTGTCGTCGACGTCTGGGTGGCCGATTTCCGCCGGCACGGCATGGCGAGCCTGCGTCAGAGTACCGGCCGGACAGTCGCCGTCGAGATGCTCTACCTTACGATCTTCCGACCATTGCGGACGATTTTGCGGAGAATCTCGCTTGACTTTCGCCGTGGCGCTAGTGCCGTCGCAGCCGATGCGCCGCCCCAACCTTTGCCACTGCGCCGATCGAACACGGACGGCCCAGCCTAACGGCGATCACCGGTTGCGGAAAGACGGTTTGCGCTTGTCGATAAAGGCCGCCATCCCCTCCTTTTGGTCCTCAGTCGCAAAGGTCGAATGGAATAGCCGCCGCTCGAAGCGCACGCCCTCCGCTAATGTCGTCTCATAGGCGCGGTTAACGGCTTCCTTGACCATCATTGCGATTGGGCGTGACATTGCGGCGACGCGTTCGGCGATCTTGACCGCCTCAGAGAGCAGCTCGGCCGCCGGCACGATGCGGCTGACGAGCCCCGCGCGCTCTGCCTCTGCGGCATCCATCATGCGGCCGGTCAGGCACAAATCCATCGCCTTCGCCTTACCGACAAAGCGCGTGAGCCGCTGGGTGCCGCCGGCTCCCGGAATGGTGCCGAGGTTGATCTCGGGCTGACCGAAACGCGCGGTATCGGCGGCAATGACGATGTCGCACATCATTGCAATCTCGCAGCCGCCGCCGAGAGCAAACCCAGCAACCGCAGCGATCACCGGCTTGCGGCACTGTGCGATGCGCTCCCAGCCGCTCGTGATGAAGTCTTCGCAATAAGTTTCGGGATAGGTTTTCGACACCATTTCCTTGACGTCGGCCCCGGCGGCGAAGGCTTTCTCATTCCCGGTGACCACGATCGCCCCGATCGTCTCATCTCTTTCGAGGTCATCTAAGGCGGCGGCGAGCTCGGCGATCAGTGCCGCGTTCAACGCATTTAGCGCCGCCGGGCGGTTGAGGGTCACGATGCCGACAGCGCCGCGGTGCTCGACGAGGATGTTCTGATAGGTCTGCTGTTCGGTCATCCTTGCCTCCCTACCGCTGCTTCATCGCACAATAAAAGGTCGACCGGCCGGCCTGCACGATCCTTCGAACGCCGGTGGGGCAGTCACACCCAGGGCATGGGCTGCCTTCTCGGCCGTAGACCGCCCATCGGTGCTGAAAATATCCTAGTTCCCCGTCGGCCTGGACGTAATCGCGCAACGAGGATCCGCCGGCCTCGATCGCCTCGGTTAGGACGGAGCGTATCCCGGTGACGAGCCGGCTGGCTCGCCTCCGACCGATCGTCGCGGCTAGCCGTCGCGGCGAGACACCCGCACGGAACAACGCTTCGCAGACATAGATATTGCCGAGCCCCGCAACGACTCTCTGATCGAGCAGTGCCGATTTGATTGGCGTCATCTTGCCGGCAAGCGCCCCAGCGAGATATGCCCCATCAAATTCCGCCTCAAGGGGCTCGGGACCGAGCACCGCGAGAAGTGGGTGCTGTGCCGCATCGCTGCGATTCACATAATCAATGAGACCAAAGCGCCGCGCATCATTGAAGCGGATGACAGCGCCATCGTCGAGAGTCAGCACGACATGATCGTGTGGTCCGTCCGGCAGGTCTGCGCTACCGACGGTAACCCGCCCGGACATGCCGAGATGCAGCAGCAGCAATCCGTCTGTGTCGAGCTCGATCAGAATGTACTTGCCGCGGCGGCCGAGCGCGCCAATCCGTGCGCCGCGAAGCCGTGCCGCGAGGGCCGGCGGAAACGGTCGGCGCAGGTCGGATCGGCGCAGTTCTGCGCGGGTTATGTACCGGCCGCTCATCTTCAACGCGAGCCCGCGGCGGACTGTTTCGACCTCAGGGAGCTCAGGCATCGTTTAGTTGGCTTCATTTCCCGGTGTGCGCCGGCGGGCCATGGCACGCCCGACTCGATAAGGTTATCTTCCTGCCCGATGAGCGATGAACACACAAGCGGTCGCACCGATTTCGGGTTCCGCCGCGTGCCTGAGAGCGAGAAGGCGCCGCTTGTGCGTGCTCTCTTCCAGAGTGTCGCGCCGCGCTACGATCTGATGAACGATTTGATGAGCGCCGGTATCCACCGTCGATGGAAAGCGGAGATGCTCGCTTTGCTGAAGCCGCGCGCAGGGCAGCGTCTCCTCGATGTCGCCGGTGGTACCGGTGATATCGCACTACGCGCCGTGCCGCGCCTTGTTCCGGAAGAGAATGCCACTGGCGGTTGTGCAGTCGTTTGTGATGTCAGCGAAGCAATGCTCGCGATCGGACGCGCCCGCGCCATCGACCAGGGGATTCTCGACGGGATCGAGTGGGTGTGTGCCGATGCCGAGCGACTTCCGGTGGCGGACCGCAGCGTCGATCTTTACACGATCGGGTTCGGGCTGCGGAATGTCACCCGCATCAATTCCGCACTCAGCGAGGTGAGGCGTGTACTGAAGCCGGGCGGGCATTTTCTATGCCTGGAATTTACTCCCGAGATCACTCCGCTCCTGCAGCCGTTGTACGACCTCTATAGCTTTCAAATTGTTCCGTACCTTGGCCAGATCGTCACCGGTGACCGTGACGCCTATGCCTATCTAGTCGAAAGCATCCGCCGCTTCCCGCGGCAGAGCGAACTCGCCGAAATGATTTCCGCCGCCGGGCTCGACCAAATCAAATTTCGCAATCTGACAGGGGGCGTCGCTGCGCTCCATTCAGCCTGGCGCCTCTGACCCGCTTCGACCCGAATTTGGGGTTCTCCGCAGCATCCGCAATTTTGCGCGTCTGGTCCGAATCTGCCTTACCCTGGCACGGCATGATGCCCTTTTTCCGCTGGCCGCGGTTCCGGCCGCGGTACCGATTTTGCGCATTACCCAGTTCTTTGCGCGTCGCCGCCGCTCCGCCGGACTGCGCGGAGGCCAGCGGTTGGCTGCGGCGTTCAACGAATTGGGGCCGAGTTTTGTCAAACTCGGTCAACTGCTCTCGACCCGCGCTGATCTCCTCGGCGAGGAGATGGCCATCGATTTGGCGAGCTTGCAGGACCGCTTGCCTCCTTTTCCCGGCCAAGTGGCACGGGCCCTGATCGAGACCGAGTTTGCGCGTCCGATCGACACGTTGTTCGCGTCGTTTGATGAAGTGGCGGTAGCCGCCGCCTCAATTGCCCAGGTGCATTTTGCTCGGACGACAGACGGGCAAGAAGTCGCTGTCAAGATCTTGCGGCCCGGCATCGCCGAAGCCTTCACCGGCGATCTCAATCTGTTCCTGTGGCTTGCGGGCTTAGGCGAACGGCTTCAGCCGGCACTGCGCCGGCTCAAGCCCGTCGAGGTCGTACAAACCCTTGCTGAGGTGGTCAGGATCGAGATGGATCTCCGCATGGAAGCTGCCGCGGCTGCGGAGCTTGCCGAGAATTTTGCGGGCGACCCGGATTTCCACGTCCCTCGTGTCGATTGGCTGCGTACCGGGCGTACTGTCCTGACGCTCGAGCGCATAAACGGGATCCGGATCGATGACCGTGCCGCGCTCCTTGCCGGGGGGCATCGCATCGAGGACTTGTTGGCTAAGGCGGCCGCTGCATTCTTCAACCAGGTTTTTCGCGACGGTTTCTTTCATGCCGACCTCCACCCCGGGAACATGTTTGTCGACCCCAATGGCGCGATCGCCGTCGTCGATTTTGGCATTATGGGGCGGCTCGACCGCGCTACCCGCTTTTTCCTCGCAGACATGCTGATCGGCTTTCTTTCTGGCGACTACCGAAGAGTGGCAGAAGTTCACTTTGCGGCGGGCTACGTCCCGCCTCGTCGATCGGTCGATGCCTTCACACAGGCTTGCCGCTCTATCGGCCAGCCCATCCTCGGCAAGCCGCTGCAAGAGATCTCGGTAGCTCGTCTACTCGCCCAGCTTTTCGAAATCACCGAGCAATTTGAGATGGAGACCCAGCCGCAGCTTCTGCTGCTGCAGAAGACGATGGTGGTGATCGAGGGTGTCGGGCGGCGCCTCGACCCGGAAATCAACATCTGGGCTCTGGCGCGACCGCTCATCGAAGGCTGGATGCACGACAATCGTGGTCCTGAAGCGAGAGTGCGGCTCGGGATGGAGACCCTCGCCGATCTGATCGAGCGTGTGCCGCCACTGGTTCGCAGTCTCGAAAGATTGGTCACGGACTGGTCGCGCGAAGGGGTAATTCTTCACGTCGAGACTCTGGCGGTTCAGGCGGCTCATCGCGGTCGGCACTTGGCTATTGTGCTGTTGCCGGTATGGATTACCGCGTTGGCACTGGCTGGGATTGCTCTCGCACTGCTGTTAGGGCGCTAGTTTCGGCCAAAGGCGGTGCGCTGCGCTCAAAGACCAGTCATCTGCCACATTTGCTCGGGGGACACGGTTAAAAATTTTTCGCAAGTGTGAGCCTCCTCACAGACGACGGGTAGCGGACGCCGCACGCTGCAGGTGGTGGACCAGCTGTGTTCCGGCCGCATCGAGCACCCATTGGAGTAGCAGATGTTCAAGATCTGGGCGTCCGCCGTGGTGACGGGATCCGTTTTGTGTGCGCTGCAGACCAGCACTGTGCCTTCCGCCTCGGCATTGGATCGACATATTCAAATCATCAACAATACCCGAGTGGTGATAATTGAAATTTACCTCGCGCAAGTTGGGACAGACCGTTGGCAAAAGGATCTCTTGAATGATGACATTTTAGAGCCGGCCAATTCTGTATTTTTGCAGATAGATGACGGGACGGGTTACTGCCGCTTTGACATGAAGACTGTCTTTGATGACGGAACGAGCATGATTCAGCGGAATGTTAATATGTGCCGAATGGAAGGATTTGCCATATCCTACCGGTAGCGGGCGATGCCAAACGGCGTGTCGGGGCCGCCGGATTCTTCTCAGTCTGGTGAAAACCCGATAGATTTCGCTCTAGGCGGCGGGCGGTAGCATATGTGACCTAGTTGAGGAGATCGGAGGCAGCGACTTGCTCCAACACCGGCGCATTTTACTGATCATCTCCGGCGGGATCGCCGCTTATAAGAGCCTCGATCTCATTCGCCGATTGCGTGAGCGCGGCGCCGAAGTGCGCTGCATCATGACGGCCGCCGCGAAGCATTTCGTGACTCCACTCTCGGTCGCCTCACTCAGCGAGGACAAGGTCTATGATGACCTCTGGTCGCTGACCGACGAGAGCGAGATGGGCCACATCAGACTGTCGCGCGAAGCGGATCTTGTTGTTGTGGCACCGGCCAGCGCCGATCTGATTGGGCGTATGGCGGCGGGCCTCGCCGACGACCTCGCAACCACAGCTCTCCTCGCCTCTGACAAGCCGGTACTGATCGCGCCGACAATGAATTTGATGATGTGGGAACATCCTGCAACCCAGGCGAATTTGAAAACCTTAGAAAAGCGAGGCATCGGACGCGTCGGGCCCGGGGCGGGCGAGCTCGCTTGCGGGGAGGTCGGTTCGGGTCGCATGGCCGAGCCTCTCGAAATCATCGCCGCAATCGAAGGGGTCCTGTTTGGTGATGCCAAGCTCGCCGGCCGACGTGCCCTGGTGACCAGCGGGCCGACGCGTGAGCCGATCGATCCGGTGCGCTATATCTCAAACCATTCGTCTGGCAAGCAGGGGCACGCGATCGCGGCGGCACTAGCGGCACTCGGCGCTGATACGGTGCTCGTCTCCGGACCGACGCAGGAGCCAGCGCCGGCCGGCGTCAAACTAGTGCCAGTCGAGACGGCGGCGGAGATGCTTGCGGCCTGCGAGCTCGCTCTTCCGGTGGACGTGGCGGTCATGGCTGCTGCAGTCGCCGATTGGCGGGTAGAAAGCGCCTCCCTCCACAAGCTCAAGAAAGATGGGGGTGGCTTGCCGGTACTGCAGCTTGTGGAGAACCCCGACATTCTCTCGCGGATCGCGCAGCGCGGCAACGACCGGCCGGCCCTCGTCATCGGTTTTGCGGCGGAGACGGACGATGTCGTCGACAACGCCCGCCTCAAGCGTCAGCGCAAGCGCTGCGATTGGATACTTGCCAATGATGTCTCGCCGGGGACCGGCACTTTCGGCGGCGACCGCAATAGGATCCACTTGGTCGATGCGCAGGGCGTCGAAGATTGGCCTATCATGACTAAGCCCGAGGTCGCCGCCATGCTAGCCGAGCGGATTGCCGCCTCGCTCGAGCAGGAACCCATAAAATTGTCGTGAAGATCGAGCTGAAGATACTCGATCCGCGGCTTGCCGGTTGGGGTTTTCCTAATTGGGGATCGAAATTGGCGGCAGGACTAGACCTCCACGCCTGCCTAGACAGGCCTTTGGTCCTACAGCCGCAAGCAACCCCAATCCTGATCTCCGCAGGCATCGCCTTTCGGATCGGCGACCCGGAATGGTGCGCGATGGTACTACCGCGCTCCGGCCTCGGCCATAAGCAGGGATTGGTGCTCGGAAACTCGGTTGGAGTGATCGACGCCGATTACGAAGGTCCCTGTTTGATCTCGGTATGGAACCGCAATCCAAAAGAGAGTTGTCAGACAATCGTAATCCGCCCTGGAGAGCGTATCGCGCAGCTCGTCTTTACCCGCATCGTCCGGCCGGAGTTTGCAATCGTTGCGGAGTTTTCCGTGAGTGGTGGCCGCCAGCAAGGCGGCTTTGGCTCAACCGGCGTAGAGGCCGCTTGTTGGGACCCGCTTTCCGGGTAAAAATCGCCGCAATAAGACCCGGAATTACGGGAAGGCGGTGCGGACGATATGATTAGGTTAACCAAGAAACTGTTATTTGCCATCGAGGCGGTGTTGGATATTGCCTATAATGGCGGCCCGGCACCGGTGCGGTCCTCTGAAATTACCGAGCGACAAGGGATCCCCCGCCGCTACCTCGAGCCGGTGCTGCAGGAACTCGTCCGGCACAAGATCCTCCTCGGTATTCGTGGTCCGAGCGGCGGCTATCGCCTTGCGCGCGAGCGGCGGCGGATCAG
>Ga0182032_10001579_pt1 | contig 10280 bp, 10 predicted proteins | sample tim00Cox00000000_FD_125970 | JGI IMG/M metagenome (GOLD analysis project Ga0182032, IMG submission 125970) | Lab enrichment of tropical soil microbial communities from Luquillo Experimental Forest, Puerto Rico - timezero.00C.oxic.00.000.000 | ecosystem: Environmental > Terrestrial > Soil >... | reverse complement strand
CGATCTCGACGTTTGTCACTTGTGTCCCGGAGCCAGAACCTGCGCGGAGACGCACAAAATGCTGCTACTCAGCTGGAACAAAAAAAGAAAAACATTTTCTCCGATTCAGCCGGCACGCTCTCTTAACTCAGGTGAAATTAAAGCTCCTGTGCCAGTCTCGTCCGGTCTGGGATTTTGGTTTCCTGATTATCTCATCGTTTTGCCTTCCTCAATTTTTTGCCTCCCTCAGTTCCCTTCTCACTGGCAAAATTTTCCGACGCGGCGACCGGTCGGAGCCCGCCAGCCCTCAGGCGAATCATCCGACCCCCTCCCCCGGGCGGTTGCCAATATTTTCCATAGGAATCGACTTGATAAAAACTTGATAAATAAAGTGGGGTTATCGTGTCGAAAGAGCGTATCATAGCGTACTTGGCGTTTGGGTGGCCAATGCTGATTTGAAGCCGTTTCCTCGAGGAGATAGGTGATATCAGAGGGTTTGGGTTGGGTGGGGATCGAACCCACAACCAACGCCTTAAAAGGGCGCTGCTCTACCATTGAGCTACCAACCCAGAAAGCATTCGGGGCTGCTCTACCATTGAGCTACCAACCCGGAAGAGAGCAAGGAAGCTATAACCAATTCTCTCCGGTGCAACCCAAAAAATCCAGCCATATCCGCAGGCCTTAAAATTCACAAGCGCGCGTATTTCCAGCTTATCCCTTCTCGATCATTGCATAGGCGTTGTGGTTATGGATCGATTCGTAGTTTTCAGCTTCGATACGATACCAGGCGATACGTCGGTCGGCATTCGCCTTCACGGCGATACTTCGCACCAGATCCTCCACAAATACCGGGTGTTCGTAGGCATGCTCAGTCACCGCTTTTTCATCCGGACGCTTCAACACACTGTACAATTCCGAGCTGGCGGATGATTCAACGAGCTCGATGAGATCCTCAATCCAGATGGGCCTGGTAAACCGAACAGCAAAGGTAACTTTGCCCCTCTGATTATGCGCACCGTAGCGGCTGATTGCTTTGGAACAAGGGCACAGCGTCGTTACGGGAACAACGACCGTGACGACAAAATCGCTATCTCCGTGGGTGATCGTTGCAGCCAGCTTGACAGAGTAGTCCATCAGTCCTATCGCCCCGGACACCGGAGCCTGCTTTTCGATAAAATACGGAAACTCAAACTCCACATGCGCTTGCTTGGAGTTTAAACGTTTCTGAAGATGCCGGAGGATAACTTTGATGTTATCGACATGAACGAGTGAGCCGTGTTCGTTGAGCACCTCAACAAACCGGCTCATATGTGTGCCCTTGAAGTGGTGCGGCAAATCGACCGTCAGCGCCACCGTTGCCACCGTGTTTTGCGTGGCGTGCGCCTTGTCTCTGACCTGAATTGGGAATCGCAGATTCGTGACCCCAACGCGGTCGATCGCAACCTCCCGGTGATCGGGAAGACTTTGTGTATCAATGAGATTGGGCAAATGTTGTGGATGCATGGTTATGGCATTCCGGGATTGCAATTGCCATTCCCTCGGAATTTGTTCAAGAACAGAGCTCGGATATCTCAATCTATAAATTTTTGAAAATAATTCCGTGAGAGAATACCACGAATTGCTTCGATTGGTTCTGGAAAAAGGCAGGCGCAAAAACGATCGCACCGGTGTGGGTACTCTATCTTATTTTGGAGCTCAGGCCCGATTTGATCTCGCTAGAGGGTTTCCGCTGCTGACCACCAAACGCGTTCATTTCAAGTCCGTTTTATTCGAATTACTTTGGTTTATACGCGGCAAAACCAACATCAGGTTCCTGACGGACCACGGCGTGACGATCTGGAACGAATGGGCGGATAAAAATGGTGACCTGGGGAGAGTTTACGGGGCGCAGTGGTGCGATTGGCGAACTCCAGACGGAGGGTCAATCAATCAACTTCGGGATGTCATAGATGGGATCCGCCAAAATCCGGATAGCAGACGGCTGATCGTAACCGCCTGGAATCCAGGAGAAATCAGCCAGATGGCGCTTCCGCCTTGCCACGCCATGTTTCAGTTTTACGTGCAGGATGGGAAACTGAGCTGTCAGCTTTACCAGCGAAGTGCCGATCTTTTCCTTGGGGTACCGTTCAATATTGCGTCTTATGCACTGCTGACGAGCATGGTGGCAGCCGTTTGCGATCTTGAACCGGGCGATTTCATCCACACCTTTGGAGACATCCACATTTATCAAAATCACCTGGAACAGGTGCATGAGCAATTGAGCAGGGTGCCGCGTCCGCTCCCTTCCCTGCGTTTTTTGCGGAGACCGAAAGAAATCTCTCTTTTTGAGTATGAGGATGTTCAGGTGATCGGTTACGATCCCTATCCGGCTATCAAGGCGCCGATTGCAGTTTGAGCCACAGATTCCGCAGAAGGGGATAAACCACAGATTTTACGGATTGGCACAGATGGACGGCGCCAAATCCGAACTGTGAACGGCGGACAGCGGAGCCACAGATTAATACCGCGCGTTATGAAAGCGATTGTTGCGATGACCCGAAACCGGGTGATCGGAAAGAACAACAAAATTCCATGGCGGCTTCCCGGCGAACAAAAATGGTTCAAGCTGATGACCATGGGCCATACCGTTTTAATGGGCCGGAAAACGTTTGAATCGATCGGCCGACCTTTGCCGGGGCGTCAGAATATCGTTGTTACTCGATCCGGAGATATTGATGGGGTCGAAATTGTGAGGAACCTGGAAAAATTCGATCCGGGTCCTTACGAAGCGGATGGAAAAGAGGTCTTTGTAATCGGAGGCGCCGAAATTTATCGAGCGTTACTTCCGAGGTGCAAAACCATTTACGTAACAATGGTGAAACAGGAACACGACGGGGATGCTTATTTCCCGGAATTCGAATCGGGTTTCGAAATTCACGAAGTGATACGGGAAACGCCAGAGTATGACGTGCTGCGTTATCGGCGTATACGCGACAAATGACGGGCAGACCCCGTTTCCAGGGAGGGACGGCCTCCGTGCCGTCCCATTTTTTCCTGCCTACTTGAAATTAAAAATGATTTAGCCTGCATTGATCACAAATCCATCAGCTGTAGTCACAACAGCTGCGCGCCGCTTTTTACAGCGCGTGATTTTTGCGGGTTAGTGGGCCGGCACGGAGACCGTCCCTCCCATTCATAAACGGAGATCAGCAAATAAATGGCCCTTCTCGGTGGGCAACTCGGGGAGATCTGCCCCTACCAAGCAAGCCCTTTGTGATGCTCTGCACTGGACCAGGTATCTCTAGCCTGGTGGAAGGGTTGAATGCCTTTGTCCGTCTTTAAATCCTCGGCAATCTGGTCCCACCGCTTAGCGTCATGAGTTCGGTTGTCGCATCCGCAAAATGCAGATGCGATCAGGGCCAGGCAAACCAGAGAAGGACGGATCATAGATAGGAAAAAAGTTCGGCTACTGATAGACGGCTTGGAATTGCTCCTCAAGGCTAAAACTGCAGCCAGACCGACTTGAGATATCGCTCGCCCGTGAAATCGGGCGGCATCAAGCCGCTGCAGGCCTTATAAGGAGCATGGATAGCTGTCTTCAAAATGCGAAGAAATTCTCGGGCCGAGACGCCTCGAAAGTTTGTGCAACACAGAAGAACTCCGTCGCAATCCAAGCATTCCAAAGCCAACTCCACGAGCCGCCCGTAATCATCCTGCACCCGAAAGACCTTCGATTTCCGATCACGTGAAAAAGTGGGCGGATCAAGAACAACGAGGTCAAATTTTCTTCCCTGTTTGCAGAAGCGTCTCAGCCAGTCGAAGACATCGCCAACCAGGAATTCGTGATTTTCCGCGCTGATCTGGTTGAGCTGATAGTTGCGCTCACCCCACTCGAGATACCTGCGCGAAAGATCAATATTCGTGGTGAAACCGCCACCTGCCGCTGCAGCCACACCAAATGCGCAGGTGTACGAAAATGTGTTCAAAACCTTCTTGCACGGCGCAGCGGTGCGGAGTTTTTCCCGGTTCAAACGCTGATCGAGAAATATTCCGGGTGAAACCCCGGCCTGGAAATCGATCTCAAACGCCAGCCCTGATTCCAGGATGGCAAAGGGGCGACTGATGGGTTCGCCTGCCAGGTGCCGAGGCGAAGCATCCGCGTTTTTTACGAGAGGCTTCCAATAAAGAGATAGGAATCCGAGCTTCCGGTCGATCGAGGGTTTTGCTTCGGACAGCGTCTGGATGAGCCAGCGTCCGGCGAAATCATCAATGATCAGATCCGGCAGCCCGTCTCCTGGCCCGTCTACCAGCCGGAGTGCATTCGTCTTCTGGCGGTCGATCATGCGGCGCTTCTCGATTGCAGCCAAGATCTTTGCGGCGGACGGGGTCATGTCTCAACTTTCAACATTTGCAAGCTCACAGCGCCCCGACCATTGAACACATTTGAAAATTGATGCGCAGCAAATGTTGAAAGTTGAGACATGACCCGTAACAATACAATCCCATCCTATGAGCGATCTGCACGAATCCCTCCGGCGCGCCGTAGATGAAGGCCAATTGTTGTCGGGCAGCTCGGCTAATATTTTGCAATTCCTTTCTGGGTGCAATAACCCGGTGTATCGAGCGGCGATCGAAGAGTTGGTCGAAAATAAACACTGGAAGGAGCTGGACGATCGTTTTTTCAAGACGCTTGCCTTCGGCACAGGAGGTTTGAGAGGGCGGACGATAGGGAAGGTTATCACCCGCGTTGAAGCAGGCGACCAAGCTCGCGGCGTGTGTCCGGAGTTCCCGTGCGTTGGGACCAACGCAATGAATTTTTACAACGTTAGCAGGGCTACCCAAGGATTGGTAAATTATGCCAGGGAATACCTTTCGAAGAACAATCCTGGAGCCAAACCGAGTATCGTGATTGCTCATGACACCCGCCATTTTTCGCGGCAGTTCGGTGAATTAACCGCCAAAGTTGCTACGGAAAATGGGTGTGATGTTTTTCTCTTCGAAGCCGCTCGTTCGACTCCGGAACTCTCTTTTGCGGTGCGGCATACCAATGCCGCAGCCGGAGTCGTGATTACCGCGAGTCACAACCCACCTCATGACAACGGCTACAAGGTTTATTTCGCCGATGGCGCACAGGTGGTTGAGCCTCACGCAAGCGCTATCATTGAAGAGGTTAACAAGGTGGCCGGCGAAGTTTACGAGCCGCTTCCACCTTCCCGGCAAGGCAAACTGATCATCCTTGGCACAGAACTGGATGAACTTTACAAGGTCAGGCTCCGCACCCTGGTGCTTCGACCGGATGTCGTTGCAAGCCAGACAAATCTCAAAATTGTTTTCACGGCGATCCATGGGACCGGCGGAATCATCACCGTTCCTGTCCTGAGAGAACTTGGATTTCAGGTTGTCATCGTCCCTGAACAGGATGAGCCGAATGGTGCCTTTCCAACCGTCAAATCTCCGAACCCCGAAAATGCTGATGCGCTTTCCATGGCGATTGCGCTCGCCGAAATGGAAGGTGGGGACCTTGTAATCGGGACCGACCCGGACAGCGATCGAATGGGCGTTGCATTTCGCGACGCGGCGGGAAAGATGCGGCTTCTAACAGGCAATCAAATCGGCTCGCTTTTAGCCTGTTACCGCACAAAGACGTTCAAGAGCCAGGGCATCTTGAACGAAAGCAACAAGGCACGCGGCGTCATCATCAAGACCCTTGTGACGACTGACTTGCAAAAGATAATCGCGGAGCGGGAAGGTCTGCATTGTGTAGAGACGCTCACCGGATTCAAGTATATCGGTGAAAAACTGGGCAAATACGAGGAGGCCCTTCCCGCCGAGATTCGGAGACTTTACCGGACATTATCTGAAGAGGAGACGCGAGCGGCGCGTTTGCGCCATTCCTGCTTTTTCGTTTTCGGCGGTGAAGAAAGCTATGGGTATGGGGGAGCTGATTTCGTGCGTGATAAGGATGCAAACGGCGCAGCGGTCATGTTCGCCGAAGTCGCCGCTTACGCGAAATCGCTGGGGCTGACTTTGGATCGGGTTCTCGATCAAATCTATCTTGAGTATGGATGTTACATGGAAAAAAACGGTTTTCTATCCTTTGAAGGCGCCGAGGGGGCTGAGAAGATTGGTCGTCTTGCTGAGTCGTACAAGGCTGCTCCTCCGTCGGAGGTCGATGGCTCGCAGGTTGTGTCTTTAAAGGATTTCGCGGCGGGTGGAATCAAGGATTCCGAAGGAGTTGTCCTGCCAAAGGAAAGGATGACCATGTTCGAATTGGCTGACGCAAGGAGGATTGCGGTTCGGCCATCCGGGACGGAACCGAAGATAAAGTTCTATTTGTTTGGCAGGCAAGCGGGCGTTGACGCGGATACTTTGAGTGAGGTGAAATCCGGTCTGGCTGCGTCGCTTGACCGGCTCTGGGATTGGGTGCAGCAGGACGTGAAGAGGAGAGTAGGCTAGCGCAAATCTCGTGACGGACATTTTACGGGCGGTCTATTTCTGGATTCACCTGCTTGCTCTTGCGTTACCAGCCGCCGGTCAGAATGCCTCAAACCAGAAGGCTGCACTATCAGCTGAGCTTCCCCGGCTTTCGAACAACGCGACCGCTTCCTTGGTTACCTACACGCCCGGCGAAGAGCTTTACCAGGCTTTTGGCCATAGCGCGATAAGAATAAGGGATGATTCCCTGGAGATGGACAGGCTTTACAACTACGGAACTTTCGATTTTGAGACTCCAAACTTCTATTTGAAGTTCGCGCATGGCGATCTGTGGTACCAGCTCAGCGTAACCCCTGCCAGAGAAGAGATTCCGTTGGTCGGTGCGAATGGCCAAGGCGTTTCGGAACTTATACTGAGCCTGTCACAAGATCAGAAACAGCAACTATTCGAAGCCCTTGAGTATAATCTACTCCCTGAAAATCGCTTTTATCGTTACGACTTTATTTTGGATAATTGCTCCACGCGCCCGCGAGACGTTCTTGAGCGCGTGATCAGCGCCCGGATCGTTGAAAAAAATGCCGGACAGTCGACCTTTCGCCAGATGCTCGATCCTTATTTTGCCAGAATTCCGTGGACCGGATTCGGACTTTCGCTGCTGCTTGGTGCAAAGGTGGATCGGATCGCTGATCCGCGAGAGGCCTGTTTCTTGCCTGTGGACCTCGAGCGAGCGCTAGAAAAAGCGGAGAATGGACGGGAAAAATTGACTTCTGAGAAGAGAGAGATCTTTCGGCCAGCAAGCCTGCCGCAGACTCCCGTCTGGCTATCGCCGACCATTGTTTTTGCGGGTGGCGGTCTGGGCTGGTTCTTTTGGTGGCTTTTGCGAAAGCGTGGACATGCGAGTTGGCCTACGGCGGTCATATTCACCGTCTTTGGCGCGACCGGTTTATTTCTACTTGGGCTTTCTCTTTGGAGCCGGCTGATTGTGCTTCAGCTGAATTACAACCTCGCATGGTTAATCCCTACACATCTTTTGGCTGGGGTTTGGCTTTTTCTCAGCAGAAGCAAGCCGCCGCTTGTTCGCTGGTATTTTTGGTTTGCGGCAATTGCAGGGCTCGCATTCGTCGGGCTCTCCTTTTTTCTCCCCCAGGCATTCCATCCGGCAGTGTATCCGCTTGTTGCCATACTCGTATGGCGCTCTATGCTTGAAGCATTCAGGGGAGGGACGGCCTCCGTGCCGTCAGACAAGACGACGACAGAGGCGATGACAGACGTTTGATATCTGTTTGTCCAAGTTTTCGGTAACGAAACGGTGAAACGGCCACGCCCTAAAGCAATGATTCTCCATTCAGCAACGATTCTGCTGAGCGCACTGAGCGGATTTATTGTGGCGGTCGCTTTTCCTCCTTGGAATCAAAGTTGGTTGATATGGATTGGATTTATTCCGGTCCTTTCCGCGCTGCTTCTTTTCTCACGGCACTGGCTGCTTTCCCTGCTTCGCGGCACGGTTTTCGGGGGTACTCTTGCCGGCTTTCTGTTTTCATGGCTACTACTCAATGGTCGCATGGCCGACTGGGCGACGAACACCGCAAGCCTGGCTTTGGTCGGAGGGGTCTGGGGCCTTTTCGCAGGACTGTTGGTCCAGCTGCCTGCGAAATCGGATAAGAAGAAGCTCTCACCAATTCTCCCAGGATATGGTTCCAATTCCGAAGGCTGGAATAAATCGATGGCTCATTTGCGCGCCGCTCTTGTGGCTGCGGCCGGATGGACGGTTCTGGAATGGGCGAGGGGAGTATTGTTGCCTGGATGGAATATGGTAGGCACGGTTTTGGAATCAAACCTTCCACTATTTCAGGTAGTGAAAATCACTGGTGCAAGCGGTCTGACGTTCCTGGCGGTATTTGCGAACGTCATTGTGCTTACTACCGTTCGGCGGCTGATTCTTGAACCGAGCCGTATTACCTGGGTGGATCGATTCGATGTCACCGCTACACTCGGGATTATCTTCCTTTCGGCTCTTGGCGGCTTCTGGTTTCTCCAGAGGCGATCCGGAAATGACACGAAAAACGTCGCCTTGATTTGCCCATCCAGCACTCAGTTCAGTCGTCTTCTCGAGCTCAGCAAAGTCGCCAACGAGAAAGGAATTGATCTATTCGTCTGGCGCTGGGTCCGGTTCGAGCGTGGCGATTATGCGACAGCGGGTGACGTATCCATCGGGAAGACTGCTGCGTTGGTGACTGGTCTGAAAACCGCCGATAACGGGGTGCTCAATGGCGCGTCCATGATCCTGCCCGGGACAGTCAAGAATATCCTGGTGATGCCCGAACGCCGCGATTTCTTCCGGCCCGGTATCGCAACGGGCATCAGAACACTGAACTCGTTCGAGTTCGGTAACGTCAGCTGGGTTCCGCTGCTGAATTGGGAAGCCGGTGACCCATTGCCGATCAAAAGTGCGATCAAAGGGCAGGCGCAGGCGCTCATAGGTCTTGTGGATCCCTCGCTTGTGCCCGGTGCCGGACTCGAGCAGCTTCTTGCGAATCTCAGATTGTGGGCCGTTTCGTTGGGACGACCGCTAATTGTGGCGACCGTCAGGGATCTATCCATCATTATGTCTGGCTCCGGGAGATCTGTCGGGGACTCTCGAGTCACCCCGGAGCCTGACGTCTTGATTGGACGAATAGAGATTCCCCCTGCAAACGAGCTCACGCCCTATGGCCGCTATGGCGATTGGTTTGGAATCGCCTGCGGCGTTCTTGGCATCTTTATCGCCCTTTCCGGTAGGCTTCGCAGGCAATATGAAAAGTCTGGTCGTCTCTCTGCATGACGTCTCGCCGCTGACGCAATCGTTCTGTGAAAGAATACTTTTGGATTTGAGCGAATTGGGGGTTCACCAGGTTTCGCTTCTAATTATTCCCAATCATCATGGGCGCGCCCCAGTTACTGAGAGCAGTTCGTTTCAGCAATGGCTCAAGCAGGAGGTCGACGCCGGCCATGAACCGGTGCTTCATGGATATTTTCATCAGAGACAAAAGCGGGTAGATCCGTGGTTTTCGAGAATAACGACTGAAGTCTATACCGCTGGGGAGGGCGAGTTCTTCGACCTTTCCTTTGATCTAGCGAAAAAGTCTCTTTGCGATGGCCTGGCGGACCTGGGATTCTTGCGGCGGAAGGTGACTGGTTTTGTGGCGCCTGCGTGGCTTCTGGGCGATGCTGCCGAGCAAGCGGTGCGAAGCCTTGGCTTTGTCTACACGACGCGGATTGGCTGCATACGAATTTTCAAGTCTTTAGCGCGAAATACCCGCGAGCCAAAGCGCCCGCGGGATTTTCGCGCTATCGAGGTCAGATCGCGTTCGCTGGTGTGGAGTACGCGCGCGTCGTGGCGAGTCCTGACGAGTCTCTATTGGAACAGGGCCCTTGCGACTGCAAAGAGTGATGCGCCGGTATTTCGAGTTTCCATTCATCCCGCAGACATCCAGCATAAGCCGGTCTGGAAACAGATCCGCGAGATTGTCGGGTCCGCTGGCCGGGTGAGAGAATGTATCTCTTATGAGCGCCTCGTAGGTCGCTTGTGCCTGTGAAGCATGCAGACCCTGGGTTACGTCTCGCATGGACCGATTTCAAGGATTCTATAAGCGGGAGCGAGGCCGCTTCACCAACTCGATGCTGCTCCCAGCCCAACCTTGATACTAAACCTCGCCGGTCTGAGGCGCAGCCTCGCTGGCTATTCTTGAATTTGAGAAACAAGCGTCGTAGCTTCCCCAAACCGATCTGTTAGCTCTGCGGTTCGAGCTACAGCTTCCCCCTGGCCATGTGCGTATGAAAGTGAACCGATCGATCCGACCCGTTCGGGACGGCTGGGCACCTGACTTATGGGCAAGCACAGTGCCTTT
>Ga0182032_10001576_pt1 | contig 10290 bp, 9 predicted proteins | sample tim00Cox00000000_FD_125970 | JGI IMG/M metagenome (GOLD analysis project Ga0182032, IMG submission 125970) | Lab enrichment of tropical soil microbial communities from Luquillo Experimental Forest, Puerto Rico - timezero.00C.oxic.00.000.000 | ecosystem: Environmental > Terrestrial > Soil >... | reverse complement strand
TTGCAACAACCCATCGGTGCGCTTTTCAGGTCCTTGCTGTTTTTTGTGGCTTCGAGCTGCATTTGCCCAAGCTGAAATGGCGACTTTCGTGTTCAACACAGCCGGCATGGATCAATGCTGGGCTGATTTCTCAGCAATTCTGCTTTCTTCAAGAAGCCTATTGCGTTCGAGGGCCGGGCAAGAGAAATAGATCGCGTCTGTTGGGGGATGTCGAGGTCGGCGTGTAATCGCGTATCCTGGCAACCCTAGAGCCTTCCGAAACTCTTCCGGATACGCAGAACCCCTGAGAACATTCGGATGCCGTCTCTGAGCATCTTCACCTTGCTGCCAGGTACCTCTTCCCAATCAATCGGCATCTCGCGTATTTTGAAACCGCTCTTGATGAGCAAGAGGGTGAGTTCGATGTCAAAAGCAAATCTCTTCTCCCTCAGTTGTTTTTCGATCGCTGTGTAAGCATCGCTTCGAATTACCTTCAGGCCGCACTGAGAGTCGTAAATCTCGATGCCGGTTACTACCGAAACGAATGTTGCAAAAACCCGCCCGGTATAGTGGCGAAGCGCTCGCCGATTGACCGTGCTTCCCAACATTTTGACTCGACTGCCAAACAATGCATCCCACCGGTGGTCCCGATCTGCAAGGAGGTTTTCGATGACTCTGCGAACTTCGTAGGCCGGGACTGCTCCATCGGCATCGACGAAGCAGAGAAGTTCGGGAGCGCCATTTTTCAACGCTCTATTCCATCCCGCGTAGACTGCTCCGCCTTTCCCGAGATTCTGCTTTAGAAAGATCGGATCGCTGACGAGCCACGGATACTTGCTTCGAATCCCGCTTACCGCCGACCGTAGGGCCGCGTCCTCAGGGTAGCCGGAGCCATCATCAACAACGAGGATCGATGTTTGGAAGCCTACTTCAGCAAATTCACTGCAAAGGGAATCCATAAAAAGCGGGAGGCGTTTGCTCTCTCGGAAACAAGGGATCGTGATTACACAATGCATTTTGCCGCTCCTTTCCGAGGCGCGAGGTCACATGTCAAGCCAGTTTGCGCTTTCTGCCCAGCCCGAAATCTCTTTCAACGCAACCCCCCCGGGCCGCGGCCGGTTGGCTGTTTTTCCGCGTTGCTCGCTCCTTACGTCCCGCACCAGTTCTGCCCTGGCGGCACGGACCTAGATCAGTAGGAGTGCTAAACTGGTAGGGATGCTCGTCGCTCGCGCCTTGAAAACAGCCTAGCGGGTTGATGTGGGTGGCACCGCAGCACCGAATATATCTGAAATTGGTGCTGCCGTTGCAGCGTTCCGTGGCCCTTTCATGTTCTGAGAGGCCAGGATTGTAGCTAGAAGGTTGTAGTGATTGACGTTTTCGCTGAAGCGGCCTGGCTTAACGTACTGCCCGATGATCAAAGTCGGGATCTGATTAGGCACGGGGTTGTCAGTCTCATCCTCATCCCAGGTGATGACCAAGAGGCTCTTGTTCGTGAGAGCCCACCGGGCATAGGAGGCGAGGTGAAGCCCGAGCCACTGGTCACCTTGGAGAATCGTTCCATTGTGCATGTCGTCATTGAGATTCGGGATGACCCAGCAAACGGCCGGCAATCGGGCGAAGTCACTCGGGAAGCTGCTGAAATCTTTCTCTACGGTGACGCCTTCCGGGAAACTTTCCCAGGGGTTGTGCTTCCGAGGCGCTGAAGTCGTGCCGGAGCTCTCAACATAGCCAAAAAAGGACTTTCCTCCGGCATGGAGCACAGTCTCCGTCGTGGGGCCCGGCTCAGAATAATTCTTATTGTCCCGTACGTCGAAGGTGCTGCCAGCATAAAGAGCGAAGTAGTTCGGCTCTGAAGGATGTGCCTCGGCGTGGAAGTTCGTCATGACCGCCGCTTCCGGAACAAGGGTCTTGTTTATAAAGGGTGCATCAGTCAAATTGCCGATAATGTTGGAATACCCGCGATTTTCCTCCACCACGACTACTATGTGATCGTATTTCGGGATCCCGGGCGCCGGAGCCGGGTCAGGAGTCCAAGCTATCAATAGGGTGGGCTCTGGTCGTCCGCAACTTACAAGAAGAGCTCCTGCCAGGAGAGCTGAAACTGCCCGCTGAAAATCTAACTTTTGCATATTGCGCTGTGGCCGGAGCCGTCGTCAACGATCACAATTGATGTTTGGAAAGGCGCCTCTCTTTGAGAAACATTCTTAAGAAATATCGCCTTTTGAGAAACATTCTTAAGAAATATCACGTTCGACCGATGAGAATTAAGAGTAGTCAGCCTTCAAAAAATGAAAAGAGTATTAGCTGTGCAAACGCCGGTGGGAGGGGTTGTCCATATTGTTCCGTGCGAACAGAACGGGGCGGCGGTGGCTCTTACCTGGCGAGAGGTGGCTTTGACAGATGCAGAGAAAGAAGCTTCGCGTCTTTATCTCTTTGATGAAGGTTTTATCGAACATGCGGCCGGCACTCTCGAACCGGATGCTGAAATCGACCGCTTTTTGAAGGGAATTCCCGAAATCTATTAAGAAGCGCCGTTCGCTCACCACGGGGGCAGGGCCGCATCTCTGAGGCGGCTGGCCCAAAACGACGCTTAACTCGGAGATCTGACCCTGCCGCTACCGGGGCGCTGGTGCACCGCCTGCCATATCGAATGATGACGTCGTTGCGTCCGAAACGGGCCGCCGGTAAGGCGCGAGGATTCTTTTTTTGCCGTGGAATATTTAAGGACATTCGTCTCAACGTGTATAGGTTTGAACCATGAACGAGCGTTCCCCCGGCGGATCTCCTTCTCGAATGGCGCGGCTCATGCTGATTCTGTCGGTCCTGACTCTTGGACCGATTAAGCTTTTCGCTTGGACCAACGGCGAATTGCAAATTTGGATGGATAGCGATCGAGGCAGCGCAGTTCAAGCGATCGGCCAGAAATTTGAAGCGGATCTTGGCATTAAGGTGACGGTCGAGTCGCCCCAAAATATCACGGACAATTTTCCGATTGCTGCTCAGGCAAATAAAGGTCCGGACATTGTGATCTGGGCACATGATAAGATCGGAGAATGGGCCGACGGGGGACTGATCGCACCCGTAGAGGTCTCGAGTGACTTCAGCAAACAGTTCTTTCCCAAGGCTTGGCAGGCTGTATTCCATCAAAAGCGGTCCTGGGGATTTCCGATAGCGCTTGAGACGGTGACATTGATTTACAATAAGGCACTCCTGGATGGACCGCCGCCGACCGATTTATCCCAACTGGCTGCCGTAAGCCAAAAGATAAGGAAAAACCACCCAGGCGTTATTCCCATCCTCTGGGATCCAAGGAGTGCTTACTATACCTGGGGGATTCTCGCCAGCGGGGGCGGCTACGTATTCGGCAAGAACGGCGGCGACTACAATCTGAATAACGTCGGCATTGCGACTCCCGGAGCTGTTGCTGCGCTGTCTAAGATCGTGGGATTGATACAGTCCGGCGTGCTGCCGAAAAGCTGTTCCTATAGCGAAACTGAAGATTTCATGGGGCAGGGAAAACTCGCCATGATGATTTCGGGACCCTGGGCGTGGTCCAACCTGATCCAAAAAGGGATTGATTTTGGTGTGGCGCATATTCCCGGGATCGACGGCAAGGTGGGGCGTCCGTTCGTTGGTGTCTCGGTCACTTACCTCAATCGCTCGAGCCCTAATGGGGATCTCGCGAAAGAGTTTCTTGAGCGCTATCTGCTAACCGATGAGGGGCTTACTGCGATGGACAAGGCAAAGCCGATCGGCGTTCCAGCTCTGATCTCGGTTTTCGAAAAAATCGCCCAGAATAATCCGCGGCTGAGGGAGCTGAAGGCTTCAGTGGAGTATGGTCAGGTTATGCCGAACGTCCCCCAGATGGGTCGATTTTTCAGCTCTCTGGGAGCTGCATTGCAGCTCGCTGCTGATGGAAGACTATCGGCTCGAAAAGCGCTTCAGCAAGCCGAGGCCAATATGAGGCACGATTGAGGTCCGACGGCGTCCCGGTGGAAGAGAATTTTCACCACAGAGGCACAGAAAGCACCAAGATCTGCAGGGGAGAAGAAAATCTGTAGTTGTCCGCGCTTGAGTGGATTTGGAAATTCGGCGTCTTTTGGTGGTGATTGCTTGATGACGGATCTATTGCGACACGAAGGGCTCGCGACGGACCGCCTGAGAGCGTATCCCGGAAAACCCAAAAGAAACCTTTGTGCTCTCTGTGCCTCTGTGGTGAAATTCTTCCTCTGGATACTGGGTGAAGAGGAGGGAGCGGGATGAAACTCTCCTTTCTAAGCCTTATGCGCGGCTTGCACCAGATGGGTCAATGACTCCTTGGCGTCGCCATAAAGCATTTTGCAATTCGGCTTGAAAAACAGCGGATTTTCGAGTCCCGAAAAACCCCGCCCACGGCCCCTCTTGAGCACGATGACCGATTTGGCTCTATCCACTTCCAGGATCGGCATTCCGGCAATTGGACTCTTTGCATTGTCGCGCGCGTCGGGATTTACGACGTCATTGGCGCCAACAACGACCGCGACGTCCGTGGACGAAAACTCCGGATTGATGTGCTCGAGTTCGTATAGCTGTGAGTAAGGAACGTTGGCTTCGGCCAATAAGACATTCATATGCCCCGGCATCCGCCCCGCCACCGGATGGATCGCATACTTCACGGTGACTCCTTTCTCTTCTAGCACATTGGCAAGTTCACGCAACGCGTGCTGCGCCTGAGCGGTCGCCATCCCGTAACCGGGAACGAATACCACTTGGCGAGCGTACGCCAGTTGCACGGCAGTGTCTTCCGCGTTCGCTTCGCGCATGTCTCCGGTTTCCGCCAGCGCCGCCGTTTCCGAAATGCTTCCGAACGCTCCGAAGAGGACGTTGGTGATCGAACGATTCATTGCTTTACACATCACGATTGACAGGATGAATCCCGAGCCTCCGTCCAGGGTCCCCGCGATAATGAGCACCTTATTCGAGATTGCAAATCCGGTTGCCGCAGAGGCGAGCCCGGCGTAGGAATTCAACAGCGAAATTACCACCGGCATGTCCGCCGCCCCTATCGGCAGGACAAGGAGAATGCCGAATACGAATGCCAGTGCCAACATCAGGTAAAACAAAGGCGCCGCTCCGGGATTGATCAAAAGCCAGACGAAGCAGGCGACGGTTACGGCTAGAAGTGAGAGATTGAAAACATTTTGGCCTTTGTAAACTAATGGTATGCTGGGTAGGAGTCCCTGCAGTTTGGCGAATGCGACAAGACTTCCGGTCGTCGTCAGAGAACCAAAAAGCACTTCAAATCCGATAGCGCCCATCGTGAATTCGCCCAATTTTGCGCCGTGCAAATAATATTCGGAGATGCCGACGAGCGCGGCAGCAAACGCACCAAAGGCGTGCGACAAAGCAGTCCGTTGCGGCATTGCGGTCATCGGCACCCATATGCCCATAGCCAAGCCGATCGTCGATCCCAGGAGAAGGCCTGCGATTATCCAATCGAAGCTGACGATTTCACGCACCAGAAGCGTTCCAACAATCGCCATCAGCATGCCGAACTCCGCCAGATGCATCCCGCGCCGGGCGGTTTCGGGGTGGCTCATCCCGCGCAGCCCGAGAATGAAGAGCACCGACGCAAGGAGGTAGCTGAATTCGGTGAAAAAGGTTCGCACAGACCGCAGGTAATTGTGAACGTCCGCTAGGGATTACTTTTCTTTTTTCTTCGGAGCGGAACTGGTCTTGCGTTTAAACATCTTCAGCATCCGATCTGTGATAACAAAGCCGCCCACAACGTTGATGGTTGCACAGGTTACCGCGACGAAGCCGAGAATGGCGCTGACGGTGCTCAGGTGAGCGCCCGCAGTGACCAGGGAACCGACCAGCGAGATGCCAGAGATGGCGTTCGTTGCCGACATCAGAGGAGTATGCAAAAGGGGAGGAACGCGGGAGATAACCTGGTAGCCAAGAAATGCGGCCAAAACAAAAACATAGAATGTCGCGATGAGTGTTTCGGATGTCATAAAGGTAGCGAGGCCACGCCTCAGATCAGCGAGATTTAAGGGTATCTTGGTTGGGTTGGGAGCGGCGGGTTGGGTCAAGTGGTCTCGCATAGAATCCTTGAAAAGCAAGGTCATCCGATGGCTGATGCACGAAAACTCGACTCATCTGTAATCAATTTTGCAAGGATTCTGGCTGTGCAGTTTCAGCGACGTATGCCTTTTGGATTACCTCATGGCAAACCTGGCCTGCGTGAGTGATTACACAGCCTCTTAGAATCGGGTTCGCCAGGTCCAGCCGAAGGCCTTTTGTGTTCTTGTCCCAGAAGTGGTCGACAAAGGCTCCGAGGTTATTTGAAAACATCTCGCTGGCGTGTGTGGCCACCCTGCCCGGCAAGTTTGCAAACGCGATGATCTTCACTCCGTTGACGTCAGTTTCTTCGTTGTATTTAGAACATTCCACATTACCGCCAGACTCGATCGCAGTGTCGACTATCACGCTCCCGGGCTTCATCTGCCCGATCATTTCCGCAGTGACAATGACGGGCGCCCTTCCACCGAATACTTGCGCTGCCGTGATAACGACATCCGCCTGTGCAACATGCCTGGCCATCTCTTCGCGCTGCTTCTGAAGCTGCTCCGGGCTTAACTCTTTTGCATAACCTCCGGCGGCTTCGCCCGTTTCGCCTAATTCCACTTTGATAAATCTAGCGCCCAGCGATTTCACCTGTTCCTCGACCACCGGCCTCGTATCGAATGCTTCCACGGAAGCTCCCAGTCGCCGTGCAGTGGCGATAGCCTGCAAACCCGCTACGCCGACGCCAATGATGAAGACTCTAAGCGGCTTAATCGTGCCGGAAGGTGTGATGAGCATAGGAAAGATTCGATCGCTCCCGGCCGCTGCAAGAACGACCGCGACATACCCGCTAAGGTTTCTTTGAGAGCTGAGCGCGTCCATCTTCTGCGTCACGGTAATTCGAGGTATCATCTCCAGGCTCACAGCTGTTACGTGTGCGCTCGCCAGACGTTCAACCAGTTCTCGTTCATTGAAGGGATCGAGAAAACTGACGTGGATACAGCCTTCTTTGAGAGAATTAATTTCGTCCGAAGGCGGCTTTCGAACGCGCAAGACCAGATCCGCCTCCTTAAGAGACCCGATCCGGTCGCAACTGATCGTTGCACCGGCTCGCTCGTAATCGGCGTCGCTGTAGTTTAGCCCGCTGCCAAGTCCCAGTTCAACTTCGACTTTGGCGCCTAACCCGGCCAGTTTGCTTACAACATCTGGAAGCAACGGCACCCGGGTTTCGATTGGATCAACCTCTTTCGGGACGAAAATTCGCATGATTTTTCTGTCCGCGCGGAGCTTAACCAATCCCAGGGCAACGCTGCAACTCCTGATTGTCGGACGAGGTCGCCGAGGGAGGAAATTCTTCCTCTGCGCACTGGCTACGTTCATTGACAAACGCCGGACGGTTCCCGATAGTTTAACTCAAATCCTTTTGTGAGTATACCCTCCGCTTTGTCAGAATTGGCTTCCGGAGCCTCCACGACCACCGGAAGGGCCGACCTGCGGCCACATAATATTCGAGACGCCGTTATCCGGCTTGCCGGCAATTCGCAAGATGGCATTCAAACAGCGGGCGCGCTGTTGGCTCGCTTGGCCGGTCGTAGCGACCAGGAAGTCATGACTTACATGACCATCCCGTCGACCATCTCTGGTGGACCGTCGATTTTTCAAGTCCGGATTGGCTCCGGTGAGGTCCTTTCGGCCGGCGACGAGGCCGATTTTCTTGTTGCATTCTATCAGCATAGTTATCTGGACCATATCGGTTTTTTGAAGGAAGGCGGCGTGCTGTTGTATGACTCCGACCAGGTGCAGCCGGATCTTGAAGATAAACGATATGTCTATGTAGGGGTTTCCGTGACCGGCCTCACGGTTGAGGCGCTTGGCGGCACTGCCAAAGACAAGGGCAAGAATATCTTTGTTCTGGGCCTCATCGCGGCGATTTTTCATCTCGACGCCGACAAGTTGAAAGGACTGATTCGGGAACGTTTCGGTGGAAAGAATGAGAGCATTGTTAATACAGCCTTGATGGCTTTCCAGGCCGGATACAGCTACCCGGTTGGGAATTTACTGACGACCCGATACGAATTTGAGGCGCGTGACAAGGAGCGCGGAGTTGGCCAGGTGACAATGGACGGCAACCAGGCGCTCGCTTACGGGCTCATTGCGGCGGGAGTTCGCTACGGGGCGGGCTATCCGATTACTCCCTGGTCGACCGTGATGGAAATATTGCGCTCCGAGTTGCCCAAGTACGGCGGGCTTTTTGTGCAGGCCGAAGACGAGTTGGCTGCCGTCTCGCTTGCGCTCGGTTTTTCCTATGCCGGCTATTTATCGGTCACTGGCAGCGCGGGACCCGGTATCTCCCTTAAGACCGAAGCCATCGGTTGGGCGTCGATGGCGGAAATCCCTTTGATCGTTGTTAACGTCCAGCGGGGAGGACCAAGTACGGGACTCCCAACAAATGTCGAACAGAGCGATCTCTATCAAGCCATTTTCGGAAGCCACGGTGACAGCCCCCGAGTTGTCCTGGCGGCAGCCACTGTAGAAGATTGTTTCTATACGGCTCTGGAGGCAGCCAGAATCGCTCGCAAATACAGCACACCGGTTTTCCTCCTGAGCGACAGCTCGCTCGCAACGCGAATCGAAGCGTTCGACGAACCCGATCTGAAATCTCTGATGCGTGCCCCGCACCCGGATTTGTCGCCGCGGCCAAGCGGCTACAAGCCCTATCCCCTTGACAGCATCACACGCCATGCTCCTCCCGGTTCTCGAATGATCGAAGGAAAGTATCCGGTAGTCACCGGTCTGGAGCATGACGAAATGGGGCATCCAACCGGCCGGCCCCCGCTCCACATGGCGATGACTGCGAAGCGAAGGCGAAAATTACAGGAACTGGCCGCCGAAATGCCTCTTCCGGAAGTATACGGTGAATCTCCAGGGCAGACGCTTCTTGTGGGTTGGGGTTCGACCTTCGGGCCCATTCGTGAGGCAGTTGATCGTGCACGCGAACGGGGCAAAAGCGTTTCCTCTATTCATTTGCGCCACCTTCACCCGTTACCGAGCGGCCTCGAAAACGTTTTTGCCCGATTCGACCGCATCATAGTGGCGGAAATGAACGATCAAGGGCTGTACGGGTACGGCCAATTGGCAACGATCCTGCGCGCTCGTTTTTGCGAGCCAAAAATCTCGAGCCTGACCAAAACCGATGGGTTGACGTTTCGAGTCAAAGAAATTCTCCAGGGGATAATGTAATGAGCACTTCTGAAGCCGCCGCCGCGGCACTCCCACAGCAGCCAGATAAACTTACAAAAAAAGCGTTGACCGCGGACCATCCGACCTGGTGCCCCGGCTGCGGCGATTTTGCCGTGCTCGCGGCTTTCTATAAAGTTCTGGAGCGGCGCCAGCTACCTCATGAAAGCATCGTCACTCTGGCGGGTATCGGGTGTTCCTCTCGTTTTCCCTATTTCGTTAACTCGCAAGGCGCCCACTTTATTCATGGTCGCGCCGTTCCGTTGGCTTCTGGGGTCAGTCTCGCCCGACCGGATCTTCACGTGTTTCTATTCGGTGGCGATGGCGACGGTTTCTCCATCGGAGGCAATCACCTTGACCACGGCGCCAGAAAAAACGTTCGGATGACTTATGTCATTATGGACAATTTCGTCTACGGGTTAACTAAAAAGCAGACTTCGCCCACCTCGCCCGTTGGCTACAAATCGAAAACAGATCCTTTAGGAGCTGTCGACCAACCCGTCAACCCGATCAAAAAGCTGCTCGCCGCCGGAGCAACCTTCATTGCGAGGACGCATGCGACGCAGATCAACCACATGATCCAGATGATCGAGCGTGCAATGGATCACAATGGTTTTTCGGTAATCGAATGCCTTTCTGAGTGTGTTGAGTTTTATCCCGGGGCCTTCGATCCCGCGAATCCTCGAAAGGGTGGTACGTTCGGATTAATCGACGAAAAGAAATGGGACGGTACGCCCGAGGACGAACTTCGGCACGATGTCACCGACGAGATTGCCGCCTATCGACTCGCGAACGTGCCGTTTCCGGGTCTTTTTGGCGTATTTTTCGAAAATGATCGTCCAACCAAGAATGCCCTTGAAAGAAAATGCGTTGAGAACACGCGGGACAGGCTCGGAAATCCGACGGATATCCAACTGCTTCAGGCAACATTCGACCGCATGAAATGAGGGAGAGGGTGGAATTCAGAATTCAGAAGGACCCCCGAACCCTAAACTCCAAACCGAACAGCGACCCCCGAACGATGAC
>Ga0182032_10001574_pt1 | contig 10298 bp, 6 predicted proteins | sample tim00Cox00000000_FD_125970 | JGI IMG/M metagenome (GOLD analysis project Ga0182032, IMG submission 125970) | Lab enrichment of tropical soil microbial communities from Luquillo Experimental Forest, Puerto Rico - timezero.00C.oxic.00.000.000 | ecosystem: Environmental > Terrestrial > Soil >... | reverse complement strand
TGCAGCCGATCCGGCGAACCTGGGCTGGTTTTCGCGTTGCCAGTTCTATGTGGACGGACGCACCGGCACAGTCATGCAAACGCCCATGTCGCTCGCCAACAAATGCGACCGCAGTGGACGCCCGCACCTCACTAGCGTGCGGGTATCGCTCTCCAAAGAACTACCGGCAACGTTCCGGCTGCCCGGCAAACAGTCGCTGACCGAGCCGGTGTTCTATTCGTTGCTGTTCAATTTTCTGACGGCCTTGGCCAAGTCTGGAGTGGCCGTCTGCGGCACCGGCGTGGTGAGACCTCTGGCGGGACGGACCGAAAGCGTCGGCGTCCGCAACTGAATTGAAGAGCCTCTTCAGACGCGCCTTGCCGTGGCGCGAACCGCCTCGGCCACCACGTCTTCCACCTCAGACTGATACTCGCGCAGCAACTCGGGAGTTGCCGCTTCGAATCGCATCACCAACACGGGTTGTGTGTTGGAGGCGCGCACCAGTCCCCAGCCCTGCGGGAAAAGCACGCGCACGCCGTCGACGTCCACGGTCCGATGCCGGGCGCGCAATTGCTCAGTAGCACAGCGCACCACGTCGAATTTTGCCTCATCGGGGCAATCGAAACGGATTTCCGGAGTGGTGACCAAGCGGGGCAGGTCGGCCAGCTGGGCTGAGAGCGGGACTCCGGAATTCGCCACGATCTCCATCAGCCGGCAGGCTGCGTAAAGCGCATCGTCGAAGCCGTAGTAGCGATCGGCGAAAAACATGTGGCCGCTCATTTCACCGGCCAGCTGGGCGCCAGTTTCCTTCATCTTGGCCTTGATGAGCGAATGCCCGGTCTTCCACATGATGGGGTTGCCGCCGCGCGCCGCCAGATCGTCGTACATCAACTGCGAACACTTCACCTCCCCAATAAAAGTGGCTCCTGGCTTGCGCGTGAGGATCTCGCGGCCGTAGATGATCATGAGCTGATCACCCCAAATCACAGCGCCCCGCTCATCCACCGCCCCGATGCGATCGCTGTCGCCGTCGAAGGCGATGCCGAAGTCGGCCCGGGTTTCCCGCACCCTGGCGATCAACGGCTCCAGGTTTTTGAGGACGGTGGGGTCGGGGTGATGGTTCGGGAACCGGCCGTCCATTTCAAAAAACAGCTCGGTGGCGCGAACGTTCAGATTCTCCACAAGTCGGTGCATCACCGGGCCCCCACAGCCGTTGCCGGCATCGACAACGACGTGGATCTGGCGCCCGAATCGAAACTGGGAGGAGATTTCGGCCACGTACGGGGTAACCACGTCGGCGGTCGAGTGAGAGCCGGCGCCGCGGGCCAGCTCGCCCGTGTCGACCAAGCGGCGCAGCTGTTGGATGGCCTCACCATGGATGGTGGAATCCCCGCAGACTACCTTTAACCCATTGAATTCTGGAGGGTTATGACTACCCGTGATCATCACCCCGCCATCGGCCGAGAGATGGAAAACAGAATAGTAGAGAACCGGTGTCGGGACCAGGCCGATGTCGGTAACGTGACATCCGCTGGCCACCAAGCCCGCGAGCAAGGCCCGGTTGAGCCGCGGTGAACTCAAGCGGATGTCATGACCGAGCGTTACTTTTTTTCCCGCCTGCCGCTGCAGGTAGGTGCCGATCGCCCGGCCCAGCGTCTCCACGTCGGCGTCGGGCAACTCCCTATCGGCCTCGCCGCGAATGTCGTATTCGCGGAAGATCGTCGGTTTCAGCACGGCAACTCTCTAGTATCGCAGTCCGGCACCCACCAAGAAAGGTACGGTTCTCTCTCTTGAGAGTATCCGCGCTAGGATAGAGTTCGGATGGGGATCGAGGCCGCACCCGACGAGCAGCACCGAACCACGAGCGGCGTGGCGATTGAGCCGGTCTACGGCCCCGACGAACTCCAGCATTTCGACCGGCAACGGGATCTGGGTCTACCGGGGGGGTTTCCGTACACACGCGGCATCCATCCCGATATGTATCGCCGCCAGCTGTGGACCATGCGACAGTTTTCCGGATTCGCCACGCCGGACGAAACCAACCGCCGCTATCACTATCTGCTCGAGCAAGGCCAGACGGGTCTCTCGGTGGCGTTCGATCTCCCCACCCTGATGGGCTACGATGCCGACCACCCCCTGAGCGAAGGCGAAGTCGGCAAGTGCGGCGTCTCGATCTCGTCGCTCGAAGACATGGAGATCCTGTTCCGAGGGATCCCGCTCGCGGATGTGACCGTCTCGATGACGATCAATTCGCCGGCGGCGGTTCTTTGGGCCATGTACCTGGCCGTGGCCGAGGAGCAAGGCGTGGGCTGGGAGCGGCTCTCCGGCACGATTCAGAACGACATTTTAAAAGAGTACATTGCGCAAAAGGAGTTCATTTTTCCGCCGCGGCCTTCGATGCGCCTGGTGACCGACACGATCGAGTTCGGAGTGCGGCACACGCCGCGGTTTAACCCGGTCTCCATCAGCGGCTACCATATTCGGGAAGCCGGTTCGACTGCGGTCCAGGAACTGGCGTTCACGCTGCGGGACGGAATCGAATATGTCGATTGGGCGCTCGAGCGTGGCCTCGCGATCGATGAATTCGCCCCGCGCCTCAGCTTCTTCTTCAATGCGCACAACGATTTCTTCGAGGAAGTCGCCAAATACCGGGCGGCCCGGAAGATCTGGGCGTATGTGATGCGCGACCGCTACGGCGCCTCGGCCGAACGTAGCCGGAAGTTACGGTTTCATGCCCAGACCGCCGGCTGTTCGCTCACCTGGCAGCAGCCTTATAACAATGTGGTGCGGACGGCGTTGCAAGCCCTGGCGGCGGTCGTCGGCGGAGCCCAGTCATTGCATACCAACTCGCTCGACGAGGCGTACGCCTTGCCCAGTGAACACGCCGTGACCATCGCGCTCCGCACGCAGCAGGTGCTGGCCTACGAAAGCGGCGTGGCTCAGACGCCCGACCCGCTCGGCGGCAGCTATTTCCTGGAGAAGCTGACGCTTGAGACCGAGCAGGCGGCCCAACGGTACATTGAGCGCATAGACGGGATGGGCGGTATGATCGCCGCCATCGAGGCCGGATTTCCGCAGCGGGAGATCGCAGCGGCGAGCTACCGGTACCAGCGGGAAGTGGAGTCCGGTGAAAGGGTCATCGTGGGCGTCAACCGGTTCCAGTCCGGCGGCCAGCCAATCGAACTGCTCCAGATCGACGAAGCTTCCGCCCGCCAGCAGTCGGCCAAACTGGCCGCCCTGCGCCAACGCCGGGACAACGGCGGCGTTTCCCGGAGCCTGGACGCATTGCGGCGCTCGGCCGAAGGGCGGGAAAACACCATGCCTTCGATTCTGGATGCGGTACGGGCATACGCCACCCTGGGCGAGATCTGCGACGCCCTACGCGGCGTCTTTGGCGTTTACCAGGAAACGAGTCATCTGTAAGCTATGCCGCGACCGATTCGAGTGCTGGTGGCCAAGCCGGGTCTAGATGGCCATGATCGCGGGGCCAAGGTGATCGCGCGGGCCTTGCGGGATGCCGGAATGGAAGTGATCTATACGGGCTTGCGTCAAACCCCGGAGATGATTGTCAACGCGGCGTTGCAGGAAGACGTCCAGGTCATCGGTCTTTCGATTCTCTCGGGCGCCCACAATGCAATCGTGCCGCGGGTACTCGAACTGCTGCGCGAGAAGGAGATGTCGGAGGTGAAGGTGATTGTTGGGGGAATCGTGCCCGATGAGGACGCCGAAGCGCTCAAGCAGCGAGGTGTGGCCGCCGTTTTTCAGCCCGGCGCATCGCTCGACGCGATCGTCGACTTCATCCGCTCGGCCGTGCCGGCTTGAGGCCCGTCATAAAGAGGTGTGACCGCGGTTCACAGTGTAGCGCGACTCGCTCGTTGTCGAGTCCCCCCAAGATCCGGTAAAATAATGGCTTAGCGAGTTGGCAACCGATCTGTAGCCAGTGAGACCGGCGTCCGCGAATCACCGTCGTTGTAGGCGCGCAGAGTGGAAAGGTATGTTCCGATGAAGCTTTTCAGGCGACGTCGCCTGGTGATTATATCACTCATTTCCTGCGCACCTTTGTCTATAGCGCTCACGGCGCAGCAGCCCGCGCAGCAGCCTCCGCCGCAGAGGCCCCCGGCCCAAGCCTCTCCTGCGCCCACGCCGGCTCAGAATCCACCCTCAGAACCTCCCCCGCGACCGAACCCTGCGGGCGGCGAGACCCAGCGCTCGCCCAATCCGTTTGAAAATGTACCCGAAGCGGCTCCCCCGCCGCCGGCACAGCCCCCCCAACCGGGGCAGCCGCCTGCTCCGGCTCGGCCGCGGCTCGAAACGCCCACGCAGCCTCAGGCCGCGATTCAACCTTCGGGAGATATCGTCGAGAGCGTGGTGTTTCGCGGCGCCCGTCGCGTTCCCCAGGACACCCTGAAAGCCTTGATGGTCACCAAGCCCGGTGACGTCTACAACGAGGACACGCTGCGGCGGGACTTCATGGCCCTCTGGAACACCGGGCGGTTTGATGATATCCGAATGGAAAGGGAACCGGGACGCACCGGCGTGATCGTCACTTTCGTCATTACCGAGCGCCGGGTGGTGCGGTCGATCGATTACCAGGGTATTCATTCGGTGACCGTCTCGGAGATCCTCGATCGCTTCAAAGAGCGCAAAGTCGGTTTGTCGGTCGAATCGCAATACGATCCCAACAAGGTGCAACGCGCGGCGGTGGTATTGAAGGAATTCCTGGGGGAACGCGGAAGGCAGTACGCCACGGTCGACCCGGTGATCGAGCAACTTCCTCCGTCTTCCCTCAAAGTCACCTTCAACGTGAACGAAGGGCCGAAGGTGAAAGTGGGCGCAATCGATGTTGAGGGCAACGAGGCGTTTTCCGACCGGCAGGTCATTCGTGCCATGAAGAACTCGCGGCCGATCGGCATTCCGTACTCGATCATTCTCGAGAACCTGTTTGCCAAGACCTTTGACGCCGACAAGCTGGAAGAAGACAAAGAGCGCATCCGCCAGGCCTACCAGGACAGGGGTTACTTCACGGCCAAGGCCCTCGATGAGACGGTCACGATGCGCCGCACCGGTGGCGAGGGCTGGCGGCTGCCGCTCGTCAAGAGTAACCGGCCGGGTATCTACGCCGACATCAAGATTCCGGTAGAAGAAGGCCGGCTGTACCATCTGCACATGATGAACTTCGTAGGAGTCAAGCTGTTTCGCACGCCGGAAACGCTGATGCGGCCTCTGTTCGGGATGGGGGAGGGGGACGTTTTCTCGACGGCTAAGCTGCGCAAGGGCTTGGAGAACATGCGCAATCTCTATGGCGAGTTCGGCTACATCGACTTCGTTCCCGAGCCCTCGTTCGACATCGCCCCCAACACCGACCAGATCGATCTCACCCTGACCGCCGACGAAGGCAAGCAATTCTTTGTGCGGCGACTCGATTTTTCCGGCAATACCACTACACGCGACAAAGTGATCCGGCGCGAGATCCTGCTCGACGAGGGCGACATGTTTAACACTCGTCTGTGGGACCTGAGCCTTTTGCGGTTGAACCAGCTCGGCTACTTCGAGCCGCTGAAGAAGGAAGACGCCGCGACCATTAACCGGAACCCGCAATCCAACACCGTGGACATCACCTTGAAGGTGAAAGAGCGCGGCAAGAATTCTATCGGCTTAAACGGCGGCGTGTCCGGGCTCGCCGGCAGTTTTATCGGATTCAACTATTCGACCAACAACTTTCTGGGGCTGGGCGAGACGCTGTCGCTCGATTCGCAGGTTGGAACGATTATGCGGAGCGTCAGCTTCGGCTTTACCGAACCCTATTTTCTCGACCGGCCGCTGCAGCTGGGCTTCCGTGTGTACCTGACCCGCTACGATTTCAATCAGGCGCGTCAGGCGTCGATATTCGCGGGATATGATGTCACCCAGCTCTATAACCAATTCGGCACGAACAACCTGCTCAACTACGTGCAGAACAGTAGGGGCTTCACGGTTTCGAGCAGTTATCCTTTGAGGCGCAGCTTCGCGCGGCTCGGAATTACATACGGATATGACATTTCCGACATCAAGACGCAGACCGGGGCGGCGACGAGCTACTTCCAGTATCTCTACTTTGCCAGCGTGGCGGGTCCCAACCAGCTGAACGGCGTCAAGACCAGCAGCATCACTCCCTCGTACACATACAATACCGTGGATTCACCGATCAATCCCTCCCGAGGCCGGTCGATTTATATTTCCACGAGCTTTGCGGGCAGCTACCTGGGGGGAAACGTGAACACCATTGGACCGGCGATCGACCTGAAGTATTTCAAGCCGGCTCCCTGGCACAAGCGCCATATCCTGGCGCTGCACCTGGCCGGATCGCTCATTTCCGGCTACGGCGGTAAGGAGATTCCTCCCTTTTCGCGCCGCTTCGTGGGCGGCGAGCAAGATATTCGCGGATTCGATTTCTTCGGCATCACGCCGATCGGATTCATCGCATCGAGCGCCACGGTGAATGTGCTGAACGACGATGGCACTCCCCGTACCCAGAAGGTCTTCACGAACGGCGTGGCCTCCAATCAAAATGTGACAATGGCGGTCCCCAGCTACCAGCTCATCACGCCGGGCGGGGACACCACGGTGATTGGCAACTTCGAATATCGGATTCCGATTGTGGGTCCGGTTACTTTGGCGTTGTTCGCCGACGCGGGTGTGAACCGCATCTTGCGCACGACCGAGCTGCGTATGGTTCAAACCCAGGTGGACAACCTCAATCTCCAATTCCCGCAGGCGGCCTTTGATGGCCGGGTAAAGATCGCGCCCGGCACGCAGGCTATCCGCAGTTCGACCGGGGTCGAGCTCCAGGTGCTGCTACCGATCGTGCAAGCACCGTTCCGGGTTTATTTTGCCTATAATCCCACCAATGTTCGCGAATATATCCAACCGCCCATAGTTGCGGACCGCTCCATGTTCCCGAATGCCGCCACCTTTAACGGCGCGCTCACGTCCTACGGCCGAGCGTATCCATACTTTGAAAGGAACACCCTGTTCCGGTTTACGGTGGGCAGGACGTTTTAACGAACCGCGGGCGGTTCGATATGTTGGTATTCTCAGACTTAGGAGTATTAAGCTTGAACAAGAATTTCGTGATCCCCGCACTGGCATTCGGCGCCGCTCTCACGGCCCATGCCCAAGCCCCCAGCAAGATCGGGGTGATCCAGGTGCAAGAGGCGATTCTCAGCACCAAGGACGGCCAGAAGGCGGCGAACGACCTGCAGGCGAAGTTTGCTCCCCGCAAGGCCGAACTGGAGAAGAAACAAGGCGACATTACCGGGCTGCAGGACCAGTTAAAACGGGGCAGCGCCACCATGAGCGATGATGCCAAGAACAAACTGGTTCACGATATCGACGCGAAGACTACCGCACTGAAGCGGGACAGCGAAGATTTCGACACCGATGTACAGGACGAAGAGGGCAAGCTCATGCAGCAGCTCGGCCAGAAGGTGATGAAGGTCGTCGACAAATACGCGCTCGACAATGGCTTTGCCGTGATCTTCGACGTGAGCAATCCCCAGACACCCGTCCTGTGGAGGGCTACCGCGACCGATATCACCGCCGACATCATTGCGCTATACGACAAGGCGAATCCCTCAGCAGCAACGGCAACCCCGGCTGCGACCAGCACCCCGGGGTCACGCCCGGCGGCGACGAGCGGCCCTGCGACCCGCCCGGCAACTGGCGCCCCAGCGCCGGCACGGCCGGCCGGCGCGGCGCCTGCGCCAGCCGCACCGGCGCCGAAGAAGTAGCCCCGCAAAAAGCGGCGAATCCGCCGGGTTTGGCGGTACAATCGTTTCAGGGGGAGAACCCATGAAGATTGTCAGGGGGATCGGTCTGGTCTTCTTGTTTGCCGCTGCGATTGGTGCACAGCAACGTGGCGGATTGGTGAGCCCGCAGCCTTTTGTCGCGGGTTCGTTCGGCAATGTCCTCTTTCCTGGGGGCAGTTCGGCCCTTCCTGGAATCCAGCGAGGTTTTGGGAATGTGGTGTTTCCGGGAGGCGCCGGGCCGAGGCTGGTGGTTCCCTTCTCCGCGACGGATCCCAGATTCTTGCTGGCGAGACCCGGCGTGGCCGGCGCGCGATTCGGGCGCGGATTTGGTGACGGTTTTGGAAGGCGCGGCGGTAATGTGATACTAGCGCCCTACGCAGTACCGGTTTATGTCGGCGGATTTTATGACAATCCCTATTTAGGCGCCGACGGGCAGCCGCAGCAGGTGGCGCCGCCGCAGCCGCAGCCCAACATTACGGTCGTTTATCCGCCCCTTCAACAGCCGATGGTGATGAGCCCTTACCCAGACGCCGCCGGCGTCGCGGCCGCTGGCCCGCCGGCTCCGGAGACCCAGCCGGCCGCTGGGCCGCCCGCCGCTCCCGAGCCTGAGACCTACCTGATCGCGTTCAAGGACCGCACCATTTACTCGGCGGTGGCGTTTTGGGTGGACGGTGATACGCTCCACTACTTTACTTCTGGGAATATGCACAACCAGGTCTCGCTCTCGCTGGTCGACAAGGAGCTGACCCAGCGCCTGAACAAGGAGCTGGGCATCGATCTGCGCCTGCCCTGACGAGGGCGTTACTCCCATTCGATGGTGGCGGGCGGCTTGTGGGTCAAGTCATAAAACAGCGCTGCAACTCCCTCGTGTGTGAGCAGTTCCCTAGTGATCCGGTCCAATAGCGCGGGCTCCATCGGGACCGACTGCGCGGTCATGCCGTCTACCGAATCGATGGGACGGAGCACGACCGAATCGGGCGATTTCGCCGTGCCCAGCGGGATCAACACAACTGGAAATTGCCAGACCCTTCGATCGAATCCGGCTTCATGCGAGAGGCGCCGGACCGCGGCGTCGGCGGCGCGCAGGCGCGCCAACCGCGCCGGCTCGAGCGACGACGCGCGAACCTGCATCTCGGCCAGCGGCACATGGCCCGCCACCAGTCCGATCACTCGATTGACATCGGAAAGGCGGTTAATCAATTCGGTAGCACGCTCGTGGTCCAACCGCTCGATCGCCAGAACCGGCGCGTAACTGCGAGAATCGCCCTGCACGCCCACGGAGTGGACGGGAATTACCCAGCCCTCGGGGGTTCGGCGAAGTGGCGCGTCGAAATTGGAGCAGAGGCAGCGGATCGCCAAGCCCGGCCCGGGGAAGGGGTGGCGGTCGAGCAGTTCAGAAGGCAGTCCGAGCTCGCGGCCGACTTCGCGCACCTCGTCCTTGTAGAAAGACTTAAGCGGCTCGAGGATGCGACCCGCCTCAATCAGTTTTTGAATGCCGGCTACGCGGTTGTGATGGGTTTTAATAACCGCGGCTTTGGCGGTGCCGCCAGATTCAATGGTATCGGGATAAATGGTTCCTTGCCCGAGAATCCAGTGTTCATCCCGCAGAACGCGCGATTCAATCACGCGCTGCTGGAAGCGCACGAACTCTTCTCCGATGATGTGACGCTTTTGCTCGGGGTCGGTCACGCCCGCCAGAGCGTTGAGGAATTGCTGCTGGGCGCATTCAATGGAAATGCCGGCCATGCGGCGAACAAAATCGGTTTCGCCTTCGCGCATCAGTCCCGTATCCACGTAGACGCCGCGTACGCGGCCCTCCCCGAGCGCGCGCGTCGATAATGTGAAAGCGACTGCGGAATCCACACCGCCGCTGACGAAGAAGAAGACATTACGGCCGGCGGCGCACTCGCGAATCTCCTGCTCGATCGCAGGCGCCCGGTGGCGCGCGTCCCAGTCCCTTTCGCATCGCGAGACGCCGTACACAAAGTTTCTAAGCAGTTCCTTGCCGCGCGTCGTGTGTACGACTTCGGGATGAAACTGCACGCCGTAGAGGCGCCGCAGGGGAGCAGTGATGGCGGCCACCGGACAAGTTTCGGTTCGGCCGACCGCAGAAAATCCCTCTGGCAGACCGACCACGAGGTCGCGATGGCTCATCCAGACCTGCTGGCGACCGCCCAAACCGGCAAAAAGAGCGTCCGTCGTCGCCGCCAGATCGAGCGTGGCCAGTCCGAACTCTCCCTTTTCACCTTTTTGCACGTTTCCGCCGAGCAGGTGCGCCATCAACTGCTGGCCGTAGCAGATGCCGAGCACCGCCTGGCCGCGCGCGAAGATGGCGGGATCGACGGTAGGGCTGGCGGAATCGTACACGCTGCTGGGACCGCCCGAGATGATGATGCCTCTGGCCGACGAGAGCTCGGCGGCCGGGGTTTCGCTCGGGCGGACTTCGGCATAAACACCGAGGTCCCGCACCTTCCGGGCGATCAAGTGGCAGTATTGGCCCCCGGCGTCGAGTACGAGGATTTGCGGTTGAGG
>Ga0182032_10001572_pt1 | contig 10299 bp, 15 predicted proteins | sample tim00Cox00000000_FD_125970 | JGI IMG/M metagenome (GOLD analysis project Ga0182032, IMG submission 125970) | Lab enrichment of tropical soil microbial communities from Luquillo Experimental Forest, Puerto Rico - timezero.00C.oxic.00.000.000 | ecosystem: Environmental > Terrestrial > Soil >... | reverse complement strand
TCGAGACAATGTCAACGAATCTCCCCGAGACGGCGACGCAATACGACGGTGGACTGACAGTGGCAATTGGTGCCGCGGCGTTTCTGGTGCTTCAGACCTACGTCCACGTTGAGCGCGATAAGGAGGGCAAGTGGACTGTAAAACTTGAAAAGAAGCCGGCGAGCGAAGCTATTTTGAAGGCGCTTGCGGCAAAAATTGTCGCGTTCGTTCCCAAGGCTCCTTAAAATCATGGCCTCGGCCCGATTGGGGTTACCAAGGGCAGCGCGAAGAGGCTCGAGGTTCATGACGAAGCCGTCCGTTCCCGAGGCACACGGTCAATCCGGCGGGCATGATGGCTGCTTATTTCAGGCGTTTAAGGATGTTGTTGTAATCCTCATGGCTTCCGATCCAAAACCATGAGAGGTGGTTCGCAGTTCTGGAGGCAATAGCTCGGTAAGATCGCCCAATATCAACCGTCCAAACCCTTCCTTTAGCCTGAAACCCGAGGGAAGGATGATAAGGGTCTTCCTTGAAAAGTTCGTACTTCTCGAACGCTACGTCTTGCACTTCTGCTGGGAGCTCTGCGAACAATTTCCAAAAACGCGATGTAGTGGAAGATCGGAAGCCGCTCACGATTGAGACTTTGGTTGGGCAATGCGTTTGGCCTTGGCCTCAGCCAGAAACTCATCCATGGACTTGACCCGTCCTGCTCGGATGTCAGCCTCCGCCTCTTCGATCAGCGCCATCCCATAGCCACCGGGTGAGAAATCTTCCTCGATCTGTCGATCCCACTCCTCCCTGTCCTGCTGTAGAAGCCACAAGGCCAGACGAGTTTTTTCATCCTGGGGCAGTTCATTGATCGCTTGCTTGATCGCTTCCAGAGTCATGCCTTCAATCTACCTGAAATGCGGTCGAGCAGCAAACGGCAACGGCAGGCGAGAAACAGGTGGCTACCTAGATTCCTAAGCCATCGCTTCGTCATGCATTGGACCGCCTCCCGGCGTATGGTTGGCGACTCAACGCAGTCCAGTTCTGTTTAGGCACGCCGATACCGGACTGTTCACACCGAATTCAAGCAGTAGATCGGGTTACCAAGGCTCGGCGCGAAGAGGCTCGAGGTTCATGACGAAGCCGTCCGTTCCCGAGGCGAGACGCACTGTGACCATGTCGCGGGGGCCCAAGTGAACGCCCATTTGCTCCATCCGCGTGCGAACAAACATGCGCAACGCGTTTTCAAGGTCCGGCGGATGCCACGTGTAAAGGCCCACGAGCTCGGGGGAGGCGCCTAGCCGGCGGGCAGCCGCGGCGCGCAGAGCTGCGAGCGACGGCACTCGGTCGCTGTCACGGATCTGCCACAGTGGCCGCAGGGGATGCTCCCAAATGAAGGTATGAGTAGCAGGCGAGTAAGCGAGCACGGCAACGGCCGCTTGCGGTGTGGTGAGGGAGAAATAGAGCCTTTCCTGCGTCTGCGGCAAGGCCTCGAGCCATTCCGCATTCACCCGAATCGACACCTGGGGCAAAGCGAGACGTTGTTCCGTAGTCAGTGCCGCGAAACCGGCGGCGAGTGCGGTTTCCCGATCGAGCAGCCGCGGGAGCGGCAGGGTACCGAGCGTCTGCGGTGCGGAGCTGGGTGGGGTGCTCGGTGCGGAGTGGGTCGCCGCTGTGGGAAATGGCTTGAAGTCCACAGCAGGCAAGGCAAGATCGCGGGAAGGGAGCGGTTGGAGGGCAAGTTGTGACCGCGGTACGATATCTGCTTTGGCGGCTTCGGCTGGCTCGGCCGGGGCTGCGGGTGCGAGCGGCGATCGCTCAACCGGCTCGCTGAACTCCGCGGGTGGTGATGAGTTCTCACGTGGATTCACGGCGGGAGGCTTTGGCGGCAGCCAGAGCGGCTCGGGCGGGACGACGATTTCCGTAAAGGGCTTCGCTCGACGGGAGCGAGTGTAGCCGAGAGGGCCACTCACTACGACAGCAAAGATCAGCAGGGCGTTCAAGAAACCGAATGAAAGCAGAAGCGCGCCGGGATGCGGCCCCCTCGTATCGAGCAGCGTAAATTGAGGTGCATCGCAGCCGTCGAGGGCGCCGCCAGCGGGAGCGGTTGTTTTCTCCAGCCGCTCCGCCCGGCTCTCAGGTCTGGTAGAGAGAAAAGTAGCTGGCATAGCTGTTGACCGCGCTGGCATACCAGTTGATATAGTTCCAGACGTCGGCCGAATACGTCTTGCTGAAGACTCCGGGACCCGCTACGTACTTGGCAGCAGCCCGCGGCCAACTGGCTTCCTCCTGGTAGTAGCGGGCCAGCAGCCTCGTGCCGAGCCAGGCATTGAACTCCGGCTCCATCAGCCGTTTGGGAGGCCAGCCTTCGACCTGGCAACGCGCGGGCATAATCTGGAACATGCCTACCTCGCCGGCGGCTCCACGCGGCGGATCGCTATGCAACTGTGACTCGACCCAGGCCACGCCCAGAGCCAGGGGAACGGGCGTGCCGTTGGCCCTCGCCCAGCGGACAACACGCAGGTATGCGCTGCGGTCAATGCTGCCGCCTTTTGTACCCAAGGATGCTTGCGGGGCACCAGCGTTCGCAGGCGGGGACCCTTGGGGTTTTGGCGAGCTGGAAGGCTCGCTAGAAGTGTCGTGAGACGAAGCCGAGGCCGGGGGTGACGGTTTCTGTTCAAGTGATTCTTGGTCCTGCGCGCCGGTACGCGACTCTTGGCCATGGTCCGCGGGCGAGACTTCGCGAGACCCCGTCGGCCGGCTACCCGTGCCGCGTTCAAGTGAGTCTTCGTCGGGCATGCCCGCCCGCACGCGCTCGACGCTACGCCGCAGATCGTCGTAGAAGGTGCGGCGCGCCTCGGAATCACGTCGCAGACGCTGGAGCTCGTCACGGATGCGTAGGGTCTCGGGGTCAGGAGTGTCTGTGTAGTCGCGCGGCTTGGCGCCTTGCGCCCCAGAGCCCGCACTGCGCTCCAGAGCTCCGAGCGACGGAGCGACTGCGGGCGTTGGAGCGTTCACGGTGCGTGCCAGCGCATCGCTGGCGCGAGAAGTGGAACTCGCGGCGGAAGCTGAACCGGCCGGTGGCGAGCCCACGGTGGCCGCAGCCTTGTGGCGTTGTTTCTGAGGCCCGAGAATGAGCGACTTTGCCGGCGGACGAACCGCAGGAGGCGGGGGCACTGCCTCTGCCTTCACTGGTGTTGAAGCCGGCCCGCCATGCCACGTGGGTTTCACCGGCGGGGCGAGGGCCACGCGCAAGGACTGGGGGCCGTTCGATCCGTCCTGCGGCGCGCCTCCGAGCGTTGCCGATCCCATCAGACACAACCCTGCCCCAGCGGCGACGAGACAAATACCAGCGGGAATTTGTCCAACGCGAGTCATAACCCTCCTCTGAGGAGTCAGCAGGGCAGTAGGCAGTCGGCCGGAGTCAACAGTCCACAGTAAAGGAGCGCCATTCCCTACCCTAGGCTGTTGGCTCTGAAGTGCAGCTCAGGAGTGGAGATGCCGACCGCTGCCTGCTGCCGCTGCCTACTGTGCACCGACGGCAGGTGCATCGGTCCCCCAGTTCCGTTTGTCAATCTTCAACCCCCGCCCATTAAGGTGTTCCTCCAGGGGCCGCTTGACGTAGTAGGCATAGCGCTCCTCGAGCTTCTCGGAGCTGAGCGGCTTGTCCGGCAGTCCGCACGCCTTGGTCCCATACTGGGATCGGCACGTCTCCGAGAGCACGGCCAGATGATTCACGTCGCTCTCCATCTCAGGGAGCGATGCATGACCCGCCTTCAGACAGAGGGCGGCGCGCTGTTTGCTCAGAGCGGCTGGATCAAAGTCGATACTCTGCGCCCGCCCTGGAATATGCGTCATCAGCAGTGCGGCAGCAGCGGTCATCGTGAGGACGCATGACGAAATCGCCGGAAAGACATCATGTCTTGACGGACTTGAGTTCATAGGCTACTCCTGGTGTACTCTTCCGCGACAAGCCTTCACGTCGCCTGATTCCTGGATGCAAGCCCTCAACTGCTGCAGCTCGACGTCTGACTTCGCGCTCGATCCTGAGCCATTGAGCGCGCTTTCGACTTCAGGGCTGGCCGAGAGGTGTTGAACTGACTCCATCGCCTTGCGGCCCTGCTCCAGCACATCTTCAGCCTGGGCCCGGACGACGTAATACTCGAGCCGGTTCGCCAGGCGCAGACGGTTCTGGCGCGCAGATAGCGCGTCGGCTGTAAAGGCTTTTGACTCCTTCTCGTAGGACTGGGCGAGCGCCTTGAGTTTGGTTAGTTCTTCTGCCGCGTCCGTCGCTTCCTGCTGGGCCTGCGCCAATTGGGCGGGCACTTCCTTTTGGGCGCGGTCCGCCTCCGACAGCCGTCGATCAATTTCACGCATTTCCTCCAGAGTTTCTGGCGACTCGGGCTGGCGCGCCAGGTTCGCGAGCGCTACCTCGAGATCCGAGCGATGAGCAGCGCCGTTCTGATTGCCCAACTCGCCTAGCGTCTGGCGCCGCCTGGCGATGAAGTCCTGAAGCACCTGGACCTTGCCTTGGACATCGTGGGCCCGTTCAGAGTAGTCACCTGCCAACTCCTCGCTGGTCTGTTCGCGATCGAGTTCGTCGCTGAGTTCCACTTGCGCCTTACGCGGATCGGCAATCTTCCCAGGCTCGGGTCGGCTCCGCTCGCTCTATCGTAGGAAGCCATCTCGCGCTCGCGCTGCTGATGACGCTGGCTGAATTCGTCCATGCGGCGGCGTACACGTGCATCAAACGATTCAATATCCAGTGGTACTTCGCGCGCACCCTGCGCCCCGGTCTCGCTTGCGGGATCGGGGGCCGGGGCAGCCTGCCTGTCCGGAGGCACATTCACCGGCGTCTCGGAAGGCGCGGGTGATGACTCCGACCCCGGCGCTGTGGTGTCAGGAGGTGGGGACGGCGCGGGCGCGCTGGCGGGGGAGGTCGCCATCGTGTCCGGAGGGGGCGGCGACCCATCGGTGGAGGCAGGCCCCTGCTCCTGGGCGAGGGCCACAACCGCCGTCACGCAACTGATCAGGGTTAGGGCCCACGCGCGCTTCATCGCATTTCCTCCACCAATGCAGCTTGGACCACTCCATCGTTCAGCAGCGGGTCGCGTTCCCAATTCGACTCCGTGCTCCGCATCATGACAACAAGGTTGCGAGCCATCTCGGCGCGAGCCGGCGCCGGTAACGTGGAGGTCTGAGCCTCGCGATAGGCCTCACGCATCAAGTGAAGCGTCTCCTTGTTATGTTCACCCTTCTGGAAACGCGCCACCGCTTCCAAGTACTTCGCAAACGTGTGATCGACCGAAGGGCGCTCCTTGAACTTCATCTCCTTTAATTGCTGCAGCACTCGATCAGGATCGATGCTGACCTGCTCAGCCAGAGCCAGCAAATCGTCCGAGGGCGGGATCACTTCGCCGCGACCCCATGTGGCTGCCTGAAGCCTGGTGCCCTCGTCGACGCCGTCACCAGTGCCGATGAAAGACACCGGACAGCCAACCACAAATTCCACTAAAGTGCCCGCCGGGACTACCAGGTCTGGTCCGCGCCGAGCCACCGTCCAAACCGCAGCTACCAGCAGACCGCCGCCAGCGCCCACCGCCGCTCCAAACGGCCCAGCCACAGCAAAGCCGACGCCAGCGCCGGTAGCTACCGATCCCACATCTACGGCCGCGTCCTTCACCAGGCCCCGATTTCCATGCGCAGTACCCTCGCGGTCCACTTTGTGGTGGGCGACCTGAGTCGGGTAGCCGTCGAGCGGAACTACTTCACCATCCGGCGTAGCCACCGAGTACAGGCCCAGTCGCAGGCTGGATCGGCCGACGACGTGGCCGGCGCGCTTGCTCTCGAGCACCGCCACGCTGATTCTGGTGCCGGAGCGCAGCGCTACGCGTCCTTCGGCTCCCACCACGTCCTCGACGAGCGTACCCGGCACCTTGCGCACATCATCGAAGGAGTGCCAGCGGTAAATGTCTTTAGTGCTGACGCTGCGGTCCAGCCGGACTGGAAGCTTGGTACCCGGCTCGATCCGAACTCGCGTGCTCGCTTGGATTGGAAAAGGGATACACGCCAGAGCGAGGACAGTTGTCCTCAAACAGGTTAAATTGTACCGCATGTTTCTGGACCTCGGCTCAGCGGAAGCATTCGGAATGCCAGAGGTAGGCGGAATGTTAGGAGGGGGCAATTACGCCGGTTTTGTTCGCCGCGCGTCCAGTTCTCTGGCTTCCCGGTAAAGGCGTTTGAGGTGGGCAATGCACGCATTTGCCGCTTCTTCTGGGGTTGCCAGAGTTGCCGCGAACGTCCAGCGAAGCGCAGGGCTAATTGAGCCGTCCAGGCTGGCCTATGGCGTGCTTGGAAGAGTTTGCGCGTGGCCGATTTCGGCCACCAACGTGGTTGTTTTGAGCCAGCCCGGCGCCCGACCGACTGTAGGTTGCCCGAGAGATGACAAAACGCAGCTAGCCAGTCATTCAGCAACAGTCGAAGAACGATCCTCTTTTCGTATTCAAACAGTGGCTCGCCCGCGGGCTCATTCTTCAGCCAATTCCAAGCCTGATTTCAGGGAAGTCCAAAGGAGAGACGCTGGAGCCGAACCGTTATGGCACCAACGTTAGCGAATGGCTCTCTGGTCCACTCGCTTACGCGCCGGCTGCCTACACCAGGATCGACGAGTATCTCAAGCTGCTGATGCCCGACCTGCTAACTTGTACATCAAGGGGTTGAGTGTGGAGCGTTACCTCCAAGAGATAGGCCTCAGCGAGTTCTCAACCGGCGGGCTCCGCTTGAGAATTGCGGCGCGCCTGTTGTTTGCGAAGGACGTCAGGCGTTGGCATCCGAGGTGCCAGATACGACTCATGCGGGTACTTGGAAGCACCTTGGGGGCCGGTGATGCCTACAACGTGAAAGAGGACGCGACCGAGGAAGGCAATATCTTCAAGCTCCTGGTCAGGGGATGGGACATCCTGCGCACAACGTTTCTGGTCCAGCGGACCCAGTTCGCCCCGGGTGCAAGGTTCGAGCTGAAGTTTGTGTACCCCGAGCAAGCATGTCGCGAGGCATTGATCAATGCCATCGCGCACAGAGATTACAGTGTATCGAATGGGATTGAGGTTTTTATATACGACGATCGCCTGGAGGTTAGAAACCCGGGCGCCCTTCTGTCCACGCTGAAACTTGCAGACCTTGAGGAGCTCAGGGGCGCACATGAGTCGCGAAATCCCCTGATAGCACGGGTGCTACGTGAGCATCGCTACATTTCCTCGACTAGGGCGCAGGCTGGCTGGGGCTGGTGGTGGGCGACGTGGCGGGCAGTCTCCTCGCCGAGGCCGATAGAAGAGCAGGCCGCGGGAGTCTTGAGCCGTCTCTTTCGATGTGAAGACTCCCTGTATAGAAGCCCTACGTCCGCGTTGTCCGCGCCGTTGTAATTCAGGTCGCAGGAAGCGCGGCGACCGACCATCCTGGCGAGGGACAGCCAGTCTTCACAGCGCTGCTTCCAGTCGAAAAACGATTTGTTCATGACGACCGCGATGGCGGACTCACGCTCACGCGGAGCAGGCCCTGGACGAGCCTCCGCGGCGGCAGACGAGCTGCTCGATCTCGATCTCCGCTCCATTGGACTGGACACGCGTCATGCGTTTCACGCTCATGACTTGCCAAGCCAAGCTAAGGCTGGCTGGGGCTGATATTGGTTCCTCCGGTCAACGCAGGGATAAGGACCGCCGCAGTGGCGCCGGCTGCAGTGGTAACGGCAACAACGGTAGCCACTGATTCTCGATGTGAAAGTGACCCGATATACCAGCCTTGGCGGGGCGGGTTCACGTTCGTAGCACTCATGGCTTTCACTAACGCACGAACAGAAAACTGCAGAACGACGGTGGGTGGCTGTCTGCGAACCACGATGGTGTATTCGCCACCATGGACTGTGACCTCTCCTGCGACGACCGGGTCGACGTTCCGAACCGCCACTTGACCCCCAGTGCAATAAACTCTGGTGCGATTCTGCTGGGCTTGTACGAGGAAACTCGTTCCTCGTGCGCGAATGGCTGCTGTCTGCGTTTTCACCAGGAAGGTTGCGCCGGTTTGGAAAATCTTTGCGACGTCGGCCCGCAAATACCCCTCAGGGAAATCCACCTGAGTCTGTTGAGTCCGGAGATCTTGTCGGCGGAGCCGTAATCTCGATTGGGTGCCGAGAGCCAGCACCGACGTGTCATCAAGCCGGATCTCAACCTTGCCGGTTTTCAGAGTACCCACGAGATCCTCCCAATTCACCGGATCGCCCTCTCCGAGGGGGGCTTCTGAGCCCGACGGGTGGAGCACGACCTCTTCGGGGATCGCCTTCGTCACTGCGCCCGCTCGTGCGCCAGGGGGCAGCGGCTTTCCAGCTCCCAACTGCGCGTACCAGCCGGGCACCACCCGCAGGGGCGGACCGGCACCTTGGATTTCAGCCTGGCCCAGGTGCGGCACGATGGTGAGCACAGCTCGCAAGGAGGTAATCGTGCAAAGTGCGGGAGAGCCATCCTGGCCTTGCACAATCACCTCGTCACCCGGGAGTTTGACTCGCGCAGCATGCTCGCCATCGGTCCTCACTTCCAGTCTTCCCCGTCGCAGGGTTAATGTGCCCGGAGCCGCATCTCGGGACAAGACAGCCTCGGTGTTTTCGGCCAACGTGGCGGCGGCGCGGGACTTGAAGGTGAGCACCGCCGTCGAGGCGCTGTCGGTGGTAACCACGTCGCCCGAAAACACCACTATTTCATCCGGCACACGCTGGCCGTCAACCCACACTGACCCTCTGCCTGCGAGATAGGCCAACGCTTCGGACCTGACCTTCGGTTCTGCGGCCAGAGCCCTCAGAGCGGCTACCGCCCACAGCACCAGAAGAATCGGCCCTCGACCTCGCTTATGCATGCTCAACTGAACAGGTCCTCTACAGGCATCGTCCAGCCCTGGACGGCGGGTTCGGCCTCGGTCGGCTCACCACGTCGGTAGACCCTCGGACTATCAGGATTGGTCGCTCGATACACGCTTACGGTTTCGGAGCCCACTTACACTTACTTGCATAGCAAGAGTGTAAGACTACAAGTTGCAAGCTACAAGTGATGGGACCTGCGCGGGTGGACGAGATAAAAGTGGGTCTTCGCTTTGTGGCTTGATTTTTGGGTTCGTATTGTAGCAATAAGACTACAATATGAGAAGGATCCTGTCCGATCCGATTACCCCAAACCTCCAGCACCAACGTCAGCAGCTTCTCCAACAACTTTCCGGCTTGCAAGAAGTGCGGCGCGGGTCGCTCACCGAACAATTCCTCATGCTCCAGCCATACCCCTCACCTTCGGACCGCTCCGGTACTAACGCTTGACGTCAGTAACGCAGCACGATAGCATTGGACAGGGTGATCAAGACTTTCCGGGATACCGGGACGGAACGGCTCTGGCAGGAAGAACGGAGTCAGCGCATTCCGGCGAGCCTGCGAAGGACCGCTCTCAAGAAATTGCAGCTTTTGAATGCCGCCGGAGCACTTGGCGACTTGGCTTTGCCGCCCGGCAACAGGCTGGAGCGGCTCAAGGGCGACCGGGAAGGTCAACACAGCATTCGCATTAATGACCAGTACCGAATCTGCTTCGAATGGCGGGACGGAAACGCGTACAAGGTCGAGATTACAGACTACCACTAAGGGAGGAACCGATGGCCCGACGGAAGCCGCTAACGATCGCCGCGCATCCTGGCGAGATCCTGCGCACGGAGTTCATAGAACCCATGGGAATCACTGCGTACCAACTGGCGAAGGCGTTGCACTTCCCCGGAATTTATGAGATTCTGCGCGAAGAGCGGGCGATCAGTGCCGACGTGGCGCTGCGGCTCGGCAGGTACTTTGGCATGACGCCCCAGTTCTGGATGAACCTCCAAACCGACTACGATCTGCGGCTTGCAGCAGCAGGCGCGCCACTAGCCAAGATCAAACCCCGCTCGGCCGCATAGCCGCATGCGAGAGCGCCGGTAAACACTAGGCGACTAGCGTGGACTCAACTTGCCAGAAGGACCTTCCGACCGTGCAGGGCACATCTACTGTTAGCCGACATAACCGGCCAATCTCTGCCCGTTCTCAGGGTGTGCCTAGTTTGCGCGCTTCGGTGGCGATCTTGGTGAGGCGATTGGAGAGCCGGTCCAGACAACCGCGGGTAGTACCGACGGGCAGCGCCCGCCGGAACATCTCCAACGCATGCTGCGCGGCGAGCAAAGAATCGATAACCCCGTCGAGCCCAGCTCGGGTAAGGGCGAAAGAGGCTTTCGGCTGAGGAACCAGATGCCGAGGTTTTGAACGAGCCTGTTGGAATTCCC
>Ga0182032_10001565_pt1 | contig 10317 bp, 6 predicted proteins | sample tim00Cox00000000_FD_125970 | JGI IMG/M metagenome (GOLD analysis project Ga0182032, IMG submission 125970) | Lab enrichment of tropical soil microbial communities from Luquillo Experimental Forest, Puerto Rico - timezero.00C.oxic.00.000.000 | ecosystem: Environmental > Terrestrial > Soil >... | reverse complement strand
CATAAAGGTATCATGTCCCTTTTCTACCTCTATATAGTAGATGTCAACGTCCTTTTGATTTAACGGTCCGAATGTGTATCCAAATAAGCCCTTCCCATCGAATGAACTCGAGGTAGGAAGTGAATAGATATAACGCATATTATTCATCTTCATCGGGACATCCAGATTGTTAGGCTAGGCCGGTGCGAGACGGCATTTGTGACGAATGGTCCTTTTGGCGTCCCACGCCCGCCGCCGTCCACGATTTAGGCGTCACCCGGGACGCATTGCTGGTGAAGCGAGTCCCTGGTCTCTGCAACAATCGCTCCAACGTTCTCGAACGATTCTATGTCAGCCACCCTGAATTTTACGCCGAATTCGATTTCAACCGCGACTATAAAATTGATGTAATTAAACGAGTCCCAGTTCGGAACATCTTCCCGCCGAGTTTGCATCGAAAGCACGATCGAATTGTCTAACAGAACTTCACGAAGAATCCGGGTAAAAGCGTTCAGAATCTCTTGATCGGTCATTTTGCTTCTCCCGCTCGCGAAATATGGGTCGGTCGGGTGGCATATTCGGCTAGATCTAAGAACCAGCACGTGCAATCTTGGGGCGCTGTTTCACTCGTAGGCGAGAACCCGAGACTCGGATACAGCTCACTTATTACGCCATTTTTTGACGTCGGTATGTAGGCGGCACGAAAAGCCTTAATGCCACGACTGCGAGCCTGCTCCACGGCAATGTTCAGGGCCTCAAACTCAAGTTGTCGGCCGAACACACGGCAGCTCATCACCCAATTATCGATCTCAAACACTTCCGGCACCTTCGGGTCAGGCTGAAGGATCATGGCGCTGACGAGACCGTTATCACCATATTTGTCTAGGAGCCGGAATTGCAAAGTCATTGTTTCTTTTGCGGTGGTTAAATTAGCCACTTCCTCGGAAGTGTATCGCCGAGTGGTCGTGTTGAACTGATTGGTTTTATTGAATAGTTGCGTGACACGCACAAGATCGGCCGCTCTAAACTGCCCGAATACAACGGACATCTGCAGGCCCCGTAGGAACTCCTCCATGCTTTCTGATGCTTTGAGAAACGCTTCGCGTTCAGCGTTTGCGGCATATTGCGGCGTACGCTGTCGATCCTCGGAGGTGAAGGCAACCGCCTCGAAATATCCGGCGTCGGCGAGACACCGTACGTAATGTGCAATATCTCTTGGTAGTTCCGGAACGGCGACCATTGGTAACGCCTGTCTAATGCGGGCCCGTTCCACAGGACTATCATCGACAAAGACAAGGCTGTCGAGTCCTATATTCAATTGGCTAGCGATAGCTTTGAGATTTTCTGCTTTGTCGTTCCAGTTCGCTAGGAATGCCGAAATGTCTGATCGCCTGAGAAGCATTTCAGGGTGGTCACGAAACGCAGCCTCAGCAATAGCGGGGTCGTTCTTGGAACAGACCGCTAGAATGATGCCGCGCTCTTTGAGTTGTTTTGCATAGCGCTGTAGGGCTATGTGCGCTTCGCCAGCCGCACTCCCCGCTCCAAGAACGAGGCCCTCGAGTCCGTCATCCCCGATCACACCACCCCAAAGGGTGTTGTCGAGATCGAAGACAAGGCATTTTTTTGATAGCCCGCGTTGCGCGGCCACGATGCGGGCAACAATCTCACCAAATGGAACTGAGGCCTCGGGTGCAATTTCTAGCTTGCCGTGGAGCCAGCTCCCCATGTCAAACCATGCATTGATTCCATCGCGCTCACTAATTCGCGCGATATCCAGGATCAACGCGTTATCCTGCGCTGCAGCTCTCGATAATTGATCGTTGAGTTGCTTGACCACCTGGGTAGGCGCTCCAGCAACAAGGCAGTCATAGCTGCCAAATACCGGTTCACTGATATCGAGAAAGGTTTGTTGAATAATCGTAGCTTTGAAAGTCTCACGTGCTTTCCGCCACAGCAAGCGTAACTCCTCGATGGATCGGGCAATCGTCTCGTTGACTTCATCGCTTGTCGCCAGGAGCGGCACGCCAGCAATCGTGTCCCTTGCGGTTATGGAGAATAGGACAAAATGTGGAGCGAACTTGTGTAGATAGGAGTTGGTATCGAAAAGGTCCTGTCGGTATTGGCCGTACGCTCCCGTGTGAACGTCGATCATCAGCCGTCGACGTAATCCTGCGACACGGATCGCAGGCAATAAATGGTTTATTGTCGATGAAGAAAGGACGGCAAGCCGGACCGTGGCAAAGCCCGACGCCGCTTGCTGGGTAAGCCGGCCGAGTGCGCGATCAAGTTGGATCGTTTCAAGATAGCCAAGTCGGTGCTGAGCGAGAGAGGCAAGCTTTTCAAGACAATCCATTGGGTCTGGAGACCTCAGGGCGTCTCCCAGATCTGCGCGAAAATCGGCTGTTATCGGCAGCCAACTCATTGTCAGAGGCATGAACTACTCTAGCTCTGCGCTGTTGGCTGTATCATGAGTAGGATTGGGTGAGCTTGCCACCCTGTGATCTTCGAGACATTTCTGAATCTCAGGGCTAGCGCTTCTGAAGAAGACCTCAGACCACCGTTCTGCACTCGGGCGATCTAAATGCACGCCTTCGATGGTTCGAAGTCCATCCATCTGTTCCGGAACTACCAACGTTTTCCCAAGGCCGCTTGCAATAGCATTTGCAACTCGGAGTTTTGTGTCGACGGTAGGAGACGCAGTAAGTATGATGCATTCGGGTTTAACGGGGAGGTCAGATAAGAAAACCCGTCCTATCGTTATCGCTTCGTTAACTGCGTTCTCGTCGATTTGTTGATCATACGAGACTTGACGAGCAAGGCCCCTGAACTTGCTCGTCTGTGCCATATTGAACGTACCCGTTTGGAGGGACCTAAATACAACCACGCCGTCCCCACAGATTCTGGTTAGTTTTCGGCAGATTGCCTTGTGGATTATTTGCAAAAGGCGCTTAACTTCATATCGAGAACGCCCTTCACCACCGTGCATAACGATCTTAGCTAGGGGGCGCTCGGATGCTTCAAAGAAGTCATCGATCGCGATTACGTACACCTTGGCTTTTGGCTTCAGCTTGTGCAGCAGCGCTCGTGCAAAGATGGAATTCTCGAACCCGAGGAAACCTAATAGATAATATTTGGCTGACGCTAGCCACTGCGCTGTAGCAGTTGTGGAAAATGCAAACTGCATGCGGCTATTGCCAAGGAACAGGACATCCGCAGTTGCCGCGGACCTTTCCGCCGCAGGTTCAAGGTCAAACCAAAAAGCTCCATGGTCGTAATCACCGTAACTGTTCGCGTCGCAGTATGCGAGATATGTATCAGAAGTGTATCCGGTGGCTTGGCAAGAGAAAATATTATGAGCCCGAACTTTGTAAAGATAAGAAGAGGCGCAGCCGCCAAGTAAAATCAGAATATAAATGATCGGCCTGCCTCTGAAAAGAAAATTGCGCGTTCTCGAGAAGAACTGCGAGGTAATGGCTTGATCATCCATAGTTATGGCCTTGACGACTTGAAGTCGAGCCCGAACTTGGGACGGGGTGACTAATTGGATCGGAGAGGTTCGGGGTCGTCCGCCTTTTGCGTTTCGAAGAGCTCCCACAAAGCTCTCCAAAATTGGAGATCCTTCGGTTTTTTAAGCCGCAGATCTAGCTTAAGTCTATAGATCATTCGATATAGTTGACTGCGGGGCCCCAGAGCTTGTCCGGCCGCACGCAGGCACTGTATAGCTCTGGCTCGCAGGGAGGGCGCGCGCCGATCACCGCGACGCAAGAAATAGTGTGGTGAACAGGGCAGCGGTCGCGGTAACGACGGCCGGTCGCGCCGGGAGGTACGCTGTTTCAATCCTACCGGTACAGCAGCTAACTATAAGCCAAATGCAAACAATCCGCGCCCCGCCCACACGCCAATCACCTGCCGTCCTTCCGATGTGAACGTGATGGGCGGAGCCCAAGTATCTCCTCCGAGGCCCACATACCAAAGCTCTTTCCCAGTTGCCGCGTCCAGCGCGAACAACGAGGCTCCTGAGGCCCCAAATACGAGCGCTCCTGCGGTCGCGAGCAGGCCGCCGAAGTCGAACGTTTTTCCTTGGGGCGGGCGGTACTCCCATTGTTTGCCGCCAGTAGCAGCGTTCAGTGCGCGTACCATTTTGATAACGGGGCCGACCATCGATCCGCCGCTGCCGGCAAAGATACCTCGTTCGCCGCGAGTAACACGACCCGCTGCCGATTTCGTAAAGACGGATTGCCCTTCGATCGCCGGTACGAAGATTAATCCGCGTTCGGGACTGAAGGCGCCCGGCTGCCAGTTCACTCCGCCGATGACGCCGGGTTTCGTAACACGGCCGCCCTCAGTGACTCTGCCTGGATTGGCCGGGATCGGTCTCCCCTGTGAGGTGAGCCCCTGAGCCCAGTTTATTTCCACAAAAGGAGTGCCTGCCAGAAATTGGCCAGTGACCCTGTCGAGCACATAGTAAAATCCGTTCCGATTCGGCCAGCAAATGACCTTCCGCTCTGTGCCATCTATTAGTAAGTCAGCAAGTATTGGCGTTTGGGTTGAATCCCAGTCGTGCTCGTCGTGGGGTGTAAATTGAAAGTACCATGCGAGCTTCCCGGAACTCGCATGCAACGCAACCACGCTGTTGGTGAAAAGGTTGTCGCCGGGGCGTTCATCACCGGCGAAAGCTGGGGTAGGGTTACCGACCCCCCAGTAAATGAGATCGAGCGACGGGTCATAGCTTCCAGTAACCCAAGTTCCACCGCCGCCCTGTTTCCAAGCTTCGTTCTCCCACGTCTCGTGGCCGACTTCGCCTGGACCCGGAATGGTGTCGAACTTCCATCGCTGCTGGCCAGTCGTGACGTCGTATGCGGCGATGAAGCCGCGGACGCCATAATCGCCGCCAGCTACCCCGATGATGACAGACTGGTTCACGACAAGCGGCGCCCCGGTAAGCGAAAATCCTTCGGATGATTTCGCGATTCGAGTTTGCCAATTTACTCTGCCTGTGTTCGCATTAATGGCAACCAAGTATCCGTCAAGACTGCCAAAAAAAAGAGAATTACCCAGGATAGCTAGCCCCCTATTCACCTTACCGACCTCAAATGGCAAATCGGCAGGAATGGGTCGTTCGTATTTCCAGATCACTTTGCCCGTCTTTGCATCCAGGGCCACGACGGCCGCAGGTGGTTCAGTGACGAAAATAGTGTCGCTGACTACAATGGGGGTTGATTCGAACCTGGGCTCGCTTGTGGTCGATTGATAAGCCCAAAGAAGCCGAAGCTGCGATACGTTTACGCGAGTAATTTCGGATAACGAGGAGTACCGCCAGCCGCTGAGAGAACCAGAATAGGATAGCCATTCACCTGGGCTCCCGTTAGCTCTCCTGATCTGCCCGCTACTGACGTGGATATTTAGTGTGCGTGCTTCATCCTCGCTGTTATCAAGATGCAGTTGCACAGTTCTCAGATACCCGGCTACTTGCCAACGTTCCGCGAACGATAAACGCGTCGGTTCCATCGCGGTACCGGCAATACCATCTCTCAAAACTCTGTAAATCGCCAGGTCGCTGTCACCATTTTTGTACCCCAATCGAGCCAGTGAAGGCCCGAGATAGCCCCCGCCTTCTGGGCCGTGACATCTTGCACAGTGTTCACGGAAAAGTTGACTGCCAGCCTTCACATCCTCGTGACGGGTAAACGGATTGACGAGCGCTGCATCTACGCTTTGGCCCCAAGCAGACACCATGGCCAAAGAAAAGCCGCGTTCACGCGCGATCATTTTCAAAAGCTCCATCCAGGATAGCTCGGGAATCCCCCCGTAGGCCTTCTTCAAAAAGATTTTTGCCCGCCAGGAAATGCCCTCGGAAATAGGCTTAGTGGTAGACGTGTAGACATAGTAATAGGTACCCCCAACAAACCCAATAAGGACGATAGTCGTCACAGCCAATGCTCCCCAGACAATTCGGTTCATCTTTCTTAAGCTCCTATCATGAGTCAACTGGTCGTCTCTTGGAACCCCAGCAACGAATAGGTTCTCCATAGTTTTAGCCTCACATCGTATGTGCGCAGCGAAGCAAAGGTAACATGACGTTAACGGGTGAATCGAGATTAGTAGTTGCAAATCCCGCCGTCTGATCAGTGGGAAGCGGAGGTAGGCGCGGGGATAGTACCTTTACACCTCTCCAACTCCTCGTCATCTCGGCACTAAGCAATTCGCCAGCTGCTTTAGCCATTGCATAGGCGATGAACTTTGGAGCGCACTCCCTGACGAAGACGCTTGAAGGATACAAAACTACAAGCTTTCCCCGTGCAAGGGTCTTGGATACATCGTAAAATCCATAAGCGTAAAATTGGAGAAATACGGGCAAGCGACTAAGATCGATTACGTCCGAAGATTTTCCGCCGATTTGAGGTGTGGCAAAATAATAAAGATTAGTTATGTGGCCTGCGTATGAAGCGATAGGTTGCGTAGCGCAGGGCAAAGTCGCATCGTGAGGGATTGCCTCGGCCAAACCTTCCGCGTCGGCAATTTCGTCTACGACCCGCTTGGCATCGGCCACGCCTTGCGCATAGGTAATCACAACCCGCCCGCCGCCCACGACTATCATCTTCGCAGTGAGCTCACCAAGGCCGCGGGACCCGCCGACGATCATAGCGGTCTGATTCGCGAACTCACCGTGCCGCACCACCGCGGCTAAGTCCTTAATGCTCGGTTGCGCAACGGGAGGCTGCCGGGCGGTAGTCGTGAGAGTGCCTTGGATCCCGGTTCCGGCGACGTCCAAGACTAGCCTACGAAAGCGCTCGTCTGTTGACGCAACCCGAAACGATACGCCTGCACGTCTGGAACGCTGTTGCGTGAGTTGAATATTCAGGCCGTTAAAGATCGAGTGCAGGCCTGGGCAAACCATGCCGACAATTCTCGTACAACCAGCGAGATCGGCTACGCGCGCCACACCAAGCCAACGGCTTACGTCTCGAAACGCAGATTGAACAATTGAGAGATCAGTGGCATACGGAACTATTCCACTTAGGCTAGCCATTTCGTTCATACTCAGATCGAGTGGCGCACTCACAGAGATACTTTTTCCATTCGCTGGGACGTCAGAAGATGGTTCCCGCAGCCCTTCGACGCTCAGCAAAACGGAAACTGTCATTACAGAGAGGCCATTAGTGGTCACTGATACGCGAAGTTGATTAGCATCCACACTCGATAAGCGGACACTCACCGTCTCACCGAGCGAAACAAACTGATTAAAGGATGCACGCAGCGACGTCGGTATGGGCATTTCAGGATGCGCTGCAGCCACTGTATTCAGAGCCCAAAGCATGTTGTGTAAACCGTGGACAACTGGAACGCCCGCCAGTGTTCGTCGCGCCGCGATACTATCCAGATGAATTGGATTACAATCCCCGGAAAAGGCCGCAAACCATTCCTGGTCTGCGGGAGTGAAAATCCGGGATGCGAGGAACTGATCGGTTGTCTCCATTCACGCAAACCACTTTATCCAGGGCCGCTAATTCAACCTAGACGAGAACATATGCCTGATCGCATCCGTCACCAATTTTGACAAGCGCCCACATCGGAATTGTTCAGACCGATGTTAAAAAAGCAACGGCGTTGCCCTTGAGCGGTGGGCTCGAGTGCTGCTTGCGCGATAGGACAGCGGTGCCATAATTACCACATCCACTGCGATTCCGAGAAGCGCGGCAAACCTTGAGACAATTTCGAGCATTTCGACGAGCTTCGAGTTGTTTTTCCTGGGTTCCGACATGGAAGCGTCTTTACGAGATGACGGATCTGGTCTAGCGCCATGGCCGGGATTTTACGCGTCGTGCGCATCGCTGGGCGAATCGAAAGAAAACCAGAACGGCTCCGCCAGGCGGGCGAACCGATCGCGCGACCTGGGCTCGCGACATTGATCAGCATCTTGTCATGGCCCCACTTGCACAGCCCGCCCATCGCCAATCGCCGCTGGACGACACCGAGAAAGCTGGAACCTCGTTCGCACCTCGCCCACGTGCGGGGCTCGCGGTGTCGTATCTGACGCTATGAGTCCTCATCGCACTGTCACACGCCAGGTCGTCGCTTAGAGCCCCAGAAACTCTTTTTAGAATTGCCAATATAAAAATTCACCCTCGCCACCTAGGAAAAAAATTCCAATCGCAGTAACCATGGACATTCCCGTCGCCCAAAGAAGAGAGGGATTCCATTCTATGATCCTTCTGCCCGTAATGGTGGTTGGGGGCGGTTTCACCCCAAGCGCTGGCTCATATCGAGCAAGGATTTGAAGAGTATTTGGACAAACCAGAGCGATTAACAGCGCAGCGAAGATCCAAATGATCATTCTTGCGAATTCATGACTGCTCCATAATTCTGCTTCCACACTAGCGACACCTATACGGTGCAACCAGCCGGACCCGAGGTGGTCATAAATCGCTTGCGGCAGCGTGATGCCGTTCTGACCAATCAATCCCTTCATCAAGTCGATTGCCGATGTAAGTGTGGGAGCCCGGAAGAAGACCATCGCCACAGCCACCAATGTGAAAGTCAACAAAAGACCAACGGGCTTCATAAAGGACTCATAGCTCCGCCTGTCTGGCCACAGCTTCGGCCTGATCAGGCGCCACGCGTGATTAATCGTGAGATAAACTCCGTGCAGCAAACCCCAGACGATAAAACCATAAGCCGCGCCATGCCAAAGTCCGGAAACAAACATCGTTAGAAGCATAGGAAATACCAGCAGATAGGCGAATGCACCGATCGTCGTATTGCTTCCAGCTAAGCCGGGACGACCCTTCGCCTGCCGGCGTCTCGTCGACCATAGGGTCAGTGGATTATAGATGTAAGCCGTCAAGAAGCGCGTTAAAGTGATGTGCCATCGAAGCCAGAAATCAATAATGCTGCTGGCTTTAAGTGGCGAGTAGAAGTTCTGCGGCAACCGAATACCAAAAAAACGAGCCAGGCCAAGCGCCATGTCGGTATAGCCCGAAAAATCGAAATAGATCTGCAAGGTGAATCCAACTGCTGCTGCCCAGGCAAGTAGAAGAGAGATTTCACTACCGGAGGCCGCCTGGTTGTAGATCGGGGTGACTACAGTGGCGATATGATCCGCAAGGACTACCTTTTTAAAAAGACCAAACGAGAGCAACGTCAGACCGACCGCGAAATTCTCCTTATTAAAGCGGCATGATGCACTGTGGAATTGCGGCATCATTTCACGGTAATGCACAATGGGCCCAGCAATGAGCTGGGGGAAAAACAATACGAACAGGCCGTAATCTTGAAGAGTGAATGGCTTTACACGCTTAGCATGGACGTCGACCAGGAAAGCGATTTTTTGAAACGTAATGAAGGAGATTCCCAGAGGTAGAATCACGTGCGTGAGGACAAGATTCGTGCCGAATATGTCGTTGATTGTACTGCGTCCGAAGTCGATATATTTGAAATAGCCGAGGAAGGCGATATTGAATGCGATGCCCAGCAACAGAACTAACCTCGAGGTTCGATGTCGCTTTTCGTCTTCGCTTAGTCGTAGGAGAGTCCGAGCCAACGCGAAGTTAATAAAGATTGATGGTGCGATAATCAAAACGTTGAGGGGCCGCCAGAGCGCGTAAAACAAGAGTGAAACAAAAATGATCCAGCGTAGCGCCCAGGTTCGCGAAGCAATGCCGATCGCAAAAAAACCTGCAAGTGTTATGGGCAGAAAAGCGAAAAGGAATTCGTACGAGCTAAACAACACGGGGAATTTACCTCACTTCACCGATTGGGTTTAGTGCTAGACGGGAGGTTGACATTTGTTGCCAAAATTGCCCCCAGGCAGCTGTCATTGAGGATGAACTTGAGTTTTAAGTCGTTTGCTTTTGTCTCTAATGAACGGCTTTTGCATTCTCACTCTGCTCCTGCACCAGACCTTATTCCGGCATGTTGTAGCTAGGCGCCTTAAACCAGGAAATTCGCAACTTACTGCGACTCGACGAACCCCACCGCTATTACGGCTTAGCTGCGAGACCAAACCCGCATCGTGACCTCTGGGCACTTCAGGAGGGATGTTCCACGTTCGACCTCACTCCTTATCATCGTCCATTAAACCACAGCCAGCTTACGCGCAAAGAGTGCTTCCGCATAGCGTTCAGGTGCCCTACATTCCATGCCCCGCAACCGAGCCAGTCCGAGAAAAAGTTCAGAGTCGAACCACTGCTTGCAACGCTGAGATCCAAAATGCGAGTCCAGCAGTTCGACCTTGCGTCGCAGCGCTTCAGCAGAAACCGGCATGTAAAGATTCGGTTGACCCAGATCTCCGTCCCACTTCGGGATCTCGTATTCAAGAATGCAGTGATCTCGGAATGT
>Ga0182032_10001563_pt1 | contig 10320 bp, 7 predicted proteins | sample tim00Cox00000000_FD_125970 | JGI IMG/M metagenome (GOLD analysis project Ga0182032, IMG submission 125970) | Lab enrichment of tropical soil microbial communities from Luquillo Experimental Forest, Puerto Rico - timezero.00C.oxic.00.000.000 | ecosystem: Environmental > Terrestrial > Soil >... | reverse complement strand
TCCCTTGCGAGCCGGTAAGGGAGATCGGTCCCGGGCCAAGGTATACCGTCGCGCCGCCGATTGATGCCGCGTGGTTGATCGCCGCCTGGATAGGCACGGTGTCATCGCTCCCGCCCCGGTAGGGATGACCGGCGGTGCCGAAATTCCTGACGTCGACGCGTGACCCGGCTTCGTCAGCCGCCTTGATTCTCGCGCCTTTAAGGGAAGCGTTCGAGCGGGAGGAATTAGGCGCCTGGGCCAGGACCGGCGTTGCCAGCAGCGTTCCGAGGCTCGCGAGCAGCGCTCGCCGCCCGACCATCTTCGCCACCGGTTCGAAGAGGTGCGGCCTGTGCTGATAAAATGCTCGCCGACGCTGGTCAAAGGCCGCACGTCGGTGCGGATCGGCCCACATCGTCTCGAAATCGATTTGCCGCTGGAGTTCGGCGATCGCTCGCCGGCGGCGCAGAGCAGCGATGCGGTCTCGCCGTAGCCGAGCGCGATGAAAGATTCCCTCCTGCTCAGGGTCTATCATGGATCTCGGTAAGCGGGTGTTTCGCGGAGACTGGTCGGTGCATTTTGCGGCGTGAGAATCAACATGTAGCGAAGTGTGTCAAACGACAAAGGTCCTATCAATCGGGATGACCGGCTGGTTGGAGAGCCGTTGCACGACGAGGCAAACCAGCAGATGGAGTAGCGCTTTTCGCAACGGTTAACGATGACCGGGAGTTCTGCTGCTTGAAATGGTCGATCTGCGCGTTTCAGGCGGCCGAGTTTGTGCTGCTGCGCGAGCGCTGACCTGGGTTGCAGGTGACGAGAGCCGCGCTTTGCCCAGTCCAGCGCGAGCAGATCACTGAGGACGAGCGCAGATTTTAGTGCGTTTTCGGTGATATAGCCCATCAACGCTTAGTAAGGGCGTACAGCGCGCCCCGCAACCGTTGCGGAAGGGGCAAGGAAGTTTTGGTCTTCTGAAAAACGAAAATATTTATTACCCAATCGGGCGCTATTTCCTCGCGGATGTCAAGCAGGGCGCAGCCATGGCGCCAGGCGAGCTCCAGTATTGGCTTTTGTGGCGTCGCGTGCATGTGCATGTTCTCAGGTGGTAAGCTGTCGGCTAGGTAGTCTGTTATTTTAAAATAATAACCATTATGATAGGTGGGCACGTGGAATATGGCCACGCCCTCCGGCGCCAACCCGGCGAACATTCTGTTCAGGATTTCCAGGGTCACGGGCGGCGGATTGTGTTGCAGGACGAGGCGGGAGAACCAGAGGTCGTAGCCGATTCCCGGATGCAGATCCTCCGGTCTCACTTGCAGGAAGCTGACATTGGTATGGCCAAGCCCTGCCAAGTGCTCCTGTGCCATCCGCAAATGCGGACGGGAGATGTCTAGGGCGAGCACCTCGGAGAAGGTCGCGGCCAGTTGCGCCGTCACCCGGCCGACGCCGCAGCCAAACTCCAGGCAGCGATAAAAGTCCTCCGCCGGACGGCCGATGCGGTGCGATAGAGCCAATATCAGCGCGAGGTCATGCTTCCCGCTCTCGAAGAAAGAAACCTCGTTCTCGGCAAATCGCTCGGGTCTATATTCGTCGCAAGTCAGCACCGAATGGTACGGTGCCGTCTCTCCAACAGTCTCCCAGGCAGCTGCCGTTTTTGCGACCATCGCGCGCAAAGCCGCCGGTTCCGCCGCTGTTTCGATCGCCTGTGGTGGCGCTGTGAGCGGAACCGTCACCAGATGTTGCCCCATGAACTACCAGGAGTTGTGAGGGTACCGCCAAGCGGCCTTCGCACAGCGCCAGAGACCCCGCCTCTTCTATCTGCTATCGTGAGGTATCTCGGCAAGCAGAACGATGAGAGCTCTTGCAAAGACCGTGGCCCGACGCCTCCCGATCGTTCGAGGGCTGCTCGATCAACGGTACGCGGCTCTCGCCGAGCGCGATAGGACGCTGACCGCGCTTGCGGGGGCGGGCGGCGCCCAGCGCACCGCGACGCTGGAGCAGCAGCATCCGCCATGGGCGGAGCACACCAAGACAGCTACTTATGAAGATATCTTTTATTGTTTTCGGTTGTTGCTCGGGAGGAGCCCGAACCCGGAAGAATGGCCGGGGCACTCGTCCCGCGTCGGCGAGGATCTTGAAAGCGTCGTGAGCAGCTATGTTACTTCTCGAGAGTTTGCCGAGCGTGGTCTGTTGAACAAGACATATCGTGATCAGGTCGAATTGGTGCGTTTGCCGAGGCTTTCTCTATTCGCGTCGAACGACGACCTTGCGGTGGGGCACCACGTGCTCGGCGGCACCTACGAGCCGGGGATTGCCGCGATATTCGACCGCTACGTTAAACCCGGCATGGCGGTTGTCGATATCGGCGCAAATATCGGGTACTTGACAATGCTTCTGGCGTCGCTCGTCGAGTCGTCGGGCCTCGTCGTGGCGGTAGAGCCGAACCCGGAGAACATCAAGTTGCTGGAAGCGAGCCGTCGCGTGAACGGCTTTGATCAGGTCCTGGTCATTCAAGCCGCGGCCGGCCGCCAAACCGGTCTTCTGGCGCTCAACGTCTCCCACTCCAACGGTATGACGGGGGAGTTGCCGGGTAAATTGGATGGTATCTTCGCTTCGCGTCCGGTCCCCTGTTTTGCGCTCGACGAACTCCTTCCCAAAGGTAGACATTTCAATTTGGTCAAAATCGACACGGAGGGGGCAGAATTTAACGTGCTTATCGGTCTTTCGGGGACAATCGATCGCGACCATCCAGTGATCGTCAGCGAGTTTAGTCCGGGCATGTTACCGGGCATATCCCACTGCACCGGCCCCGAATACCTCCGCTTCCTGATCGCTAAAGGATACCGGATCGGGGTTATCGAAAAAGACGGTTCCGAAAGCAGTTTCGGGGGCGATGTCGATGGCGTGATGGGGGCCTACTCAAGTAGCGGAATCGACCATATCGATATCATTGCAACGCCTACGTGATGCTATCGAGGAGACTCGCGAGCTCGCGACCAACACAGCATCAGGAAAAATTTATCGGCAGGTAATGGCAGCCGGGGTGTTGACGTGTCGCCCCGGCATGGTATGGTCCCCAACGGACGGTATGATCTGCCGTCCGCATCGGAAACCAACGCGTGGGAGGACGGGATGCGCGCGAGAAGCGGTTCTCTGAGCACTGCAGCCGGAAGATTTTGGCGATGGTCGGTTTTGACGGCGGCCGCAGGTCTGCTGTTCCTCGGGAGCCCGGCCTGGGCGCAGTCGGAAGAAACGGGTGAACCTCCACAAGCGCTCCGCCTGCTCAAGCTCATCCCGATCAACGGGACCGCGACCAGCCCCAACACCCAGATGTTCTCCTTTGACATCAGTTTTGTCGACCCGAAGAACGGGCTTTACTACCTCGCCGATCGTTCCAACAAAGCGCTCGACGTCGTCGACACGACGGGGAAAAACGCTGGCATTTGCGGACCCACCGACACTGGCCCGGATACGCTGTGCGGGCAGATCGGCGGCTCCAGCCCCGGACAAGCCAATTTTGCTGGCTTCGTGCCGTGCGTCCCCCTTGATGGCCACGGTGCCAACGATTGCGCCGGCCCCGACGGCGTGGCCGCCGACTTCCCCTGCGTCTTCGCAGGCGACGGCAACAGCCGCTTGCTCACGTTCAACTGGGCCGTGGACGTCACAAAAGTCGCCAGCTCCCTGAATACGGGCGGCACAACTCGCGTCGATGAGATGGCCCTAGACACAGTGGACGGGCTGATCTTTGCGATCAACAATGCCGAAAGCCCGCCGTTTGGCACCATAGCCACCTACAACAAGTCGACGTGCGCGCTGTCGAATCCAATAAAAGTCACATTTAATAACGCGACCAACGGCGCCGAGCAGCCGGCGTGGGATCCCGTCACCAAGGCCTTCTATGTCTCGATCCCGGAAATAGGCGGGGGCGGCACAAACCACACGGGAGCGGTGGTCCAGGTCAGCACTAGCGGAGCGATTGGAGCGGCGTTTCCGATCAACTTTTGCTCGCCGGCCGGTTTGACCGCCGGTCCGAACGGCGATCTGCTGGTCGGCTGCAACACGGTCTACGACACCGCCGGTAACGCTTGCGTCGGGGCGAATTCTATCCCGGGCACGACGGCGAACCCGGTGGCCACTCGCCCGTTGGTGTGCACCGGAATTGCCTATCCGCAGGTGGCGATCTGCAACCCCGGAAGGGGCTGCACGCCGGCGAATGGATCCCTTGTTTCAGTGCCGGGCCCCGGCGGTGGCGACGAAGTCTGGTTCAATTCGGGCGATAACAACTACTACGTCACCGGTACCAGTAACCCTATCGGCCCCTCGCTCGGAGTCGTCGCATCGGTGGTCAACACCGTGAGCCAGCAAATTCCGACGCTGCCCGCCCAAGCGGCGGTGTCCGGCAAGAACCCCATCGGGACGGCGCATTCGGTTGCGGCGAGTGCCGCGAACAACCATGTGTACGTGCCCTTGCCGGCGAACACCGACTACAATCTCAACGGTGTGAGCTGCGCGCAAGGCTGTATCGCGGTCTTTGGGGTGCAGTGAGCAGCGCCCTGTTCCGCACCTGCTCCTCTACGCGCTAGCCTCGGGAGCTCCTTCTTCCCGGTGTCGCGGCCCTTTACCGCCGCGACACCAAGGAAGCAATTTCCCGCCACCGGGACAACGCCGCTCTCTCGCGTGCTATTACTCGCAAATCTGGGAGAGCCGCGCACCGTCTCAGCCGTCACCGGACGGCACGTGGTTCGCCTGCCTGCCCTCCCCCGACCTACCCTCGACGTCGGCAAATTGAAGCGATAGCATTCGAGCGGATGCTATCTGGCCGCGACGGAGCGCACCGGGCCGAGTTCTCCGACGGACTCGACGAGGTCAACATATCAATGGCTCGGCGAGACAAAATCAGGATCCATCAGTTCCATTCAGGCTCGTCGGTTGGCGACGCGGTCACGAATTGCATGTTCTTTGTGCAATCGATGCTGAAGAGCTTTGGGTTCGAGTCCGATATCTTCGTCGAACACGCGGACCCGGCGCTGGCCGGACGGATCCGGCGGCTCGAGGAGTTGCGTCCCGCCGAGAGCGATCTGCTCTTGATTCATCATTCGATGGGTCACGATGCGTTCCCGCGGCTGGCAGATCGGCGGTGCCGCAAGTTTCTCGTCTATCACAATATTACTCCTCCTCGATTCTTTGACGAAAATGATCCTTTTCACTTTTATGGGGTGAAGGGATACTCGCAACTCACACAGTTCCGCGACATCGTTGAGTCGGCAATCGCCGTCTCACCGTTCAACGCGAGGCAGCTCGAACAGCGCGGCTTTCAAAACGTAACGGTTATCCCGTTGCTCAAAGACTTCACCGCGATCAGGTATGCCCCACACGTGAAAACGCCGTACCAGGACCAGTCGGCCGTGGTGCGGCTGCTGTTCGTCGGACGGCTCGTGCCGCACAAATGCCAACACGAACTCGTCGAGTTCGTCGCGAGGGTGCGGTCGATAGGGAACTTTCCGCTGGCCCTTGTCCTGGTCGGCCAGTTCGACGAACAAAGTAGTTATAAATCCCACCTGGACGCGCTGGTCCGCAGATCGGGGCTCGACCAGCAGATAACGTTCACCGGCCAAGTGACGGATGAGGAGCTCTTCGGCTGGTACAGGGCTGCCAGCGCCTATGTTTCGCTAAGTGAACACGAGGGCTTCGGCGTACCGCTTGTCGAAGCCATGGCATTCGATCTCCCCGTCATCGCTTACGCCTCGGCTGCGGCCCCGGAGACGCTCGGGGACGCCGGCATAACAATTTCGGAAAAGGATCCCGCACGAATTCTCGAACCGTTGATTCGTCTACATAAGGACCGGTCGTATCGCGCCGAGGTCATCCGGTCTCAGCGCCAACGTCTTATGCGGTTTAGCCGAGCGCGGATCGAGAGCGAGTTGCGACGCTGGCTGATCGGCACCGGTGCCTGTGACGTCTTCACCGAGGCTTCCGGCCTCGACGCTCAAATCGATGACCGTGCGCGGGCTTCGCACCGCACCCATTACGTCATCGAAGGACCCTTCGAGACTTCCTACAGCCTCGCAATAGTCAACCGCAATGTCGCCCTCGCTCTCGGCGCGAGAGAGGCGTGCGCTTCCTATATCGAGCCTGCCGACGGCACTGAAGAGTATGTGGTCGATGCGACCGCCGCCGCCGGGCTACCCTCGGAAATTCGCAGGCTCGTCGGACCTGCCCCCGTTACCGCCGAACGCATCGTCACAATCCGCAACACCTCGCCGCCGCGCCCGAACGGCATGCTCGGCGATATGCGCCTCCTTCACTTGGCGTGGGAAGAGAGCGCTATCCCCGATGCTCTTTCCGACATGATTAACCTTCACCTCGACGGCGTTCTGGCGCCTTCGGAATACTGTAAGCGGGTAATAAGGAATAGCGGCGTGCGAGTGCCGATTGCTGTCATCGGGCACGGGATCGATCACTCGGGCCTGATGCCACGGGTGATCGGCGATCGGGCCAAGCGCGGGCCGGTGACGCATGCTTTGCCGTTCACGTTTCTGCACATCTCTTCCGGCCTCGCGCGCAAGGGAACCGAGGAGCTGATAACCGCTTATTGCTTGGCTTTCTCGAGCCGCGATCCAGTACTGCTCGTGATCAAGACGTTCGACAATCCGGACAATACGATAGACGCCTGGGTCGAGCGCCTGACCGGCGGGTCGAAATATGCCCCGGCCATCCAGGTCATCGTCGAGGAGCTCGGCCAGCGCGAGATGGACTTTCTCTACCATATTGCCGACGCGGTTGTGCTCCCGACCCGGGGCGAGGGGTTCAATCTCCCGGCGGCCGAAGCGATGGCCCGCGGCCTGCCGGTGATCCTCACCCGCCACAGCGGACACCTCGAATTCTGTAACGACGAGAATTCATGGCTGATCGATTTCACTTACGAATTCTCGACAAGCCATTTGAAGATCGTAAATTCCTATTGGGCGCGTGCGTCGATCGACGACCTCGTCGCGACGATGAAGACGGTGTATCGGGCCAGTCGTCCGCCCGATGCCGCGACCGCTCGTCGCGCCTTAGAAGGGCAGCGCGACGCGTCGCGGCTGCGGTGGCGCGATGTCGCCGTGAGAGTGGACGAGTTTGTGAAATACCTCGACAACAGGCCGGTTATGCGCAGAAAGCTCCGCTTCGGGTGGATTTCGACCTACAACGCGCGGTGTGGGATCGCCACCCACACCGAACATTTGCTCGAATTTTTTGACGAGGGCGCGTTCGAAATCACGATCCTTGCCGACGACCAGGAAGCAATCCGGCCGGATCCCGACAACATGCTGCGGCTGTGGAGCAAATCCGACGGCAGCCTCGCGTGCGTCAGAGACCATCTCATCACGAACCGGTTCGATGCCGCGTTGTTCCAGCACAATTTCAGCTTTTTCGACTTCGATGACTTTGCCGATACGTTGGTTGAGCTGCGCGATGCGGGTATCCAGACCTATGTAACTTTGCATCGCACGAAGGATCTGGCAGAGCATTGGCAGATGACCAAGGCTTTGCAGGGGTGCACGCGCGTGTTTGTGCACGGTCTCGAAGACGTCAATCGGCTGCGCGAATGTGGTGTGAGCGCAAACGTCGTCCTGCTGCCTCCCGGCGTGATCGATCTAGCGGCGCCAAACGCAGCTGCAGTTCGGAGTCTCCTTGGTTTGTCGCGTTTCAGCCCAGTCATAGGCACGTTCGGGTTTCTGCTCCCCGACAAGGGGTTGCCGGAGCTCATCCATGCCTTCGCGTTGATCTTGCGGGCCCATCCTGCGGCGTATTTATTGATGCTCAACGCAGACTACCCGGCCGCGCAATCGCAGGAAGAACGCGCGCGTTGCCTGGCGCTGCTTCGTCTGCTCGATCTCGAAGACCGCGTGCGGCTGGTAAACGACTTCCTCGATATCGAAGAGACGCTGTTTCTTCTCAGCGCATGCGATGTCGTCGCGTTCCCGTATCAAAGATCGGAAGAGTCGGCAAGCGGCGCGGTGCGGCTGGGGCTTGCCGCCGGCCGCCCCGTGCTGACGACGCCACTGCCGGTCTTTGCCGAGTTCTTGGAGGTCGTCCATCAGCTCCCCGGGACCGACGCTCTGGCAATCGCGGAGGGGGTCCTCGCCGTGCTCGGCGACGATGACCGCAAGGCCGAAATCCGGCGGCGGCAACGTGATTGGGTGCGGACCAACAGCTGGGCCGCTCGGGCCGCTCGCATGTCAAATATCATCCACGGCTGTTTCGAGGACGCTCACGGCGTCGAGTTGCGGGCTCCCGGGCAACTCGGGTCGGGTTTGGCCGCATCACCCGAAGAGGAAGCCCCGACATCGAGTGTATTGCTCGACGAACACCTCGACGCAGCGCAAAAATTTCTCGCGCGCAGGGCAATAAGCTGGAGCGAGACTTCGCGTCGAAGTGCCGCCAAAAATGCCGCCCCGCCACCGTCGCCAACGACGCGGGCGGGAAGCCTTTTGCAATCGATACGGAATGGACCCGACTTTATCCCGGGATCGAGCTCGTGGTGCATTTCCCGAGCGGACCGGGCGCGTGACTCTCGGAACTGGATGTTGGCGGCGCAATACTACCAAAAGGCGCTCGACCAAAAGCCCGACAACCCTCCCATATGGGTTCAATACGGCCACGCTCTTAAGGAGTCGGGGAATCTCCCGGAAGCCGAAAACGCCTACCGAAAATCGCTCGAGCTCGATGCTGATGTTGCGGACACCCATTTGCAACTCGGTCATGTGCTAAAAATCCAGGGCCGGAAAATTGAGGCCACTATCGCCTATCTTCGAGCTCTCCTTCTCGATCCGGGGCTCGACCATGCGACTTTGGAGCTCAAAGGTCTGGGGTGGACGAGGGGCAGAATCGAGCTTGCGCTGAGACAGGAACGGAGCGGCAAGAATTGATGTTGGCATGGGGTCGCTGCGTCGCCGAGCGATCGTAGGATATGGATCAAAGAGCCCGAATCTCGAATTTGCCTCCCACAGAGTTGTCGACGGACAATTTCGGCTCGCTATCGCTGGGTCGGGCCTATATTGACACTATCCAACAGAGTGTCAGTTCCCTCGATGGCGGCGATTTAATCGATGCTCTAGAGCGGCTGGATCTTGCTTACGACGAGTTTCCCGAGTTGGAGTTGGATCGGCCCCGGCGTGAGGTACTGGCAGGCCTACAATCCACTGCAGAAACCCTTCCGGATCGGGCCGGCATCCCATTGCTGATGTACTGCGTAGCAGCAGGTCCATCCTGCTCATCTGCACTGACCTCGATGGTCGAGAAATTCATCAAATCGGATTTTTATCCGCTACTGCCGGTAATTTTGCGCTCGTTATCTCATCGTGGGACGTTTTCCTGGTATGCGATCGAGCCGCTCTTAAAGGTCCTGCGGCAACTTGGCGAAACGGAAACGGTTTTACAGCTGATTTCGAAAGTGCTGAGCTGCCTAGAATTCATCGAAGAAAAGAATGCTTCCGATTGCGGGGATGTTCTGAAACTCTTGTTGAGTGATCAGCATGCACCGGGGATCAACAGCGCAATGCTGGCTCGGGCCGTGCAGTCGGCGCGGCATCGGCTGAGCCGTCCAGCCCTCGGTCGGAGAGGGCCGGCATCAAGAGAAGCTGTGTTGGCGACGGCCGAACGTCTCAAGCCCATTCTATCGGCGGCACGCCCGGGTCCGCATCCTGACCTTGGGTGGCCCAGCGGCCGGATGTCGTTTGACGAATTCCTGCTGCAGTGGCCCTGCGAAGTCGAGCTGCCGGTCGAATTAGATGATGCGGAGTTCATCGAAGAAGCGTATCGGGCGATCCTATTGAGAGGGCCGGATATCGCCGAAAGCGATCAATACCTGGAGTTACTACGAACTGGCAGGGTCTCAAAATCTTGGATTATCGAAGACCTGTTGGCTTCCACGGAACTTCGTTCCCTGGAGCGCAGGGTCCGGGTAATTTGCGGAGGTCGGGTGATTACCGAACCGGGCAGTTCGGGGGAGGAGGAAGTGCCTGCAGCAACATGGCCCTGGAGGTCGGCGGTTTGATGATTGATGGCCCGGATCGTATCGCATTCCTGTCTGGAGATTGGGATGCGGATGCCCCCAGTCGAGCCGGCCCGTCTCGACCCCCGCCGGCCAGCATGGTGGCGTCGCCCGATTCGCCGGCACAAGAGAGCTTCGCGTGAGCGAGAGCCGCCTGCAAGTGTAGAGCATTTCAATTCACAAGTTTGTGGTCACGTAGAGGGGTGGCTTGGCGACCGGATGTGGCAAATCGTAAAGGTTATCGGCACTATCGTAGACACGAATAGCGTGTACGGAAATATTGCAGAATTTGGATTACATCACGCTCTGTT
>Ga0182032_10001554_pt1 | contig 10344 bp, 10 predicted proteins | sample tim00Cox00000000_FD_125970 | JGI IMG/M metagenome (GOLD analysis project Ga0182032, IMG submission 125970) | Lab enrichment of tropical soil microbial communities from Luquillo Experimental Forest, Puerto Rico - timezero.00C.oxic.00.000.000 | ecosystem: Environmental > Terrestrial > Soil >... | reverse complement strand
GTGACGTTCTACCGCGACGTTCTCGGCTTTGCCGTGGGCGTCACCACCTTGAACAGCGGAACGACGCAGGAGATGCTGGACGGCCTCATCAACGATACCTGCCTGGTCACGGCGATGATGCCGCCCGCCGCGCCGCCGCACGTCGAGTTCCTCGAGTACAAGACGCCGCCCGGCGGCCGGTTGATGCCCGCCGAGAGCAAGGCCAACGATCTCTGGCATTGGCAGCCGACGCTGGTGAGCAACAATATCCAGGCGCTCGCCGGCCGATTGCGCCAGTCGGGTGTGCAGTTCGTCAGCTCGAGCGTGGTGGCCATACCGGCGGAGGCGCAAGCCAAGCTCAGTTTCAAGAAAGCGGTGATGATCCGCGACCCCAACGGTCACGCCTTACGGCTGGTCGAGGAATAGCCGGCAGAATACCTTCTGCGAAAGCCTCCCGCGGCGGAGCGAGCCATGAGCCAAGAGAACAAGGTCCTCGAATTCATCGCCAGACTGTGTCTGGTGCTCATCTTTTCGTTCAGCGCGCTCGACAAGATTTTCAATCACCAATCGGCCATGGCGCAGGCCGGCCACGGTTTGATCGCGCTGCCGCCGTCGCTCGCCGTGGTGTTGCTGGTGCTCGGCGGCATGCTCGAGGTCCTCGGCCCGGTGTGCATTCTGCTCGATTTTTATCGCCGCCAGGCGGCGCTGCTGTTCGTGTTCTACGTGATCGCCACCGCCGTCCTGTTCCACAACTTCTGGAGGCCCCCGTTCAACAGCAACGAATGGACTCAGAACTTTTGGCCGTTCCTCAAAAATTTCGGGCTTGCCGGGGGTTTTCTCTACGTCGCCGGCTGCGCCGGGATGACGTCGCTGCGCGACGCCTTCTCCTTCAAGCCGCGATAAGCGCGATATGGGCGCAGCGCCATGAAGGAGCCGCTAGCGGACCGGGGCGAGGCTGCGCCGCCCAATCCATCGGGGGCTGCAGGCGCGGAGGTTAGGTCACGCGGCCGAGCCATTCCGGTTCCATCTTCGATCCGATTCACGCGCGCCATCTGCGGCGATCTCGGTCAAGCAGAGCGCCGCGAATGGTGGATCGCCAACGGCCTCGGCGGCTACGCGGGCGGCACCATCGCCGGCAGCTTGACCCGGCGCTACCATGGACTGCTGATCGCGCCGGTCGCATCGCCGCTCGGACGCCGGCTGATCCTCGCCAAGGCCGATGCGACCGTGGTCGCGGGGGCGCGCTCCTGGCCGCTGTTCACGAACCGGTGGAAGAGCGGCGCCGTCTCGCCGGCGGGCCACATTCGCATCGGCAGCTTTCACCTCGATTATTCTACCCCGGTTTGGACCTTCGAGATCGGCGAATACCGCATCGAGGCGCGCGTCTGGATGGAGCCGGGCGCCCATACCGTCTATGCGGCCTGGCGGCTCTTGCCGCAGCCGCAGCCGGCGGAACACGCGCTGTCCTTGCGCGTGACGCTGCTTGCCAACGACCGCGACCACCATGGCACGATGACGGTGGGGGGATTTGCGCCCGAGATCGCCGTTGAGGGCGAACGCCTGTCGCTCACCGACAAGGGAGGCGTTGCGCTGAGCATTCGCGGGCCGGGCGGCAGCATCGTGCCCAAGCGCGAGTGGTACCGGGATTTCGCGGCTCGAGGCCGAGCGCGGCCTCGACTCGATCGACAATCATCTGTGCGTGGGCGAGGTCACGCTGCCGCTCCTGCCGGGACAATGGTGCGGCATCGGTGCGAGCCTTCACGGCGAGCCTGCGGGCGATCTCGCGGCGGCGCTCGGGCGCCGTCTCGATCACGACCGGCGCGCCGTCTCAACTGCGATCGCGAGCAGCCCCGCCATGCGGGATGCCCCGCCGTGCATCGCCCGCCTTGCGCTTGCGGCCGATGCCTTCGTCTTTGCCCGGCCGCTTGCCAGCGTGCCCGACGGCCAATCGGTCATCGCCGGCCATCCGTGGTTCGGCGACTGGGGCCGCGATACCATGATCAGCTTGCCGGGCCTGACGCTGGCGACCGGGCGGCCGCAGATCGCGCACCGCATCCTTGCGACCTTCGCGAGCTTCGTCAGCCAGGGGATGCTCCCCAACGTATTCCCCGGCGCCGGCGACCGCGCCGAATACAACACCGCCGATGCATCGCTGTGGTTCTTCGAAGCGTGGCGCGCCTACTTCGAGGCGACCAAGGATGTTGCCGCGTTGCGCGCGGTGTTCCCGGTGCTCTCGGACATGATCGACTGGCACCAAAAGGGGACGCGCTATGGCATCGCCGTGGATCGAGCCGACGGCCTGCTCAGGGCCGGGGTTGCCGGCGTGCAACTGACGTGGATGGATGCGAAGATCGGCGATTGGGTGGTGACGCCGCGCATCGGCAAGCCGGTCGAAATCAACGCGCTGTGGTACAACGCCTTGCGCATCATGAGCACGTTCGCAGCAACTCTGGGGATGCCCGATCGTTTCGGCGCCGCGGCGGAAGCCGCCAAACGAAGCTTCGCACGCTTCCTGCGCGCAGACGGCGAGGGTCTCTACGACGTGATCGATGGTCCCAACGGGGATGATGCCAGCATCAGGCCGAACCAGATATTTGCGGTGAGCCTGCCGCACAGCCCGCTCGCCGCCGCCGATCAGGCCAATGTCGTGCAGGCGTGCGAGCGCCATCTCCTCACCGCGTATGGCCTGCGCTCGCTCGCGCCGGGAAGTCCTGCATACCACGCGCATTATGGCGGCGGTGTCCTGGAGCGCGACGGCGGCTACCACCAAGGGCCGGTTTGGCCCTGGCTGCTGGGCCCGTTCTGCCTCGCAAGCTATCGCGTCAGCGGCGAGGCGACGGCGGCGCAAGATCTGCTGGCAGCGCTGAGCGATGCGCTCGAGGACCAAGGGGTCGGCACGATCGGCGAGATTTTCGACGGAGATCCTCCGCACCACCCGCGCGGCGCGCCCGCGCAGGCGTGGTCGGTCGCTTGCACGCTCGATGCCTGGCGCTTGCTGCGTCAGGCCGGGCAGGGCATGTGCACCTAAGCTCATGGGCGCGTTTGAGCGGATCACCGATGATCATTGACGCCGAACGGCGACGTCTCGAGCAAAGCCGCGCCGGTACGAAGAATTGGCGGCGCTGGGGCCCGTATCTGAGCGAGCGGCAGTGGGGGACGGTGCGCGAGGACTACAGCCCCGGCGGCACCGCGTGGGATTACTTCACACACGACCAGGCGCGCAGCCGCGCCTATCGCTGGGGCGAGGACGGCATCGCCGGCTTCTGCGACGACCGGCAGTTCCTCTGCCTGTCGGTCGCCCTCTGGAACGGCCGCGATCCGATCCTGAAGGAGCGGCTGTTCGGGCTGACCAACGAAGAAGGTAACCACGGCGAGGACGTCAAGGAGCTCTACTACTACCTCGACGCCGTCCCCAGCTACGCCTACGCGCGCATGCTCTACAAGCTGCCGCAAGCCGCGTACCCCTACGAATGGTTGATCGAGGAGAACGCGCGCCGCCGCGGTACCGCGGCGATGGAGTTCGAGCTGATCGACACCGGCATTTTCAACGACGACAGGTACTTCGATATCGAGGTCGAATATGCCAAGGCGGACGCGGAAGACGTGCTCATGCGGCTGACGGTCCACAACCGCGGCCCGGAGCAAGCGTCCATCCATGTGCTGCCGCAAATCTGGTTCCGCAACATCTGGAGCTGGTCGGAGGGCGTGAAACGCCCCTTATTGCAGGAGCAGCGCGGCTCGCGCGTGCGCGTGCAGCACGAGCAACTGGGAGTCTATGCGATCGCGTTCGAAGCGGCGAATCGGCTGCTGTTCTGCGAGAACGAAACCAACTTCGCGCGCGTATTCGGCGTCAGCGGCGCGCACGGTTACTGCAAGGACGCTTTCCACGATTACGTCATCCACGGCCGCAGCGAGGCCGTCAACCCCGCGGGCGAAGGCACTAAAGCGGCCGGGCTTTATCTGCGCGCAATCCCACCCCGCGGCAGCACCACCATCCGTGTCCGGCTGCGCGCGGGCGAGCCGCGCATAGATGCCTTCATCGGCTTCGACGACATCGTGACGCAGAGGCAGACGCCTTCTACGCCGCCCTGCAGAAGAACATTGCCGACGAGGACATGCGGCGCATCCAGCGGCAAGCCTTTGCCGGGATGCTGTGGAACAAGCAATTCTACTATTTCAACGTGCGCCGATGGCTCAACGGCGATCCGGACCAACCGCCACCGCCCGAGGGGCACAAGCACGGCCGCAACAGCGGCTGGGCGCATGTCATCGCCGGCGACATCATGTCCATGCCGGACAAATGGGAATACCCCTGGTTTGCCGCTTGGGATCTCGCCTGTCACTGCGCCACGCTGTCCTTGATCGATCCGGATTTCGCCAAGGCGCAACTGCTACTTCTTTGCGAGGTGCGGCTGATGCATCCGAATGGCCAGCTGCCGGCGTATGAATGGGCGTTCGGCGACGTCAACCCGCCGGTGCACGCCTGGGCGGCGATGCGCGTGTTCCAGAACGACCGCGATCAAGCGGGCGGCAGCGGCGATTTCGAATTCCTGGCGCGGCTCTTCCACAAGCTGCTGCTCAACTTCACCTGGTGGGTGAATCGAAAAGATCCGCAAGGCTTGAACATCTTCGAAGGCGGCTTTCTCGGCCTGGACAACATCGGTGTGTTCGACCGTTCACGTCCCTTGCCCACGGCGGCTACATCGAGCAATCCGACGGCACGGCCTGGATGGCGATGTTTTGCCTCAACATGCTGCGCATGGCGCTCGAGCTCAGCCGGCACGATCGGGCGTACGAGGACATGGCGATCAAATTTCTCGACCATTTTCTGCACATCGCCGGGGCGATAACCGAAATGGGCAAAGAAGGCCTCGGCCTCTGGGATGACAAGGACAAGTTCTTTTACGACGTGCTGTTTTTGCCCTCGGGAGACGAAGTCCCGCTTCGCCTGCGTTCCATGGTCGGATTGATTCCCCTGTATGCCGTCGGCTGCATCGACCGGGACCTCATCGAGAAGCGGCCCGAGCTCTGGCGCAAGTTCGAGCTCTATCGCGAGCAACGGGCCGATTTGGTGAAGCTCGTCTCGCGCTGGAACGAGTCGGGGTGGGAAGGGCGCCGCCTGATCGCGCTGGCGCGCGTGTTCCGCATGACCTGCCTTTTGCGGCGCATGCTCGACGAGTCGGAATTCCTCTCGCCCTACGGGGTAAGAGCCTTGTCGCGGAGCTACCTCGATCATCCTTACGATTTCCTATGCGACGGCGTCCATTATCGCGTGAAATACGAGCCGGGCGAATCCGAGAGCGGCATGTTCGGTGGCAACTCGAATTGGCGCGGACCGATCTGGATACCGGTCAATTATCTGCTGATCGAGAGCCTGCGCCGCTTCCACCTGTTCTACGGCGACGGCCTCAAAATCGAATGTCCGACCGGTTCGGGCGTCATGTTGACCCTCAATGAGATTGCCGACGAGCTGTGCCGCCGCGTGCTCAGGCTGTTCCTGCGCGGCGCCGACGGCAGGCGCCCGGTGTTCGGCGGCTACGAAAAATTTCAAACCGATCCCCATTTCAAGGACTACATCCTGTTCCATGAATACTTCCACGGCGACAACGGCCGCGGCTGTGGCGCCTCGCACCAGACCGGCTGGACCGGGCTGGTGGCGAATCTGATCAGTCAGCTCGCGCAGGAAAACGCTGCTCATGTCACGCACACGGAACCGGCGGCGGCCGAGCCGGTTCAGGGGTAAGGAAGGGCGCTCGAGCGCTGCAAATCGTCATCGAGGACACGAACATGTCGCTGAAGAACAAGGTTGCCCTCGTCACCGGCGGCAACAGCGGGATCGGGGAGGCGATCGCCCTGGAACTCGCACGGCAAGAGGCCAGCATCGTCATCGACTACGTGGCGCATCCGGAAGCGACCGACGCGCTGGAGCGGCGCATCGGCAAGCTCGGCGGCCGTTCGATCGGCGTCGAGGCCGACGTGAGCAAGCTCGCCGATCTCGAGAAGCTCGTCGCCGCGGCAGTCGACAAGTTCGGCCGGCTCGACATCATGGTCAACAACGCCGGCATCGAAACGCGTACCTCCGTGCTGGACACGACCGAGTCGCAGTACGACCGGGTCATGGCGATAAACCTCAAGAGCGCATTTTTCGGCACGCAAATCGCAGCGCGGCAGATGATCAAGCAGGGCGGCGGAGGCCGCATCATCAATATCACCTCGGTGCACGAGGATTGGCCGATGCCGGGCAATACGCCCTACTGCCTGGCGAAAGGCGGCATGCGCATGCTCACGCGCACCGCCGGTGTCGAGCTCGCCAAGCACAACATTTTGATTGTCGGCGTCGGTCCTGGCGCCGTGGCGACGCCGATCAATCTCAGCACCATGAACGATCCCGCCAAGCTCGCGGAGCTCGATGCCGCCATACCGATCGGGCGCATGGCGCGCCCGGAGGAGATCGCCAGCGTGGTCGGTTTCCTGGCCGGAGACGGCGCCAGCTATCTGACCGCCACTACGATCTTCGCCGACGGCGGCATCATGCACGCCAGCGTCGGGCTCTAGGCGGGAGCGGACATGGATCAGCGCTTCGACGTCATCATTGTCGGCAGCGGCGCGGGCGGCGGCACTCTGGCGAGACATCTCGCTCCTTCGGGAAAGAGTATCCTCGTCCTCGAGCGCGGCGATTGGCTCAAGCGTGAGGCGGAGAACTGGGATGCGGCGGCGGTATTTGTGCACAACCGCTACGTCTCGCCCGATACCTGGTACGACGCGCACGGCCGGCCGTTTCAGCCGCAGGTGCACTACTTCGTCGGCGGCGCGACCAAGATGTTCGGCGCGGCGCTCTACCGGCTGCGGCAGCAGGACTTCGGCGAGCTCAAGCACTACGACGGCATCTCGCCGGCTTGGCCGATCGGCTACGAGGACCTCGAGCCCTATTACGCCAAGGCCGAGGAGATGTATCACGTGCACGGATTGCGCGGGCATGATCCGACCGAGCCGCCCGCGAGCGGACCTTATCCGTACCCGCCGGTTTCCAACGAGCCGCGCATCGCGGGACTGTTCGAGCAGCTCACGGCGGCCGGCTGTCGTCCGTTCCCGGCACCGTGCGCGATCATGCTGAACGAGGCCAACATGGCCTACAGCACCTGCATTCGCTGTCAAACCTGCGATGGCTTTCCTTGCCTGGTGCACGCCAAGTCCGACGCGGAAGTCGTGGCGGTGCGTCCCGCTCTCGAGTTCCGCAACGTGACGCTGCTGCGCAACGCCAAGGCGGTGCGACTGGAAACCAACGCCGCGGGCACGGCGGTCACACAAGTTGTCGCCGAAGTCGCGGGCGAGCGAGAGGTCTTTCGCGGCGACATCGTGGTCGTGTCCTGCGGCGCGGTCAATTCGGCGAAGTTGCTGCTGATGTCGCGCAACGACAAGCACCCCAATGGGCTCGCCAATGGCTCGGATCAGCTGGGGCGCAATTACATGTTCCACAACAGCCAGGCCGTACTCGCGATCTCGCGCGAACCCAATCCGACCGTGTTCCAGAAGACCATAGCGCTCAATGATTTCTACTTCGGGATGGAGGGATTCGAGTATCCGATGGGCAACATCCAGATGACCGGCAAGTCGCTCGCGCCCATGTATAGGGGCGAGAAGCCGATCGAGACCGCGCTGCTGCCGATGGGCCTATTGAGCAATCTCGCGCGCCACGCCGTCGATTTCTGGCTCACGACGGAGGACCTGCCCGATCCGGACAATCGCGTCACGGTGGACGAGTTCGGCAAGGTCACGCTGAGCTATAAGCCCAACAACCAAGTGGCTCGGCAGACGCTGTACGACAAGCTCAAGTCGATGCTGACTCACCTGGGCATGCATCATCATTTGATTCCGCGCAACCTGTATATGAAGACGGACATTCCGGTCGCGGGCTGCGCCCATCAGGCCGGCACCTGCCGGTTCGGTCGCGATCCCAAGAGCTCCGTCCTCGACGTCAATTGCAAGGCGCATCAGCTCGACAACCTCTATGTCGTGGACACGAGCTTTTTTGTCAGCATCGGCGCGGTCAATCCGTCGCTCACCGCGATTGCCAACGCGATGCGGGTGGGCGATCACCTGTTGCAGCGACTGGCTTGAGCGCATGGCGTGAGGACGTTGGCGATGGCAAGCCGCACCGAGATCGGCGTGGTCTATGGTGCCGCCGTCGCCCAAGGCCTTGCGCTTGTGACGTTTCCAGCCGCGAGCTCGATTTTTACCAGCCCCGACGGTTTCGGTTTCGACAGCACGCGGTACGGAGCGATGTTCGTGCCGCAAGTGGCGTTCGCCATTCTCGCCTCGGCGCTCGCCCCGAAGCTAGCGCGCCGATTAGGCTTACGCCGCGTGCTGCTGGCAGGATTCGCCGGCAATATCGTCTCCATGACGCTGCTGGCGCTGAGCCGCCTGCTCATCGGCGCGCCGGATGCGGCCTTCGCAGTTCTTCTCTTCGCCACCGCTGCGCTCGGCTTCGGCTTCGGCGCGACGGTGATGGCGCTCAACACCTATGCCGAGGCGTTCTTTCCCGCATGGATCGACCGTGCGGTTCTCATCCTCAACGCGCTGCTCGGGCTTGGAACCGCGCTCGCGCCGGTGCTAGTCGCGCTCGTGGTGGCAATCGGCGCATGGTGGTTGCTCCCGCTCCTCGTCGCATGCGTCGTTGTGCTTCTGTCCGGCATCGCTTTGACGCAGCCCTTGCGCGCCTCCGCCGACGCCGCTGCCGGTGAGGTGTCCGTCGGCTGGGCCAATCTGCCGCGGCGGTTCTGGCTCTATGCCGCCGCCGTATTCGTCTACGGGATTGCCGAGACGCTCAACGGCAACTGGGCCGTGCTCTACCTCACGACCGAGCGCGGCGTGTCGGCCGGCGGCGCCGCGTTCGCGCTCGCCGCGTTCTGGGTGATGGTGACGCTGGGCCGCGTGTTCATCGCCCTGATCTCCGGGCTCGTGCCGGCGCGCTGGATCTATGCCGCGCTCCCGGCGCTGCTGCTCTTTACATTTCAGCTTGCCTCGCGCGTGCAGGGCCAAACCGGCGGGATCGTCGCGCTGGGTCTCGCCGGTTTGGCGTGCTCGGCGTTTCTGCCGCTGAGCATCAGCTTCGGCGGCAAGGAGTTTCCATATCTGTCGGCGATGGTGGCGGGAGAGCTGATCGCGTTCTATCAGCTCGGCTACGGCGTCGCCGCATTCGCAATCGGGCCGCTGCACGATCCGTTGGGATTGGCCTTCTCCACGATTTTTGCAGCCGGCACGCTGGTTGCGCTGCCGCTCGTCGCCATTGCATATTTCATCGTCCGCGGCGGCCACGAGCGCGGCTGAAGATGATGCCATGATTGCGACCGACTCGCGCCGCTGGCCGGCGGAAGGGCTCACGCGGCGATGGTGTCGGCTGCGGTCGTAGTTCCGCGTCGTAGTTGAGGAGGTCGTAGAGCATGGCTCACGGCCGCTGCCTGGTGACAGTCAGTGCACTTAAATCCCCCCACCTCTCGGCCTTCTATCCTCGCGCGCTCCCTCCAGGTATCACCCTTGCCTTTGCAGCGCACGTCCACGCCGTAAACGGCGTTGGCCCCAGGTTCTCCTTTTATGGCGCTTGAGCCGGCGGCGAACGATTACATCACCTGCCGCGTCAACTCCGTGGATTTGAAAAGCCGACTTGGCGATGTCGTGACCGCTTGCATGTTTGGCTCCTCCGAATCGTGGGGGCCTCAACAGCCCCCACATCCATGGCACTCGCGTGCCGGTAGAGGAGCCGTCCACAGCAACACGAGCTGACATATGCAGTGCAGCAAATTGCAGCCTATTCGATCACCTCGTCGGCGCGGCGAGAAGCGCGGGTGGCCCGGTAAGACCAGGCGCGCCCGGATCAATCAGGTTTTATGCCTGCAAACTTAAGCACCCTGGCCCATTTATCGATTTCCTGTGAAATCAGGTTTCTAAACTCGGCGGATGAGCCCCCGAACGTCACGTAGCCGAGGTCGGCAAGTCGTGTCTTCAATTTTGGATCGGCGAGACCGGCATTGATTTCCCTGTTGAGCCTGTCGACGACCTCGGCGGGTACATTCTTGGGGACACCGATCCCATACCAGCCGCCCGCCTCGTAGCCCGGTACGAACTCGGCGATGCTCGGGACGTTCGGCAGCACATCTGCGCGCTGCGCGGTGGTCACTCCCAATGCGCGCAGTTTCCCCGACCTGACATGCTCGAGCGATCCCGATATCCCGTCGAAGTAAACTTGCACCTGCCCACCGATGAGATCCGCTACCGCGGGCGCCCCGCCGCGATAGGGCAAAATAACTGCCGCTGCAACTTGACACAACTTGGCCTAACCCCTTGATCTGCCATTAGACATGCCGCTGG
>Ga0182032_10001548_pt1 | contig 10373 bp, 7 predicted proteins | sample tim00Cox00000000_FD_125970 | JGI IMG/M metagenome (GOLD analysis project Ga0182032, IMG submission 125970) | Lab enrichment of tropical soil microbial communities from Luquillo Experimental Forest, Puerto Rico - timezero.00C.oxic.00.000.000 | ecosystem: Environmental > Terrestrial > Soil >... | reverse complement strand
TCCGAGCGGGGTTGGGAGTCTTTTATGACCGGGAGCCGCTGCTAGCTGGCGACTGGACCCAGAACCCGACGCGCGTGGCCACCCTCTTCGACCTCAACAACCAACCGCTCGGGCCTCCCGTTCCCTTACCCAACATCTATATTCGAGTGGCGGACAACGGCCAAGCTAGCGTCCCCACCTTCAACCGCCTGGACTCGACGCCTTATAACCTTACGTGGAATACGGAACTGGACCAGGAGTTGAAGCCGGGAGTTGTTTTGCGTTTGGAGTATCTCTCCAGCCGCACCTTCTCGGAATTCATCGTCAGTCCATCGGTGCTTCCGGTGATCGGCCCGGCGATGCTGCTTTCTAACACCGGCAACGCCCGTTATCGGGAGTTCAACTCGACACTGCGACTCCGGCCGACGGAAACCGCCGACATCCGTTTCTCTTATGTGTACAGCCAGACCCGGGGCGACCTGAACACCTTGACCCCCTTGTTTGTCCCTTTTCAGGAACCCGTGATACGTCCCAACTTCTTTGGTGACTTGCCAGCGGACATTCCCAACCGCTTCGTCGCCTGGGGAACCTTCAAGTTGCCCTGGGAGTTCACCCTAGGACCGGTCTACGACCTTCACAGCGGTTTTCCCTATTCCTACGTGGACGTGCTCCAGAACTACGTGGGTACGCCCAACAGCCACCGCTATCCGACCTTCTCTGCCCTCGACCTGAGGATCAATAAGGACTTCACTTTTCAGCGTTGGATTGCCAAGGACCACAAGTTCCGCATCGGGTTTTTCATTTACAACGTCTTCGACCACCAGAACCCGCGCAACGTCTACAACAACATCACCTCGCCCTACTTCAACCACTTCGTCGGCATCCTGCACCGGTCCTATAACGCATCATTTGACATCGTATACTGAAAGTGCGGCTTCAATTGCCGCCCTCTTCTCGTCCGTGGTCGACACGCACGAGCTCAATGCGGGTTTCACCGCCCGTACTCTTGAGGGTAACGATCCTCTCCTGGTTCTTACTCTTGATTTCAAAAACCGTCTTGCCCTCGTTGTTTTTCTCGGTGAACTTGGTCACGTCGCCGCCCACGCGGTCCTGGTAGAACCTGCGGACCTTGTCGAGGTCGTCGGTCGTCTCAAACTTGGCCACCACCACGTGGACGCCTTGCTCGCCACCGAAGTTCATGTTGATGGTGGCGGAATCCTCATCTTTCAGGCGGGTGGCGCCGGGGTAGATGGGCAGGCCTAACTGCGCCTCGTTCACGTCTTTCTTGACTTCGAAGGACCCGAGGGGAGTCTGGACGGAAACCTGCTTCCCGCCCCTCGCCTCGTTGACGTGCACCTGAACGCCCCGCGCGAGATAGCGCAGCCCTCCCCAGACAACGATACCCGAGACCACCACAATCAGCGCCAACAACAGGAGCGCGATAGCCACAATGTTACTCGCGGGCCGGGCCGGCACGGGCGGAGCGGGAGGTTGTGGAGGATGAGGTATGGTGGACATAGCAGCCTCCTTGTGAAATCAGATTTTGATGAAAATGCGCTTCCGGTACAGCATCCAGCTAACCGTCCAGCACAACAGAACAAAAACCAGCGAATAAAGCAGCGACGCCTTGGGCGGGCTCGCCAGGGGCGCAAAAAACCGCTGATAAAGGAACTCCTGCCAACTGAGGACCTGGCCGCTGGATAAGTGCACCTGCCCGGCATCCAGCGCTTTCGCCAGGAGCTCTGAAAAAGCGTAGGCGGCAATGGCATTGGTGCCCAAGACGAGCGCGGGCATGGTCCACCGTCCACGCCGTTGCTTGATGTCGAGTAGCCAATAGCAAACGGCGAGGCAAACCACGGCAAGGCCGCCAGTGAAAAGCGCGTAGGAGCTGGTCCAAAGTTTCTTGTTGATCGGGAACCACGGATTGAAGACCTTACCCGCCACCACACCGACCACGCCCAGGGCCAGCATCCACGCCACCTTGCGCCGGGCGCTCGCCCCCGAACGCAGCCATTCGCCAGCGAGAACCCCGATCAGGGTCGTCGCGATCGCAGGGATAGTGCTGAGCACGCCTTCCGGATCGCGGGTGCCCTCATAGAGGTGACCCATAAAGAGCTTGCGGTCGAGCCAGGCGGCAAGGTTGCGGTTCGGATCAAGCAAGGGAATCGCGTGCGTGGGCACACCAAACCCGGGCACCGGAACAAAGCGCATCAACACCCAGTAGCCAACCAAGCAAGCCAAGATAGCGAACACTTGTCCCCGCCAGTCTAGCCGCAATATCAGCACTGACGAGAACAGGTAGCAGAGCGCAATACGCTGCAGAACGCCTTCGATTCGGATGCGGGCCAGATGATATTGGTTCGGAAAGCCGTTCAGAAGGACTCCGATAGCGAACAGAATTGCGGCACGTTTCAAGACGTGAGCCATTAGCTGCAAGCGCGACTCGCCATGCTTGCGACGCGAGGAGAATGAGAAGACCATGGAGACACCCACGATGAACAGAAAGAACGGGAAAATCAGGTCCGTAGGTGTCCAGCCATTCCAGCTCGCATGTTTGAGCGGCCAATAGGCCGACCCACCGTCGCCAGCGTTGTTCACCAGGATCATGGCGCCGATGGTGATGCCTCGAAAGACGTCGAGAGAGAGCAGCCGTCCGGCCAGCGGCTGGCGGAGTTCCTCAGACTGACCGCGTTTCGCTTGGCGGGGAGGTTCGGCGATCTGTGGAATTGCCGGGCTCATTGACGGAGACCAGTAGTGCCGGACCGTTGCGGCCGAAAACACGATTTTCTGCGAGCGACAGAAGCGCTCAGCCCGACGTATATTCTATCTTATAACCAGTCTCCATGTGGGAACACTATTACTGCGAATCCGCGGAGATAAGGTCAAGGGTCGTCAAGCACTGATCATCGTATGGAATCGTATGGAAGGCTTTGACAGTATGGAAAGTATGGAATGGAAGGCGGACACGAATGGAAGGCGGACCTTGACAACAGCACGCAGGAGCCTATAAGATACGAGGGCTCGCTTACTCCAAGCTAGGTCTCGGGATTCGGGAATCGGCCGTTCGCATTGACTGTGGACATCCCCGGGCGGCCAAGACTTGGGACCCGGTGCCTGACACCTTTTTTCTTCCATGACAGATGTCAGTCAAGCGTTCCGCGACCACGAAGTGCTTTTGACCGGGGGCAACGGCTTCCTAGGCAAGGTGGTTCTCGGGCTCATACTCGATCGTTTGCCGGATTTCAAGCATTTACACATTCTTCTTCGATCGCGGCTCGATGCCTCTGCCGAAGAGAGGTTTCAGGGCGAGACTCTGGCGTCATCGGCCCTCGCGCCGATTGTGCAAAAACTGGTGGAGAAACGCGGCAAGGGCTTCCTGCGCGAGCGCATCTCAGTCTGGCCGGCCGACATCAGCCGGGTGAATTGCGGGCTCGAGCCGGCAGCCTTGGACAAGCTGGCGGGTCGCATCGGCGTCATCATCAACTGTGCCGGCGAGGTGGAGTTTTTTCCTCCGCTCGACGTGTCATTCAGCTCCAACGTGGACGGAGTGGAAAAAGTCGTCAAGCTGGCCCAGTCCCTCTCGTCCAAACTGGTCCACATCTCGACCTGCTATGTCTGCGGCGGGGTCGACGGGTTGGTTGAAGAGACAGAGCCTATTCTGGGTTTCTATCCGCACCGGAGAGGCCCGCACGACCTCAGGTTTCAGCACATCGAGGAGCTACGCTACTGCCGGGAGCGCATTCGCCATATCTACGATTCGGACGTCTCCGTCTCCGGGGCAGGCTGGGGATCAAAAGAGGCCCTGCAGCGGCTCACAGCCCTGGGCAAGCAGCGCGCCGAGCACTGGGGCTGGATGAACACTTATACTTACGCTAAGAGTCTGGGTGAACAGATCATCGCCGCCGAGCCGAATCTAAACTATGCCATCGTTCGGCCCGCTATCGTTGAGAGCTCTCTGCGCTTTCCCTTCCCCGGTTGGATTGAAGGCGGCCGCACCGCCGCCCCTCTGGTCTTGATGGCCTTGGGCGGACTGAAGGAGTGGCCCGTGCGGGGAGATATTCCTCTTGAGATTGTGCCGGTCGACCTCGTAGCATCGGCGATTCTTGTGGTAACGGCGCTGTTGCTCGACGGACGCCACCGGGCCGTCTACCAGTTGGCAACGGCAGACGTGAATCCGTTTTCACTCGAGGCTCTGTTGAAGTTGCTGGACTCCGAGTCTCGTCGGCGCGGCCGGATAAACGGGAATCACGTCGTGGGACGGTCCTTGCTGGAACGATTCGTCGGCGCGAGACGCGATGCGCCCGTGGAGTTGGTCAGTGCTGAAGAGGCCCGTTCCCGCCGTGCTCTCCTTCAAAGGCGCATTAACCGCGCGGAGGGGTTGGTGAAGCGAACGCGCTCAGCGCTTCAGAGGACAGGGCTTCCCGGAGGAGTAGCACTCGCCACCTGGTCAACCGCATTGAGGACATTAGGCCTCCAGGCGACGTTCCGCGAGCAGACGCTTGAACAGTATCTGCCTTTCATCCTGCACAACCGGCATGTCTTCGAGGCAGAGAACATCCGCGCGGCATACGATCTCCTTTCGGAGGAGCACAGACAGCTGCTGCCTTGGGACCCGGAACACATCGACTGGCGGAAGTATTGGATCTCGAACCAGATCCCCGGCATCGAGAAGTGGGTGCAACCCGAGGCAGTCAAGGATTGGACGTTCAGGATCTAGACCCGGGAGTTATGAGTTCTGAGTTATGAGTTGCAAAGCGGCTTGCACCGAGAACCGTGTTTAATAACTCAGAACTTATAACTCATAACTCGCAACAATGGCCACTACCATCAAAAACGCCGCGGCGACCTCGGTCGAGGAGCGGGTCCTGGAGACTGTGCGGGAGCTTCTGACCGAGCTGGGTTGGAGGCGCTCAGGGCAGAACGTGACGCTGCTGTCGTCTTTCGAGCGGGACCTCGGTCTGGGCAGTCTGGAGCGTGTCGAGTTGCTACTGCGTTGTGAGGCTCGATTCAATGCCCGATTGCCGGACGAAGTCGCGCAGCACGCTGACACACCCGGCGAGTGGGTGCAAGCGCTGCTCGAAGGCGCTCGCGGTCACACGGAGACCGCACAAAACCGCTATCGAATCCAGCAACCGGCGCGCGAGGCTCCTCCGGCTCCCGAGTCCGCGACGAACTGGGTAGAGGTACTTCGCCGCCACGCTGATCTTGAGCCCGACCGTGTGCATATCCACCTTGTAGAAGATGACGCTTGCGTCCAGGACATCTCCTATGGCCAGCTTCTGAGCAGAGCGGCGGAGGTGGCTGCGGGCCTGCGCGTCTGCGGGCTCGGCCGCGATGAGACCGTGGCCATCATGCTACCCACCTGCGCCGAGTTCTTCTATGCCTTTTTCGGTGTTATGCTGGCGGGCGGCGTTGCAGTTCCCATCTATCCGCCAGCTCGGCCTGACAAGGTCGAGGAATACGTTCGACGGCAGGTCACGATCCTGCGCAACGCCAGGGTGCGTTTTCTCATCAGCTTCGAGCGAGTGAAAACGGTATCGCTGATCCTGCGCTTGAGTATTCCCAGCCTGATCGACGTGATGACAGTGGACGTCCTGCGCCAGGTCGGAGTGGGGGCTGGAACCAAGGTGACCACGGCGGCGGTGGAACCCTCGGACACCGCGTTCATCCAGTACACTTCGGGCAGCACCGGAGATCCCAAGGGCGTGGTGCTCAGTCAGGCGAACGTGCTCGCCAACGTGCGCGGCATTGGTTGGGCGGTAAGGTTCCGGTCCGATGATATCGTGGTCACGTGGCTGCCTCTTTACCACGACATGGGCTTGATTGGCTCCTGGCTCTTCAGCGCTTACTTCGGCGCTCCCATCACCGTCTTGTCTCCGCTTGCTTTCCTCACCCGCCCGCAGCGCTGGCTGTGGGCGTTGCACGATTCAAGGGGGACGTTGTGCCCGGCGCCCAATTTCTCCTACGAACTTTGCGCACGGAAGATTCCCGATGCTGCCCTAGCGGGTCTGGATCTGAGCGCCTGGCGAGTGGCCATCAATGCCGGCGAGGCCGTGCTGCCGGACACTCTGGCGCGATTTGCAAGGCGTTTCGAGCCCTACGGCTTCCGGCCTGAGAGCTACGTGCCTTGTTACGGGCTGGCGGAATCCTCTGTGGCGCTCACCTTCCCGCCCATCAACCGTCGGCCGGTGATCGACACCATCCGCCGCGATATGTTTGAAGCCGAAGGTAAAGCGGTGCCCGTCCTGAGATCGGACGCTCCGGGTTCGCAGGTTCTGCGCTTTGTCGCCAACGGCGTACCTTTGCCCGGTCACGAGGTACGCATCACGGACGATCAGGGTCGAGAGGCAGGCGAGCGCATTCAAGGCCGCGTTCTGTTCCGTGGGTTGTCGAGGACCGCCGGTTACTACCGCAATCCGGAAGCGACCACAGCCGTAATCGACGAGTACGGCTGGATGGATTCGGGCGACCTAGGCTACTGGGCCAACGGAGAACTGTTCGTCACCGGACGCCTCAAAGACTGCATCATCAAGTCCGGGCGTAACATCCTACCTCAGGAGGTAGAGGCGGCCACCGCTGAGGTCCACGGCGTGCGCAAAGGTTGTGTGGCCGCATTCGGCGTCGCGGACGCCGATGCGGGAACCGAGCGCTTAGTGGTAGTTACCGAAACCCGTGCCACAGATCGCGCCGAACGCCAGCGAATCGAAGCCGAGATCGTCAAGAGCGTTGACACCCTCTTGGGTATTCCGCCCGACACGGTGGTTCTTGTCCCTCCACAGAGCATCCCCAAGACTTCCAGCGGCAAAATCCGGCGCAATGAAACGCGCCGTCTTTACTTGAGCGGGGGGTTCGACGAGGAATGGCCGCCACCCTGGCTGCAGGTCCTACGGTTGTGGAAAGAAAACCTGGGCACTTGGGCCGGCGTGCGAATAGCGGCGGCGGGCGCGTCAGCGCGCAGGGCCTATGCGTCAGCCGTACTGTTTGCCAGCGCGACGCTCGGGGGCGCACTGCTGCGCTTTGCGCCCGACCGCCAGGCGACCGGCGTCGCGCAAGCTGCGGCACGGGCGCTTCTGCGGCTGACGGGCGAGAGAGTGATAGTTCCGAGCGCAGACCTTGTGGCCTCTCCCGGCAACAGGCCGTTGTGGAGTGAACCCACGGTCCTTTTTGCCAACCGTGCAAGTCATCGTGACCCCCTCTTGCTGGTGGCGACCTTGCCCTCGTCGTTCCTGATTGCCGACTCTACTGCACTCGCTTCGTTGCCCTCCAAGATAAGATCGCTACTTCATCCGCTGGTCGTGCCACCTTTGAACGCTGATGCGTTACCTCGCGGCGGGACGCTGCGCGAGCGCATTCGCCGCGCCCTGGAAGCGGGACACTCCGTGCTGGTACTTCCGGATGGACCGCCTGGCGTGCCCGCGTCTCTTAGTCGCTTCCGGCTGGACGCGCTTCATGCTGCGCTGGAGACGGGCAGCCCCATACGTGCCATCGGCGTGCTGGGAACCTCCGGCACCCTCGAGCAAGGTAGAAGCTGGAAATGGGCAACTGGAAACCGGGAATTGAAAAGTAGAAACTCCGAACTCGGCAACGGAACGGCTGAAGTGCGTTGGGGCGAGCCCTTCTTTGCGGAACTAAAGGACCATTCCGATGTCGCCGCCCTGCGCGAGCGCGTCCGGGAGGCCCTGGCCGGATTGTGCCGGGATAATGCCGGTTCGGACGCACAGTTTGAATTGAAGGATAGCTAACAAAGATGCAGGCGATCCTCCTTCGTCTTCTGGTCTGTTTTGCCATTGGATCGATCCCTTTCGCCGTGATCTCGATGCTCGGGACTGGCATCGACATCCGCAAGGTAGGCTCGGGCAACCCCGGTTTCAACAACGTCCTCCGCGTCAGCAAGGGACGCGCCGTGCTGGCACTGATCGGGGACATGGGGAAAGGGTATCTCGCCGTCTGGCTGGTCTACCGCTTGTTCCATCTTCCGGCCGACGGCGTGGCTATGGGCTGGCTTTACGGATTCGCGGCCGTGTTGGGGCATTGCTATTCGCCTTTTCTTAAGTTCAACGGCGGGAAAGGCGTCGCGACCTCGGGGGGTGTGATGCTGGTTCTCTACCCGGCGTGGGCGACCATGGCGCTCGCCTATTTCACCGTCGCTCGCATCAGCTTTGGCAAACTAAAGTGGCGCGAAGCCGGCACCGGCGCGTCTCTGACGACCTGGATCCTGTTCACCCTCCTCATGTTCCTTTTTTCCGGGCACCTGGACGCGTCTTTGTCGCTCATCATGACGCTGTTGCTGATGTGGCGCCATAAAGCGAATTTGCGAAGGATCTTCGGTGGAGCAGGGAAGTCGAGAGTTGAACGTCAACCGTCAGCTGTTCACAGTTCACACTAGCTTAGGTAGCTAGCAGACTGATGAAAAAAGGCACCTGTGATGCCGGGCGTAGGGAGGCGTCAGCTGTTTCTTGTTGAAAACAAACAAAAAGCAGATCTTTCCCCCGCATGCGGGATCGAGATGACATCATCGGGGTGTTTTTCATCAGCCTGCTAGACCGACTTTCCCTCAGACCATGCTCAACCCAACGCGACTGGCCTTCTACGACTTCGACGGAACCCTGGTTTCCGGCAACGTGGTTCGGCGCTACGCTTTCTTTGCCCGCAACCACCCTTCGAAGCTTAAGGCAGTCCTGAAGTTCTCGAAGCTGGTGGCGAGCGTTCCCCTGCTGGTGGGATTGGACTTCTATTCCCGCCGGTTGTTTAACGAATACTTCTACCGCGAATACCGCGGTATGCGGCGCGAGTGGTTGTTGGATTTGGGAGAGCGGCTTTTCCGCGAGGAGATTCGACCTAGCATCTACCCTGGGTCCAAAGAATTAGTCGACGCAGACCGCAGTCAGGGCTTTCGACCCGTGCTCGTAACCGGCGAGCTGGACTTCGCGCTAGCCGAGGTGGCACGCTATTTTGGTTTCGATGCGGTCATCTCGAACGCGCTGGTCTACGAGAAGGGTGCGGCCACTGGTGCGGTAGCTCCTCCTCTGATTGCTGAACAAGAAAAAGTAAAGGCCATCCGGCGGCTCTGCCGCCAATGTGACGCTGAGCCCGCAGGTTGCAAAGCCTACTCCGATAGCTTCTCGGACACCCCCATGTTGGAATCCGTAGGCAATCCGGTCGCTGTTAATCCGGATCGGCGCCTGCGGCGCATCGCCCAGGAACGCGGTTGGCCCATCATCTCCCTGAAAAACGGTGCAGGAACTTCACACAGTAGGCAGTAGCCAGAAGGCAGTAGGCAGTATGAACGAAGCCATAGTGTCCGAGATACCGGCTGCAGGCGTGGCGGCGATTAGGACCTATTTGGAATGCGCTAGTCCCGGCTTCAACGAGGAAAGCGTCAGTGAACGGTTGCTTTCCGCATTCATGGCGTTGCAGTTGTGCAAACAAACCCGTTCCCAACGTTGATGGATTAAAGCCCGCTGCCGATTGCTTACTGCTTACTGCCGACTGCCTACTGCCAGGAGCAAACCATGGCTACTCACACTGAAACCGTCCAGTCCGCCGGACTTTGGAGGTATGAGCTCGGCGACCCCACTCCAAACGCCGTCGGCCGCAAGGCTAAGGTTTCCTACGACAGATGCGTGGTCCATCTGGAGGCCAACGCGGCGCCGCGGCTGATGTGGTCGAGCGAAGACCTGCTGGCTGTGAAGATGCCGGCAGGTACGCGTGTTCTCTATTCCAATCCTACAATTCCGGGGCTTGCCGATCGAGACGCCGGAATCCGTTACGCCCTGGCTCACCCCGAAGAGATGGACCCGCTAGCCGCACTCCTCAAGCCCGGAATGAAGGTCACGATCGCTATCGACGACATCTCTCTGCCGCTCCCCAAGATGAAACGGCCCGACATGCGGGAGTCCGTGCTGACCATCCTTTTGCCGATGCTAGCCGAAAAGGGGATCGACGACTTTCACATTATCATCGCCACTTCGTATCACCGCCGGATGGAGGAGTTCGAGATTCGGCGCGCGGTGGGCAGTCAGATCTTCCGCCAGTTCTATCCCAGTCGCCTGTACAACTTCGACGGAGAGGACCCCAACGGCATGGTGGAACTCGGAGTGACGGACCACGGTGAGCGCGTGCGCATCAACCGTCGGGCGGCCGAGTCTGACTTGCTGATTTACGTTAACATCAACTTGGTGCCGATGGACGGCGGCAACAAATCGGTCGGCATCGGACTGTGCGATTATCCAACGCTTCAGGCACACCATAACCCGCAGACGATTCTGGACTCCAATTCCTACTTCGACCACACTCGCTCCGCCATGAATCGCTCCTGCGACCGCATCGGAAAAATCATCAACCAGCAGCTTAAGGTGTTTCATATCGAGACGGTTCTCAACAACCAGATGTTC
>Ga0182032_10001547_pt1 | contig 10375 bp, 10 predicted proteins | sample tim00Cox00000000_FD_125970 | JGI IMG/M metagenome (GOLD analysis project Ga0182032, IMG submission 125970) | Lab enrichment of tropical soil microbial communities from Luquillo Experimental Forest, Puerto Rico - timezero.00C.oxic.00.000.000 | ecosystem: Environmental > Terrestrial > Soil >... | reverse complement strand
GGAGAAAGCGATCCTCGCCAGGATCCAAAAACAAGCGGCCGCTCTCGGCTACAAGCTGCTACCCACCGCCCTGGTTCCCGCCTAAATGCCTCTGCTCACCATTTAAGTTCCTGAGAAGCGGGCCGCCTATTCATATCAGTACCCAGGGTTCCGCTTCGCTCCACCCTGGGCTGAGGTCTCTTACGCCTTCGGCGTACCTCCTGAAAATGCCCCAGTTGCAGAGCTTTTTTTACGCTAAACAGATGCCCGCCGCCAGCCAGGCAGCTGCCGGAGAATTCGGCTGCCAGAGCCTGGATTGATCGCAAATCCCTACTCAATTCAACGTACTACATTGCTACAGGCTAAGGATTTGTGAACAATGCACGCTCGCCCCAAGGCAGACTGAGAGAACCGGATCTCCGACCCGGCCGTTTTGGAGCGGCCGGTTCGGAGGTCTGCGCCTGCTGTGGACTATTCGCGCCGGGTCCAGACGCTACACCTTACGTGTGGCAGTCCACTTCCCGAACAGCTTGCAACGGAAATAGAGCTAGTGTACCTCTGCCTCTTTCTTCAATTCGCGCTCCGCCTGAATCCAGTCAGAGATCGAATCGCCGGCCATGCCCAGGCTTAATCGTCTTTGCCCAACGAAGTAGGCGCGTAACTGAATCTGCTCGATCGTCGGATCTTGGATTTGATTTTGGCTGTCCGTCGCCGGCGTCGAACCTGCTTTCTTTTGCGCCGACGCTTTCCTCTTTTCGACAGCCGGGATCGTTTCACCAGATTCTGCCAGCGCCTTTGTCTTCTTAACGCTTCGCTTTTCTTTCACTACCTTTTTCGATTTGTCTTCGCGTTCCATCTGCCGGTGTATTCTTGTAATGATTCCTTTATCCAACCTCGCGCATATTAGTTCGAAACGGCTCGCAGTAAACCAAAAAACCTGGATTTTTGCTCAATTAGTGGAAAGTATCGCAACAGATTATTAATCCGTGACAGGTAACCCTTTGAACGTGAAGCGCTTCTTTAGAAATCCGCTTAAGAGCGTCCACGTAAAAATTTGCGGTATCAAAAACGAGCATGAGGCGATGGCCGCGATTGCAAGTGATGCCGATGCTCTTGGATTCAACCTCTACCGGGGGTCGAAGCGTTTTCTGGACTTGCCTCGCGAGGAAAACTGGATCCTCGCGCTGCCTCCGGAAATTTCGCGGATCGCAGTCCTGGTTAATCCGCCGATTCAAGATGTTTTGGCTCTGATCGAAAGCGATACTTTCGACGCGATTCAGCTTCATGGCGATGAGTCACCTGATTTTTTTAAAGCGCTTCCACGAGGCTCCAAACCATTGATTAAAGCGTTCCGACTAAAAAATCGCTCCTCATTGGAGAACGCTGAAAGCTATCCGGTTTTTGCATTCCTGCTCGATAGTTATCGAGAGGGTTTTTTTGGCGGAACGGGCGAACGGTTCGATTGGACAATTATGGATACAATCTCCTTGAGCAAGCCGGTTGTCGTAGCGGGCGGCTTGACTGCAGAAAACGTGGGAGAGGTAGTGCGATTGTTCAGACCGCACGCCGTCGACGTGGCAAGCGGCGTCGAGAATAACCAAGGTCGCAAAGAGCAGACCAAAATTCGTGAATTCGTTCTGGCCGCAAAAAACCTGCATTAATCACAACGCGGCGTAGCCGCACTAAAATCACAAATCCTTAGCCATAGCCATGCATTTGCGTTGAACTGAATTCTCTATGTCAGCCACATTGAAAATCGCTGTTTTGGCCGGAGACGGTATTGGCCCGGAAGTCATGGCCGAGGCTATAAAGTTGCTGCATCGCAGTGCCGAACTTCATGGCTTTCGGGTAGAGCTCACCGAATGTCTGGTCGGCGGAGCGGCCATTGACGCAAAAGGAAGTGCACTGCCCGAAGAAACACTTTCTCATTGCAAAAGGAGCCATGCAATCTTGTTCGGCTCCGTCGGGGGTCCGAAATGGGAGCGGCTTCCTCCCAATCAGCAGCCCGAACGCGCGGCCCTCTTACCCCTGAGGAAACATTTCAACCTTTTTGCCAATCTGCGACCAGCCCTTTGTTTGCCCGAACTGACCACAGCATCACCATTGAGGCATGATATCGTTGATGGCGGATTTGAGATCCTGTGTATCAGAGAACTGACTGGAGGCTTATATTTCGGCCAGCCAAAAGGAACCCGTGAAGAAGCCGGCGAGAAGATAGCTGTCGATACAATGGTCTACCGATCGTCGGAGATCGAGAGAATCGCTCATCTGGCATTCCAGATCGCTCAGACACGCAAGAAAAAGCTCGTTTCGATCGACAAGGCGAACGTCCTTGAGAACAGCCTGCTCTGGCGTGCGACTATCAAAGAGGTTGCAGCCACGTATCCTCAAGTAGAGCTGACACATCTCCTGGTGGATAACGCCGCGATGCAGTTTATTCGCAGCCCAAAAAGCTTTGACGTTGTTGTAACCGAGAACCTTTTCGGCGATATCCTCAGTGACGAACTCGCAATGATTACCGGGTCGATCGGCATGCTCCCCAGTGCAAGCCTGGGAACAGCTCAGACGGATGACAATCGATTCGGCCTCTACGAGCCGAGCGGCGGCTCTGCACCTGACATTGCCGGATTGGGAATAGCAAATCCGATCGCTCAGATCCTTTCCATGGCGATGATGTTACGATACTCGTTCGCGATGAACGAAGCCGCCGCCGGAATCGAGGAAGCCGTCCGTAGAACGATTCTGCAGGGATTCCGTACGAGAGATATTCATTCCGAAGGAACTCGTCTGGCGTCGACGAGCGAGATGGGAGCCGCCATTCGGGCCAATCTCGTTTCATGAGCTGGGCTAGAATCCTTGAAAAGCAAAACTGATTGCAGATGAGTTCAAGTCGCGGGGGCGGAGAAATGCGGGGCTAGCATTCACAAAATACCTGCGGCTTTGTGACTCGTGCAAGGAACTAGGGGATGGCGCATATGGCTTTTGTAGGCGACCTGGTAGGGGCGGATCTCCGAGCCGCCCGTCGAGCAGGGCAGCCAACCGTAAACCGGCCGGCTCGGAGATCCGGCCCTACCAGAACCGAACATCATCGGGGACTACGAGATGGCCTTCAGGCACAGTTGACTCCCGCGGCGGAAATCTCGATGATGCCAAGCGCTCCAAATGACTGCTCGCATACTCGTCTACCTGCTTCTGTGCGCCTGTGGCGACTTGGTTGCGGCAGAAACCGTCCTAACCTCCTCCGGTGTTTTTGCTTTCAATATCGATCCTGCCAAGAGCACCGTTCGATTCACCCTCGGGGCGGTTTTCCACACTGTGCATGGGACTTTCAGAATAAAGAGCGGCGCCGTGCGGTTCGATCCGAACTCGGGGAAGGCAAGTGGCCAGATCGCTGTCGACGTGCGCAGTGGAAATACGGGAGAAGGAACGCGTGATCGCCAGATGCATTCAAATGTTTTGGAGTCCGAACGATTCCCTGACGCGGTTTTTTCACCCGATCGCATCACTGGCCGATTGGCCTCGAGCGGGCCATCAGATCTAGAGGTACATGGAACGCTGAGATTGCACGGTCGCGACCACGAGTTGACTATCCCGGTTCATGTACAGACGCAAACTGTCTCGATCACTGCCCGTGCGAAGTTTACGGTGCCCTATGTATCCTGGGGAATGAGAGACCCCAGCACCTTTGTTCTTCAGGTCGCCAAGTCGGTAGACGTCGACGTGATCTTGGAAGGACGGTAAGCGAGGATCGCTAAGGATTTGCTTGGTTCAGTTTGTTAATGCGCTCCTGCATCCGAGCAGCGCGCTCAGCTAGAAAGTTCTGCCAGGTGGCAACTTGGTCTCCTACCAGGATGCTCGCAATATATTGCTCCCGTTTAGCGCGGAGAGCCATAAGGTTTGCTTCTGCGGTAGCCAGTTGAGAGGCGGCGGGCTGCGTTGCTGCGTTGCTCTGGATTGCTGCTAACAGTGCTTGTCTGGCTGAGAGATAGCTAGCCAGCGCAGAGCGAAACGCCGCCTTGTTGTTCGTCCGGTACTGCTTGAGATCCTGCTTTTGGGTATCTGTCAAATTCAGCTTCCTCCAGATCCACGCATGATGATGCCGCCAGTGGTCATGGTGGCCGTAGCCTGGATTAGGTGAAGCGGCCGGCTCAGAAGTCTCCGCCTGCAACGAAGTGCACGCGACCATCGCGATAAGAGGGGCGATAAAATAATTGGGTTTCATACAAACAAAGAGACGTCTGCTCATCAGTTGGGTTACGGTCCGTCCCAGCTGAGCGGGAACCCAAATCGCATTTTCATTTCAAGTCCTGGACTACTTCGTAAATCTTTCCTTCCGGCGAAGAGTAGATAACTCTTTTGGCCATTTTCTCGAATTTCTTGCGCTCAATCTCTCCTGGAGTCCTGAAGTTGATCAAGACCTCGGAGACCGATTCACGCAGCCCACGATGCAGCAGATCCTTGGCGACCCTCAGCAGATCGGCATTGGTTCGATGCGCGCCAGTGGCGGCAATCTTGGGTATTTCCAAGACGAAGCGGAAGTCGCTTGGCGGGTGTGAAAACGTCACACTCAGCGGAAAAACACCGCGATAATCAAAATAGACAGAACGACCCATTAGAAGTGCGCAAATTTCAGGCCGCTAAGATCAAATTCGCTGGAACATGTCCAAGCTTTTGGAGCAACCTCCAGCCCGTTTGCCGTCCCGGCTAGCCAGGATCAAAGCTCTGGGTTTGACATTCATTTTATAATTCGGCCGTCGCATTGCAATGCAGTGCCAGGCCTTTGAAAAAAACCAAACTTGTTGCAGATCAGCCGACTTTTCTCCCCTATTCGTATTGCATCATTAAGTGGTTTCGCTTTTCGAGCATTCTATCAGGAGCCCGCCCGCCCAACCGGTGCCGCTCCCAGCTCGAGAGATTCCGATTGAAACCAGGCTAAACGGCGAGCGCCTCCCTCGTCAGTGCAACGGTGTAATCGCGATTCAGCCTGGAAATAAACATTGCGTTGATCTCAGCCGGACATACTGCTTCGCATTCGTAGTGGTTTCTGCAATTCCCGAACCCGAGTTCATCCATTTTCCGCACCATTGCAATGACTCGCTTATTCCGCTCCGCCTGCCCTTGAGGCAGAAGTCCGAGATGCGAAATCTTGGCACCGACAAAAAGCATGGCGGAAGAGTTTGGGCAAGCCGCAACGCAGGCGCCACAGCCAATGCATGCGGCCGCCTCCATCGAAAGATCAGCTTCAGTCTTCGGTACCGGCAACGAGTTGGCTTCGGGCGCCGAACCGGCTCGTGCCGTGACATATCCACCGGCTTCGATGACGTGGTCAAGAGCGCTGCGATCCACGGCAAGGTCCTTAATTACCGGGAAAGCCCTCGCCCGGAACGGTTCAATCCAGATCGTGCCGCCGCCTTTAAACTGGCGCATGTAAAGCTGGCAGGTTGTCCTTGCCTTGCCGGGCCCATGAGGGATGCCGTTGATGACGAGGGAACACATACCGCAAATCCCTTCCCGGCAATCGGAGTCGAACGCAATCGGCTCTTCGTTGCGGGCGATCAATCCTTCGTTCACGATATCCAGCATCTCCAGAAAGGATGCTTCTTCCGGAATATCATCGGCCTTGTAATCCACGAACGAGCCGGTCGTTTTGGCGTTCTTCTGGCGCCAGACTTTCAGCGCAAAGTTCATTTGTAGCTCCTTTGAGCAAGCTTCACATTCTCAAATACTAAAGGCTCCACATTGCGGGTCGGTCGCTGATCCATGCCGTTGAATTGCCAGGCCGCGACATGACAAAATTCATCATCATTCCGAAGGGCCTCTCCATCTGGGGTCTGGTATTCAACGCGAAAATGGCCTCCGCACGATTCATTGCGTTCATATGCGTCCAGACACATCAATTCCGCGAATTCGAGAAAATCGGCAACCCTTCCGGCATGTTCCAAAGACTGGCAGAAATCCTGGCTGTCGCCAAGAACATTGACGTTTTGCCAGAACTCTTCGCGGATCTCGGGAACTTGTTGCAACGCCTCTTTCAGACCGGAAGCGGACCGCGCCATCCCACATTTGTTCCAAAGCAGCAGACCAAGTTCCCGATGGAAAGTCGTTACAGTTTTTTTGCCCTTGATTGATAGAAGCTTAGCAATACGATCACGAACCTCCTGTTCGACAGCCTTGAATTCGGGACGATCCGGAGAGGTCTTTTTGCCCATTTGTGTGGCAAGATAGTTGCCGATGGTATACGGGATCACGAAGTAGCCGTCCGCAAGCCCTTGCATGAGCGCGCTCGCACCCAGGCGATTTGCGCCGTGGTCGGAGAAATTAGCTTCACCGAGGACGTGCAGCCCCGGGATGGTACTCATCAGGTTATAGTCAACCCAGAGACCGCCCATGGTGTAATGCACCGCGGGATAAATCCGCATCGGGCCTTTGTAAGCGTCCTCCGCAGTGATGTTGTGATACATGTCGAAGAGATTGCCGTATCGCTCTCGTATCGTCTGTTCGCCGAGTCGCTTGATAGCGTGTGTAAAATCGAGATAAACGCCAAGTCCCCCCGGGCCCACACCCCGGCCTTCGTCGCAGGCCTCTTTGGCACTGCGGGAAGCGATATCGCGCGGAGCAAGATTCCCGAAGCTTGGATATTTGCGCTCTAGATAGTAATCCCTTTCTTCTTCCGGAATTTGCTGAGGTGGCCGCGTATCGCCCTTCTTTTTCGGAACCCATACCCGGCCATCATTGCGCAGTGATTCCGACATCAGCGTCAACTTTGACTGGTACGAACCGGCGACCGGAATACAGGTGGGATGGATCTGCGTGTAGCAGGGATTGGCAAACAGAGCGCCACGCTTGTAAGCGCGATAACTCGCCGAGACGTTGCATCCTCGGGCATTAGTCGACAGGTAAAAAGCATTGCCGTATCCGCCAGTCGCCAGAATCACCGTATCCCCGGCATGCGAAGCAATCTGACCTGTAACCAGGTCGCGGACAACTATCCCTTTGGCATGGCCATCGACCAGGACTAAATCGAGCATTTCCGTACGGGGAAACATTTTCACTCCGCCCAGGGCGACCTGGTGCGCCAATGCCTGGTAGGCTCCCAGCAGCAGTTGCTGTCCGGTTTGGCCTCGGGCATAAAACGTCCTCGAGACCTGGGTTCCTCCGAATGACCGGTTGGCGAGCAGTCCGCCATATTCCCGAGCAAAAGGGACGCCTTGGGCGACGCATTGATCAATGATCAGGTTGCTGACTTCCGCCAGGCGATAGACGTTCGCTTCCCGGGACCGAAAATCTCCCCCTTTAATGGTATCGTAAAAAAGACGGAAGACGCTGTCCCCGTCGTTCTGATAATTCTTCGCCGCATTGATGCCTCCCTGTGCGGCAATGCTGTGCGCACGGCGGGGCGAGTCCTGGAAGCAAAAACATTTAACGTTGTAGCCAAGTTCTGCGAGCGTAGCCGCTGCGGATCCGCCCGCGAGCCCGCTTCCCACAACGATGAGGTCAAACCTTCGTTTGTTGTTGGGACTGACCAGCCTTGACTCATGACGATGTTTTTCCCACTTCTTCTCCAGTGGTCCGGACGGAATTTTTGAATCGAGTGTTGTTGTCATGGGCCCTGTTTGATAAAGCTAAGAAGGATGATTTTCTCGCTAACCGACGACTGATAGAAAGCCACGCACGAGTTTTCGGAGAACTTTCTTTCGAGAGCCGGGAAAAAGGTCGCGACCGACATATTGCCAGACTATTTAGTAAATCTAATAGAGTCAATAGCCGCTGTCCTCCATTGCATGCCGCGTGTCACAAAGCGTGTTCTTGAATCGGTTCAATCTCCCGCTCCCGCGCAATCCGATCTTTTCTTTTACAAGCTCAGTTGTAATATGCTGCGCTAACTATGAAACGTCTGTCTTTCCTGCTCTTCTGCGCGGTCCTGGCTGTTGCCGGTTCGGTATTTGCACAAGAAACCATCAAAATCGGCGAGTTCGGCTCGCTGAGCGGAGATAATGCCAGTTTCGGTATCTCGCAGAATAACGGGGTTCAAATGGCGATCGAAGAAATAAACGCCGCGGGAGGGGTACTTGGCAAGAAGATCGACCTCATCGTCGAGGACAATATGACCAAGCAGGGTGAAACGACTACGATCGCGCGCAAATTGATCTCTCAGGATCACGTCGTTGCGATCATCGGTGAAGTCGCTTCCTCGAAGACCCTGGAAGCCGCGCCGATCGCGCAGGCCGCCAAAATACCGCTTATCGCCACAGCGGCTACTAATCCCAGGGTCACGCAAACAGGTGACTATGTTTTTCGGGTTTGTTTTACGGATGATTTTCAGGCGGTTGTTATTGCTCGGTTTGTTCTGGAAAAGCTGAAGGAGAAGAACATTGCCTTCATGACAGATGTGAAACAGGACTACAGCGTTGGCCTGACAAATATCGCCAAGGATTACCTTGTGAAAAACGGCGGAAACATTGTCAAGGAACAAAGCTACAGCTCGGGCGATAAGGATTTCCGCGCGCAACTCACAGATATTAAGTCAGCCAATCCCGACGTCATCATTATTACCGGTTACTATCCCGAGGCATCGCTCATAGCAAAGCAGGCAAGGCAGTTTGGGATCAAAGCGACGCTGGTCGGGGGCGACGGATGGGATGGCTCCTCTTTGATTCCCGTGGGTGGTAAGGCGATCGAAGGGGCGTTCTTTTCGAATCACTTTTCGACTGAAGACAAGTCTCCGCTCGTTCAGGATTTCGTGAAAAAGTACAAGCAAAAGTACAACGCGGTTCCGGATGCCTTTGCCGCGCTTGGGTACGATGCGGCAAAGCTTTTGGCCGATGCCATCAAGAGGGCGGGGTCAACTGATTCCGAAAAGATTCGAGCCGCAATTCAAGACACAGAAAATTTTCCGGGCGTTTCAGGCAAGATCACCATCGGCAAGGATCGAAACGCCGTAAAATCGGCAGTCATTGTTACGATCAAAGATGGTGCGCTTAAATACGCCGAAACCATCGAGCCGAAAAGCTAGTCCCTTTTGGGGTCATGTCTTAACTTTCAACATTTCCCATGTTTGCTCAGGACGCGAGGTGCCACGCCAAATGAGAGGTCGCCGCAAATGCTGAAAGTTGAGACATGACCCCGTCCCCCCAAAAATGAAATTTTTTTTGGCGCTTTTGGCGTGGGCTTCGGTATCGGCGTCGCTTTGGGCTCAAACTTTAAAGATAGGAGAGGTCGATCCGCTTACCGGTGGTATCTCACAGTTTGGAATAGGGTGCCATCGCGGAATTGCCCTGGCTACCGAAGAACTGAATGCCGAAGGGGGCGTTCTTGGTAAAGAGATCGAGTTGGTTACGGAAGACGATCAGTCCAAGCCGGGCCAAAGTGCGACAGTCGTCCGCAAACTGATTACTCAGGATAAAGTCATCGCTATCCTCGGGGATGCGACATCATCGGCTACTCTCGAATGCGCTCCGATTGCTCAGAGCGACAAAATCCCGATGATCACCCCGAGCGCGACAAATCCGCGCATCACAGAGGTAGGTGATTTCATTTTTCGCGTTTGTTTCCTCGACGAATTCCAGGGTCGCGTGATTGCCCGATTCGCAAGAAACAATTTGAAGGCGCAGAATGTCGCAATTCTTACCGATACAAAGCAGGACTATAGCGTCGATCTCGCAAAGTTCTTTAAGGATGAATTCACCAAGCTAGGCGGCACAATCTCAGTCGACCAAAGTTATGCGACGGGTGACACCGATTTTCGCGCGCAGTTGACTTCGATCCGAGCAGCTAAGCCCGATGCGATTTGCGTGCCGGGTTACTACCAGGAGGTCGGTCTTATTATCAGGCAGGGACGCCAGATTGGGCTGAAAATGCCGTTTATCGGATGCGACGGATGGGCAAATCAAGCCTTGCTCGATATCGGCGGCAAGGCCGTTGAAGGGTGCTATTTTACGAATCATTTTTCGCCCGATGACCAGGCGCCAAACGTCAAACAGTTTGTTGAAAAGTACCGGCAAAAATATGGGTCGGTGCCCGATACCTTTGGGGCTCTCGGCTATGATGCGGCACGCCTGCTTGCTGCAGCCATTCAGCGAGCCGGCACAATTGAAGCAACCGCTGTCCGGGATGCCTTGGCAAAAACCGCCGATTTTGAAGGTGTGACCGGTCGGATTTCATTCGATGCGAATCGAAATGCTTCAAAACCTGGGTTAGTTGTAACCATTAAGAATGGCAGGTTTGAAATTGCTGAGAGAATCGAGCCCTAGCGAGGCCGCGCCTCAGACGGGCGAGCTCTAGCGGTTAGCAAGGCCACGTGGGAGCAGCATCGCTTGGGTGAAGCGGCCTCGCTTATGCGGGACCGAAATTTGTTAAGGGTAAAAGTCCGGGCAATTCCTCGAGTGAAGTGGGCAGC